>Ga0265314_10000606_pt1 | contig 44447 bp, 83 predicted proteins | sample 4126metaG_FD_203106 | JGI IMG/M metagenome (GOLD analysis project Ga0265314, IMG submission 203106) | Rhizosphere microbial communities from Carex aquatilis grown in University of Washington, Seatle, WA, United States - 4-1-26 metaG | ecosystem: Host-associated > Plants > Roots > Rhizosphere >... | reverse complement strand
ATGCGAGGCTTGATAGCCAACCACCGCTTAAGTGGAAGCCCAACGATAAACGCTAGATCGTCATCGCCGGTTGGTAATTTGCCGTGCTGCCAATATTCCATGATCAGCAAGAGGTACGCCCCGTGCTCAAGGGTCGACAAGCGCCTTGTGTCGGCAAGGTAGTCTTTGATGTAGAGAGGCATCCACGGCTTGCTCATCGTGCACGCCAGTCTATTTCGTCTGTGTTGCTCTTCCCGAGGTTGCAATCCTCGCAGAGAACTTGAAGGTTTTTGACATCAAGTTGGAGTTCCGGAAAACGTGATCGCGGCTTGATGTGGTCGACGTGGAGTGGGGAGTTTGGTCGCGGCCGAGCGCCGCAGCACTGGCATGCCCCGCCATTGATGCGCAGGGCTTCGTATCGAATGCGCCGCCATTCTGGCGAAACGTAGAACGGATCTACCAACTTAAATTTGAGTTTTCCGACGCTGGTTTTTTGGGTGGGGTTCGCCCTGGCGGCGTGGTTGGCGATGCGTGGGCCCTTGCGACTTTGACAGGGTTGGCCTGGCGGCGCGCCGCAAGCTGGGCATGTGTTTTGTCGATTTTTTAGGCGGACAGAATTACGCCGCGGCTTGCGCCGTCCGTCCTCGGTATATACAACTGCTGGTGCCATTGGACGCCGACCCCCTGTGGGCGATCCTCTCGGAAGAAGCCGGCCGGGTTCGCGCCCCGCCGGCTTCGCCGTTTCGGGAAGCTAGGCCGCGACCTGTTCGGCGTCAACGGCGTGAGCGCATCGCTCCCCACCGAATTTTGACGGCCGCACCACGTAGCGCACCATTCCCAACTTTTCGCACCTGCGCACCGCCGCCAGAATCGAGGTGTGGTCTTTGTTGAGAAATCGGCCGATCTTCGGCAAAGACCACAGCGTCTCGTTGTAGAGACGCCAGCAGGCTTCCCGCCGCGCTTTCATGAACTTGGCCTGTCTCCGGCGGCCAACGATATCCTCGATCAGAACGCCGTGCTTTTCGGCGACTTCGCGCAGAATCGTTCTGGCGAGGTGCATGGCGACGAGCGGCGGCGGCACCGATATGGCCGGCTCGATTGGGGCTTCGGTAGGCGAATCCGGCTCTGGCGGCGTCGGCAGCGCGGGCTTGACCAACGCCACGACGACCTCGACAGGCTTGACCGGCTCCGGCTTGACCGGCGGCAGCGCGAGGCGCGGCGCCGGCGGCGGTCCCCATAGGCGCGCGTGGCGCTCGCGGTAGGCGTTCTGCATCGCCTGTAATGGGTTTGTGCCCCAATCCTCATAAGAACAACGCATATCCATATCCCTGCCCTCTGTTACCGACACACCTCAACCCCGCGTCCTGGTCGTTGCCAGGTGAATGCGGGCGTGGAGCCCTATAAATTCTGCAAAAACAGGCGGAATCGCTTCTGAAATTTCGCCCATTGTCGGATGCCAGTCGTCGCCGTCGACGCCCATAGCCTGGCGGGCGATCGCCATCTTGTCGTAGCCGGGGAAGTCGGCGCCGCCCTCGCGCCAGTAGTCTTGCGCCCGACAGCGGACGTGGCCGCCGTAGACGCCGACGGTTGGAGAGTGGTGCCGGCAAATCGGTTGGGCGACGGGGAAGTTCGTCTCGAACAGGCGGTGGCGCTGCAACTGCCATTTCTGGAAGCCGAGTCCGAAGTGTGAGCCGCACAGCGTGATCGGGTCGACCATCTCCGACTTGGCGCCCTCGACGTTCTCAATCACGTACAGCACGCCGGCGGCGCGCAGCAGCTCGCGAGTGGGCGCGATCAGCTTGGGGTGGTCATTGCGCGCGCCCGGCGCGCTGCGCATGGTGGAGTAGCCCTGGCAGGGAGGACTTGCGTGCACGAGGTCGAATTGACGCAGGTAGTCCGGCGTGAGCGCCAGCGCGTCGCCCTGGTCGAACTCGAACGGGTAGCGCTTCATCGGCAGAATGTCGCGGCCGACGACCGTGAATCCGGCGCGGTGGTATCCAAGGGAGGCCATGCCGGCCCCGCAAAAAAGATCCAAACAGAAGAGCTCTGGCTTCATGCAGTGTTCCGCCACGACATGCGCCGCAATTCTATCGGGTCATCGCCGCCGCGGCCGCCGCTCTTGAACACGAACCACGCGAACGGCGCACCGCTGTTAGCTGTGCGCTTTCCCTCCCACCCTTCACGGTGCATCTGCGGCAGCCGCTCCTTGCCTGCCCAGACGCGAACGAGGTGGTTGTCGATGATGTCACTGCGGTTCGCTCCCTCCAGCGCCATGAGGCGCAGGAGCACGATGACGTCGCAGCCGAGGCGCAGGCCGTGCCTGATGAACTCGTCTGCATTTTTGAACGGCGGGTTCGTGCAAATGCAGCGAACGCCCCCTGGCGCGCGCTGCTCCATCAGGAAATCAATCCGCGCCTCTATGCCTTCGTCGGCGCCAGGATGAGCGACGAGGTCTTGCGCTACGACGCGCCGGCCGGAATCGATCAGAAATCGCGAGATTGCACCTCGCCCGGCGCATGGCTCCCAGATTGCGTCTGGCAGGCTCTCGACGCGGAGAAGGGTGCGGATCGCGCACTCTGGCGTCTCGTAGAGATCATCCTTACGATCGCGCAATGCCGCGCGATCTGCGCCTTGTCGCATTCACTGCCCCCCCAATACGCTAGAACTCCAAGGCGCTTAGGCGCTCTATTTGTTTTTGGAGCGCGGCAATTCGCCGCTCTCGTTTCTGGTTGGCGTAGGCGGCTGCGGCGTCCCGCGTCTCGTGCAGCTCGCTCATTGGCGCGTAGCGATCGTAGCGATCTCCAGGGCCTCGGAAGGAGAAAAAATTCCTGTGCATATCTACGTGGTCGACCGAGAAGAGCCCCTTCGTGAGACACATGGTCGTGATCCAGATCAATTCACTTCGCCTCACGACTCCGAATTTTCCACTCGCGCAGTGCGTCGGCCATATCATTCACGCTGCGCACGAGAGCCCAAGGATAGCGCTGCTTGTGGCAAAAGTCGCGGAAGGCGATCTGGTTCTCGCTGAGCTTGCCGTCGACGTCTTTGATTTCTGCAAAATAGGCGAGGCCGTGCTCGTCGATGATGACGAGATCGGTCATACCGCTGACGGCCCCCATCCACTTCAGGCGGGATAGGCTGCGGCCGGCGCCGCCGTTAGGCACGAAGAAAACGAAGACCTGCGGGGCAACAAGCGTGAGGTATTGGATGCAGGCCGCCTGCACCCGAGCCTCGCGATTGTTGTCCCGCTTTTGCCAGGCCGGAGCCTTAGTTGACCGTCTTGGCCGCTTCGGCATCGCCAGACTTCTCTTTCAGGAAACGCGGCCGCGGGTCGTCGCCGAGGTCGTCCTCGGGCTTCTGGCCAATACCCTTCTCCATCAGCACCTTCTGGCCTTCTTGCCAGCCCTCGGTGTAAACGGTCACCAGATTGCCAGGCAGGTTCGGCGGCGCCACGCACGGCTCGCCACGCAATCCGGAGCGCTTGCCGTCGTCGCGCACCTTGTCGTCGATCGGCGTGCGATCTTCGTCGAGCAAGGTGAACTGCGTCCCGATCGGCGCGCCCATCCACCGCGCCACGCGCGTCTCGCGCTCCAGGCGCTCGCGCATCTCGCGGTCGCCCTCGGGGCTCTGGAGCTTGATGGCGAGCTTGACCTCGGAGAGCTTCGTTCCCTCGGCCTTCATCAGCTTGCAGTGGTTTTTGAACGAGGCGTCGGCGGCCTGCTTGGCGGCGAGCGCGACCTCGTAGCCTTCCAGATGAGACAGGAACAACGCCTGCATCTGCTCGTCGGTCAGGGGCTCTTTGGCGACGCGCGGCTGCTTCTGCTCGTTGTCGTCGGCGGTTGTCGTCTTGCCGTCGCCGGTTGGCGCAGCATTCTTTCTCGGTCGGCCTCTAGGCATGCTCACTTCTCCATCCGCGGGGCGGTTGCTCGGCGGGTATGCTCAGCGCAGTAGGGCCCCGCGCCACTGCGTTGTTCGCCACAAAACCATCTTGGCTGCTCTGTCGGTAAAGTCCACATCGGCCATCTACAGTGCTGAAAGTGCAGGTCGATCAGCATCACGGCGGTGGGTGTGGGGGGAATAGGGGGCGTCGGCTCCGGCTCAACGAAGTCGATCTCTTCGAGAACGTCCTCGGCTAACGCTTCGTCGCCAATCGGCATCGCGAATCGCCCCCCCCCCCAACGCGGCGACCGTGGCACGGCAGTTATCCACCGGCAACGTTTTTTTGTTGCTCATGCACAAAAACTGTGTAGGGTGTCTGTAACGCGATTCGCGAGGGTAAGGCGGCTACATGCTGACGCCAAAGCAAACTGAACTCCTGACGTTCATCGTCCGCTACCAGGGCGGCCACGAAGGCGTCGCGCCGACATACCAAGAGATGGCGGACGCTGTGAACCTCAGCGGGAAGTCCGGTATTCTCCGCTTGCTTCTTGGCCTCGAAGAGCGCGGAGCCATCCGCCGCCTTCCGAACCGTAGCCGGGCCATCGAGGTGCTGAAAGACGGGGACGGCGCGCCAACCCCGAGGCGTGCGCTCCATTACGTGACGCTGGCGCGCGCCGATGTGACCGCGTTCACTGGGCCGTTCGCCTCAGCCGCCCTGAGCTTGCTGGACACGGCCGCGGCGCAGCTTAGGCTTTTGGTGAGGGCCGCGGCATGAAGATCACGAAATTTGATGGCAATCCCATCACCGCCGGCGGTGTTTTTGAATCGGTACCCATCGAGCTTTACCATAGCGGCCATCTCTGCGACGCGCCGTCGATCTCGTCCACGGGTCTTCGTAAAATCTTCAGTGAGAGCGAAGCCCATTACTTTGACGAAAGCCCATACAATCCGAACCGCGCCGAGCAAGGCGAGAGCGAGGCGCTGACGCTCGGCCGGGCGACACATCACCTGCTGCTGGGCGAGAGCGCTTTCGACAAGCTGTTCGTCGTGCGGCCCGACAAGGCGCCCGACGGCCGCGCTTGGCACGGCAGCAACGCCTCGTGCGTGAAGTGGAACAAGGATCAAAGGGACTCTGGCAAGACGATCCTGAAGGGCGACCTGCTGGAGCGCATCAAGGGCATGGCGTTGGCGCTCGGCCGTGAACCACTAGTGCGCGCCGGCGCCCTCAACGGCCTGATCGAATGCACGATGGCGGTGAAGGACAAGGAGACGGGCGTCTGGCTTCTGAGCCGGCCCGACGTGATCCCAACCGACAGCGGCGACTTCGTCGACCTGAAGACGACGGTCAGCGTAAAATACAACGATCTGGTGCGGACGCTTGGCGACACGGGCTACAATCAACAGGGCGCGCTTGTCGCCGAGTGCTACCGCGCACTGTTCGGCCGCAAGATCGCGAGCTTCAGCTTCTATTTCGTCGAGTCGAAACGCCCACACTGCGCACGCATGATGCAGTTGAAGGATGAAGACCTCGCGCTCGGAGAGCGCCAGAACCGCAACGCGCTGCACCGCTTCGTCCGTGCCCTCAACACCGGCTATTGGCCCGGCCCGGGTGGGAATCAGGAGAGCGTGCAGTTCATCGAGATGAGCGATCGAGCCCGCGAGCTCGTCGAGGATCGTTTGAAGTACGAGGGGATTGATTGATGGACAACCGCGTTGCGCTGATCGAAGGCAAGATCGACCGCGAAGAAGCTGGGGCGATCACAATCTCGTCCGAGAAGGGCGCGCTCGCCTTCACGCGCGTCGCTGAGATGATGGACTTCGCCAAGCTCATGGCGGTGGCGGACAAAGCTGTGCCCCCGTACCTTCGCGGCAACGCCGGTGCGTGTCTCGCTGTTGTGGTGCAGGCGAATGAATGGGGCCTGTCGCCGTTCTCCGTGGCGCGCCAGTCGTATCTCGTCAACGATCAGGTCGCTTATATGGGGCAGCTCATCCACGCCGTCGTGGAGCGCCGCGCGCCGCTCGAAGGGCGCCTGCGCTTCACCTATGAGGGCGAGGGGCCGGAGCTGCGCGTGCTTGTCACCGGCAAGTTCCGCGGCGAAGTCGACCCGCTGGTCTATGAGTCGCCGAAGTTCAAGGACATCAAAGTCAAAAATTCGCCGCTGTGGGCGAGTGACCCGCAACAGCAATTTTCATATTACGGCGCGCGCGCTTGGGCCCGCCGCTACGCCCCGGACATTCTGCTCGGCATCTATGCTGAGGATGAATTGCCGGCGGCGACCGGCGCTGAGAACGCCAAGGACGTCACCCCGGTTATCGAGGGCGAGACGATCGCGCATCGCCTGTCCGCCAAGGCGGCGGCGGCGACCGGCTTCAACGCGGCGGCGATCGCCGAGACGGTCGAGGCCGTGCGCGCCGAGCCGAAAGTCGAGGCCGAGCCGGCTTCGGCCACCTCGCAAAAAGAGCCGACAAATATTCCTGAAAATATTCCTGAGACGAAATCCCCAGACCCGACGCCCTCCCCTGTGGCGTCGAGTGAAGCCGCGGCCGTCGTCGAACCGCAGCCGGAGGCCACTCCGGTTGAAACGGCGGCCGCGGCTGATCAACCTGTTTCAGGATCGATCGTCGTAACCGCCAAGCCTCCAGAGCCGCCGGCCCGCGAGAGTGAAATCGCTCTGGTGCGTGGAGTTGGCTTTGCTGCCTCTTTGGCCGCCAATGACGGCTCGCCGTCCACGATTGAGCCGCCGACCGGCGCTGACCCCGAGCCCGCTCCCGCGTTGGTGAAGCCAGAGCCCGCGCCCGCGAAGTCCGAGCCTGATCTACCGACCGACGGCAGTCAGTATCGCGCATACGTCCAAGCGACGCTCATGCAGATGACCGATCCTGACGACCCGAAGAAATGGTGGGGCTTGCCGGCCCAGCGCAAGCTGCGCAACTCACTGCCGAACATCGACCAAGAAATCCTTAACGCCTGCATGGCGGACGTGAAGGCCATCGCCGAGCAACTGAAACCCAAGGAGTCCGCATGAGCAACAGCCCGAATCCGAACACTGTCATCTTCCTCGTCAACACCAAATGCCGCGCGCTCGCGCTTGCCTATGAGTGGTGCGACCAGCACGGCAAGGCGGCCGGCGGATCCACGGTGAAGACCGACATTTTCAAGACGTTCGACCAGGATCTCAAGAAGGGCGATCTTGTGCTCGGCGAGACGCAGAGCCGCCATCAGTTGTGCGTCTATCGCGTGGTCGAGGTCGACGTCGAAGTGAACATGGATCACGGCTCGTATATCCCGTGGATCGCCGGCCGGTGCGACGACTCGGCTCTCAAGGGGCTGAAGGCGCGCGAGGAAGAATTGCTCGCCGCGATCCGCCAGAAGGACAAAGAGCGCAAGCGCCTGGAGCTGGCCGAGACGATGACCAAGGACTACGGCGACGCGCTGGCGAACCTGGCGATCACGAAGGGCGACGTCCCGGCGCTGCCGGCAGAATAGACAAGAGCTTCCGGGTAGCCCCGATTACTTCAGGACCGGCAGGGCTGCCTCAAGGTCGTAGAACGCATCCGCGTTCTACGAGATCGCAAGATCAAGATGATCTCGCGATCACCCTAAGCGGAGGTAGGCCGCCGGTTGGAGAGTTCTCAGCCTGCCTCTGTTACGGGTTATTCTCATGGCCAGTTGCATGAAATGCGGGAAGCGCCGCGTCAGGAAAAATCGCTGGGGCTTCAGGCGTTGCCCGAAGTGCGGCGTGCTTCCTGGGCTTGATCGCTATGACCGCGGCGGTATTGCGGGGAGGGTCAACTATGAATGCGACGGAAGAACTGATGCGGGGCGCGGCTGCGGAGATCAGGCAGCTTCGGCGTGACAACGAGTTGCTGCGCGCCAAGGTTGACATGGTCGAGCTGTTCGCCACGGTGCTCTACACGAAGCCGGCGATGCCGTCGCATGGCGAGTCCGTGGACGTGGCATGGGCGCTCGACAAGGCCGCTGGCGAAGAGGCCGAGCGCGAGAAGGCCGGGAAAGCGCCATGACCATCGCGGAGATCAGCGGCATGCGCGACGCGCGGGTCGGCGGCGATGGCGGTAGACAGGAAGTCATTGTCGTCGATGGCGATAACGTCGTGTGGATTCGCCACAGCGAGCGCGGCTCACCAGGCCTGACGCCCGATGAAGCTGATTGGCTTGCCAAGAAGATTGTCGCCTCGGCGCGGCGCGTGCGCGCGAAGCTGGCGGCGAAGGGGGCTGCATGATCCGATCTCTGACGATGCTCAATGAGAATGGCGATACCACGATCAGTTGGTCGTCGGACCGGGACGATGAAGTCGAGGCGATCATTGCGAAGCGCATGGCTGAGGGCTGCGTATTCTTTGTCATTGAGGAAAGGGGACTCCGTCAGCCGCTCCGTGATGCTTCCGATGCGCGCAAGCATCGCGTCCTCGCCATCCCCGACGCCGACTTCGCCAAGTTCGTCGGCGAGGGGCACGGTGAGGCCATCCCAACGCCGGCCGGCAAGGTGAAGACTGTCCGCAAGGCGAAGGCCGCGAAGGAAGTCGCCAAGTCGCAATCGGTCGGCGTTCGCCCGATGCGGGGCGGCTGATGGAGACTCGCTCGGCGCCGCTGCCGCCCGATCTGCAATACTTCCTCGACGGGGCGATCGACAGTTTCGAGCTGAACGCCTTCGCCTATGACGTGCTGACCATCTTCGGTAGGACTCCCGTCATTGACGGGATTGTCGAGGCTCCGTCTGGCGAGAGATTTTCCCTCGCCGCGCGCCAGGGGCGCTGTGTCGCGCTCGACGCCTACGCGCACGAGCTGGCGCGCGAGCTTGGCGACGGATGGCAGCGCGCCTTTGTCGCGGCCACAATCCCCTTCGAGATGCACAGCCTGGGCGAGCTAGCCGATTGCTACGCCGCGTGGAATTTCGAGGACAGCACTCTCGGCGGCGCGCTCCAGCATTATCGGCGCGTCCCGCTGTGCGACCGCGACTACAACCCGACCAAGGGCGCGCGGCGCCGGCTCTACGCCAGGAGCGCGGTGCGGCGCTACAACAAGCAGACGGCTGACGACCAGGACCGCTTCCGCCGCGTCATGTCGCAGCGCGTTCGCGCTTGCCCTTGGCCGGCTGATACGTCCGCCGGCGAGCGGATTGTCATGGCGCGCCAGGAGATGATGGTGCGCCATCAGCGGCTCGTGCACGAAGGGATCGCGCGGATGATGCGCGCGGACAAGGAACCGAAGCTGCTGGCGAAGCCGGAACGCAAGAAGATCGTGCGCGCTGCGCGCCTGGCGGCCGACGTTGTCGGTGAGGAAAAGGTACGGCGGTTCGTCGCCGGCGAGTCGGTCGAGATCGAAGGCGACGGGATGATCATTGAGGCCGTCCGCTCGTCATCCCTCACGCAAGCCACTGGCCACGGGCAGTTGACCGTCACCCTCAAAGACAAAGACCGCCAGCAACTCGGCAACCTCTGCGTCTACTTCGAGCACACGCCGCCGCTAGATCAGCTCGCCGCGCTGGCGCTGCATGTGCAGGCCGGCGAAGGGGCGAAGATCATCGAGACCGGCAACCTCTACGCCATCACGCCCGCCGGCGCGGCGTCGCCGCTGCTCGCCGGGCGGGCGAAGCTAAATCCGGTTGGCGGCCTCGGCGCCGGAGCGATTGCGAGGATGGATGTTCGACGCCAAGCCTCAGCGGCTTACGCCGCTGCGACGAAGCCTTGGTACGTCGAGGATCTCGGGATCTTCCGGTGGGGGCGCGACTTCGGCCGCTTGCGCCGGCTCGCCGGGCAATGAAACCGCGCGCGGCGGCCACCGCGTAAGGAGCGACAGCAATGCGACAACTCACAGGACACATCGTTAACCCGGCGAACGACAAGATCGACATCTTCGTGCGAGATGATCCCGGCGCTGGCGGCGCGCACCACCATTACTCGGTGGAAGTCAAAAACCCCAACGCGCCGGAGCCGACCACCCATATTCATTTCCAGAATGGCCCGATTGCCGAGGTCGGCGTGAACGGCCTGACGCAAGAGGTCTTGCTCGAAATCGTCGCCGATCGGCTGAGGTGCTTCCAGGCCGGCCCATTCGCCTGCAAGGAGAACGCCTGCGCCCTGACGAAGATCGAGGAAGCGCAACATTGGCTTCAGCAGCGCACGCTTGAGCGCATGCGCCGCGGCGTCGAAGCGGCATTAGGTATCAAGCTCACCTGAATTGTGGCGGGGTTCGTCGGCCAAACCGTGGCCGTAGACGTATCATCGGCCGCATGGCTGATCCGCAAATCCTCTCGACTCTCCGTCGCAAGCGCGACGACATAGAAGCCGCAATCGCGTCCTATGAGAAGAAAGTCGAGGAGGCCAAACGCGACCTATCCGCCGTCGCGGCGACGATCCGACTCTTTGAACTGAACGGCGAGCCTCAGCAATTCCCCGCCTACGCGGACATAGGGCGACTGTGGAAGCGCGGCGAGATCGTCACGGTATGTCGTGACGCGTTGGCCAAGGAAGGGCCGCTAGACACCCGCGAACTGGCGTTGCGCGTCATCAAGGCGAAGGGACTGGACGACGGCGACGGTGTGCTGAGAAAGACGGTCGCGTTTCGGATCGTGCAGGCGCTTTCGATCGCGGCAAAACGAGGGAAGATGGGAAGCGCTGGGAAGCGAAATGGTGTTCGAGTCTGGTCGGCCATAGTCCGCAAATTAACTTGACACGAACGAATGGGCGAATATGTTTCGGCTCAAGGTGGAAACACCTGTCAGGTTCACCGTATGGGGACCGCGAAAAGGCCGAGGGAAACCTCGGCTTTTTCGTTTCTAATCGTCGAAACAGTAGTATTTCACCCCAAGAGTCTTAGACATTCCCTCTGGAACCGCAAAATCAGCGATTCGGTTATGGTCGCGTAAATCTCGGTATAATTCATATTTCTTGTCAAATTTGTATCTAGCCATAGCATAGATATAGCTGTCGGCTATTTGTAAAATAGGGTGCGCTTTCGCTTTGTATTCTATCCGGCCTAACACCGTAGAAAAATCCGCTACTCCTAGTGGAGCATATTTACTGCTATTGGCCGGATCAAACTCAAGGCCATTGGCTTTTAGGTTGTTGAAATATTCAACAACGGTATCGTTCATTGCTGGGTCTTGCTCAAATACGATATGAAGCTTACGGCCTTCTAGTTGCGCTATCTTTACCGCTCTTTCAACGGTGATATCAAAGGCACTGCGACACAACAGCCATTTGTCTTGATATTTTTGCAGATAGCCTCTTGCCACATATCCTGGTCGACTAATAACGCATCCTAACCCGATAACTTGTGCGTTGCGCAGAACAAATCTCCAGTCCTCCCAGAATTTGTCTCGCTCCTTTTGAGTGGTTTTTCCAAGCCACGCGAAGCCCTTCTTTTCGGCCATCATGTCGGTGATGTGCGCCGGGTGGCGAAGGCCCCAGGTTTTTGAAAAGCTCTCCACTAGCGATCTAGCGGCGTCGTTATCCTCGCCCCGAATCATGACGCCGCCGAAACCAAACCAATCCCGACCAATTCGAGCGATATCTGGCTTCTTGTCGGGGTGTCGGTTCCCGGTTTCATCCATATAGAGCGTGAAGGGCCGATTCATCGATTGTCACCCAGACGGCGAGCGGTATAGGCAAAAAAGACTAACGTTGCCAGTATCCCTTCCATTGCCGAGAAACTGGGTGCGTTACAGCGGCGTTGACCGCCATCAGATATTGCTCACCATTCGAGACGCGGCGGTTGTCCTCTCGCCAAGCCATTTCCGCTGCGTAGGCGTTCAGGTATGGCCCGGCGACATGATGATGCGTCCCGATTTCAGCTCGGCGCAAGCGGGAGAAGAACGACTCTGCTTGATTGGTGCAAGCTTCGCCGTCGCTGTACGTCTCTTGGTGGTTGATGCGCTTGGTCAGATAGCGGCTGTGCAGCGCGTCCCAGTGAGCCGCTTCGTCTGCGTGAACGATTGAGCCGACCTCGATCCGCTTGCCGAGAGTTTCCAGCGACTCGCCTTCGGCCTTGAACACGAACGAAAGCGTCTTGCCGTTGCGTTCGCGGGCAATGACGACGACGCGGCGCTTGCCCGTCTGATGCTGAGCGAGCCGACGATCAACGCGGTTTTCTTTCCAATTCGCTTGGCGAATGTGACCGCCGAAATAGGCGCCGTCGACCTCGACCGTGCCGGAAGCCGTAGCGTCGGCCTTCTCGGCTGCCAGGGCTTCGCGGATTTTGTGCGAAAGGACAAACGCCGTCTTGTACTGACAATCAAGGTCGCGGCTGAGCTGCAACGCGCTATGCCCCTTTGCGCCGTTCACGAAGATCGCGATGGCGAGAAGGATCGTGCGGAGCGGCATCTTGCGATTGGCGAAGATGGTCCCCGACGTGACCGAAAACTGATGGTCGCAAGCCTTGCACTTGAACAGGGCGCGGCTCGCGTAGCGATAGACGCCGAGGCAACCGCAGCGCGGGCAGTTAGGCTCGCCGTCGGTTGCGTTCCAACGGATTTGTTTGAAAGCCTCGGAGGCTTCCTCGTCCGACATGCGGGCGACCCGAGCGAGGCTCAGGCTCCGTGCCGCAGTCGAGAGAAGGAAGTGTTGAGCCACGTCTACGCCATCCCTTTTGGATGACGCCAACCATATTAGCTGATATGGACGATGTCAACCAAAAAGGATGACCTTGACGAACTTTTTCTTTGATGTTATCCAAAAAGGATGATGTCACCTGCACAGTGTAGGTCTGGACGCGCTTGGCTCGGCTGGTCACAGGACGACCTGTCAAAAGCTGCCGGGGTCGGTCTATCCACCGTGAAGGATTTCGAGGGCGGTCGGCGAGAACCGATTCCGGCCACTCTAGCGGCAATGCAAGCTGCATTGGAGCGGGAAGGGGTCGGGTTTTCGTTCGCGAACGAAGGCGGCGTTTCGAGGCCATGTGGGATCACCTACTCCGCGCCGGTAAAAGGTGCGGAGCACTAGACGAATCCTGAGGATTCTGCTAAAGAAGGTGGGCCGGGTGGGGCACGATCCCACAACAAGCGGTTTAGTAGACCGCTGCTCTATCCAGTTGAGCTACCGGCCCGGAGTGAATGGTTTTGTTGGGCGGGGGAGTAGTGCCCCCCACCACCCAACCTGATCAGACCCTCCTAATGACGATGCGCCACATCGCGTTGTCTCCTTTCTATGTTCTCCGGTTAATCTGCCCCGGCGCCTCCAGCGCCGGGGTTCTCCGTCTCCTCTTTCGGGGCGACGTAGAACCATGTGCGGCCATCTCGCCGCGCGAGCCCATCCTTCGACAGGCGGTAAAGCGTCATTCCGACGGTCTTGTCGTGCATTTCCACGCCAAGTTTGGAGATGAATTCCTTTATCGGGGCGATTTTTGTTCCACTGGCGCCAGCTGCGGAAAGTCGCGCTAAGACAATTTGTTTTATGTTGTGGGGTATTTCTTGCTCAGTTTTGTCAAGTTCCTCATAGTTTTCTTCGGCCGATGGGTCGTCATCTGAGTCGCTGTCGTCGTCTTGTTGATCTTCGTTGCCCTTGGCAGCAAGGAGCGCCTGACTCCACTTCTTCTCTCCGACCGCTTCTCTGATTGGATCCCACGGTTTCTCCCCTTCAAGGGTATATCCGAATACCGAGAAGGCGATGGAGATATTGGCAATCGTTTTTTGGGCATCTGCGAGTTTGACCCGCGCCTCATCAAACATCTTCTGGGCGCCGGTCCGTTCGTTTTGAGCACGAACGAAGCGGACAATTAACGCATAGAGAGCGTCTTTATCCTGTGGGGTAATCATTGCAGCGGACCTCCGAGAATCAAATTACCCCATCGGAAGCAGAAAGGCAATCGCCATCACCGGCCAGGATGATGGTGTTGTGGATATGTTCTCGCTGATGTCTAGGTGAGCTTGCTACCTAATGCCGCGTCGAAGGCACAAACCAGAGGTAACCCGCGCGCGGCGGGACCGCGCATGAAGGAGAAGCAAATGAAACAAGGAGCATACCCGACGAAGCCGGCGGCCCCGAGCCTCTATACGCGGCCGGTCGCTGCCATGGGGATCGCAGCACCGCCGCCAACACCTCCAGACCAGAAACCAGTCCTCAACCTCGACTGCATGGCCGGCTGCCTCGAAGAGTTCGACCGGCTGAATCACGTTCTCGGCGATCGCCTCTCCAGCGTGCGGAGCTTGGCCGACACGCTCGTCGGCGCGAAGCCGGAAGCCAACGGCGAACCAAACCCGCCCGGCGCCGGCTGCATTGTGGTGCGCTTCGCCGACGGCCTGCGGCGCATGTCGAACATGCTGGAAGCGATGGAGCAGGAGCGCCAACGCATCTACGGCGGCTTCGAGGGGCAGTTCTGACGGCGATGAAGCGGCCGCCACGTAAGCACATCTCGCTCGCCGTGAAGCTGGCTGCGTGTCTGGACGCCCTTGGCTTCGACGTGGCGGCACGAGAAGAGATCGAGTGGGAACACACCATCCCGCTCGCCCTCCGCGCCTTCGACCCGGAGACCGGCAAATACGATCCCGATGAGCATGACCCGCGCTATCTGCGCCCGATGCTCAAAGGACCGCACAAGATCAAGACGTTCGGGACCCCGGCGACGACGGCGGGCTCGGACATCGGTAACATCGCCAAGGTCAAGCGCCTATCGCGCAAAGAGGCCGAGTTCCGCCAGCGCCTGCTCGCCGCTGAGCCTCATCCCGAGAGCAAAAAACGGAAGTGGCCGACGCGAAAGATGCGCGGCCGAGCAAAATCTGCTTGCGGCGCGCAAAAGAAGCGGGTATGAGAATCGTTGTGGAGCTGCCGGTATTGTACTTGCCGGAAGGCGGACGAAGCCAGCGATCGACGCACTGGCCGGCTCTCGTGAATGCACTGGGGGACTTGGCCCGCAAGGGCTGGCAAGAGCCGTGATCGGCGAGGGGCAAAAGTCTGGTGGCTCCCTCGCCGCCGAACCTGGGGAAGCTGGTGACTGCCAGCGAGCCGGATCATCGGAAGCTATCCGCCGCCAGTTGTCGTCCCCACTTAGAGCGCCCCCGCAGCTTGGTTCCCCTGGGCTGCGGGGGACACTTTTGCCGGCGGCGCGATCAGCGCCAAGTGATCGCTAGGCATGGCGTTCGGCAGGCATAGCGTGCGAGTCGATGCATAGCGTAGCCGCGCATGGCGGGGCTAGGCAGGCAACAGTGACCCCGGCGGGTTGATCCTCGCCGGGGTCATTTTGCGAGTCGGACGCCGTAGCCGCCGGATTGAGATTCGCCCGGCGAAACAAGGGCGAGGCCGTGTGCAGCGAAGTATCTCTCAAGCTTTTCCAAGGTCGAGCCGCGCGAGCCCTTGCCGCTTTCTATTCTGGCGAGAGTTCCCGTCGCGATGCCGACGGCCTCGGCGAGAGAAGCCTTGTCGATTCCGAGATAGCCGCGAGCCATTCGGACTTGTTCGGGGCGCAGCATTATTTTCATCCATGCTGTGAAAAACTTAGCGACGGCGACCAATATACGCCACGCAACGGATCACTTCAACGCTCAGTCCGCGCGCCCTGGGGACGGCTGTGATAGGCTGTGGCATGTCGCCCGTTCCGCATGTCACGAATCATGCGCTGCGCCGCTACGGCGACCGGGTGCTGGGGCTTCCTGATCTGCCGAGAGACGACGCCGAAGCGGTAGCGCAAATGCGCGACCTCCATCGCATCAACCTCGACCAGATTGCCGCCTTCGTGCGCCAGGTCGTCGCCCGCGGCGTGATCGCGCGCGCGCCGGCGGTCAGGTTCGGCGGGTTCCGGTTCTTCCTCGAAGGGGCCGTGGTCACCACGATCGTCGTCGCCAAGCGCTCCAAGCGCCGCCGCCCGCGGATTGTTCGAGAAAGCCTTTCGCTTTATGGTGGCGGCTCCTGGCGGGAGTTGGCCGATGTCTGACATGGCTCCTATGAAAACCTACGGCGGCTTCCTGCGGCGGCCGGGCAAGGCACCGAAGGTGATGCGCCAATCGACCATGGCGCAGAATTTCGCGGCCAAGAATAAGCCCGTGAAGATGCCGATGCCGGTGAAACCGAAGGGCTGACCAATGAAGACCCCCTCGATCTACGATATGGTCGGGCGCGCGGGCCGCGCCGCGCCGCCGCCGACTGAAACCCAAGCCGAGGAAGGCGAGGCCAAGGTCGTTTCCGAGCCCAAGCTCGACAAAGCGGCGCTGGGCTATATGGAGCCGCGCAAGGGCGTCGATGCGCCGACCGACTTCCGCTCGTGCGCATCATGCGTCAACATGATCCCGGAGCGCATCTTTCGCGCAGCCACGCAAGGGAATCGTTGCCTTATTCTGGGCATGTCGGTCGACCTGACCGACTACTGCAACAAGTACAGCGCGTGGCCCCTCGGCAAGCCCGACGAGCGGGTGCTTGAGGCCAACGCGCTGCTGGCGATCGACGCGCGCGGCCGCGGCGCAGTTGACATGGTCGACGCCGGCTATTGCTCGGACGACGATCACAAACACCTCTGCCGATGCTGCAAGCACTTCGATCTGATGGGCGAGCCTGACGATCCCGGCCCGGGCTGCGAACTCATGGAACAGCTCGTGCGCGACAATCCAGACATTTGGGGCATGACGAACAAGATCAACCCGGATGGCGGGTGCAACGGCTGGAGCGAGATTGTCCCAGATGAACCGTCAGAAGCCGGCGAGGCCTAGCTCCCACAATCGCGTGCTGGCGGCGTCGCTGCGCGCGAGCACGGCGCTCTCCCCCGGCCAGGCGGCCGTGACGGCGCTGAATCCAATCGAGGCGCCGCAGCGGTTCGGCCAGGGCGGCGCGCGATCGCCGCTCACAAGGCATGGGCGGCCCAACACGTAGGAGATTCCGGTGACCAAATACGAATATCTCGAACTCGACATCCATGGCTACACCGCCGCGAGGGAAGAGCCCGATCTCGGCGAAGGCCGCAAGGGCTATATCGCCACGCTCAACTCCTACGGAGAAAAGGGCTGGCGCGTGATCTGGATCGACAGAGACACCACGAGTCACATCATCGCCGTCTTGGAGCGCGAGATCGCCGACGGCTGAAATTCCGTGATTTTCGCGATCGACTTCGACGGCGTCATCCACGACAAGGACCATCCGCTGAAGGGCCGGCGGATGGGCGAGCCAATCGAAGGCGCGAAAGAGACAATCGAGCGCCTGCGGGGCGACGGCGCGACGATCATCGTGTTCAGCTATTGGGCGCACGGCCGCGGCGCCGAGGCGATCCGCGACTGGCTGGGGTTCTATGAGATCCCATTCGATGACGTGACCAACGTCAAACCGAATGCCGACGTCTTCCTCGACGACCGCGCCGTTCGGTTCACGAGCTGGGCGGAGTTCACTTCCGTTCCAGGACTTTTCTCATCGCCTCGTTGACGAAAAACAGGGCGTTGCTCTTGGCGATGTAAGGCGGTCCCCATGCGGAAAGGCTCTTGTTGGCCATCTCGACGACCTCGCGCGCGATAGCTTTCCCGCGCTGCTCGACGCGCTCTTCGAGCGTCGCCACGACCGTCGGTGACACCACGCCAACCGTCGCCCTCATGGGGATCATAAGCCGATCCATGTCCTCATTGCCTTCTTCGAACCGGACAAGGTTGTGCTGCAAGAGGCCCTCAATGAGGCCATGGGCCGTGCTGCGCCGAGTTGCCTCGAAATACCGAGGATCGTCGACCCTAGAGTCGAGGGAAGATCGAAATTCTAGGACCCTCATGCGCTCCATCGGCGCGTAGTCGGCGCACTCTGGGCACGGATAGGTGCGCGAGGTGGCGTCAACGGTTGGCGAGATAAGTGGCCCGTCGCAGACGCGCATCTGGCGGTGGATCGGCAGGTGCACGAAGCGGGCGCCGCGGCAGATTTCGCATGGCTGTTTCATCGGTGTCTCCTTTCGCATTCAAAGAGAGCGCGGCGGCCTGTCCTTCGGCCTCTTCTCCATGGCAGCTTTCTTTTCAAGCCAATCGCGGCGTCGTCCCGCCTCTGCGATCGTGGCGTCAAATTCGTCTCGATGCGCTTCGATCAAAGCGTTGATGGCCGTTAGCTCGTCTTTGAGCAGTTGGCCGCGATCGTTGCGTGCGCGCCAGTAGGAGTTGCCGCGCTCCCATGTAATTTCGCGTTCCATGGCCAGCCTCGGGTCATCGTCCCACGTTCCCCAACGCCGCGCCGTGTCTGCGCAAGTCATGCATGTCATCATCGCCGTGCGCCGCTCGCCCATGTCCTTTTGTCTTTGGAAAAACTGTTCCCGCGTAAGCGTCGGAACCTTGGAGGCGTCGTAGCCGCATTCCGTAATCGAGGGCGCGTCCGCCGCTCTCCATGGCAGTCGTGGGCGCAAAATGTGATCAACTGGCTCTTTCATCTGCCGCCTCCCTATTTCTTGTCCTCGAAATCCCATGCCGTGAGCCCATGCTCTATCGCCGCGCAGCACAGGCGATAGCGGTGCATGGTCTCTGGCGGGACGGGGCGGGCGTTCGGGCCGCGGACGACGCCCGTCTCAAGGTCCGCAACCGTACTCGCCGAATAGCCACAAAGCCTCGCGATTTCTTTGATTGTGTAGCGGTTCCGCACGCGCCAATTTTTCGCTTTCTCGTAGCCGGCGAGGATCTGGGTGGTCTCGGTCATCTGATTCTCCATCTGAGGTGCTCTCACTTCACGAGGCGCAAGCGCGGCTGAAGGCTGTCTGGGTTCATCGACCAACGGGGTATCGGCCGTGTGTGGAACTCGCAGAACACGACTCCATCGGGGATCTTGCTGGAAATAGGCACGTAGAAACGAAAGGTCATTTCCTCGGCGATCTCCTTCTCCATCATCCCGCGCTCGATCTCGTAGCGCAGTTCGTGAAGCAACTTTTCGACGCGCTCTTGGCGAAAATTGGTTGGGTCTGTCATGGGCGGTCCTCCTGGGTTGCGCGGGCGACGGTCTGTCTCGATACGCCGAGCACGCGACCAATCGCAGCCGGCGACTCTCCGGCTTCGCGGCGCCGCTGCGCTTCGGCGATCTGGTACGGGGTGAGCTTTCTTTTCGGGCCGAAGCGAATTCCATTGGCCATTGCCTTCTCGCGGCCCGCCTTGGTGCGGCGCACGATGTCGTCGCGGCTCTGGCGCGCCAGCCAGCCGACTAGCGCGACCAGCACCTCGCCGAACGGCTGAGTTGTGTCGGCCCACGGCTCGGCGAGCGAGCGATAGCGCGCGCCCTTGGCGGCGATCTCGGCGAGGGTTTGCAGCATGCGCAGCGGCCCGCTGCGCGTGAGCCGGTCGAGTGCCGGGACGATGATGACGTCGCCTGGCTTCAACTCGCGCAGCATGCGCGCCAGCTCCGAGCGGTCGTCGTTCATGCCGGATTCTTTTTCGGAATAGACGCGCTCGCAGCCGGCGGCGCGCAGATCGGCAGTCTGGATGTCGAGGCTTTGGCCCTGACCTGAGACGCGAGAATATCCTACGATCATGGCCATCAGTCCGAGCTGTCGACGGAGAGATTGATCCCGCACTTGGAGCAATGTGCGGGATGCCATCCGCGCATGCGCCCTTCTGGCGTGCTGCTGTCTACGACCTCGTGCTTGCAGATTGAAAGCAGCCACGCCGATGGCATGACCGGCTCTTGATCTTTCCATGCGCATCCTTCCATCGCCAAAACGGCGGCGGCAAGGTCGCCAGCCGGCGCCTTGGGGTTGCGGATAGATTCGATGGCGGCGCATACAACAGCATCGCGCAGACGCATCGCTGGGCGAGCCGCGCCGCGTTCCCAGACCAGCGCGTGAGCCTGCCCGGTCCACCCACCTTGCGACCCGTGTAGGAAGATGCGCGCCCAATCAGGCCGCGTCTCGCCGGGCTTCGTTACCCACGCGACGTCGGGAAATGCTGTCCATCCAGCGCAGCCGGCAATGTTGGCGAGCGTATGGGCGAGATTGGCCGGCTCTACGAACTCCCAAGGCAACGCGCCTTGTGCGCGGGGGACGATCTCGGTCTTGTAGTCGTAGAAAGCCCCGCGAGTACGCGGTGGCGCATCTTCCAGTTCGTCATCAGCATAGCCGCGGCTCGACCAATGGTTGTCGATCGGCGAGCACCTGTAACCGGAACCGTGATGAGCGTTGGCGGCGTAGCGCTCAACGGTTATCAGCAGGTCGCCTGTTTCTTTGTGGCGCACAACCTGCGGGATGGCGAAGTCTTTGTGCTGTGGGGTGTCGGTCATTCGCGGTCGCTCCTGTCAATGTCGGCATTTTCCCACTCTTGCTCGACTTCAGCGCGACCAGCCGCGTGGCCCTCGGCTCGGCCGACTGCGATTGCCTCTGTGACGGCGGTGAGCAAGTCCGCCCGGTTCATCGAGTGGGCGTCGCTCCATTGCTGTTGGAACGGGTGAGGCTCCGGGTTGAACAGCGGGGCAAGCGCGGCCAGCGCCAGCTTCACATCGGGCCCGGAGACGTCGACGCCGTCGGGAACCTCGACAGCCTTGCCGTTGATAATCTTCCTCATGCGCCATCCTTCTTTGCGAGAACTGCATCAATCATCGCCCGATAGCCGTAGCGCCATAGAACGTGGCCGTGTTCATTGCAGGCAGCATAGAACGCCCGCTCCATGTCGGGGGTTGGATCTCGCAGGGCCACGATTGCGCGGGTTGCCCGAGCGATCGCGGCCGGGCGGGTCGACCCCGAGATCGCGATCGCGACGCGCTCGATCATCTCGTTCGTCATCCCTCGGAATCCTTCTCTGCAACGGCGACGGTCACTTCGACCGCTTCCGCTCGGCCGTGATACCGGCTCCACCAATCCTCAATTTGGGAATCGGTGTGCGTGTAGTGGATCGCCATGCTCCGCTCGGTGACGAGGAAGTTGACGATCGCCGCGCGCCGGGTTGGCGAGACGGTGCGAACGTGGATCGTGTCGCCGGTGATGACGGCCCAGCCGTGGGCGGCGCTCATGTGCGCGTGCTCCAAACGTGCTCGCGGTCTGAGAAGCCGGAGCCGCGTATCGTCTCGCGCCATCCCTGCCGCTTCAGGAACGCCGCCAGTCGATCGGTCGGAGAGATAACCTCCGACAGTAGGTTTGCGCGCCAGATACCGGCCAGTGTGCGGCGTAGGGCGCCCTTCCCCGGCTTCTTCGCGTAGAGCAAAACGAGGCGGACGTAGACCAGGCCGCGGATTGAGACGACCGTGTCGGGATGCCAGTCTCGCTTAGGCAGCCACTCGGCGTCGCCAGGCTGAACGACCGCGAACCCTCGCTGGCGCTCATCGTCGCGCATCATCGACGGAATGTCGCCGGCGTGCGCGGTGAGTTTCGAGACAAGGGCGTCGACGTCCGATGGGCCGATCATTTGCTCGGCTCCTCAAACGCCAGCGCCGCCTCGACCGCGCAGGCGCGGCAGAGCAGCACGCCGCCGCCGTATTCGCCATTGAGGCGCACTCCGCGCAAAACGTCGTCATCGCATCCCGCGCAGCGCAGGTGTCCCCACGACTTGTTGCCGATGATTGCCGCGACCGCTTCGACGTCCGGCACTTCGCCGAGCGCACACAGCTTGTTGTAAATGTCCTCCGACGAGCCTTTTGCAGTCTGTAGCCACTGGTGGCCTGGCTGATCGCGCTGATATTGCCGGCGCCATCGCTCCGCGACGTTTCGCGCCGAGGCGATCTCGATTGAGATTCTGGCGGTCATTGGCCTTCCTCCGGCTCGGCATAAGCCCGCTGCGCGGCTTTGAGCTTTTGCCAAGCGTCGAACCGCTCCGGCGAGCCCCAGCACTGGCCCGGCGCGTGATTGTAGAGCCAAGAGACATATTCGGGGATCAGGTGGATGTTCTGATCGTCGGCCCGCGTGCATGCCTCGCGCAGATCGTTGCACAGCACGGCCGTTAGGAAATGGCCGGGCGGAATTCCATTTTCTACCCACCGCAGGATTCCGCCGTGCATATTTCCAGGAATTGGCGAGAGTCGTAGCGACGTCACGAGTTCGGTCATTAGCTTCTCCTTCAAAACGAGGTGCGCAAGATGCTTTTACGGGTGAGGTCTAAATGCTGGATCAGGCGCGACACCGCGGCCGGTTGGATCGGCCCAGCGATAGTCGGCGCAGGCGTTCCATCCTTTGACGTAGTCGAAGACGTCGCCGATTGGCTGCTCTGCGCGTTTGTCGTAGGCGCTCAGGCTATCAACCCAGCCGCGCTCGAATGCGTTGGCGCGGCGGGCGGCGCGTGCCTCGATAGTCTCGGGCGGCGCTCGCTTCATGGCGCCTCGCCTTCACGCTCCCGCAGCACCTTCCATTCCTCAATGACAGCGCCGCAGTCGCAAAGCATCCGCCACTTGGGCTGCGATGAGCATTCGGGATGATGCGCGAGTCCGCCCGCCCGCTGGATCGCCCAGGCAGTCGGAAAGTCCAGCATGTCGAACCGGATCGGCTCGCCCGTCAGCACGTAGCCGTGAGGTGGCGGCGTTGGGTCTTTGTCGTATGGGCTGCGCAGATCCTTTGATGTTCTCATCGGCGTGGTCTCCTCCGCGCTCTCACGTAATCCCCAACCATGTAGAACGGCATCATCACGAACGCCGCGGCGAATAGGAGCATAGAAAGGGCCATCGGCGCCCCGACGATTGCCGCGACGATGAGGATCGCGAGTCCTAAGATCAGTTCGGCCATGGCTTATCCTCTCCGATTCTCGCCGATCTTCACCGGCCGCATATGGCGCGGATTGAGACAGCGGCGGTTGCCGCAAAGGTGGTGCAGCGCCACACCCGGCATGAGGCGAACCTCGGCGCCGTCGCCGAAGCTCTCGGCCGCGACCGCCTCGAACACGTAGCGCGGCCCAGGCACGCGACGGCCGTCGACCTCAATCAACCCGTCCGGGCCTTCGTAGCAGGCGTCTAATTTGTCGACCATATTGCCTCCTCGTCGATTGCTGGCGCGGCGAGCCTGCCCGGCCACGCCGCGCCACGCCGAGACTTCCATGCGAGGACAAGCCCCGCTCCGCCTCGCTCGGCCTAGCCTGCCATGCCTATGCGCCGGCTAGTTCACGGATCGTGCGAAATCCGCGATTGGGATGCTTTGGTGAAAAAACAACAACGCGCTCGCCATCGGGCGACTGCCATTCGACCACGCCGCGCCTGACGGCCCGGCAGCCGAGCGAATGGGCTTTGGTGAAATGCCGCACGCCGACGCTGCTGAACAGAAAACCGCCCTCCCTGTACGAAAATCGCCCGCAAGAGAATTCCTCGGCGAGCTTGGCGGTTGGCGATGTGAAGTCGTCGCCAGGACAGCGGATTACGATCATCCCGCGGGCGAGTTTGGACGGTTCGGCGACGTAACTGATTGCTTGGTCCATATTCATTCCCCTGTTCGAGCGTGGCGCTCGTGCAAGCCATCGCGAGGTGCGCAATGGCTTGGGCTTGCGTCACTTAATCTTGCGCTTCTCATTCCTGATGAGGCGGTTCGCGATTGCGTCCGCTTTCGCCACGGCGCCGCTCGAAGCATAGGACAGGTCGCCGAAGCCGCTCACGCTATAGCCAAGCAATTGAGCGAGCTGCATCTGGTCGCCTTTGGTGAACCCGTGCGCGCCGTTGCCGGCAAGCGCGCCGATTTCGTTGAGGTCGAGCCGGCCGGTATTGAAAAGCCAATCGATGATTGCGTTCCGCTTGAACCGGATCACGCCGTCCGACGCCCACTCGATCGGCTGCATCGGGTGTGAGGTGCGCTTGTTCCCCATCAAAAAAGCTCCTGTTGCTCGCGGCCGATCCCCCACAAGGAATCTTCCGTAAAATCGCGGCCCCCTCCGCGCAGCGGTCGGCCCGCCTCGCGGTCGAGGATTTGGCGTGTCGTCGCCGGCACCGCGCCAGGGATTTGCGGGCGGGCGCTGGCGGCGGTTTCAAAGCGCAGGCGATCCAAGCGCTGGCGTTTGAGAGTTGCCACTGTGCGGCGCTCCTATTGCGGCCAGGACGCCGCGATCATCGCCCCAGCGAGCGCACCAAGGGCGAGGAAGGCGAGTGCGCCGGCGATCTGGAATCCAATCTCCTCGGGCGAGGTGCGCCGCGCGTGTGGGTCGGCGACTGCAACGTCGGCGGCGTGTAATGGACGGCGCCGGGGCGCGTTCGGGTCAATGCGGTTCGTCATGTGGATCCCCTGTTGTTTGAGGTGCGCAAGATGGTTGGTTAGGCGGCTTCGGGCGCGCGTCTCTTCTCAGGCAGAGGCCAGTCTTCCGGCTCGATGTCGGATAGGCGCGCAATGAGCCGGTCGAATTGCCAAGTCTCTTCGGCGGCCCTGGCGGCGGCCCCGGCGGCCCAGGCGGCGGCCCTGGCGGCGGCCCTGGCGACGGCCCTGGCGGCGTCCCAGGCGGCGGCCCTGGCGGCGGCCCCGGCGGCCCAGGCGGCGGCCCCGGCGGCGGCCCCGGCGTCCCCGGCGGCCCTGGCGGCGTCCCAGGCGGCGTCCCAGGCGGCGAACCTAATCTCGCCTCGCGCAAACTGACGGGAAGCCACGATGGCGGCGCGCGGTGCTGGTGAGTCGCCTGTCTTCTCGTATATGTGCAGCACGCGGGCGGCACAGTCCGCGATCCACAGACGCAAACGCCGCTCGACGTCTGGATTTGATCTCGCGACAGCAGAAGCCGCCCAAACAAGATCATCAAACGTGCAGCCGGCTTGGCGTGCGTCGGCGGCCGTCACGGTGCGGCCGTTCCAAGCCTTCGCGCCGCCAAGCAACCTTGCGACTCGTTTTTGCGAATCGGCGCACGGCTGAAGCTCTTTCAAGCCGGCGTAAGTCAGTCCTATTGTCATGGTGGATTCCCTTCTGTGAATGCACAAAGGCGCGGTCAGAGCGAATAGGGAAGCGCGATGATCTTCCCATAGGCGCGCGCCGTCGCGGTCGCCGCCTTCTCCCATGCCTTCGCCAGATTGGCGGTCTGGTAGTCCTTGGCGCATTCGTTCGCCTTCGCAACGGCGATCCCGCTCGCCATGCTCACCACATCGGCGAGCCCGTATTTTTCGACCAGCGATTCCATCGTGGTTCGTCCAGTGTCGTCCATGGTTTTTCTCCTGTGAGGTGCGCAAAAAGCGCGGTTAAAGGCGCCCGGTCTCGAAGGCTTCGGCGAGTGTCGTTGCTGCCCCGCGGAATGCGGCGGCGCGATTGGCGGGCGTGTCGTCCTTGTGGGCCGCGGCGATCGCGGCGACCACGTAGCAGCGCGCCACCTCATTGAACGCGGCGCTAACGATCGCCTGCGCGACCGGCGCGTCTGGCGCTAATTGGAAAATGCCGCCAAGCATGGCCTGCGTGCGCTCCACTGTGAGGCGGTAGAAATCGCGCTGCATTTCGGTCAAGCTGCGGTCGATGTCCGGTTCTGCCATTGTCTTTCCCCTGGTTGCGAGCGGTCCAAGTCGCTCCGCTGGCGGCGCCGGCCGAAGCTCAGCGCCGCGCGCGCAACGGCCTAGCCCTTGCCATGGAAACTGATTCCGCCGTCGTGGCTGTGTAGGCCGGAGGCTACAATCTGGCGGTCCACGGTGCGGCCAGACATCGCCTCGGCCCTGGCGATTGCCGCTTTCGCGAGGCCGGTCCCGGTCGCCATAATTCTCCGATAGATACATGCGTCGGTCACGCCGTCGCGCTCGTCCTCGGGGATGCCAACGAAGACAACGGCCCCTTGTGGTCCGACCTTCATCTTGACGATTCCGCGAACAAGAAACGAGTCGATGGTCTTAACCACGCGGCGAACTTCCTCCGCGCGCTGGCTGATGGTCTGGCCTCTCTTGAGTCTCGAATCACACGGCATTGTCTGACTCCTTCGGATGCCAACGCTTGTTGGCGGCGTCTCTCATCTTCTGGCGATAGTCGGGGCGCACGGTGTAGCTGAAATCGCGGCGCCCCTTGTTTTGCTTCTGCTGTTCGACGGTCGCCCACCGGCAATTTCCGGGCTCATAGTTCCCGTCGTTGTCCTTGCGATCGATGCTGTACAGTGCGCGCGCGCCCCGCATACCGGCTGGCCGCTTCCCCATGTCCGCAAAGAAATTATCGAACGACGCCCAACGCTCGCAAACCTTGATCCCGCGCCCGCCGTAGTTCTTCCAGCGCGGATTCTTTGGGTTTGTGCAGCGGGCAAGCATCGCGCTCCATGCGTAATGTTCGGGCGATCCGGTCATCAGGTGGCGGGGCGCGGGCATTGGGCTGGCCTCAGAAGGCGAACAGGTCGAGGGTGCGGGCGCTGACGCCGGTGGCGCGCACGGTCGCCGGCTCGTCGCTGGCGGGCGCCTCGGCTTCGGCCTCGGGCTCGTCGTCGTCGGGCGCGGGCGCCTCAAGGTCGACGGCGCGGCCAGAGGCCACGGGCGCGGCGATCTCGTCCGCGTCGGATAAATCGAGAAATGCGGTTCTCGACTCGGCGATCTTGCGCAAGGCGAGCCGGTCAACCTCGATCGCGGCCGACTCGCCGGCCTTCACGATTTGCCGCGCGACGTTGCGGGCGGCTTCGATCGCGACGCGCAGTCGCGCCTCGGTTTCCGGGTTCAGCATTTGGCCGAGCCCGCGGGCGCGGTTGGCGGCTTCGCGGATCGCCTCGGGATCCAGGCCAGAGACGCCGCGCGCCATCGTGTCCAGCAGTTCCCTGACTTCGGAGTTGATCGCCTTGGCGGCCTCAACGTCGTCGGCGGCGATGCGCCCGGTCAGGACGTAAACCGACAGGCGAGTCACTTTGGCGCCTTCGTTGAAAGCGTCGGCCGTCTTGCGGGCGTCGGCAATCGCGGCCTCAAGCTCGGCGGCGTTCGCCTCCGGGCAGAGCAAGCCGAATGCGGACCACGAACAGACGCGGGAGACGGCGCTCCTGGCCTTGCCGCGCGCGACCTTGCCGGCCTCGTGTTCCTCGGGGTCGGTGACAGTCTTGAGGGTTTCCCACTTGGCGCGGCGCTGGCCGTCGTCGGTCGCGTGTTCGGCCTCGATCGTCTGAGTCTGATAGCTGACGTTGCCGGACAAAATGGTGCGGAGCGAAACGAGGAGTCCGGGCCGTAGCGTGCTGGTCTTGATGGTCATTGCTTTCCCCTGTCTGTTGCTGGTGGCGTTCGGCTCATCAGGCGGCGACTAACGCCGCGAGGCGGGGCGCTGGCGCGCCTCGCCTTTCGCCGTGGTCAAATGTCCAGTTGCCGGCCCTTCGTCGCCTGGGGGGCGGTCTGTGCGTCGGCATTGGCGCGGCGGGCACCTTTCTCCTTCGCCCAACGCCGCAGGCCGTCGAGCTTATCGGCGGCTGACTTGGCCAGCGGCGCCACGGTCGCGGCCGCGGCTTCCAGGTCCTCGGCGGTCAGGTCGCGGCCGTTGTCGGCGAAAGCGCGAAAGAGCGCATCCGGGACAAGGGCGGCAATCTCGGCGCCGCTGAACTGGTCGCAGCGCTCGCCGACAATCGCGGCGACGCGGGCCGGATCGCCGATCGCCGCAATGTCGCGGCCATAGCTGCGGAGCGCGGCGGCGAGGATGGCGGCGCGTTCGGTCGGGTCCGGCAGGTCGACGTAGAAAACCTCGTCGAAGCGGCCTTTGCGGGTCAGCTCGGGCGGCAGGGCGGTTACGTCGTTGCTGGTCGCGATGATGAACGACTCGCCCGCCTTGTCTTGCATCCATGACAGGATCGCGCCGAGTGCATCAGCCGAGACTCCACCGTCCGCGGCGCCGCCAGTCGCGCCGGCAAGCGCCTTCTCAATCTCGTCGATCCAGACCACGGACCGGCCGATCGCCTCGATTACGCGAAACGCCTTGCGAATGTTCGCCTCGGAGTCGCCGACATATTTGGATTTCAGCGCGCCCATATCCAGCCGCAACAGCGGGATGCCCCATGCGGTCGCTACGGCCTTCGCGGTCAGGCTCTTGCCGGTCCCGGGAGGTCCAACAAGCAACATGCCCTTGGGCGCCGGCAGACCATAGGCGCGGGCCTTGGCGCTGTAGGCGAGGCGGCGAGAGGCAAGCCACGCCTTGAGGTTTTCGAGCCCGCCAACGGCGTCAATTCCGCCCGGGAGAGGGTCGAACCATTCGAGGACTCGCTCGCGGGTAATCGTCCGCTTCTTCTCCTGGGCGATCGCCGCGGGGTCGAGCCGGCGCAACTGAACGATGCTCTTGGCGTAGTTCGCCGCGGCCTCGTCGCCACTCAACCCCATGGCGGCGTCAATCGCCGCGTCGCGCGTCCCGTTGACCGCCTGGGATTTGATCTCGTCCGGGAGAGGTTCAATCGAGGCGTCGAGGATTCCAGCGATCTCGGCGCGATCTGGGAGCGGCCACTCGATGACGGTCGCGGCGCCGCCGAGTTCCGAGGGAACGTCGCCGGACGGGGAAATGACGATTACAGCCTGTGCGCTGGCGCGCGGGGTCGAGGGAAGCGAGCGCGCGAGGTTCCTCAGTCGCCGGCAAGGCGCGGCGCCTGACAGGCCGGTAATCCATGGCGACAGGTCCCGCATGATCCAGACCGCGCGATTGTCGGTCGCATTCTCGCCCGAAGCGGAACGGCTGGCGATGTAGTCGAGTGCTGAACCGGCGTCCTCAGTGTCGCGCGAAACCGGCTTGCCGGCCCCGTCCCGCAATCCCTGGGCAACGTCCCAGAAGCGCGCCAGATAGCCGGCCGACGCGGCGGCTTCCGTGAGGTACGACTCGACGCGCGCCTCTTCGCGGCTGACAATCCACAAGAGCCCATTGCGGGCGCGTAGCAGCGCGGCGACATCGGCCGCGGCTGTCTGTGATTTGGTCTTGGTTTCCATCGTCTTTCCCCTGTTTGAGGCTTCCGGGTCGGATCGCCTCGGATCGCCGCGGCCGAAACCGCGGCGGGCCGAGAGGGTCAGGCCGCGCGGTTCGCGTCGTGGTCAGGATTGGCGCCGGGGCAGTCCCAACCGAACATCGAGCCGGCGAGCATGGCTTGCACCTGGGCCGGCGTGACGCTGTGGCGGGCGTTGAAAGCGTCCACGTCTACGCCAGGCATTGGGTGATAGCCGGACTCGCCCGCCACGATGAGAATCGCCTGGTCGTCGGTCGGATTGCGGGCCGCGCACATATCGGGCAGCTTCGAGAGGTTGGATTTGGCTTGCGTGGTCATTGGGTTCCCCTGGAGTTGCTGGCGCTCAAATGCGCCGGCCGTTCTGGTCGACGAACACGACGACTCGGGCCTGACTGGCGAGTGCAATGCAGGCGTCAAAGCGAGCCGAGTCGGCCGAGTCGAAAGCGCCCCGCGGGCCGGCGCCATCATGCCAATAGTGGAAGCCGTGGCGATTGGTGAGGACGACTCGCGCCTCAGTCAGTTGATTGCGCTTGATCTTGCTCATGTATTTTCCCCTGTTTCGCCGGATAGAGTCCGGGTGACAGAAGTATGGTCAGGATCGCAGCGCCGTAAAGCACAATCGCATAAGTCGTTGGAATGTTCGCATAAAATGAGGGGCAGGAAAGCCGCAATTCGGGCTTGTCCCGTATAGGTTCCCGCAAGACGTTGTTATTGCAGGGGAGTCTCTGCGCGCCTGTGGACGGCTAATAAGGTCCGTCGCCGGCAATCCCTCGGCGTGGTATGAAGGGGTTAGCCGTCCCTGACGGTTGGCCTTCATTGGTCGATTCCTCCCGTACCGACTTAGCCCGGTCCCCCATGGCCGGGCCTTTTCTTGAGGCCTACATGGCCAGCGGCGACAACTTCTATGTGTACGTCGCGGATCATCCGGTAACGGGCGAGCCGTGTTACGTCGGGAAGGGCAGGAATCGGCGGCTAGGCCAGCACAACGGCGCCGCCCTAGCGGGCAAGCACGTCAACGCCCACCTCGCCAACATCATCAGAAAGTACGGGCCGTTAGATTTCGTTATCGTTCGCGCTGGCCTGTCCGAGGTCGACGCCTTCGAGACAGAACGCGCGCTGATCGCCCAATTCGGGCGCGTCGATCGCGGGACCGGCTCACTAGCAAACCGGACCGACGGCGGCGACGGCGCGGCTGGGTGCAAGCGTTCGCCGGAGTGGGTCGCGGCAAGCATCGCGAGATCGAAGGGCCGCAAAGCATCAGCCGAGACGCGCCAGCGCATCAGCGAGGCGAACAAGCGCCGTCCTCCATTCTCGGCGGAGACGCGCGCACGCCTCCGGGCGGCTCACCTAGGCAGGAAGAGGAGCGCCGAGGCAATCGAGAAGACGGCGAGCAAGCTCCGCGGGCGCAAACGCCCCGCCGATGCCTGCAAAAAGATGAGCGAGGCGCATAAAGGGGCAACCCTCACGGCGGAGCACAAGCGCAATATCGGCGCGGCTCTAAAAGGGCGCACTCAATCTCTTGAGGTGAAGGCGAAGATACGCGCGGCGCGTTGGGGCAAACATAACAACGAAATCAACGCATTATAGATAGCTCAGCACCGCCATTGTCGCGGTCACTGGCGCGCCTCGCCCTGCGCGGCTGCCCTCCTTCTCCCTGCGCTCCAAGCGTCTTTGCCGGCCCGCGCTGGCCCGGCGATTGGCCCTCTAATCGCTTTGGTTTATCTTGCGTGCGGCGTCGCCTCTGCATCCCGGTCCCAACATGCCCTCAAAGCGCACCCCTAGAACCATCAACCCAAGCCTTCCTCTCTCTCCTAAGCGAGAGGCCTTCGCGCTCGCTATCGCCAGAGGCGCAAAGCTTGCCGACGCTCACAAGGTCGCTGGCTTCACCGGCAAGTCAGATGCCGCGGCGTGGCAAATCCGCCATTCGCCAGACGTCGACGCTCGCATTCGCAAGCTGTTGCAGGACCGAGTCGAGTCGGAGTCGCGGTCATTTCAGCGCCGGCAAAATGCAAAGGGCGATTTGCTCGAACGAACAGTCAAGGAGCTTGAAAAGATAGCGTTTTCCGACATTGGCGAGATTGCCAACTGGCAACGCGAGCCTATCTTGAATGCGGACGGTGAGGTCGTCGACTATCGGACGACGCTTCAAATCAAAGACTCCGCCAAACTGACCGTGGCGCAACGCGCTATGGTGAAAGCTGCATTCACGAAGGGCGGCGAAATCCGTCTTGACCTTCACGACAAGCTCGCCGCGTTGCTCGGCTTGCATAAGGCGTTGATGGGAAAGGATGTTCCCGCCTCGTCCGTCACTGTGAACCAAGTCAACGTCGGCGCAGTCCCTGCGATCGAAGCGGCGCGCAAGGTCGCTTATCTCCTCGCCGCTGCAAGGGCCGCGCAACTCGCCCCGCCTGCTGCTGGCAAGGTGATCGAAGGCGCGGCAATCGTGACGCCCGGCGAGTAGCGTCCCTATCTCACAAGTTAAGGGCAGGCAGTCGACGCCTTGCAATGTCAACGCCTTAGCCTGCCCGCATGTCCTATCCACATCGCATCGCGCATCAGAGCACCCCTAGTCGCTCCTGATCGCCGACCACCCCCCACCCCTTCGTGACCACCCCCGTCATTTCGCGACCCCCACCCCCACGGATCGCGACCGTCGCGCTGTCTCGCTCGATCCCCCTCCGGACAATCGCCAATTTTTGGAATGATCTCCCCAGGAAAAATATGGCAGCAGAATAATTCCGGTGACATTCCGCTGTCATTCTGTTGACACGGGGTTATTGTGCTGCCATTCCACTGTCATGGCTAAGGCTCCGAAGTGCAAATTGTGCGGCGCGGCTCACTGGAGCGGGGAGGCTCATGTGTGGGCTGGGACGGACAAGCCGGGGAAGGGCGAGGCGCTTCGGGCTGCGGCGGGGAAGGTGATTGCGTCTCAGAAGGCTGAGGCTGGCCCGAAGGTGGCGCGGGTGGAGAAGTTGCGGCGCGCGGCGCTCGATGATCGGCTTGAAGTGGTTGAGCCCGCGCCGGCGGGTCTCGTGAAGGCTCGGGTTGAGGTTGCGACGAAGGTGCTGGAGCGCGCGAACGAGGCGGCTTCTCCGCCCGGGAATAGTGTCGGCCGTCGGCCGGACCCGTCGAGCGAGCGGCAGACGCGACCGTGGGAAGCGGAGGGGATCAGCGCCCGAACTTGGTATCGGCGGAAGGGGAAGGCTGCGGAATGAAGATCGCAATTGTCGGTAAATCCGCGACCAGGAAGTCCTTTCTTTCTGACTACGTGCGCGCGTGGGCTGCGCAGAACGGGCATGAGGTTGTCGAGTTTCCGACGCCTGGCGAGTTCCGCGGGGCTGAGCTGACGATGGTGGCATACGATGAGAGCGATAGCTTCAACGTCGAAACGGCCTCTGCGGTGCGAGGTTGTGAGGCGGCGCAACCGGCGTCTATTCGTCATGGCGATGTTCCGGTCGAAGTGGCTTCACGCGGACGGGATGATGGCGGCGCGGTCGCGGCAACAGGCGGAGTGGACGTGGCGGGCTGGCCGGCTGTTGCGGCTACGGGGGTATCGGTGGCTGTCGACGACGCCGATGCGGCGGCGCACCGCGGTTTCGATCGGGTGGCGTACCAGCGGGAATACATGAAGGCGTGGCGGGCGCGCCGGCGGCCGGCAATTGGGAAGAAAGCGGAGAAATTGAAATGAAATTTTTGGCTTTTGACGGAAAGGTCTTCGATACCGCGCAGGAGTGCGAACGCCATGAAGGCATGCGGCCGGAGCGGCTTGTCGTTGGGCTGACGGCGGCGGACGTCGAGGCGGCGTTGCAGCGCATCAATCTGCCGCTCGCTGAGGCTTTCGAGGCGCTGGGAGCCAAGATAGCGCGGGCGCGGCGCGAGAGCGGCGAGTTGAAGCGGGCCAGGAAGGGCAATAGCGCGCCGCCTGCGACCGCCCCGTTGGCGCCGGGAAGCGAGTAGCGATGGACGAAATCCGGGTCTGGATAGAAGGCGGCTGTCTTGCGACGGAGGGGTGAATGCGCGGGGGAATGACTTTCGGCGAGGTCCTGGAGGGCCTTAACGCAGGGAAATGGTACGAGCGCGAGGCGTGGGAGCAGGTCGGCATGTTCATCTTCAAGCCGAACGGCGGCCCCCGCATCAGCGTGGCGACGCGCGAGGGCCACACCTCGGCCTGGCTGGTCTCGCACGCCGATCTGTTCGCCAACGATTGGCACAACGTGCTCGACAAAGAACTGACAATTGTGTGAGGTGCAAATGGCGCAGGGCAAAATTAGCGACCGCAACCGCAGCGCGGCTGTGATCTTGATCGGTGGGGCGTCCGCCGTCATTCTCGGCGTCGCCGGCGTGCTGACTGGAGTTGGAATCTCGGCCGGCTTCCCCGCGGCGCTCATTGTCGCCGGTGGAATCTCAATCGTCGCCGGAGCCGCTTCCATCGCAGTGGCTGTCCTGGTGGCGGAATAGCCATGCGGATCATGGTCGGCTTCACCCGCGCGCAGGCGGACGAATATGCGCTTGATCTCGGCTGGCAGATGCGCCCGCTCGGGGGGCTCTATACCGACCTGAAAGGCCAGCGCGTCCTCTCCGTGCGCGGCGACACCGTCCGCGACGCCGAGAAGCTGCAAGGCGTTGAGGTCGCCAAGAAAGGCGGCATCATCTGGGGCCCGGAGCGCGTCGACGGGACGGTGCGCGCCTATGCTCTAGCGGCAGCGAGGTTGTGATGGCCAAGATCGGCTACGGCCAGTCAATTTCGTGGCGCGGCCGCGATGGTACGGTGACGAAAATCAGCGTCGATAGCCACGACAATTACACCGACGCCTTCCGTGACGCTTATGAGTCCGCCGTCCGCCTCGGCTATACGCCGCGCCGCTGGTGGCAAGTCTGGCGGTGGGCGGAGCCGGATTACGAGAAGCTCGCCAGGGAACATGGAGTGAAGTGATGACCTGGAGCCGCGACCTCCGCAAGTTCCACAACGCGCTGCGGATCATGCACTCGCTCGACCACGCCGATCTGCGCACGGTAATTCCGAGCTCAGACGACTGGGCGCAATTCCGCGAGGATCCGATGTGGCGGTTCCTGCGCATGACGGACCAACAGGTGGAGCTCGTGTGGATGGCGATCGAAAGGCGCCAGCCGGACGAGCTGAAGGAGAACTGAGACGGGCTTTGGGCCGGATTAGAGGGGGCTAAAATGGGCTGGGAATGGTATCTGATTCAACTGTCGGGCTGGATCTTCGGCGTGATCATGGCGGTCCTTGCCGCCTTGTGCCTTGTCGCGATGCGCTCGGCCGAGCGTGACCTGGCGCGCGAGCTCGACGCCGATACGTGGACCGGCGAGCGCGGCTGGCCGAGGCCGTCGTGAGCGAGGATAAGGTCGTCGTCCTTCGCGGGAATGGCGCGCCACAGGCGATTCCTGGTGAACCTGTGCCGGGAGTTGTGGCCTTGCTGCGCGACATGCTGGCGCAAGCCGAGAGTGGGGCGGTGGTGGCCGTAGCCCTGGCGGTTGTCGGGAGCAACCACTGGACGCAAACCGCTTATATGCTTGGAGAAAATGCGCCGCACTGGAACGACATGATCGCAGTTACGGCGCGGCTGCAACATCGTCTCGCGGTTGTTGATTTGGAGCGCGACTCATGACCGAAGACGCCAAAGAGCGCGCCCAACTGGAAGCCTCGCTCAGCAGCACCGGCGATCGCGTCGTGGTCGTCGAGCTGTGCGACATCGGCGACCAGATGGCGAGCATGGTCAGAACGATCGAGGTGAACGGCGACATGCCGGGCACGGTGGCGCTCGGCTACGCGCTGGACGCCATCGCCAGGCACGCCAAGGCCATGACCGTTCAGTGCGGCTGCGAGAACTGCCAGTGGGTCGCGCGCGTCTGCGACGCTGAGATCGCCGCCTTCGACGCGGAGAATGGCGGCGCGCCGGTTCCGATAGGGAGATTGAATTGAAGATCGTCGCCGGCCTGCCGCCCAATTTCGCCAAGATCGCTGCCGCGCTGCCCGGCGCGCGCACTCCGAACGCGATCTTCTGCTACGGCGACACCGTCTACGTCGCCAATGGGCAGGCAATCCCGCGCTGGCTTGCCGACCACGAGGCTGTCCATGCTCAGCAACAGAGCATCGTTGGGCTCGATAAGTGGTGGGACCTCTATATCGACGATCCGCGATTTCGCTTCTCGCAAGAGATCGACGCCCATCGGACCGAGTGGCGGTCATGGATGGTGGCGACTGGCGGCACATGGCGTAATCGCGCTGATCGGCGCCGCTACATGAGGATCTGCGCCGGCCGATTGTCGGGATCGCTCTACGGCTCGCTCGCCTCGTTCGATGAGGCCAAGCGGCTCATTCTTGCGGAGGGCGCCCCATGATTGTCCAGGAAGCGAGCTACGCCAATACCCGCGCCGCGCTGCAACGGGCGGTCGTTGCAGCGGCCGGAGTCCGTAAGCGGTTCGTCTGGGATAGCGGCTTCAATGGGATTTCTCTCGGCGAGACGACCGTCATCCGCACCCGCAAGCGGATCGACGACGCCATCGACCGCGCCCGGAACGCGCTCGACACGCCCGACACGCTCTGCCTGTTGCTGTCGATTGCCGACATCGTCGCCGTCGCCGGCCTCCAGGGGGATGTGACGCTGTGACCAAGCCAATCCCGCCGGAGTTCCAGGAGCCGCTTCAGCGCTACCTGACGGCGATCGCCAAGCTGTTTCGCGCGCCGCGGATCACCGTGATCATCCGCTCGGCCGACAACGGCAACACGCAAGGCGATCTCGTTCTTGGCAACGACGAACATATTGATAAGGTTATCGAAGTCCTGACAATCCACAGGATTGCAGAGGCGCGACGTTTCGCCGCAGAAGGCGCGCGCAGCGGCCTGCCGGGGTCGGAATTCCCGCACCTGCGCAACATCGACGAATTGCCGACAAAGGAGCGCACCGATGGCTGACGACGACGATATGGACGAAGGCGCTCCGCCGGCTCTCCCCGGACTGCGCGTGCACGCTGCCGCGCCTTCCGGATCTCTTACGCCGGAAGAGATCGAGCGCTTCGGCATTCAGGAGCAGATCGCCCGCGCGGCGCGCAACCGTGGCGAGACAGGAACGCCGGAGAAGCTGTCGCCCGGCGCCGTGGCTGGGATGAATTCGCGGCCGCAAGCTGGTGACGTCATCCAACTGCCGTCGGCCGATCCGCCCGGCCGCTTCGACCCCGAGGTCGCCAAGATGCTGATCGAGAAGTTCCCCGCCTTCAACGTCGGCTGGAAGGACCCGCTCAAGGAGAAGTGGTTCGCGGCCTACGCTGAGCTGATGCGACTCGTGAAGGGATGAAGCGTGAACCATTTCACGCCGCCGCTGATTGGGACGCTGCCTGTTGGCGCGACGACGCCGCGCCGGGGGACGGCGACGCCGATTGGTGAGCCAGACCCGGACGGCGGCGCCGACATCCCCCGATCCAGCGACCTTGAGCCGGAAGATGCCGCCGACGTCTGGCCTCCCCGCCGAGAGCTCGACCTCGACGAACCGAAGGATGAAAAATGAAGCCGTGTTATCTGTTTGATTTGGATGGCTGCCTCGCCGATGGCGAGCACCGCGTGCACCATATCCGCGATAAGGAGCCGAAGGACTGGGCCGCCTACTTCGCCGCCTGCGCCGACGATGAGCCTATCCCGCACATGATCACGCTCCTGCATCACCTCAGCCAGCACGCCGAGGTGTTGATCGTTTCTGGGCGGTCCGATGAGGTTCGCGCCGAGACTATGGGGTGGCTTCGCAAGCACGTCGCACGCCACATAAGGGATGAGGACGTCCTGATGCGCAAGCAGAGCGACCATCGGCCAGACGATTTGCTCAAGATCGAGATGCTGGCAGAGATCCGCGCGCGCGGCTACGAGCCGATTTTGGCTGTGGATGACCGCAACCGTGTCGTTTCAGCGTGGCGCGCCGCCGGCGTCCCTTGTCTCCAATGCGCAGAAGGCGACTTCTGATGGGCGAGGCCAAACGCAAGACCGAGGTCCAAGCCGAGTCGCTCGCCTCGGTCGACAGCCTGTCGATCAACCTGTCGATGGGCTACGACGAACTTCACAACTTCATCACCCGCGCACTCGCCCAATCGCTCTACCGTGCCCGCCTGCCGTGGCTCCCTGGCGAGCGGATCAACGTCACAGATCTTGCCAAGCCGGCGGCTTATCTCATGGGAGTGCTCGCCGGCGGCGAGGCGGCGCTGGGGAAAGAGAAGGAGAACTAGGATGGCGCGTCGCCTCGAAGGATCAGTCACTGGTGGTTTCCGCTGCGACGCGACCGGCTGCGGTGAGAACGCGGTCTACGCGCCGATCTTCGCCATCCCCTATCTGCGCGATCCGAAGCGCGCGCCGATCCTGCAATTCTGTGACATCCACGTCTGCCCGCACCACTGGAAAATGGTGCACCGCGACGTCGAGATCACCGAGGCGATGCGTGGCGCGGCGCGCTCGGTCGCCGACATGAATGGCGGCAGGCCCGACTTCGACCACGCCTACATCGTGCGGATCCCCGTGCACGATCCTGATTATCATTCCTTCCAAGAGGCGGCAGGGCTAATCGCCAAGGGCGACGCCATGGTGAAGACGCCGATGATCATCAAGGGCTAGGCTGTCTGGAGCTGGTAGCCACAACAGATTGAAGGCCGCGCCCCTCCGTGGTATCCCTTCGCGACGCCTATAAGGCTCGCTGGGGACTGCTGCGATGAACCTCCGCCATTTGTCGAGGGCGCTCTTCGCGGCCCTTTGCCTCGCTCTCGCCGTTCCATCATCGATGGCGGTCGCGCAAAGCGTCGTCCGGGCGTCCGGGCAGATCCTCAACTCGGCGACATCCAACGCCGCGCTGACGGTCTCGCTGTTCGAGGGCCAGTCCGTCCTCGGCGTGAACATCGCCGGCCTCACGGCGGCGGGCGCGACGCTGACGGTCGAAGGGTCAACCGACGGCAAGGCGGCGGCCGATTCCGGCAAGACGTGGCGCGCGGTCGGGGCGGTCGGTCTACCAGGCGGCTCGACGACGCTAAATTCGGCGCTCACAGCCGACGGCGGTTATCGCATCGACATCTCCGGCTTCGACGCCATTCGCTTCAGGGTTTCATCGACCGGCACCGGCAATATCACCCTTGGCTACATCGGAATCCCCGGTGCTTCGCTCGGGAACGCTGTCTCCCCCACCAACAGCAGCGGGGCGCCGCTGTATGTGACGCCAGCGGCAGCAGCCAATCCGTGGCCGGTAGCCGACTCAGCACTTCTGGCGGCGGTTAACTCATCGATCCCCGCCGGAACAAATGGCATCGGGACGATCAACAGCCAGTATCCAACTGGTGCGGTTCCGATCACCGCCTCGGCCACAGGCACCACAGGCGCGACGACCGCAACCCTGACCAATGTCACCGCGCACACGACCTATATCTGCGGCTTCTCGATCCGCGCCAACGCCACGGCGGCGGCGACGGGCAACGCGACCGTGACCGGAACGATTACCGGCACGCTGAATTTCACCCAATGGACAGCCCCAACTGCGTCTGGGCTTGGCGTCACGGAAGAAATCTTCACGCCATGCGTCCCCGCTAGCGCCGTCTCGACTAGCATTGCTGTCGTCTCCGCCGCGCCCAGCACCGGCGGCGTCGTCTCTGTAACGGCTTGGGGCTACTCGCTGTGAAATCCCTTCGCTGGCTTCTTCTCGCCGCGCTTGTCGCCGCTTGGCCGGCGCAGGCGTTCTGGCAGTCTAGGGACTCGAATTATAATGTCTCGGTGTCTGTCGCCGCCTCGTATGTTGGGCCTGGAGACGTTGTTAGTGGCGCGGTTCTTTGGTGGGGCCTGCGCTGTTACAATAATGCTTATTCAGGGAATGTGGCCGACGTGTATGCGCCATTGGACGCATCGCATACGCTGCTAACCTGCTCAGCGGGTGGCGTCATCAACCAAACGCTCCAATCGCTTGCGACGACGTGCGCGACCAGTTGCACAGTCAAGACACTTTATGATCAGACCGGCAACGGATACACTCTTTCCAATTCGACAAGCGCGGCTAGGCCAAAACTTGTTTTGAACGCAGTTGGCGCGAATCCGGCGATGCAGTTTGTGAGTGCGTCCGATTTGCATCTAACGACCGGCAGTTTTTCTCAGTCACAACCATATACATACTCAGTAGTTGCAAACAGTACGTCAGGCGCGTCATGGCAGTGCTTAATTAGTGATCACGATGGCAACGAACAGCTTTGCTATCAAAGTCCCAAAATTCAATTTGCGTCCCCATCTAACGTAACGGTTAGCATGACACAGAATGCATGGCACGCAATCCAAGCGGTCGCCAATAGCGCGTCTGGCGCTATCGGTTTAGACGGAGTTTGGACGGCATCGTTAAATGCCGGCTCTACAGGAATTTCAACGACTTCAGAATTCATGGGTAGCGACAATTCCGGAGACGCCTTGAATGGTTACGAAGTTGAGGCCGGAATTTGGCCTTTGGCGTTCAACTCGACGCAAGCGAGCGCCATGAATACTAACCAAAAAGCGTATTGGGGATACTGATGGAAGTTGGTCGTAGGACAGCTATGGTTTCTCTAGCCGCGCTAGCCGTTGCAGCAGGGCCGCTGGAGGCGTGGACACATGGATCATCATCTATTGTGCCGCTCTATATTCCCGATCTCACCGACGCCTCGATCCGCTCGTGTGCTGCCGCTGCTGCTGTCGCCGGGGGTGGTTATGTTCTAATCCCCGCCGGGAGCGTCACGCTGACATCGCCGCTCCCCTTGCTCTCCGGTGTCCGCTACGTCGGTACTGATCCACAGTTCACCTACAACAATTCCAATGGCACATTTGACACTGCTTGGCAGGCTATCGGCGGTACGATCCTCGTCGGCAACGGAACATTCCCGGCGTTCTCCGGCAATGCCACCGATCAGGCGTCTCCGGCCAACCCATTTACGTCGAACGGGTTGACCGCATGCGGCGTAGAAAATCTTGTCATTAACAACTTCACCTACGGCGTGAAGTGTGGTGCGGTCAACAATGCCGGTTGTGGATACGGCTCCTTCAAGCGTCTGTGGATTCAGAACTGCTCGCAGTGGGGCATATTTCTCGCCAACTTCGCTCATATCGAGGTTGACTACATCTTTACGCAACTTTGTCAGAATGCTCAATATTATGGATCGCTGGTCGCTGCCTCGGTGTTGCAACCGGGAGATAGCGTTTTAAAGCACCTGTTCAATATATTCCCACCATCGACGTGGCCCACAGACAACAAATTTTGCCGCGGAATTGTCTTCGAAGCCGGCGTCACCGGCGCTATTCTAAATTCGATCGAGACGCTTCTGATCGAAGCCAACGCCTTTGATCGGACGATGTATTCGGCTACAGCAACACTCGCAAGTGGTTCAGCCAATGTCGCGGTCCCCGATGGAACGAAGTTCATTGTTGGCCTCCCGGTATCTTTTTCGTCGACTAACTACGGGTTCAAGCAATATCAGACCTATATGGTATTGAGCGTGAATGGGAATACGCTCACGCTGGGCAATCAGAAATCTGGGTCGGCAATTTCCGCGACGGGAAGTGGCAGCCTGACAATCCAAAGCTATGGAATGCCCGATGTTGAGGTAGTTGGGCGTATAAGCGGTTCCTTGGTTCAAGACAGCAAGTTCTACGGATTTGACATAGAGGGTAATACGACCGCCGCGTTGTACTTGGAAAATTGCACGAACTGTAAATTTGACATTGGACAATTGCCAGCGCACGCCAATGTGGTCGATATTTGCGGGCGCAATGCTTCTTACAATGAAATTATTGCGTTTTGCGGAGCCACGACAGACCTTGACGGGGCATCGACGACGACGGCTTTTCGTGGTGTTCTGAATCTAGCCTTACAAAATACTGGGTTAGGCCAATTTTATGACAATGCGATCAGCACCCAAGGCTTTTCCTTTATGGGGAGAGTTGATGACCTTCAAGAGCGTTACAGTAATGGGTTCTTCCTTGCTTGGGCCAATACCACCCCGGCCGTTGCAACCCGGCAAATTGGCAATACCGGAGTTACTTTGGCTGGTTCGCAATGCGGGCTGATTAGCAATACCTACACAAGCGGAATTGCAACTTGGGCGCTGCCAACTGTTACAAATTCAACAGCGTCTTCGACGGCTACGCAAGGACTTTGGTTTAGAATTGCCAACACCTATAGCGCTTATAGTTTGGTAATCAATACCGATGGAACGCAGGTATTCAATAAGGTAGCGGCTAAGACCTCAACAACAATTCCTGCCGGCGGAATTATGGAGTTCTACGCCAGAGACGGCTATTGGGAGGCGGTTCTACTGAACACGACAATTCCATGACCCGCCTCACCCTCGGCTTCTTTCCATCGCATCTGTGCCGGATAACGAACAATGACGACCTCCGGAACGTATGGCTTCGCTCCATCGCTGCTCGATGCGTTCCTGATCGGCATTCGCCCAACCGCGCCCGCTGGACGCGCCCCACACGGTCTAGTATGTTGCGGCCGTCCGCGCGGCTACTAATTGGAGAACGACGATGGCCGAAGGCACGATCCTCTACGAGCTCCACAATCCCATCATCGGGATCGACGACCACGGCAATATCGTCCTCAACGCGGGCGCGGCGCCGGCAGGCACGCCATCGCGAGGCCGCGGCGGCGTCGTCGGCAAGGGCATCCCCTACAAGGTCGCGATTTCCAACGCCGCCGGCGGGACGCAGTATTACAGCCTCGTCACCTTCCAGGTGAACGACGTGCTCGGCAACGCCATCGCCCAAGTCATGGACCTCGACATCTACCTGTCCGACGCGGCGACCGGCATCGGCCTCACTGGCACGAGCGCCTCTGGCGGCGTCACGGTCCCGACGAGCGGCGCGGTGCTCGGTATTCTGACGGCTGCGAAGGCGTTCCGGGTGCAGACGGACGCGACCGGCAAGGCCATCATGCAGATCATCGACTCGGCCAAGACCGGCTTCTATCCCGTCGCCGCGCTGTCCGACATGGGCGTCACCGTCGGCGCGCAGCTCACGAGCGGCAGTTACCACGCCTAACAGGGAGCCGCGGCTTAGACCGCGGCCCTCGCCATCATGGACATCAGCGAGCTCGTCCCGGGCTGGTCCCAAGGGATGAGCCTTGACGAGCTCGCGCAGAAGCTCGCCGAACTCCCCAAAGAAGCGCGCGACGAAATCGTCGCCACGGCCGAAGCCTTCACCGCCAACATGCGGTGGCTGCCGAGTCCTGGGCCCCAGGAGCTAGCGTTTTTCAGTAAGGCCGACCTGCTTCTTTTCGGAGGATCAGGAGGCGCGGGCAAATCTGATTTGCTCCTTGGCCTGGCCACAACGGCCCATCGCAAATCTCTGATCATGCGAGCCCAGTTTAGCGATCTTGATGCGCTTACCGAGCGCGCTATCGCCATCAACGGCTCAAGGGCTGGCTTCAACGGCGCCTCGCCGCCGACCCTGCGCACCGTCGATGGGCGGCTGATCATCTTCACCGGCGCCGTCGCCGACAAGTGGCAAGGCCAGCCGTTCGATTTGAAATGTGTCGGGGCCGGGACGCCGGTGTGGATGGCCGACGGATCGAAGAAGCCCGTAGAGGACATCGCCGTCGGCGATGTGGTTGAAACCATAGACGGCCCGCGACGGGTCTCAAAAGTGTTCCCCCCGAAGCGCGCAGGGGCGGTTCTAGCGACCGCGACCGATGCTCACGGCATCGAGATTGGGTCTCAAATACAAGGGACCGATCATCGATTGCTCACCGAGAGGGGATGGGTCTCCCACGATATGTCCTGTGGGTCTCACCCTTGCGTGACTTCTTCACGTAGGACAACGAGTGGATCTCCACGATCTTTTTCACGGTCGCCTCAGAGCATCGGAAAAGAGTTGCGATGTCTTTTGTTCCCCATGCAGGATCAGCGGCTAGGGGGGCTATCATTTTCGCTACTTCTGGATCTGACACGTCGGTTGGCGTGCTTCTTTTCAGTGGGCCAACTATGTCCGGCCACCAATTCCTTACCGTCTGATGGTGCACGCCAATTTTGTCGGCTACCTCGCCCACGGACGCGGAAGTCGAAGCAAATTCTGCCACTCGATCTCCTGCCGTATTGTAGGCGACTGTTTGCGTGGCTAGGATCTTTGAATGGTAGCTGTGATGCGCTGATTTCGTCATTATTGCCAGATTCTCCGGGCGATTGTCGGTCGGATCGTGATTTTTGTGGTGGACGCATTCCGACAGCTTACGGTCGGCCATCTTTAATAGAGGGCGCCCTAGTATGTCTTCGGCGACAAGGTGATGCTGAGCAATCCACCCCCACTTATTACTTAGGGGATGGTCAGGGGAGTATTCCCACACATAGCCGCGTATTAGGCGCGTACGACCACCCTTATAGGAAGGAAATTTGTGAGAGTCGTCAACAAGTTGCCATCTGCTCATTGAGATGCGTCCCGGTCGGGGTGAGAACCTTGTTCGACTTTGAGGTTGAGTCTGCGAACAGCTATATCACAGAAAGCGGATTTGTTGCGTCGAATTGTTTCGACGAAGGAGCTCAAATGCCGGAGGCTGTGGTCGACTTCCACCTCGGGTGGCTGCGCGACGCGGTTGATCCAAATCAAAGGACGCGCGCGGTCATCGCGACCAACCCCCCGGTCAATGCGCAGGGCGACTGGTTGATCAAAAAATTCCGGCCGTGGCTCGACATCACGCATGACAACCCGGCCAAGCACGGCGAACTGCGCTGGTACGTGCGCGACCCTGACGGCAACGACTTCGAGGTCCCCGGGCCAGAGCCCTATCAGTTCCCCGGCCAGCCGCGGACCGTGCTGCCCATGTCGCGGACGTTCATCCCGGGCAAGCTCGCCGACAACCCCTATCTCGCGCGCACGGGCTACGCGGCCAACCTCGACAACCTCCCCGAGCCGCTACGCTCCGCCGTTCGCGACGGCAACTTCATGGCCGCCCGCCAGGATCAGGAATTCCAAGTCATCCCGACTGACTGGGTGCGCGCGGCGCAGCGGCGTTGGGAGCCAGGGCTTGAAGCCGACATCGAGATGACGGCGATCGGCGCTGACGTCGGCGCCGGCGGCAAGGATCGCGTCGTCCTCGCTCCACGCCATGGCGAGTGGTACGCGCCGCTGATCGCCGTCCCCGGCAAGAAGGCGCCTGATGGCTCGACCCAAGCGGCGCTGATCGTCCAGCACCGGCGCGACAACGCGGCCGTGGTGGTCGACGTCGGTGGCGGCTACGGCGGCGACTGCTGCGGCCGGCTGGAAGCCAATTCGATCAAGCCTCACAAGTTCAATGGCTCGGCCGGCACGACGGCGCGCGCGCTCGATGGGCGTCTCTTCGTCAACTGCCGCGCTGAGGCCTACTGGCGCTTCCGCGAGGCGCTCAACCCGGACCAGGAGGGGGGATCGATCGTCGCCCTGCCGGATGACCCCGAGATCCTGACCGAACTGACCGCGGTCTGCTATGTGCCGGACATCGCCAAGATCCAGATTGAATCGAAGGTCGACGTCAAGAAACGGCTTGGCCGGTCGCCAGATAAGGGTGACGCCATCGTCATGGCCTGGGCGCCAGGCGCGGTGGCGAAGCAGCGGTTGCGGTTTGGCGGAGGCAATGGCGGCGAAGGGCGGCCGACGAGTTACGACCGCGGCTATTCCGACGTGAAGCGCTCATTCGGAGGATCGTGACATGGCCGACCGGCACCCCCAGCAACAATTCATAGAGGCAATCCAGCGCCGACTCTCAACATCTAGTGTGCGGCGGCGTGACAAGCAGTCCTCATTAGAGGTAGAAGCTAACATCGCGCTGATGGAAGCCGAGGAAGCGTCGCGCAAGCCGGATGGTCGTTGCAATGTCGGTTACGCGGCTCTGAAGAGCTCCTTTAGGAGATGAGCGATGGCTAATCTGTTCAAGACCCCCGCCACACCGCAAGTCGCCGC
>Ga0265314_10000605_pt1 | contig 44611 bp, 30 predicted proteins | sample 4126metaG_FD_203106 | JGI IMG/M metagenome (GOLD analysis project Ga0265314, IMG submission 203106) | Rhizosphere microbial communities from Carex aquatilis grown in University of Washington, Seatle, WA, United States - 4-1-26 metaG | ecosystem: Host-associated > Plants > Roots > Rhizosphere >... | reverse complement strand
CACATCGCCACCGTCAACGATTTAAGAAAGTTCGCAAAGCCGTGACCATATCCGAGATAGCCCAGATCACTCCCAGGCAAGGACATGAAGAACACGGGCACCAGCGCCACGGCGACGCCGGTAGCCGCCAGGAAGCCTGGCAGAAGCGCTTCCGGTGTTCCCAGGAGCGGCACCAATCGAGGCACTATCCAGGCGCTCAGTGCAAGAACCGCGATGACGACCAGCAAAATCACTGCCTGAGGGTAAATGGCGAGCGGAGCTTTGAGATTCACCATGGCCAGGCTGAGCACTTCGAGGGCAACCACGCCCGCCCCAGATGCGAAGGATATCAGCAGGGACATCCGGCTGGTTAGATCAGGTGATGCGTCAGCGCCTGGACCTCGACCGGAGGTAGCATCTACAGCCGTGCTGGACTCGCCTCGACTCTTCAAGTAGCAGGTCGTGGCCACCGTGAGGTTCAATGCCATCATTAGGACCATCCCAACACCTACACCACCAATCCGCAGTACAACCAGGACAACCAACCCCAGCCCAAAGACACCCCCGAGGGTATTGGCTGCGTAAAGGTTGATCTCCTGGCGCGGGAGGTTCGCGGTGCCCGGTGGGATCGTCGCTATCATGAGCGGCAGAGTTGTGCCCATGAGAAAAGCTGGAGGTAGCACCACCAGGATCGACAGGCCCAGTTTGACGAACGTGCCTGTCGAACCGACCAGGGCTTCAGCTCCAAGGCTTGGCCACAACCAGGTAGCCCAAAACGGAAGGAGCAGAGCAGGCAGGGAGAGCGTGGCAACCCCTAGCTCAACGAAGGTGAGCAGCCTCCATGGACGCCGCACCTTCGGCATAACTAGTGACACCGTGGCAGCGCCAAGGGCAAGCCCGAGAAAGAAACATTCAAAGACGCGCGCGTTGGACTCAGCGCTGGCACCGAGAAGGTCGATCATCCGGCGCGTCCAGAGAACCTGGTGTCCCAGTGCCGCAGCGCCACTGGTGGCCAGCAGCAGACTCGCCAATCCCACGTCCCTATTCTTGCGCGTCATTGTATCGGTATCTGAATCATCCTGTCCGCCCGGCTTTCATGAGATCCAGGACAAGGGTTATCCGCCCCGTGACTCCAGGTTCACTGGAACCATGATCGGTCCGATTACCGACTTCAAGCCTCCAGCAGGCCCATGAAGGTTCCTGATTTCGGTCGGCTGGGGACCAAGCAGTGGCAGCTGCCAGATCGCAGCGGCCCCACATCTTTAATTTTCGCCGCTGCGAGTTATGGTCTCTGGAAATATCGTTCTCCTTACATGCTCGTTCAGCAGCACTTTGGAAAGAAACGAACTGAGGCCACTGAGAGTAAGGAAATGGACGTGCGAAAGAGTAAACTGATGATGTGATGGTGCTACCCGTGGCCCATCAACCTCAATCGTTCTTCCAACAAAAAGCTCGCTCCCCTGCACCTGTTTGGGGTCGGTGGAAACGATCCCGCCGTCGTCGTAGGTGGCGATCCAGAGTACGTCATCCGGTACGATCACGAGTGGCAGGATCACGCTGAAGAGCTTGCGCGAGGATATCCCCGCAGGGAACCCACTGGCTAACTCCGCTAACCCTACTGCCGAGGACAGCGCCTGCGCCCACTTATCGTAAACGTCAGAGTCCGCCGTGCGTACCATCGGATCTCTGTCGGCTTGAATGCGGATCAAGCTTTTCCCAACGAACTGCCCAGGAGGATAAAGCGAGTGTTGCCCGAGCACTTGATGGGACCGGGATGCTGGATTGCTCGTCCTCACCGTCTGATAGAGATTATGCGACTCAATAACCTCGTGGAACGCCTCATTTTCCCGTCTGCCGGTCCCGCACACGACAAGCGGAACAGACGGGCTCAGGTTCTTACACTCCACCGCAAGTGACAGCAGGGTAGTATCGAGGGTGAAAAAACATCGGTAGTCAAACTGCCGGGGTTTTTGAGTAACGGGGTCGGTGTAGGTGCCCCCGTGTTCCACGAGCATCGGCGAGACGTTTCGAAGGATCTTGCCCACGCGCATCTCGTGACCGAAGTCATCCTCCTTCGCCACGACTTCGCGGATCTCGGAAGGCAGGATCGCTTTCTGCCCGAGGGGGCCGTTCGCGGGTTTCTTTTCGTGCGCTGACTGCGACTTCATATTGGGAGCCAGACAATTAACCACAGAGCGCACACCTAGTCAGCCAAGTTTCTCACCTTCGCCCGTACTTGGGCAACAGTTCAAGCCCCGGAGGCATCAGCTCGCCAATCTACGTCCACTGAAAAGCCTCATGGCCTGTGGGCAATTCGAAAACTGCGGTCAAACCTGTCCGTGCGCCGAATGTGTCCTCAAGGAGCTGTCCGATGTCGGAGTAAAGCCGTTTCCCGAATGTTTCCGGTGCAACGCGAAGCCACTCTACAAACCTGACATCAGCAAACGTACGCTTGACGATGTTGAAGGTAAAGCTCGACAGAGCTACTCCCCCTACGGGATTGACCAGGCCGGGTGGAATGATTTGGACTCGCGTACCTTCGACGCTGCTGTGAGCCAGAAACTTATTGCGGAGGTCCAGCAGTCGAGCATGGCGATCACCCATTTCTCCATCTCCGAAATCCGGGTAGTTTGGGTAATCACACTGAATGCGGCCAACGCCGTAATTCTCTGTGAACGGGCGTCCATAGGCTACAACCATCGATAGAAACAGGTGGCCGTAAAGCTCCTCTGAGACGCCGCCAAGCAGGAGGTTGGCAGCGCGTAACGAGGTGGTCATATCCGAGAAGGCGCTGATCAATCGGACCAGCTTCTTCTGCTGTTTCGGTGGTGTGCTCATTTCGGCATGGGTTCCCCTTCAACCGTAATACCATCCACCGATTTGACCAAATGGTTTCCCGCACCCCTCGCTCGACGGATTGACAGCGGGAGAGTCCGTTATCGTGTCGATGGCTGTAACGGAACGGGCGATCACACCTGGGTCACCGGCTACAGGAGCGTTGAACTCCAGTTCCGCGCCCAAAACGGCAACCGCGACTGGTGTGAGCGGTCACGCCACTTCGCTTTTGGTCATGCCTGTCGGTTGGAACCCAGCCGCATAGTGCAATCAACGCTGGCCACCGGAGTCATGGACGGATTAGCTGAACGAGTCCACATCGTCCCACCATTCAGCGGACCGACGACCGGGCCATTCGTACACCTGAACATGCTTTTTTCTTTGCAGGTAGCCGCGCACTGCCTTTTCCGCCATTTCGAGCGGAGGCTCATTGTCGTGCTTGGGCTTCGCGGAGATTTCGGCAAGAGGAACCACCTCCGGGCAGTCAGGTTGGAACCTCGCGGGCCGGTGGAAGCGATAGCCATTGCCCGCGAGGACCTCGGCGAAGTTACCCTCAACGATCCGGCCATCCGCGTCCCTGCTGATGTTAAAACGTGAAGGCCAACAATCGCGAGTTCTCCCTCCCGCAGAAGGTGCGCCAACGCTTGATTCTTCAGATCATACAACTCTCGCTTGCGTGCCGCATACTCTCCAGCCGTCCTTCTGTCGCCCCACTCATAGGACTGCCGCGCATCATCACGGAAACGTTTTGCGGCCCGGTTCACCGTGAACACGGCGGGAAGAATGCCGACATCCGCCAACGTCTTCCTCTCTGCCTCTTTCGCGTTCCTTTTCCGGGTTGCACGACCACGCGCCGCCGCCGCTTTCCGCTTGGCGGCGAGTGCCAGATCATCAACCCATGACTGTTGCTGCTCGGCCCGTAGAACCCGTAGGACACTGTAGAGTTTCATGGGCGCTGCGCACGCGTAGTGCGGGTTTTTCGCGGTCTCGTCGGGCGGTCCTAAGTGCGCTTTCACCATGGCTGGGGTCCATCCGCGCCTCGCCAACGTGGGCATGGACACATGAGTGTTTCCGGCCAAATCTTTGGCGTTTCTCATACAATATTTTTTTTTCGAGACGGGGGCCTGGCCCTTTCCCCTGCGGGGTAGGCCAGCAGGAGTGAACCTGCTGGCCCCCAGCCACAACGCGGCTCGCGTTCCTAGGGGCGAGTCCTCTAACGCAGGTATTTCTCGCAAATCCACACAGGCAGAGCCTGCAATGGACGCGGGCTGTCCCCGCTTGATTTCACGCCAGGCGTCGGCCTTGAAGAATGAGATACGATGGCGACGAGTTCGCCGTGCTCGTTAAGGATCGGGCCTCCCGATGATCCACCCTCTATTTCGCTCTCCGCAGCGATGCAAATGAAGGGGCCTGATTCGTCGAACAACTCGGCCTCGCCGTTAGTCCATTGTCCATTGGCGTTTAGCACGCTAATGGGAAACTGGATGGGGTATCCATTGCCAGCCGGAATGATTCTCCTGGCAAGACAGACCGAGGTTGTGGCCTGGCGGTATTCCTCAAAGGCCCTTGCCTCATCGGGGAACACCTGTGCGTCCAGGCAACCGAGAACGGCAATGTCCGCAACAGGTTCGACCGCCAGTGGTCTGACCTTTAGACGGTCGCGATGTCGGGTCTCAATCTCTTCGATGATATAGCCGCCCACGATCATGCTCCCATCGGTCTTGAAACTGACACAGTGGGCGGCAGTCAAGATGATCTCGCCGACTAGAACTCCGCGACCGCCAGCGAGCGGAAACCGCACGATGGCGTCATCTACGTTGGGCGTGTTCATATCACCTCACCATCGTCATGGACGCGATTGGCGTAAACGCCGTATTGACGTTCCAGGCCGTCAGCCATGCGTTTGCAGATCTCGCGCAGCACCTGACCGGGCACCGGATCGTCGTCGTATTCAGCCAGGGGACACGACTCCATGACCCGACGAGTTCCCTGGCGGGTGCAGCGGATAAATCCCAACGGATGGCCGTCCTGAGCAACAAGGGTATTCAGATCCTCCAGGGCGTCCACATTGCTCGGCGTCGAGCACACCATTTTCGTTTCCGTGGGGAAGCCGACCGCCAGCAGCACGAACTCGGCCCTGGCTGCTTCGGCGCGAAGCTCCACGATCAAATCCCTGGTAGTTCTCATTGGCCACCTTTCCCTTCCGGGGATGTTGCACCGACATCAGGCTTAGGCTGAGATGTAGGCCGGACCTTTTCTTCGTTTGACCGGACTGCGTCCATGAGGGCCTTAAACGTGGCCTTCCGGGCGGTGATATGGGTCGAGTCGCGGATTACTTTGTTGACTTTGCCCTCCTCCCTGTTCGTGAAGGAACTGTGGATGTAGGGCGGTTGGCAAAGCTCACGGAGGTCGATACCATCCATCCGATCTGCCAGGAGCTTTCTTTCCTCTTGGGTGAGCTTTTGGGGATCGACCTCGATGGTGACGACCGATGTGGGGGCGTCAATACCTTGACGCAGAGCTTCTGCCTGATCTATCTTGAAGCGCAGTTTCATGCGGCTTCCTTTCGTTGTCGTGGTTGTTGTAGCCGCCCGTAATAGTGGTGATGGCTGATTGGGCGTTTCAGCCTGGCCCCTGGTCGCCGAACACGACTTCTACGGCGTGGTGCCATTTCACTGGCGCAAAATTACCTCGCCAAGGCCAGACGGTCGTGGACACGATTTTGAGAAGAAATGTTGTCCAGTTATGGGAACTTGAGTTTGCCGTCCTCGACAATGACACGGATTTTCCGGCGCTTGAACGGAAGCAAACCAAGCCGTTGGCGCAGCTTCACAAGGGCGTCGGCGGTGTGGTATTTAACCCCGAGGCAATAGTTGCATACTTCGGCCAAATCCTGCGGAGTAAGATAAAACAACTCCGGTAAACCATCCTTCGGCTTGGCCCAATGCGACAAAAGAAACCTTACCGCGTTGTCCGGTTTTGGAGTCTCACCCTTCTCCACAGGATAATCTTCTGCCCGTTTGGGACGGGAAGATAACGTCTTCCCCAAACGGATAAAAAACCTCACGTCATTCGCAATTACGGCTTTTGCGATAACTTCGGGTATCGGCTCCTGACGCAAGTCCCGCATGAACTTTAGGGAAAGCAACATTCGTTCCTGCAACCGGTGTTCAGGAGTCAGCTTTGCTTCCTTCCGCACCACCTTCCAAAAATCCTTCGCGCAGGTTAATTCTAACCAAAGGTCACCCTCAGCCTTTGCAACAGATTCTCGGATCGCAGCGAGTTCTTCCGGTGAGATAGGCTTTGATTTTGGCATCTCTTTGACCTTTCGGCTGGTGTGCCGTTTTCAAGATAGGCTTGATCGAACACGGGCCAGTTCATGCGACCAGCGCCAGCAAGTCCTGGTGGATGGACTGCCAGGGTTGGTCGAGGTTGATGGTGCGGATGCTGATCTTGTGGCCGTTGTGCGTGAAGTCCGCCGACAACAGCGAGTCCACCGTGGGATACAGCAGCATCATTTCACAACTATCGGCCCCCTGCCCTTCCAGGTTGTCCATGTAGGCATTGATCTGGAACAGATGTTCCGAACGGAGCCGTTCCGCCTCGTAGTGCTTCTGGGTGGCCTCTGGCGTAAACTTACAGTCGATGATGATTTTGCGTGTGCCCAAGGTCAGGCTGATGTCAGTCTGCATTTTAGGCAGCAGCCCGCCACTCGCCTGGTCGGCGGCAAACCACCGCCAGTAGATGTCCTCACGCCGGACCCGAAAGTCCGTGTGAACGCGGTAGAAGGTGCGGACGAAGTTCTCGAACAGGGTTGCCATCTGTCCCTGGTCGCGGAGAAAATCCATGAACTTGCTGCTGCCTGGCTGCTCGGATACGAGCAGGTTCCGGTAGATCAGATCGCACACCTTCAACAGGAAGTCGTAGAACTGGTTGTTCCGATGAAGCTGCACCTGGCCGAACAGGCGGCTGGTCAACTCAATGTCCTTGATGTCGGAAAACATCCGGCAGAGCTGGGTCAGGCCCTCAGAACACTCCCTCGCCAATCCCTGGGCGCGGATCAGCCGCCGCATCGTGGCCTTCAGAATACGGTTGTGCAGGACGTTGTAGCTCAGCTCGTCGAAATCGCAGGGTAGCCTGCCGGTCATCTGGGGGTTTTTGCTGACGGCCTCCTGGAAACAAATCCGGCCCCTCAGACGGCCCGTCCACTCGTGCTGTGAGACGTAGCCCCGGTCGAAGCCGCGCTTGAGCAGGTGGTTGGTGCCGTTGATGAGGACCCTGGCGAACAGATCGGCCAGGGTGGTGGAGTCGATAGCCTCCACGGCGACCACATCCCGCTCCGCCAGCTTGTCCCAGGCATAGCACAGCAGGTAGTAGACGTTTTGGATCGGGATGTTCACGACCTGGCTCACGCGAGCAGCGCCGACCTTTGCTCCTTCACCTTCTGTTCGTTGTCGAACCAGTATTCCTGGATCAACGGCACGATTTCTGACTCGATCACCCGGCGATACCAGTCGTCATCTGGCGTGATGCCGTTCCGGGGGCAAAAGTAGCTATGGCCGATCTGGTATCCGAGGCCGAGATTCTTGGTGTCCGCCGCGATGACCTCGTTCAATGCCGTCATGCGCGCGATGATTTTCTTCACCAGCTCCGGCTCCGCCCCGGCGTTGGCCAGGAAACCCTGGAATACCTCGCTCAAAAACTCAGGCCGCAGGGTGATGAACCGGAACCGCCGCCGCAGGGCGTAGTCCACCATCGCCAACGACCGGTCGGCGGTGTTCATCATGCCAATCAGATGGAGATTCTCCGGGATGTAGAATTTCTCGTCGGCGTCCTCGGAGTAAGTTAGGGGGATGGCGTGTTCCTTCCCGCGCTTGTCCGGCTCGATCAGCATCATCAGCTCGCCAAAAATCTTGCTCAAGTTGCCCCGGTTGATTTCGTCGATGATGAACACGTAGGGCTTCCCCTGCGCCTCCTCTCGCTGCGCGCGGCGACAGAACTGGTGGAAAATCCCAGATTTCAGTGCGAACTGACCTTTGGGCGTCGGACGGAAGCCCTGGATGAAATCCTCGTAGGAATAAGACTGGTGGAACTGGATCACTTCGATCCGCTGCGGGTCGTTCGAGCCTATGAACGCGTAGGCCAGCCGCCTGGCCACATAGGTCTTCCCCACGCCGGGCGCACCTTGGAGCACCACGTTCTTCTTTTCCTTCAGTGCCTCCAACATCTCGTCGAACTGAGCCTCCTCCAGAAAAAGCCCGGCCATGGCCTTCTTCTTGTCGTAGGACTCGATCTCGGTCGTCAGTGGGATGGCTATCCCGTCGATTAGGTCGCGGATGATGTCGTATTCCTGCTCCGTCAGTCGGAACAGGCTGCCTTGGTTGTTGATGAGCGGTTCGCTCTTCGCCAGGTCGGGGTTGGCCTGCAACGACTCGTAGGCAATCGGAGTGGGTAACTGCTCAATCTTCTCGAACTCGATCTCCTCGCCGTTCTCGGTCTGGTGCAAACCCTTGGTGATTTTGCATACCGCGACCACTTCCTTTTGGGGGCTGGTGACGTAGCCGATAACCATGTCGCCCGGATTTACCTCTTGGAAGTAGCGGTATTTCTGGCGCTTGTTGCCCTTTTCATTGTGGGACGTGTAGGTCTGCTTCTCTCCGACCGACGTTGCCTCGAAATTCCAAATCTTCGGATTCGCGTTCAACCACCAATACTGCGTGGCGCTCGACTGATGCTTAGGCGGCGCGGGCGTGTCGGCCAACCCTTGGCTCAGCAGGCGCTCGCGCTCGTCTTTATCGAACACCATGCGAAGCAACTCCGGTCGGTGAGCATTCCTCCATGTCGACGCGTTCCAGTGCGCAAACTGCCTGGCCGCTTGGGCTAGGCTCGCCTCAAACGCCTTCCTCTCCGGCCCCTGTTCAGCCAGCATCTGTTCTGGGGGCACACAGACCAGCGTGAAGGCGTTGTCGTCGATCAGATCGACAAACTGACTTTCTGGAGGCTTAGCCCTTGAGATCGGGAGAAGGTCCTTTTGGCACAAGAATTCCAATCGATCCGCGCCCTTCCCTGGTCCGTAGAAGGCGATGATCGCCCACTTGCCAAAGTTCAGACGCATTTTGGGAGGGTCCTGCGGCATCGGCAGCGTTAGGGCAATGCGGGTGTCGCTCTCACACGCCTCAGGCTTGACCCCCAGCGCCAGCAAGGTGGATCGCAGCAGATCGAAGGCAAGCTGCGCCTCGTGCCTGGACTCAAAAATGGCGCGAAAAGGATCTGCCAAGCTCTCCCCTGGCGAGGACCTTGATGGGGGCGTTCCCTGAGCATCGCCGATGTCTTCCGTGGACTCGCGTTGAACGGCTGCCATATCCACTTCCGGTCTGTCCTCTGCCTCCTGTTTGTGCAGATCCGCCCAACGCTCAGCGATTATCTGCGCTTGCTGGTCATCGAGATTGGCACTTTTCCCCTTCGCCGTGAGCGCCCAGGTGCCGCGCTCTGGACTTTCAACTAAGCCCTCCCAAACCAGATACTTACGTGCCCATGCCACTTCGTTGTAGAGGCGTGTCTGTCCCGATCCCAGTTTTTCCGTGAGGACCGAGTCGGGAAGCGTGACCAGTTCCTGGATCTTCTGGAGAACGGCCTGGGGCGTGCCCGATCCCCCCAGGGCACGGAGCGCGTCGAGCACTGGCCCCATCCATTTTGTGAATTTCCACCCCTTGGGCGGGCTGCTGGATTCAGGGTCCTCCTGCCCGTAGGTGTCCGGGCAAACGCACCAGATGAACGACTGCACATCCACCCAATCGGCGGGCTTCTGCGGTTCGAGCGCCTTCCAGAACGCCCGGCCAAACTCGATCAAACTGTGCAGCTTGTCTGCATCTGGCCGTCCCGATGGCAGTTCGTAGCCCAATTGTGCGCCCAACCTTCGGTAATATCTGATTTTGACTGGGAAGAAGTCGTTCGGGCGCAATGCCCACAGGAGCACCGACAGGGCGTCCCAATTGGGCCTGAGTCCGTGCCGGGCGTAGGCATCGAAGAGGCCACTCGTGGTCTCCGGCCCCTGGTATGGCGCAGACGTAGCCTTGAGGTATTCCAGGAGCACGTCGCAAGCTGCCTGGTCGGTTTCGCCGAGCGTGGCGTTCCAGGCGTGAAAGCTGACCAGATTAGAAGTCAACACCCGGATGATCTCCTTCGCGGCCTTGAGGCCCTGGCCCTGGGCCACGAGCGCGGACAGCTTCTCGGCCCCCAGCTCCTGCTGGAACTTCTTGAGGACTGCCCGTTTGTAGCCCGTCTCGTTGTCCACGAAGGCGGCACCCGGATTCTGGAAATCCGTGAAGCCTCGAATCACTTGGTGAAAACGGGACCAAAGCCGCTCGACTCCGTCAGCAGACAGCAGTGTTTGTGGAGTGTCATTGCTCATGTGGGGTGTTTGTAAAGGCTCCAAAAGTGTTCCATCCAGCCCCGCTCCTTCACCCGTTGCGCGCACGCAGGCATTACATCCCGCAACTGGTAAACCCAGAAACGCAGAACGTTCCACCCCAGTTCGATCAGGCGGATGCTTTGGGGCTGGTCGCAGCAGAGCAGGAAGCCTCGCTCATCGTCCCAACCCAACGGAGGCCCATTCCTGACGATGGCATCGCGGCGGATCATAGTGCCACGGAATATCGCCTGCGCAGGTGTTCGACATGGGCGGCAAGGTCAAAATGGTCGACCTGGACGGAAGAGGCAGCGTGTATCGACCACTCCTCCCATAGCTCCGGGTAACTCTTCCAAGCGAATGAAACTTTGGAGTTGGTGACCTTGCCCGCTAGTTGCTCGATCTCGGATCGGTGCTGGCGGCAGACCGCAAGCTCCGACGCATTACTCGGCTCCCAGAACAAATACAGCAGAGTAGCGGAGATGCCATTGGCCGGGCGCAGGTGATTGCTCAGGCCGAGGTAGTGCTTTACCAATTGCGCGACATCGAGTTGCCGATTTCCAGCGCGCTTGGCTTCTTCCAGCGCTTCCCACCAGCAGTCCTCAGCCCGTGGTAATGCCGCCCGTTCATAGCTGCCCGCGAACTTCGCCTTCTTCGGTGCGAAGTATTCCAGCAGCTTAGACTCGATACCCACTACCCCGTTCTCACGTTCCAGCCATACGTCTAGGTGTGGTGCAGTGCCTCGAAGCCCGGTCGGCAAGCTCTTCTCAAAACGCAATCCTCCAACGCCAAGCCGCTCCAATAGCAACAACGCGCCAGGCTGTTCCTTGAACGGTGCGAACGCGTTGACCACGAGCGCCGTTGAAGAGCGAACAGCGCGGAATTTCTGGTCTAGTTCATGGCCCGCACCAGCGCGCAGATCTTGATCGAACTGCCGCAGATGCACACCAGGGATCAGGTTGTCCTCCACGGTCGGGAAATATCCTCTCGCATCAACGCGTGGCCCGGCTCGCTCGCACAGCTTTCGCTCCAATTGCTTCACCACACGATTGGCTTGGAGCCAGCCCGCTGCTTGCAGGAGCGTTTTCGCTCCAGTCAAGAGCAAAACCTCCGCGCAGTATTCGCCGGTCAACGCCGTCTCAACGCCCGACTCAACCAACTGCATCAGATAGCTGATGCCGTCCTTGCCGATTGGCGCTTTGGCCACACTCGCCACAGCGGCCTTCGCCAGAGAATGTGCATCGGGATGAGCAACTTTGCCTGAAGGCGGAAAGTCAGTAAATAGAACGTGGCCGATGCCTTGAAGTCCGGGCGAGTCCTTCACGAGCACGCTGCCAGGGGAACTGCCCTCAACGTAAAGCTTGCCTGTGCCTTCGTTTCGCGTCTCACGACGCCACAAAAGATTCTTAGCCTCCGCAAGGGAGACGCTGTTCTTCAGCACCAGAATTGTTGCCGGAACCGGCTTGCCTGACGTGTGCGGCACTACCGTTGGTCCGCCGCCACGGCTTCGACTCAACCTGGCATATTCCACCGGGAACGGTGATTGCGTGGCAATCCTCTCTGCAACCAGAGGCTGGATCTCAACGCCGGGGTCTCGAATCAATGATCCGTAGGCGAGAATTCCTATTTTGGTCATAACTTATCTTTTTCCTTTGGTTGATGATCGCAACGTGGATCACTTGGCGGCAGGTTGAGGCACTAGGCATTGGGCTGGCGCATTCGTCCAGTGTTAGTCACAAATCCACCCCCAGGATTCTCCCTGCTGCCTGCGAGGCATCGAGGACTGGTTCAATTAGCCACGGGGCGGTCTGGAGTGCCTCAGGCGGCGGCTCGGTGGTGGTGACGATGTATTGGAAGTTGCACTGGGATTTTGCACCGAACGCGGCTTCCAACTGCCGGACAAATAGGAAGAATCGGCCATAGATGTCCGCCGACATGTCCGCCTCCCTGGGGCTGTCGTGGATCAGCAGGCGCGGATGCCAGCCCTTCCCCTCGGCGCTGCTCACCAAGGCAGCCAGGTCAAACGCCAGGATTTTCACGGTGTCGATGGCTGCGCTGGAGAGGTCCCCGCGATGGTTGACCTTGAGCCCGAGCTGGCGTCCATGGAACTCGACTTTGGCCTCCACGTCCGCGCCGAGGACATCCTTGATGATCCAGTCGTAGAGCATGGACAGATCGGCCATCGCCCTGATCTGCGCCTCCCGCAACTTGGCCTGGAGTTCTCGCGACTCCCGCATCCGGTTGTCGAGTTCTGATAGCGAGGCTTCGAGCTTTGCCGCTTGCTGGAAATCCTGTCGGACCTGGATCGCCAGGTTCACCTTGTTTCTCAAATCCGCCCTGGCTTCGATCAGTTCGTCCCGTTGCCTGTTGGAAAGCGCCTCGGCTGACTCCAGGGTCGTCTCGGCCTCACGCTGTTGCTGGCCACGTTCATCCAATATCGCTTGTTGCCTTGCCAGATCACCCCGGAGACGCGCCAACAGTTGTTCCAACTCATCGGCTTGGTTTTCAATCTTCAGGACCGCCGCCTCCGTCTCGATGGGGAGTGTGCGGCCTGCCGCCAACGGGCAGCCATGCGCGATAGCCCTCGACATGGGCTGTGAGCAATAGCCGTCCGGTGGGCCTTTGGAGGTAATCCAATCATCCAGCTCCTTTTGCGTAATCTCCCCACGGAACGCCCTCAGCTCGCGTTCCCGAAGTTCGATGCTGCCCTTGATCTCATCGCGGCGTGACCGTGCCAGGGCCGTCCTTTGGCTCGTCTCCTGGAGCTTTCGCTTCCATTCCCTCACTTGAGGCGATTCGCGAAGGCCATGGATTTGCCGGTCGAGGGATGTGATTTCTTCACCCAGCGCCCTTGGCACCGCATCCAAGAACAACTCCCCGGCCAGATCAGCCTCGATCTGAGGCAGGGCAGTTCGCAGCCGTTCATAAGCCACGTTGGCTTGGTGCCGCAGCAACGGCGCACCCTTCTCGGCTGCCTGGCGCGCCACGACCAGCGTCTTGTTCCGCTCCAACTCGGCCTGTTCGCCCAGATCAATCAGCCCCAGGATAGCCCGGAACAGGAAGTGCCGGTCTTCGACATCCAGGTCGGGCGACTCCGAGTTACTGGAGGGATGCCGAAAGTCCGTCAACGCTGCGAAACGGCTTTCCTGATCCCGGGCCAACCACGGCAGAAGATGGTCCCAGTCAACCGCCGCCGATGAACTGGCGAAGGTCTTGACCGGCGACGGGCCAACGACGGCGGCGTTGACCGCGCTCATCAACGCATCCAAACCCTCCCGCTCCAACCCGGTATCGAACAGCCGCCCGATTTCAACATTCCGCACGACGAAAGGATGGGCACCCACCGTAAACGGCCTGCACACCAGCCAGGGTTGTCCGGCCAGCATGACCTCCCCGACTACCCATCCGCCGTGCAGTTTTTCCCGGATGCGCTGGCGCAGGTCTTCGTTGGCAAAATTCGGCTCGCCCAGGACATGGCGGATCAGGCGGCAGAACGTGGTCTTCCCGGAGGCGTGCCCAGACAGCCCGGCTTCCCTCAGTTTCAAAGGCGCAGCCTGCGTTCGGGGTTTGGCCCACAGGATGTTCAGGCCAGGCTGCAAGCGGACACGCCGGACGATGTTTTCCTCACCCGGTTGGAGATCGCGCAGAACCACCAGCTCGCGGAGCCATACCACCGGCTCTTTGCGATCTGCCGTAGGTGCCAAGGCGGTTTTATTGCTGGAAATCAATTCAAGCTGAGTGCTCATGCAGTCTCCAGGGTTGCCTTGAAAAGTGCGGTCGGGCGGTCGGGCAGCAGTTTAGGCATGGAGGGCAGCGGCACATCGGTTGCCAACTCCAGCACCTGGGCGAGCACGTCCGCGTCCGACTCCACGGTCGGGTTAGCCGGGGGGCCTTTGGCATCCACGCTGGCCACGATGACTTCCTCGCCCTCTACCCTGAATCGCACCATGCCCCTGGATTCCATCTGCCGCAGCGTGGGCAGGAACCAGTCCTCGTCGAGCTTCTGCGTGCAAGCCTCGATCCATTTCCGGGCCTCGCTACCCATTTTGATGTCCGCCAACCTGCCCAGGTTCTGCTTCTCGGCCAGCAGGGCGTAGGCCCTAGCCAACAAGATGACATCGCACCGACCGCCACTACGCCGAAGCAGGGCGAACACGAGTTGGAGGATGTAGTCCGCAGGCAGGTCGTAATTGATACGCTCCTTGACCGCAAACCTGGGCGGATGCGCCACGCGGGAATCGGCGGGGGCCGGATTGAGGCGGGTTTGGTAGGGCTGGCCGGTGCGTTGGGCTTCGGCGAGGGCGGCGTAGATTTCCAGGATGGTGTCCTTGGTGCGGTAGGTGCCCCATTTGGCCTCGTCTTTGCGCTTGACGATGGGGAAGGTGTCGAGGATGTAGGCCGCGTCGTCGCGGTTGATGCCGTAAAGGTGGAAGAAGGCGGCGTCCAGCTCGCAGCGGAGCAGGAAGCGGCGCTCCTCGTCCCAACAGAATGGCGGGCCGTCATAGCCGCAGTCCCGCGCAAACGGCTCCAAGTCCCACGCTGTGTAGGTCAGCTCCAGCACTCGCGGCAGCAACCAGCGTTGAACTGTGGTGGGAGACCCAGCACTGTTTTCGGGTCGCCTCTCCCACGGGCACCGGTCAGCGAATAGCTTTGGTGGAACCACAGCCAGTTGTGACGCCACAAATGCGTTCAAGTGAACGCCGCTCAGTTTTTGCCGGACGGCATAGTCCAGCGCAAAGGAACAAAGACAAGCAAATAGGCAAGCGATTAGAGAAGGATCGTGATGAACGAAAATGGTCGGAAGGAGATCGTTGCCGGGAAGGAACGGACGAATGGCAAAGATTCCACTCCTCTCGTTCGTTGAGTTTGTCACGTCCCGCATCGAGAGAAACCATTGTCTCGGCCAATTGCGGCCCTGCATCCGCGCAAAAAAATCGCGCTCCCGAATCCAACACCTTGGCGCGATGCGCACTTCCGGGTTCATTAGCTCATTTGTGGTCAGTTCCCTCGCATTGCCCCCTTCGCGGTCATTGACACTCACACCGGCATAGGTTGAGAAGCGGTGATTGAAGTGGCTCACCATTCTCGCCTCGTAAACAGGGAGCGAATCGGGAGTTGGTTGCTCTGGTGCGAAGGTTAGCAGTGAGGCGTGAATACCGAAATCGACCATCTTTTTGAAAAACTCCGGCTGCCATCCCTGGGCTTCGCCTGAATGAGAAAAGACCGGAGTTCGGATGTAAATTCTCTTCGTCAATTCTGCGTCATAGCGTGAGCGGAATATTGGGCATGTGCGTGTATGTGGGTTCAACAGCCTGATGTCATCGTTGCAAAGCCTGTAGCGCCGATCACGGTCGAGTAAATCCTCGAATGTCATGAGTTCTGCTGCCGACTCGAAGACATCGTTGTCCCCGGTTGCGGTCCAGGAAATGAGGCAGAAGTGGGTGCTTACCCCTGGAAAAATGTCGGCGCGGTAATCGAACATGTAGATTGTCCTCAAGCTCTTTTCCTCTACCAGTGCCCCGAAAAACTCTTTGGTGGTGTCGGATGTTGCGATGCCGCTGGGTAGCACTGCCCCGACACAGCCCGAACCGTTGAGTAAACTGCGCATTCCCTCAGCGAAAACGGCATAGAGGTTGATGTCGCCTCGGCCACAGAGCGGATAAAGTCCGCTGTTGCGCAAAATGTGACTTTCACCTTCGGCCCGGCGGAGGGCGGCTTGGAACTGGACGTAAAGAGTTGGGTCTTGCGTTGCAAGGGCTTCAACAAGCTGCTTGCGAGCGGCGGCGTTTGGAGCATTGGCGATGTCTGGGCGTCTCTCGGCAAACCATTCCTTCTCCTGCAACTTCACACGCTCCCAAGGTGGATTGCCAAGCATGACATCAAAGCCGCCATTCCAACCACACAGGCTGTTCCCTTGCTCACTTGTAGTCGGCACCTGGAACACGTCCGGGAAGGCCAGGTGCCAGTGGAAGAACTGGTATTGATCGGCTAGGCGGCGAATTTCCTCGCGCATCCAAGGTGGGCAGTCACGCGGATTACGCTCCAGGCGGCGGAAGATGTCGTTCGTAATGGGGTAGTCAAAGCCGTCCTTGGCTTCGGGCGAGGATTGCTTTCGCTTCTTCCAGACGAAAGCGGCACACCAGGCGTCAGCGAGCTGACGGCCCGATTCGTAAGTGCCAGAGCGCACCAGTTCGGCGTAGCGGCGCTCCTTGGCATGGACATCAGCCACGGTGTCGTCGGGCAGGCTGGCGAGTTGGGCAACGTTCACCGCGAGGTTGCCCAGGTGTTCCCACGGACGGTTGTCGTGGGCGAACAACTGCATCTGTGTGGCCTCATCCTTGTTGACCTTCTTGAACTGGGCGCAGTATTTCTTGTCGTCGCCTTCAATCGCCTCAAAGGCTTTGTCCGGGATGCCCTGCTTCATGAGCGCCGGGGTCGCGCCGATGAGCGAGTTGCCGCACTGAATGTGGTGGTCGAGGAAGGAGAGCGGCTTACCGGGTTCCACGGCTTCGAGCCAGAGGGCGAATTTGCAGAGTTCAACCGCCATCGGGTTGATGTCCACGCCGTAGATGCAGCGGCCAATGACATCGCGCAGGGCGTGGCGCAGGGCGGAAGGCGGGGGTTCGTCCTCGCCGGTTCGGACGGCAGCGAGGCGGCGGGCGATGCGGTGGGCGGCGGCAATCAGGAAGTGGCCGGAGCCGCAGGCTTTGTCGCAGACCTTGAGACTGAGGATGGCCTGTCCGGGATTGGGTTTCTTGCAGACTTCGGCCAGCATCGGTTCCAGGGCGGAATCGAGGAGGCATTGCACCAGGCTTGGCGGCGTGTAATAGCTGCCTGTGGTCTTACGCTCGTGCCCGGCGTGAGTGCCGAGGGTGAACTTGGCCGTGGGCACATGAACGTCAGGGTGCTGTTCCAAGAGGGATTCGTAAACACTTCCGAGTTCCTCGGTGCCGATGTTCTTGTAGTCAATCGGGCGGCGGACTTTGTTTTGCTCGGCGAACGCCAGGGCGCGGATGGCCTGGAGGAGGTCACGGTTGGCGAGTTGGCAGTCATTGAGGTCAGCTGTGGCCTTGTCTGACCAGAGGAAGCTACCCAGGCCGGGCAGACCCAGGGCCGCGCAGCCGGTATCGGAGCCGAGCGACTGGAAGACGAGGCGGACGACGTGCCAGAGGTCGGCGTGTTGAGTGCCGCCCAGGCGGAGTGCCATACGGCGGAGGCGACTCATGGAGTAGTGCCGGAGGTATTGCTCGCGGGTTTTGGCGGGCACCTGGTCGGTGAACAGCAGCTCGCGATCTTCGGCGACGAACAGGAACAGGAATCTGTAAACAATTCGGAGCAACTGGCGGAAGTAGTCCTGCTTAGTGAGGGTGCCGGTGTTCAGCTTGTCGCGGAGGGTAGTATTGGCCGGGTGCGCCAGAAAACCGCTGCCCAGGTCAGAGATGGCGTCCTGGACGCCATCGCGCAACTGGTCGAGAGCACGGGCACCCCGCTGGCGAGCCTCCTGCGTCCACCTTTCCAACCAGCAGAGTTCAGGGCGCTCGCCTTCGACACGGGATTGATGGAGCAGAAGCCAGAGCAACGCGAAGTCGGCAAAGACCTCGCCCTGCATCATGGATTGGAGGTCGAACTCGACGTAAGCCTGGCGGGTGAGCGAAGCGTTGTCCCGGAGCAAGCGCAGGCGGTAGCCGTTGCTGACAATTCCCCAAAGATGACCTTCGGAGCGGTTCAGGAACTCCTGCACCATGCTGTGCGGCGTTGTGGTGCGTGCGCCGATGATGTTTTCCGACCGAGTGTCCAGGTCGGCCCGAAAGCTGACCAGGTGGATAGGGGTGTTCTGCCAGATGTGCGAAATGGAGTAGCGACGGCCCTCGAACTCGAAGGGCTTGGCGATGGACACCCGGCCATAGCCCAGCTCCTGGAAGAAGGGCAGCAGCCATTTCTCGCGCGTAAGCGTAGTGCCCGGATCGGATTCAGGGAGCTGACCGACCGCGACGGTGAAGTTCTTCCAGACGGCCAGGAGGCGGTTCCATGACCGGCTGACAGCTTCGTTGACGCGCTCACCGCTGCCCAGGTGGTAGGCGTCAGGCGTCAGGCCAGGAACCTCGCCGTCGCGCTGCGCCAGGCGCTGGAGGAAATCGGACGGCAGCAGCGCCCCCTCGGTGGTGAGCGTCTCGAACAGTTGGTCGCGGGATTTGGGCATGTTAACGCTTAACCTCAGTTTGCGCCGACTGCCGAGCGGCCTCGTATTCGTCCATTAGCCGCAAGTGGGGAAACTCGTCCTGTGCGAGCTTACGGAACTTTTCGTTCATGAGGGTCTCGTAGGTCACGCCTTTGAAAACGATGCTGACCCCCATCTCGCTTACGATGTCCTCGACCTCGCCGAATGCTTGGCGAATCTCCGCTTCCAACTGCCTTCGCGTATCCTCCTGCTTTGGATTTGGCCCCAGGAACCGCGTCCAGCGTTCCGGTCGTTTGCGCTCGACGGACGGGGCAAGCGCCTCGGCCAACTTCTTGGCGTTGACATCCATGAGGGCCGTGAGCTTGGTCTTCAATTTTTCCTGGAACTCGGCGACGAGCTTCTTTAGCCCTTCGATTTCGCTCTCGAACGCCTGCTTGTTCGCACGCAGGATCACGGTGCCGAAACCCTGGAGTGGCGTGAGGTATTTGTCGGTGATTCGCTTCCGCTCGTCCTTGAGTGTTTTTTCAGAAAGCTTCTTGTCCTCATCCACAAGGTCGTCCTCACCGAGCACTTTGAAGGAGCTTCGCAGACGCCTTCGGGTTTCCTCATCCTCGGCCAATCCCATGAGGTCAGGGCTGATGCTGGCGGTCTTGCGCGAAACGAAGCATCCGTGGAGTTCCAGTTCCACAAATTCGAGCTGGGAATTGAACACCCGCACCTTTCTGGCCAGGTCGAACTTCACGGGTGGATTCTCCGCAAGGTCGCGCTTCAACTGCTCTACCTTGCCTGGAGGAACAGGGTCGAGGCCGATGGTGCGTTTGGATTCACCATCCGCCGAGATTCCCAGCTCCTGCTGTAGCGCGAGCGGGGCCTTTTCCAGGCGAATGGCGTTGGGTTCCGCGAAAGTGGTCGGGCCTGCCTCGACCAGCAGGGGCGTTGGGGCGAATACCAAGGTGGTTTCGTCCGATACCAGCACGCAAATGCGGACACCAGGCTGGTGAAGGATGAGTTCGCGCAGATTCGATGCCGCTCCCTGTAGCACGTTCCATCCCTGCTCGGTTCCGTAACCAAGACGATAGACCTCAGCATCCAAGTCGAGGATGATCGAAACGGAAGTTGTGCCCAACCGCTTCCATGCTCGTGCCAGAGCCTCTGCGACCCGTTCTGTGACGCCGGGAGCCACATAGGTCAATCGTTGTTTGGCCCGGTCAATTTCCTCGACCAAGGCCGCTTCGTTGATGGTGCAAATAGAGGAAGTGCTCATGGGTCGCTCCGGGTGGAAGATTGTTCCCGGTGGGCGCGGATCGCCTGGGTCAAGAACACTTCCTCGTGCACCTGCTGAGCACGGCGGTATTCGGGCATTCTATACCTTCGGGGCATATTATGGGACGTAGAGGTAAAGGCCCAGAATGTCGGGCGGCAGCTTGGTTTCGAGGCGATGGCTGACGCCGCGATGCAGACGGACTCGTTTGTGGGCGTCGAGCAGTTCCGTGCCTCGCTTTTCGGCCAACTCATTGAGTTGGCCCTGAATGTTGCCGATGTCGGTGATGATCGAACGGAGCTGTTGCTTGGCGATGTCGGGCGCGACGTTGGTATCAGGCGTGATCTGGAGCAAGGCTTCGGCCTCGGCCTGCGGCAGCCAGGTTGCGCTCTTGGGGGAGCCGCTAAAGGCCGCGACCTGGCAATCCTCGGCCAGCAATGCTTGGTCGCCCATTTTGCCGGAGCTGATGATGTGGTAGCGGAACCGGAGCAGCAGCAGCGTGGTGCGCTGTTTGACCTTGGCGGTGCGGATGACGCCGCAGCGTTTGGCGACACCATGGCTGAGGTTGTCGAAGGCGGTGTCCATGACGTAGGTGGACAGGGCCTCGACCAGGGGTTGCGTGCGGCTCAGATAAAGCTGGTCCTCCTTGATGGGCAGCTCGAAACGGACTTTGATCTCGTCCGGCTGGCGGAGAACATCGCGCAGCGCACGCGGTGATTCCTTGAAATTGAGGCGGTAAGGATCGCTGCCGGAGAACGTGGCATGGTGGATTTCGCCTCCAACCTTCACAAAGCGCAGCACGTCCACGCCGGAGCCGATGGCGGCACGAACCTCGTGCAGCTCGCGCTGCACCTCGTCCACCTTAATGGATTCCTGGGCGAACATGGTGCGGGATCGTTTCTCGCGGTCGGCCACGTTGTCCCATTCGGAATGCAGCCTGTCCTGTTTAGGTTTGAAGAAGTCGATATTGAACAACAGTTGCTCCGTCTCGGCGGTGCCCAGGCCCTTTTCCTTGAGCAACAGGCCCTCCAGGATCGCTTCCATGACCTGGTTGCTATCCACGGGCACCGGCACGGAGATTCCCAGCGAGCTGCGGATGGTCTTGTGCTTGCGGAGCAGGACGTTCAGGACGATTCCGTCAATCTGGTTGTCCGTGCTGTAGTAGGTGACGACCTTCACCTGTTTGCTGGACTGGCCGTAACGGTCCACGCGGCCTTCGCGCTGCTCGTGGCGGGTCGGGTTCCAGCTCAGGTCATAGTGGATCACGGCGTTGAAGTGATCCTGGAGGTTGATGCCTTCGCTGAGGCAGTCGGTGCAGACCAGCACGCGTTTCTCTGACTCGCCCATCTCTAGCACACGCTGTTCGCGGTCAGCAGGCGCGAGCAAGCCGGTGACCGAGGCCACTTCCACGTCCTTGGACAAGCGGTCACGCAGGGACTCGGCGACATAATCCGCCGTCTCGATGAACCGGCAAAAGACAATGGGATTGAAGCCTTCCTTGACAAGCGATTTCACCAGTTCCACGAGTTTCCGAAACTTGGTGTCTTGGTCGCCCTTGAGGCTTTCGGCGATTTTGGCCAGCTCCAGTAGCCGACGCCGCGTTTTGGTATTCTCGTCCTCGTGCTCTTCGGTCGTCTCGGAGCCGGGGGTCACGTCAGCGGCCTGGGCTGAGTCCTCCATCGAGATGTCCATCACGGTCTGGCGACCGATTTCGTCGGCGGTCTGCTCATCCTGGGCGTCTCCCACGCTGGTCCGGCTGCGGAGCGTAGCCGCAGCGGCAGCGGGACTGCTGCCCAGACAGCGCAGCAACGCCAAGGCCGACCACCACCGCACGCGCCTGCGGAACGCGGTCAGGTTCCCGTCCTGAATCCGCTCCGAGATGAAGCGAAGCACTTTGCGGAACAATTCCTTGTATTCGGGCGCAAGCTGATAGGCGCTTTCGCTAACCAAGCGCTCCGGGAAGGGCGTGTCTGATCCCAAGTAGCTCTCGATGTCTTTGCGTCTTCGTTGGACGAAATAGGCGGCGAGCTTGCGTCGATGGCCCTCGTTTTCCTTGCCAGTGAGATCGTTGGGCAGGTTAGCGAAGTCGGGATTCACCAGGGAGAGCAGTGAGCGGAAGGCTTCTTCGTTGCCGCTGTGGGGCACCGCGCTGACCAAAATGACATGGCGTTCCCGATCTTCGGCCAAACGCTTTAGCAGTTCGTAGCGCTGATGCCGACCACCGCGACCGGCGAAACCGAACGCGCATGTGTGAGCTTCGTCCACCACGATCAGTTCAGGGCAGGTGCGGAGAAACTCATCGCGACGGCGGTCGCTCTTGATGAAATCGAGCGACACAACAACGAAGGGGTGAACATCGAACAACGACTGGCCGACCAGGCAATCGCGTTCGAGGCGGTTGGCGGTGCTTGGGAGCACCAACTCGGCGTCGATGTGGAACTTGTCGCGCAGCTCCCGCTGCCATTGCTCGGCCAGGTGCGGCGGACAAAGCACCGCCATGCGCCGGACTTCGCCGCGATCCAAAAGCTCACGGGCGATCAGCAGGGCCTCGACCGTTTTGCCGATGCCCACGTCGTCGGACACCAAAATGCGGACGGGATCGAGCTTGAGTGCCACCATAAGTGGCACGAGTTGGTAGGGGCGCGGCTCGACATTGATCTTGGCGAAGGAACGGAACGGCCCGGCGCTGGAACGGAAACCAAGGCGGACGGCATCCCGGAGCAACTGGCAGGAAAGGTAGTCGCCGAGCTGCTCGGGATTGGGGAGATCGAACTGGGCAGGCTCGACCCCCTCAAGGGTGGTCAGTATGCCGGTCTCCTCCTCGTCCGTGCCGCCCAGGGGACGCACCATGAGCCAGTCACCTTCGCTTTCGGGCAAGACCACCCATTCGCGCCCGCGAACCTTAACCAGTGATCCAGGGGCGAAGCTCATCTGTCGTGGCATGTTGATTCTTGATTCAGAATGGGCCGACAGGTTTGACATCCAGCGGGCTTACCGGCCTTATGTCGAGTGGCCCGCGAGGCCTAATGTCCAACGGACTCGCTGTCCGAAATTCAAGCGGGCTTTGCAACTGGATGCCAAATACGGCCAAATCGTCTCTGGTGAGGAATTTCCGATCCTGGGATTCATGCCATTTTTGCAGAAGGGTTTCCGAAAGAATATACGTGCCTACACCGATGCCAAGGACAACAAACCCACCTGGGGCTACGCCCAGAAACACGGCCACAGCAGTCGCTCCAACGACAGCGAGACCCTTCACTGCGGCATCAGCCACTCTTCGCTCATACTCCGGGGCAAAGCAGTTGCCGGATACATACTCATAGGTGGCAGCACCAGCCTCAACAGTAAAAACCAATATGGCTGCTGTCGCCCCTTCCCTGTAGGACACGATCAGTCTACCATCCGGGAGCATCAAGCCAGGGCGTATGCATTCACCGTGGGTTCCGGAGATTCTGCCGCATCTCTGGAAGTCCTCGAACTTGTGAAGGTGCCCCCTAATCCTGCCAAGCTTGGGATCAACCATCAGCTGCTGGTTCAGACGGGGGGCCTTGTTCAATTCTTTTCGGATGCTGGTGGACTTTGATAGGTAACGCTCCAGGCGCAACGGCCCTTGCAAGTCTCTCAGTTGCACCTCGGTTGTTCCTTTTGGCAGTGCGACGGAACTCCTGAAGTGGCCGCTTGACGCCTTGATCTCATCATAGACTCGCGTCAGTTTCCCGACACGCCTGGCCTTCTCCACTTCGTTTGCCGCCCGGAGTTCCTCGGGTCCCGCAAGGGGATTGCCTCTGACACGCCGCATCCAGCTATCGAGCCATTCGTCTGATAGCTGGTCGACCTTTGTGCTTTCCACCTCAGTCGTCAGGGCCTTCGCGCCGGGCCAATCCTCATGAAGCTTCACCTCATGCACCTCTATCGTGCCATTCCGCAACTGAAAGATCCGGTCTGGACCGGTCTGCGTTGGTCCCATCTTTCCCAGAATCTCCTTGCGCCCGCTTGCTGCATAAAAATCGTCCATCAGCCTCTCGCCTACATAGCCTTTGACATAGGCAGGTTCTGAAATCAATTCATCGGCAACGGTGTATGCGATGACGATCAGAGGTCGGCAGACGAGCAATGCCAAGACTGTCAAAACCTTGATCATTGTTCCCACCATTTGGACGCACCCAGACGCCTTTCGATGGCGAGGCTCTCTCCAAGCGTCTGCAAAACCTTGATTTCCTCAAGTTCAGCATTCCCAGCCATGGCTTTGAACACGTTCCACACGTTTAGGAATTGCATCCGAACCTCCTCCTGGGTTTCCAGCAATATTCCCTGCGAAGTCCCCACACCGCATGCCAACACCCTGCCTGCCTCTTTAAGCCGCTCTGCCGAGTGCGATACTGCGAACGGGTTTTCGTTGTCGGCGATGAAGAGCAATTGCATAGTTCGCGCCAGATAGGGGCTGACCACGTCGTAGGAACAATAATCGCAACGACTCCTGGCAACATTCTGCGCAAATGAGGTTTGACGGTGTTTCAACACAATCCCATTGGCGGCAGACGCTCCATCGCTGACGATGAACTGCGAGATGAGGACCGCCAATTCCTTTTGAGAAGCTTTGATCGTCTCATATATCTGAATATTTGTGTTAATGCGTCTAACATCCTCAATTTGCACTGGTCTTGCTTTTTCTCTGTTGATCATCCTTTTTCGATCGTTTTCTCTCAACATCGCGCCCACGACTATGCCCGTTGTCGATGATATACTTGCCCCTGCTGCTCCAACTCGTGAACCTGGCACCAACCACTTTTGCACCCAGTGTGCTTCTTCGGATGAGGGTGTCCACTCTGTGATGCTTCTTTTTGTTTGTTTATTCTTGACTGCTTGGAAGAGGTTCTCATCAAACGACAGCCACGTGTCTAGCAGTTCCGGGTTTCCGGAATCCTGAAATGACTTGCGGAGCACCTGTCGCGCCTCGTCATGAAGACCATTGTCTTCGAGGTAAACAGCCTTCGCCTTGATTACCTGGGGATCATTCCGGCGCATTTGCTGCGCTGAAGGTCGGGTATCGCCAGCCTCTTCCTGTTGTGACCCCTTACGCTCTAGAAGTCCAGTCCGTGGACTAGAACAAGAAGCGACGAGCATGCAAAGAAAAAGCAGCGGTGCAATGATAGTGGATGTTTTCATTGCTGATGGGTAGTTCCGAAAATGCTGGGGAACTCGGAGATAAGATTCTGCCAGTTGTCCGAGTGCTTAAACCGGATAACCGTGAACCCGGCATCCTCCATCCTGTCTTGCTGACCCGCGTCCCGCTCTTGGCGGTCTGGAAAGTCGTGCGGAGGCCCGTCAACGTAGATGGCAGCCTTGGCATCCTCGTAGAAGAAATCCGCCCTGGTGCCGCAGTCCGCGAACATCTTTTGCGCGTTCGTTGGCAGGCGAAGGTTGTGCTGCTCTAAGAGCGTGAGCCATTGCCGCTCCAACTCCGAGTCGCACTGCTTCATGAGACTCTCCAGGTGCGCAGCGCGGGGAATCGGCGTGGGGGCGCACAGCACCTTGGCTTTCGACAGCGACATCAGCAGATCGCGGATGCTCTTGCGGTCGAGCAAGGAGTGATCCATCTGGTTGGCGTAGGTCATCAGGCAGTCGTAACAGGCGGCTTCACAATTCTCCTTCGAGCGGGGGGCTTTGCCCAGGTCCGCGCCGGTGTCGGGATCGAAATGGCAGATGTCCAAGGCGCGGCGGCACACGCTAGCGAAGGCGTCGGGATCGGTCACAAGCTGGCGCAAGACTCCCGCTCCGCCCTCGGCGGCTTCGTAGAGCAGGATTAGGTTGCGCGTATCGCGGTCGGGCAACGGTTCGGCTGCCAGTTCGTTGTCTTCCAGTTCAAAATCCACCTGGATGGCGTGCTTGATGGCCGATTGAAACGAAGCCGTCAGGTTTTCCTCCAAGGCATTGACTGGTTCGATCAACAGGGCATTACGGTGGTCTTCAACGAAGGGGATCACGCGCCGGATGGCCGGGGACATCGGGTCGGCTTCATCATCCGGGTTGGCCGCGTTGTTCTCCCAATAGCCGCGCTCGGTATCGAGATTGAAACCGAGGAGGTCACGATCTTTGCGGCGGCGGAAGCCCAGGTTGATCCGCCAGAGCGTGGCGGCGTGGCCGTAAATGAGGCGCATGACCTCTTTGCCGTCGATTTGGACACTGGCCAACTTGAACGACGGTGCCCCGCCAGGGCGCGAGAACCGGACGCCGGTGATGATCTCGTAGCCCATCCGACGACGTTCCTCTTCGTCGCAGTTGATGTTGTCCCGGCGCTTGGTCACCACGTTCTCCATGCGGAACAACTGGGACATGGGCTGTTCGAGACCGCTCTGGCAACGTTCGCACACATCGGCGTTGCTGGCATTAGTGACGGGATGGAGGTAGCCACAGTTCGGACACAGCTTGACCCGCTGCGTCAACACTTCGTCGTGATCGACCGGCAAAATGACGCCGTTGATGATGTAACGAGCGCCCTCGTGATACACGAAGGCACGCGGGGCAAACTCCGCGATGGCCAGGAACCGGGGCCGGGAAATGAACTCATCCTTTCTACCCGTGCGCCGGGCTGGGATGAAGGCCGAGAGCGGCAGGCGCGGGAAGTTGTAGCCGGGCAGAAAGCCCTCGCTGGCAAAGTAGCGGTAACTATAGAAGTCCGATTGGGCGATGTTCCTGATGTCGCAAAGCAGGCCGAGCTGCGACTCGGCTTCCTGGCGCAACCGCCTGGCCTGGGCTTTTTCGTCGGCGTTCCTCGTGGCATCCAGGATGATTGCGCTCTGGGTCTTGGACTGCTTGATGGCAGCCCAGTAAAGGCCACGCCAACGGTCACAGGCCCGACCAAAATGCAGATGAACCTGGTTGAAGACCTCATCCATCCACTTGTCGGAGTGCCAGTCGGAGGCAGCCAGATCGGTTTTGATGGTAGCCAGAATCTCCTGGGCGCGAATCTTGGCCATCAGGCGCGGTCGCTCCGCCATGATGTCGGCCTTTACCGAGGGCAGCAGTTCGAGCGAAGGGTTGTCGCCGGACACGTCCAGCAGTTCCTTGAGCGACCGGTGGAGCGACATTCGAGTTTCGGCCAGCCACACCGAATGCAGATGGGCGCGAACGAGGTCTTCGTTGGCCAGATCGAGCCGTGGCGGCGTCACGGCCCCCGCGACCATGCTCTCAGGACGCTTGAAAAAGTATTGGTCGTGGGAGCTGCCAGTCGTGCAGTAGGCGAAGACCAGGGCAGGCTGGCCGCTACGACCGGCGCGGCCACTGCGTTGCGCGTAGTTGGCCGGGGTGGGCGGGACGTTCCGCAGATTGACCACGTTCAACTCAGAGATGTCCACGCCGAGTTCCATGGTCGGCGAGCAGAACAGCACTGGCAGGCCACGCGGATCGTCCTTGTCGGCAGGGGCGCTGCCACGTTTGAACCGCCGTTCGCGGAGCTGGCGATCCTCGGCGTCCACCTGGGCGGTGTGCTCACGGGCCTCCAACCCTCGCGTGTTGATAGCCGCCGAGCGATAAAAGTTTACAAAAAATGGGTTGGTGCGACGGCCCGTGTCGGGGGCGTTGATGACCCGGATCGGATCGTGGAAGGACATGGTGCCATCGCCGACCGTCCAGATCATGCCCGAAGCTGAGAGCTGATAGCCGTTCACGTCCTCTGGGCCTGGGGCTTCCTCGATCTTCTCGACCAAACCCGCGATGCAGAGCACATCGAGCAGGTTCTGGATGATGGCGGCGAGGTCATCCGTCTTCCGTGAGCCCTGATAATCCGGCAGCGTCTTCGAGGATTTGAGGAATTTTCCAAAGCCGCCACGGGCCGAGAGATAGGTGTTGCCGCCGTAATCGTTGGGCCGAACGGAGCGTGGGAACAGGATCGAGGCGTGTTCCAGTTGCTCCTTCTCGTCGATCACCCAGGGCGCGATCAGGTGCTGGCTGGACAGTTGCTTGATCTGATCCTGGTAGTCGGGCTTGAGGTAATCGACCTTGATCGACAGGTCACGGCGCATGAAATCCAGGAGCACTTTGCAGACGTGCTTGCGCGTGTCGGTCGAGGCACCGGCCAGCGCCGGGTGAAGCATCTTCCAGTCATCCTGGTTCTGGCAGAGGTCGTCCAGGACTGGGTAGCGGATTTCCAGGAGGCCGCACTGCTCCAGATTGGGCGAGGTCACACGCCAGCCGCGTTTGAGATCCCGGTAGATGCGGTAGCCCAGGACCTCCCGGAAGGCGCGTTTGAGGTTGTCCTCCTGCGCGTAGCGGACATCCGGGTTCACCGCGAACAGGGTCTTGGGCAGGTTCAGGGCCTCAAAAACCCGGTGGGTGAGTTCCTCATGCCGCACGCCGGTGATCCCCGCCCTGAGCACCGCCTGGTAAAGGGCCGCACGAATCAGGCTGATCTCGATGAAATCGTTGAAGTGCCCAGCCTGGAGCGCGGCATCCTGGCGATTGTCGGTAAAGCTCAATAGTTTTTGGGCGTGCTGTTTGAGCGTGCCGTCCCGGCGCAGGGCCAGGATGGCGGCTTGGGTCAGGATGGTGGTCGCCGTGCTCCGGCCTTCGGTGCTCAGCTCAGCCAGGGCACCGTAGTCGGACTTGATGTGCATCCCGTAGGTGACACGGCAACACGGGCAAAAGCGGAAGGGCGCGGGAATGAAGTGGCAGCGGAGCCCTTCTGGTTGAATCTGACCCTGGGTGTCCAGGTGGACTTTCTGCGGCAGGTATTTCTTCCGATCACGCCGGGGGATCAATGCGCCATTCTTTTCCTCAACCCAGTCATCTGGCAGCCGCTCTGCGAACTCGGCGCTGTCTTCCTCCGGCCAGGGGTCAGCGGTGTTGAAGTAGATAAAGCCGCCAACGCTATCGTCCTGGTTGAACCGGTCGTCCAGTTCGCGGAGAATGATTTGGTCGCGTCCGGTTTTCTGATCCTGGCGCAGGCGTACGGTATAAAACTCCTGGCCGCACTCGCGGCAAAACGCCAATGGCAGCAGGATGCGCTCGCGAGTGCCATCAGGGACGAACTGCTGGGCCGTGGTCGTGATATACCGCTGTGCCTCCGGCTCCAGGGAGGCGTAAACCGTGTCGCCTTTGCTGATGAATTGATGAAGGCGGAAGGCGAAGGCGGGAAACCCGGTGTCGGGGTTCTTGTGCTGGTAACCAGCCATCAGGTTCTCCTGGATCGCCTTTTCACACGCCGTGGCGTCGATGCCGGTCAGTTGGGACAGTGCCAAGCCCGCGCCCTCCGGGCCGCTAATCCGGCGTGGGATCGCACGCACCAACCTGCGGGTGCCTGGCTCTTCGCGCAGGCCCAGCGTGGACTCGATCCAGATTGAGAGGAAATTGTTTACAAAATCGCTGAAGCTGGAAGCCGATGTAGGGTTGGCCAGGCGATCCCTCAGAGATTGGACGAAGACTGGGTCTTCAAGATTTTTGACCGGAGTCGTCCGGCGCAGTGTCTCGCCAATGATGTGCGCTGGCTGAACGGTCGAACCGAACAACCGGCTGGCCACCGCAGCCACTTCCTGGCGTTGCTGATTGAAGGTCCCCGCTCCAGCCAGGGTCGCGGATGTGCCCACGACCTGGAGCGCGTCGGCAGAAAGGGCGTTCTTCACCCGCCGCACCAGCATGGCCACATCGGCACCCTGGCGACCGCGATAGGTGTGTAGCTCGTCGAGGACGAGGAACCGCAGGCCCTTGGCGGCGTCGATGAGCCTCCGCTCGAAGGGCCGCGTAAGGATGTATTCCAACATCACGTAGTTGGTGAGCAGGATGTCGGGCGGCTTGTTTACAATTTCGTCGCGGGTAGAGTCGTCCTCCTGTCCAGTGTATTGGGCGAACCGGACCGGGGGTTGCCCGCTGGCGTAGCCGTGGCATAGGAACTTGGTCAACTCACCATTCTGGCTGTTAGCCAGGGCGTTCATTGGATAAATGATGATCGCCTGGATGCCCTTCCCCAAGCCCCGCCGAAGGACGTGATTCACGATGGGCACGATGTAGGCCAGGCTCTTGCCCGAGCCGGTGCCGGTGGTCAGGACGTAGTTGACGCCGAGCTTGGCAACGCGAGCCGCCTCCTCCTGATGTCGGTGCAGCCGCATCTTATCGCCCAGCGAGGTCGGCGTCTTGTCCTTGCGGAAGATCTTCGCGCATTCCGCATGAAGAAGCCCCTCCTTCACGAGGTCGTCGATCCAGGCCCCGGGCTCGAACGACGGGTTGAGCTGGATCAACGGCTCCGGCCAGAGCATCCCCTCGTCCAGCCGCTGCGAGACGTGTTCACTGATCCGCTCGTCTCGGATCTGAATGTAGCTGCGGACGTATTCTGAGTAGTCGCTGACAAGCTGGTCCCGTAGGTTGAAGACGTTCATGGCGCTAACGGGGGTTGTGAACTCCGAGAGCTGTGCGTGGACGCCATGATGGGACATCGGTCCTTGACGGACTCATCCGACTCTGAGCCTAAAGCCGTATAAGCGACACCAACTTGCTCCATAACTCTCCAATTCGGGCGGCTTCCAGCCGCGCACGATTACGCGGTGGGATGCACAAGGCTCAACTGTAACAGGGCGTGGGGGCTTGGCAATGCTGAGTTTACGGCGGACATGCGGGAGACTCCAGGCTCCGGGCCGGAAAGGTGCAGACCACCAAAATACGCTACACGGTTCGCGGCCAGTGATTTGCCGGAAAAAAACCGCTTTGATAGCGGGCATCCTGCGAATGGCACCGCTTCGGGGCCTTGTTGCCTCTTGATGAGCAATTTAGCGGTCGAGGATAGGGCCTCCTCCTGAGCCACCCAGAAACGAGGCTAAGGGACCGGAGCACGGAACGTCCCGGAACCCCTCATTTAGTCAGCTCCAGCGATTCCTCTGGATACCAGTTGTCGAAGGTTTCGGAGGTCTTGGGGTCTTCGGTGAGGGAAACTTTGTAGATCCACCTGCCGTCGCGAAACTGGGAGGCAATCACATAGCCTTCCCATTCTCCAGACTGCGGGCATTTAACCCGGACTTTGTTCAACTCTGAAAAGCGCGGCGACATTTCCAAGAGGTAGTAAAAACAGCCGAGGTTCTGCAAGCTGGAAAAATCCTTCATCCGCTCCGGCGAAGGCGTGTGGACCCACTGCGCTGCGTTCATTGCCAAAAACTGATGCCTCCAGCTCCGAACCGCCATCCACGACCTCGACGGCCAACTGGAACAGGGGCCGCAGGCGGGATGCGGTCGGAGCACACACCGCGCCCCATACCGAAGGCGCTGACGCCGACCATGAATCTCAAAAATCTCACGCTGCCTAGACGAAGGCGTTGAGGTTGCGTATCCCGGACGGCTCAATGGGCAGATCATCAGGAAAAACTCCAACTCGGCAAGGAGCCGTTACAAGGCTCGGGCCCAGTGATTTGCCGGAAAAAGCGACCTTGATATCGACCACCCTGCAAATGGCGCAGCTTGGAGGGCTTGTCGCCTCTTGCTGAAAAGGCTTAACCGTCGAGGATGGACAATCCGCCGCTCACTTTGGCTGCGATTTGCGGGAAGTGATTCAACAAGAATGACAAATCAGAATTGCAGCCAAGTATCCTGTGGCCCGAAGTGGCTCTTGCCCTCGTTGCCCTGGACGGCTGGTTCTCTGGCGATTGGGATTGGAATCGTCGTCATTTACCAAGCGATGCCATGGCCCTGCCGCTTCACCGGCCCCCGACCTGGGGATGGCGGTGCGGCCTGGATCAGAACGCTTGCACCTGGGAGCCACAGGTGAATCGACGGCGGCTTTCAATCAGGGGCAAGTGGTCTGCCCAATTCTTCGCACGCGTTGGCTGAAGGCTAATGACGTTTTCTGGCAGGCTGTCCCCTGCCCCTGAATGATCCGCGAGTTCCGCCACGGCAACCAACGGCACAGCTCAGGGCGGAGTGGCAGCGGCCATTGGTCTGCCCAGCACTCCCAACTGCCAGCCAGAGCACGCAGCAACTGGCCTGCGCCAATTGGTGAGCCAATCGCAGCACGTTTGCCGGACGCCACCAATGCCTTGTCATCTTGGAGGATGCTCGCAAAAGCTGCTTGCGGAAATCCTTAGCCCATTGCGCGTTCACTCGGACCGACACTGCATCTTCACCAAGTCAAACCGTCCTGTACACCGGCGTAGTTATGCCATGGAAACGATGAACGAATCAGTCCATGTTCCTCCGCCCGCGCAAGGCCTCATGGCATGCCCTTTTTGTAGCGCTCGCTGTGAGTTCGTTGATGACTGCGACTCGCAAAGGATAGGGGTCCGCTGCGCCACCTGCGGGGCGTCAGTACCAGCAACCCATGCCACCCGTGAGCAGGCAACCAGAACTTGGAATCAACGTCATGGTTCACCTAAGTCCCTGGCAACAATTGGTGGTGCTGCTACAAAGGGGGTGAGCACGGCGCGCAAGAGGACTTCTTCGAGGCGAAATTTGAGGAAGGCGAGAAAGCAGAAGAGGCTCAATCAGGTCAAGGCCAAGATTGAGGAATCATACGCCAGGCTCCAGGACGCCCGAAAGGCCGAGGCAGCCGAGATTGAGGCGGCGTCAGCCAGGTCCCGCTCCCGACTCGCGCAGCTGGCACCGATGATCCTGGCCGATCCAACGCTGCGCCAAATTCACGACCTGCTTCTGCAACGGCTGGCTGCGGATGATTGATGACTCTGAAGAGGGAGTCACGCTTCCGCTCATGCCGCGCGAGGATCGTCCTTGCCACAGCGCAAGGAGGGCGTCAAATCCCAGGCCCCCAGGACGACGCCAGACGCCACTCAGCTTCATCGTCGCGATGAGACAGGTCTCCTGGGGCAATCCGCGTCTGGCGGCACGATCACCAACTCCTCGTTTGCCGTCCATCTGGTTTTCTTCCCGTTGACAGAATACCGCGCACCAACCCCACGGCGACGCGCCCAGGAATACAACGCCTCGATGACCGGCGTGTGGTCGTAGCTGAGCAACCAATTCGTGGCCAGCCGTAAGGCGTCGGCGAGGGCCAGGTGGTCCGGCAGGCTCATGCGCTGCCGGTAGAGTTTGTCGCCTTTTTGAAAGTAGGGTGGGTCAAGATACATCGTCGCGGTCGCATGTCGGCGCACGTATCGAGCGCCGTCCAGGCAGGTCACGAGCGTCCTCCCGGCCAAGACCTTGTGTGCCTGCTTAATCTGTTCAACGAGCCGGGGGCCGTTGAACCGGGCGAACACCTTGTTCTCTGACATTTGGCTCTCGCCCCCAAGGCGGCTGCCGTGGAGCAATCCCGAGAAGGAGCACCGGCTGAAGAACAGCGCCTGGAATGCCCGCTCAACCTTGGTCTTTGCGACGGTGTGCCGGAGTCGGTAGAAAAGATCGATGGTAGGTCGGATGTCCAGCCGGTCGCACAGGGCTTCGACTTCTTCCTCGGCGACAACGCCCCAGAAAGCGCTGAGGTCGGGGTCGAGGTCGTTCAGCCGCATTTCGACTCGCGGATACCGCTCGGCGACGAGCAACGCGACGGCTCCGCCGCCAGTGAACACGTCGTGAAAAATCATACGCCCATCCAGCAAATGGTCGAGGAACGGGGTCAAGCGAATGAGTAGCTTGGCTTTGGACCCGGGAAATCGAAGGAGAGTGGGGAGTGGCATCAGTCACCTACCGGCTGGCAGAATGTCCCTCTCCAATTGCGCGAGGTCACTTCTTACCTTTCGGATGAGGCCGAGAATCGCGAGCCGCTCCCTCGGAAACCGGCGCAGGCCGGATCTAATGGTGGATTCAAGATCGCCAAGTTTTTGCGCTACCTCCATGGTGATCGCGTGCGCGGATCGCTCCTGGTCATCCACGCCTGCGACAGGTAACTGATACGGCTCCTCCTCTACGCTTAACCCGACCGGTTTCCTGCGGCGTTTTCCGTCCATACCGACACGGTGCTCGCAACTGGTAAAGTTTTCCAGTTGGCGGCGTATGGCGGCGACCGAGGGATGCGACACGCCAACCAGATCGGCAATCGCCCGATCACTCCACTCTGACCACTCACGGAGAGCGATGTGGATGGCGTGACGTTTATCCTCGTTGGTCCTTTTCAGGCCGTGCTGGTGATTGGCTGACAGGGAGTATCGGAGCGTGTCCAGGCGGGCGCCCCGCCGAACCTCGGCGTCAATGGTCTCGAATTTGGACAGCTTCCGCGCCCGCATTCTGTGGAACCCGTCCCCAAGTACAAAGTCGCCGTCTTGGCGGAAGCCACCGACAACCTGTTGATGGCATCCGAGGAGATGACAAATGGATGGATGATCCCACCTCCTTGAGGACGGCGCGCTGGTAGGGCACGCCTCGTCACTGTAGCATAAAACCTTCCATGTTCATTCTTTGGGCGGCGTGTGCGTTTTCGACTTAGGTTTGGGCTCAACTGCTCCGCGCTCGGTTTTGAGCAGCTGCGTAGCCTTCGAGGTGGGCGGATTCGCGCGCTTGGGTGTGCTGCTTTCCAGTTCAGCATCGAACGCCTCTAACAACGCGACCTGATCGCTAATCCAGGTGCGCTTCTCCTCGGGAGAACACTTGTCCCAAAGGCGGCGGGTATCCCTGCTGAGCTTAAGCGACGCAGCTTTGAACTCGAAGGTCGAGGTGGGACGCCCGACGACCATGCTCCTCGCTTTGCGGACTATGCTCTCGGTAATGCCACCCGTGCCACCGAGCACAACCGCCTTGCTCCAAATCTCTATCACCTTCTCATCGCCCTTCACGTCGCGCAACGGGCGGACCTGCCGTTCAGACGTGGGCATGGAGTCTGGCATGCCAGACTTCAGGAGGAGGAGCACACGACCGTTCGCCGCGTGCTCGTAGCAGGTGGAGTAGGCCCACTGGAAGGTCTCCTTGCAGAACTCGTGGAATGACTGAGTAGCGTAATACTTCGGATTGGCCCTGAGTTCCTCCGCGTAAATGTTCAACTCAATCCAGCCCAGTAGGCGGTCCTTGACGCCCTGGATCAGTATTTCCTTGCGTTCTTGATCGGCTGAAGAGAGCGGTGCGCCCTGAATCGGCAGCGCCACCTCAAGTGGCTCCTTCCCGGTCCTTGGGTCATCTTTGCGACCATTTTCGCTAGCCGACTTCTTATTCAGTCGTGGTGTCGCTTTTGATCCCACTACGACAAGGTCTAAAGGCGCGGACACCGGGGTCTTCTCCGGCATGGGGGTTGCAACAGCCGGAGCGGTGACCGCAGTTGGGATCACTTCTGCTGGCGCAGACTTCGCCGCCGACTCGCCCGATTGGGACTCCGGTTGCGATGGCCCCCCAGTTCGCGCGTCGCCAGCCTCCTCGGGCTTTTGCAGGTTCGCTTCTGAAACGTCGCCTACGGCGTCATCGTCGGGGAACTCATCCACGATGGCGGCGGCCCAGGGGACGGGTTTAGCGGCGGGGCGTTTCTGAACGCCGGATGGTGGCACCGGATTGCTGTTGAGACTGGCATGAGAGTTGGGTGTCTCATCGCTGTCCGGTGGTTGCGTTGGCGCACCCTGCGGATTGAAGCGCTCTCTCGCCAACTTGAGAATTGCGTCTTTCTCAGGCTCTTCGCCATTCTGACACCGGGCCTCCACGATTTCCACGACCGGCCTGGCATAGTCGATCCATTCACCCGCACGGGTTTCGATGCTCTGATCTCGGCGAGCAACCCATTGAGCACAGACGGGATCATCTCGGAGCCAGTCTTGAACCAAGTCATAACAGCGTCTAGAGATGCGCCTGCGCTTCGAGGGCTCAGGGACGATGGGTGCGTCGCACCCCAGGGTCTTACCCGCTAGCATGCCGTCCGTTCGATATTCAGGAGTTTTTTGTAAACTTCTTTGAGATAAGGTTTTCATGCTCAGTAGAACTGAAAACGTTGCCGCGTGGTTACAGCGAGATGGGTCAGCATGATCGCAGTCTGAATCACTGACAGGCCTCCGAACGCCCCGCGATGAGAAGTCATTCATCGATTGTCCCCTGACGGAGGTTAAGCGGCCCTTACCCCCTGCCCTGAGGTTTCGCCATGTCCTCCCGCATGTATTCGAGGACTAACCACGCGTCGGCGGTGTCCAGCGTAGGGCGCAGGGGTGGCGAACGGCGCTGCGCCCTTGCGTTGAGTTTGCGTTCCCACTCTCTTTTCGCTGGGCATGCCGTGGCGGTGCCAAAGCCCAGAGCCTTATACACATTTTAGGCCGCACGAGTTCGAGACCCACTTCGAGGAAGTGCACAGGATAAAGCGGAAGTTCCTTCCAGAATTAATTGTCCTTGAAGCCGGTTGGGCTCTTTCCCCGTAGCCGCCCATATCCTCCTCAACCGCGACCGTATTGGCCGGATCAACCGCCAACTGGCGCAGCAGATGGGCCACTTCGCCTTCGGTCACTGCCCTGGGCAATGCAGTAGTGGCATGCCCAGCATGCTGGTAAGCGATGCCTCCGCCTGCATCTGGGTCGATTACGATCATAGTGTTCATGACGGGAAAAGCCGGTTTGTGAAGTCAGCCAGCGTGATGTCGTTTTTGTTTACAATTTTGATCGGATCATCCTGCCAGCCTCGATGGTAAGCAGGCTGACGATAGCGGTGAGCTAGGGCCGATGAAAGGCAAAGGGCTCGTTCTCCGAGGCTTCGACTTTTCTCCGGCGTCAAGGCCCTTGATCTGCATGCCTCCGACTTCGGAAGCGACCTCCCCGATGTGAGTGAAGGAATACTGCACAGGCAGTTCGGAATCCGCCACGGCATTGGAGTACATGGAGGGCGCGGCGCGTAAGCACGGGCCTTGAGCCTTCCCCGATGCGGCCTGGCCAATCGCACTCGGCTGCCGGACAGCCAGAGCGCGATGGTCGAGCCTCTTGGGCGTGTTTAAACCTGGGTTTGGACATCAATGCTTGGCCCAGCTAACCGAGCCGAGCCGGGTGGTGCCTCTATGGGGCCGTAAACCTGAGTGGTTCACAAGTGGCCTGATACGCCATGATGGCCCTCTCGATCAGCAGCATGCGCTCCTCGGCCCCAGGTAATCGCTCGTAGTTCTCGGCCAAGCTGAGAGCACTCATCAGCAATGAGTAGATGCTGGATTGAACGTTGTAATGAGGATAGGTGCCTGGGTCAAATCCGGGCGGCAGGCTAAAGGGTTTAGTCTGCGATGGGATCGTCGGCCTTCCCGCTAGTTCGTGGGTTTCTTCGGTATTGATTTGATTCTGTGTCGTCATATGTTTTCGAGTCTTCACGCGGGCACTTTGCCCACGCACAGATTAAAGAACCGAAAACCGAGGTATTTATTTTATGGGTCTGTCCGGTCATCTGCGCCAGCTTCATAGCCCCTCTTTGTTTACTTTTTCAACATGCGGTAAAGAGGTGGAATCCAGGTGCCAGCCTGAACAGGGGTATCGACTTCGGCTGACCATGGCAGTTTTCTGGCCAGGGGCAGGCGCATTGGTCGAGCACCGTACGCCCTGCGCCCGATGCGATTGGCCAAAACCGATGTGCGGCTGCCCACTGGGAGTCCGAAGCCCCAACCGAGGCCGTGGCCTGAAGCGGAACGCGCTACGATTCGACGATTCAATGTAAGGGAGGCTGCAAGTCGAATTGGTTGCCCCGCTGGGCTGGGACGCCAGGCGCGGAGGGAGCTGGGATTTAGCGGCAGGGCTGGTGTCTGGACGGCGGCGGAGGATGCTCTGTTAGGCACAATGCCGCCAGGGCACTGCCGCGCGCTCGCCGATGAAGAACAGATTCAACCATCTCAATATTCAACGGGTGCATCCTGGCTTGGACTTGCCTTGGCTGATTCACCTTGTATCGCTGCCGCGCATCTCAGCATCAATTCATCGGTGATCTTGTCCCGCACCTGCTTTCTCTTGAAAATTAGCAAGAACGAGTGATTACGCCGCGCATGTTTTTGCGGATGGTGCCGCACGGGCACTTCTCGGTCGTTAAAGAGAATGAAATGATCCTGCAAGCTCAGGCCCAGCATGCGGCCTACTAGCTCCAGGTGAAAATGACTCCACCGCTGGGTGTGGTTTTCTACCTGATCCTGGCCTTTGACCCAGATCTGCCCACCGACCTTGGTCACGCGAATACACTCACGCAAGCCCGCTTCGTACATCTGCATAATGCCCGCATAGTTGAGATTGCCCGTGGTCACATCGTTGTTGTACTGCCTGTGCAGGAGGAAAGTGTTTCCATCGTGAACATAAGGAGGATCGAACACCGTGTGGTCAAAAGACGCGTCGTCGAAACCCAACTTGCGAAAGTCGTAATGAAAGTCGGCAGGTGTTACGAGATCGTTCGTGACCAGATCGAATCTGGTTCGGTCGGCTTTCTTCCAGAACACGCCTCGTCCGTAGGTGAGATCGAGGATGCGATCACCATTCTGGATGTAAAGCTGCGCAGCATTGGCAACTAGCGCGTCGTTTTGGCCTGTGACGCAAGTGTAGACACTTGCCCGAGTCTTTGGAGCAGTAGTTCGCATGCCCCTAAGAACCGGATTTCAAAATCGCGTGAGGTGATCCACCTTCTGAGGGTCAAACTCATGCTTCACTCGTCAATCGGAGAAGGCGCGGTATCGGCTGATTTCATGGCTGACTCCACTTCGCTTGGCATCGGTGTCAACTGCACGAGCTATGGGGCCTCATTTCCGACGACGTATGACGCCCCGTGAGCACGCGGCATTCAGAGGCCGCGCCAGCTTCATCGCCCCTTTTTGTTTACTTTTTCAACATGCGGTAAAGAGGTGAAATCCAGATGCGAGTTTGATCAGCGGTATCGACATCGGCTGACCATGGCAGCCTTCTGGCCAGGAGCGGGCCGGTGCAGGCGGTGCCATGCGGGCTGACTCCAGGTGGGATGGTATTCGGCTGGCAGCCAGGCTTCGCTGGCGCGTCGTGGCGTCAGTGCGCGCAGCGGCAGGGCACAACAGCGCCCCAGCGGAGTCGATGGTGGTGGCCGGATGGTAAGACGCATGGGCACATAGCGCACCGAGGCCACGCGCTTTCTAGGAGGCGTCCGGGATCTTCGCAGTTGGGTGCAGATTCGCCAGGAGTTCCTTGGTCTGGTCGCGGTGATCGACATCCTCCACCAAGGAACCAGGCGCACCGATATAAGGAGTCCTGCGCCTGCGCCGAGGATCACATGCGCCGTAATAAACCGGTGACCTTCGCGGGGTGAGTATAAGGTCGGATGCCACAATGAACTCGTCCACATTTTGGGCCAACATTTCCAAGTCGGAGGGGTTCTCCCGGAGCAGGGCATTGCGCGCCTTCAGATATGGGCTGGTTATCTCAACGGGTTTAATTGGGTAGTCAAGCACGGCGGCGAAATCCACCTGAGTCTGGAGTTCCTTGAGATCAAGGTTGATGGGAAGTTCCACTTTCAATCTCGGATCGGGTACCATGAGCATCGGGGGTCTTCTGGGCTTGGTCTCCGTGAAGCCCTTGGCATGAGCCGTCAGCTTGAGTGCGTAATCTTCCCATCGAGCATCGTTTGGACCGGTGCTCACTAGGTCCCAAACCTGGCCACGATACTGGTGCGTCAGGGCCTGGAAGCGGTCAAGATGGGCTTGGACAATGGGCTCATTGCTAAGGATGAGGATGTGGGAGTGGGGTGTGACCAAGGGCAGCGGATAGAGCGACTCCAGGTGAAGTTCTTCATTGAGGATAGCGCCACGGAAGACGCCCTCGTCAGTCATGGTTTTGATCGCGAAGCGAATAGCCCCAAGGTAAGTGTCGATATCAGCGTGAGAGACCAGCCGATGATCGGGATTCAAATAGCTGGACAGCATGGGCAGATTGCCGGTGAAGCTGGCGGTCAGCCATGACCACAGGCCTTGATTGAAAGTGCGCAGAAACCGACACTGCAAGTCCATCTCCCGCCGCCATGCGCAATGGGCGCAGAAGCGCCATTGGCCGCAGTTGAGCTTGCGCCGTTTCTTGTTCATCAGGTGATACCGATGCCGCGCACCGATATCCATGCAGGTGCAGAAATCGATAGCCCGATCCCAGTCGGACATCAGCACCAGTCCAGCCATTTGGGCGTAGCCCTGGCGTTGGCGATCAAATAGCTCTGGCTGGCCATCGATCTTGTCCTGAACGATCCTGAGGAGATCAGCCTGAATCGGAGTCAGGAGATCACGGCGATAACGCCAGAGTTCTCTCAGGTCTGCGCGATTCAGACATGCACGAGCGATCCCGATCAGCCCACTGGTTTCCCAATCTTCGAAGTCCTGCATACGAATGAAGTCGATGGAGCACTACAACACAGGTGATCACTGGACTATTATGGTCGAGTGGGAGCGGTCGCTGGCCAGGGGCGCTTTTCCCAGCCAAAGCTGACCCTCCGGGGCGACCTGCCAGCACGAGAATCCCGATGTTGTTGTCCACGAGGAACAGTGCCGCACCCTGGCGTTTGGGCTGGGAAAGCCCATGCAGGAGGGCGTCCAGAACGCGCAGAGCGCGGCACAAATTGTTTATGTTTGCCTGCATTCAAGGGCGGAGTCCCAACTGCCGCCGTGGAAACCTCATTGGGTTCCACATGGTAAGTAGAACGGATTCCTCAGACGACCAACGGGCAGAAAATGTTGACAGTCTCAACCTGCATCGGCGGCTGCATGGGCCGGTTATTTTATGGCCACGGCAGGCAGGCCATGGGATGCCAGGGCACCCCGTGAGGTAAAACGGCAATCGCATGAAACGTCTTGACCGGTCAAAAGACGACAAACCGGGTGGGCCAGCTGGGGCTGTGCTAGAAGGAAGGTCTGTCCATTCCGGCGCTGAGCCCTGCTGGTGGGCGGCACCCGACCCGCCCGCTGATACCTGCCTTCGGTAGCGCGGGGAGGAAACGTGCCATGCGCTTCCGCGCATCACCCAGGCATATTTGTCGTCATGCGGTGCCACGGCTCCGGCTGGATGGACCTACACTCCTTAGCAGGGACCCGCCCGCGCGCGCCGAGATACTAGATCGGCGTTGGGCGGCACGCTCAGTCTGGACCGCCTCCTCCCAGCTCAAAACTGTAACCCTCGACTGGCTACAATCGCCTGCGACGATAGGAAGATCCCGTGAGCCGGATTGCCCCCCTGGATCAGCAGCGAAGTCAAAGTGAGCGCCTCCGCAGCTCCAGGAGCCGTCACACACAAGTGTGGAAGCTTTTAATGCGCTTGCGCGCGTCACCAGCTGGCGCTCTGGCTTTTGGCCAGCCCCCGGCCAACCACGAGAAGCGCACTGCCAGAGCTGGCAGAGGTTGCCACGGCTGGCGCGCTCATGTTCCTTCCGCTCGTTCTGTTCTCCGGCCCTGGGCGTGTCAGCGACATGTTCGGCGAGCCATGTTCGGCAAGCGAGTTTCTTCATTTCGGTCCGTCTACCCTGAGTACTATGTTTATCGTGAGCCCCTCGGACGGGAGGCATTGATGTGGATGTGGTGGCGCTTGGGCTGGCTGTGGAGATGGCGGTGCCCAGCTCCTGGAGGTTTATGCTCGCTGGATTCGGTGCCAGCATGCGTGGCAGACGACGGGCCGGTTGATTTGAACCCAGTAAAACGTGGGCGCGATTGCTTTGTCTGGCCACCACAGCCGTCCTTACTATGCCAACCTCATGACCCCGAAGTGCTGACGAAGTCGGTATCCCCGACTCCGCTCTTGCCGCCTTCGGCGGTCTTGCTCCGTAAGCGGCGTACTTTGAGCAGGGTTTCAGTGTGGTCGCCAAACAGGTCCGCAAACTTGAGCCCAAGGGGTAGCAGCCCCTGTGATCCCATTTCCCGGATAACCTCTGCGGCGTACACACCACTCTGTGTGTCAAACCGGCAGTATTTCAGTACTGCTTCAAGATCCGCTTCACTCGCCTGGTATTGAGGGTGCCGTTCCTTCCAGGCTTCCCAAGGCAGGTCATGGGCGGTGCGGAACTGACTCCAATCGAAATTGCCATGGTCGTCCTTCGGCAGTCCCAAGAAAAGGCCCAGATAGAGATCATGCACGCAGCCGTACTTGAATCTGAGCACCCGTTCATAAGCGTTAATAGAGTTGGTCTCCGCCCTAGACCCAAACCAGCCATCCCAGACCGGCTGATCAAAGAAATGGTTATCACGATAGCTGACCAAGCTGAGGAAGAAATAGGTCCGTAGATCGCACTTCAAACGTTGTACCTGCTGGATGATGGTTTTGATAGAGCCAATGGGATTGACAGGTAACCTGCCCTGCATCTGAAGATGAGCGCTCCGGTACGCTTCCATAATCGATTTCCGGGTCAGCCTTTCCTCGTGCTTTTCCTGGCCATCCCAGCGGATGGAATCGAGACTACGCTTGACCTTGACCTCAAGCGGTGTTGCAGCCGAACAGGATTCCTTCCACACGCATGAACCGCACAGGGAAGTAGGAGTGGGGATGTTAGAGCCGGTTCCAAAGCAGACAGGGCTTCCCTTTGGACGGATGATGGAATCCTCTTCCTTTAAAACTGGCTTTGGACTTGCCCTCTCAACCCGGCCAAAATCTGGGACAATTTCCACGTCCTGACTGAGATCAACGCTGGCCATAAACTCGGCGACTTCATCACCCTCATCCTCAGTTCTCTGGCCAAGATCTCCGTTCATGCCTGATGCCTTCAACACCTCACCTCCAGCATCCTGACAGGTTTTCCTTTCATCGCCATCCTCATCGCCCACCTGGTTAGAGACCTTGGCTTTGGGATTAGCATGACCACCTTCATTATCCCCAGTAGAGCGAAAGCGCCCTTCCGCCGACAGGCGGAGGAAACGCCCCGAAGGGGATGTTTCCGGGGTGTCCTCAGTATGAGGTTGGTCAGAGCCGGTGCGAGCTTCAGCGAGCTGAGGCTCTGACCTTGGTAAGGGTGTCTCAGTACTATGGATTTGTGATCCCTGATCCAACGATTTGCGATTTTTGATCTCCCGATTTGCGATTTTTGATCCAGCAGACTTCTGGAGATCACATGAGGCCAAAACCTCAGGTTGAAATTGTTTACAAAGGGCGTATGCGCGGCGGGGATCACGTTCATCCTTGGGATTGTACGGGCGGCGAAGTATCATCTCGTCAGCAACCAGGTGCGTGATTGCCCTCTTGAGCTGCTGGCGCGAAAATATGCCCTGATAGAGATTCAACAGGTCGGCCATCGAATCGTAGTGCCACCAGTACCCTTCGTCGTCAGGCTGCTTCCCCACGGTGATCGCCTCCCGGATAAACACGCGCAGCATCTGGAGAAAAACAGCAGCACACTCGCCATGCGCTTGGATCTCGTCCACCTGGACGCTCCAGGGCGTCACTGCCTGCCGCGATTTTAGGAAGGCGTTTTGGTGAACCAAGCGTGCGAACAACGTGTGGTTGGTGTGGTTGTCGTGCTCCTTCTTCAGGGTCACGAGATTACGTGCATTTTCCTGAGCCGTTCGAAGTTCAGGAACGGTGAACCCCAACATCGCTGCGATCTTTCCCCTGCTCTCCCAGACCGCTACCGACGCTTCGCACGTACCGATCTTCTTCAGCTTGCTGGATACACGCAGCTCAACGTTCTTGACCCAGATGGCTGCGCGGATGTCGCCGTGGCATTTCCGGGCAACGTCAGCGTCGAACCATAGTCTGGCCGGGCGGGGACGTTCCGCAGTTTGATCATCACCGGCAGTTCCTTCGGATTGGCCCGTAGGCTCCTCATCCCCGGCTGTGGGGTTGGTTTTCAGCTCGTCACCGCGCGCATGCCGGTGCTCCAGGTATTGTTTCCGGGGCAGGCGGGCATTTAGCGGTGGCAAAGGTGGCTTTTCTGCGGGCACGGATTTGGCGGCGAACTGGCGCTCCAGCTTTCGGGTATTGGCCAGGGTCTTGGCTTTTGCCACCAGCGCCAGCGACTGTTTCCGGGTCAGCTGCCCTGTAGTTCCATCGAGCTGATCCTGGTTGCAAGATTGGAGGCTATAGTCCTTCACGATGCGTTTAGAAAGGGAGAGCGCCGGTCCGGGATAGACAGGGTTGTTTGGTGCCCTGGCCCGAGAGGGCAGAGGACCGGCGCTCAAAATGAAGCTGCTGCTTTCCAAACATTTTCTCTATCGCTCGTAACTACGCTATAGAACGGAATCCGTTTACTGCCCTGCCGGGTCGTTGGATAAGAATTGTAAACACGGGCAGATGCGTGCCCGCTCCGTTAGAGCTGGGTATCGGTACATCAGCCCCCACGGGAAGCCTGGGGCGCTTGCAGGCCGTCCCAAGGACCTACTTTAGATCAAGCGCCCACATTACCCATCAGCCAGCTCTTTTCCTGGAACGTCGTCCAACGGATGCATTCCAGTAGTGGCAACACCTGCGGATAGAGCACCGCGTTGAGCATAGCCGTGCCAGCGCGCCGAGCGGTTAGTGGAGGCTTGTACCTGGATGGCTACGCCAACATCACGGGAACGGACTGTCCCCGCATCTCGCCTCCCTCGTAGCCGCCCATGATGATCCGTCCATGCCTGGGTCAACTGTTGATCACCAGATGGCGCGACCTATCTTAGGGCTATAAGTCAGAGGTCAAGATCATGGCAACGGGCATCTTTCGATTAAGGTGGCCAGCTTGGGCAAACACAGGATCGCACATCGCCACCCTTGACGGGCGAGATGGGTGCCATGCCGACCGCCAAGGCATGCGTTAAAGGTCAGGCCCGGGCAACGTGTCGTGCCACAGCAGTGTAGCCGCATCGGTGCGGGCCTCAAATCGCACACCTCGTCTATTGACCTGCGAGTATCACACGTCGTGCGTGCAGCTCTGAGCCACGGTAATATCTGCGCGGCGGCGTTAAAGATTGGCGGCAACTTTCCACGAAACCGGCACATCTGGACGGCGCGCACGAGTGATCCTGGTTTTATGATAGCTGCCCAGGCCATTCGAACGGACGGCCAACGCCGCCCTGACCAGTCCGCCGTCAAGACCTGATCGCTACATACTCAGCCTTGGTGGGTGTCCAGGAGATGGGCACCCTGGGTGATCAGGTGCGCGGGTAGGTCGCGATCCTATCTGAACATTTACCGGTGGGCCGAGGGGGTCAACC
>Ga0265314_10000604_pt1 | contig 44613 bp, 30 predicted proteins | sample 4126metaG_FD_203106 | JGI IMG/M metagenome (GOLD analysis project Ga0265314, IMG submission 203106) | Rhizosphere microbial communities from Carex aquatilis grown in University of Washington, Seatle, WA, United States - 4-1-26 metaG | ecosystem: Host-associated > Plants > Roots > Rhizosphere >... | reverse complement strand
CAGGAAGTATTGCTCACGGTGCCCGCGTCGTTCGACCCGGCTGCGCGCGAGCTGACGGTGCGCGCGGCGGCGGCCGCCGGCTTGCGCGCGGTGACCCTGCTCGAAGAGCCGCAGGCGGCGCTCTACGCCTGGATCGACACGGCCGGCGAGGACTGGCGGCGGCACGTCGCGGTGGGTGATCTGCTCCTGGTCTGCGATCTCGGCGGCGGCACCTCGGACTTCAGTCTCATCGCCGTGCGCGACGACGGCGGCAGCTTGGTGCTGGAGCGCTTGGCGGTCGGCGAGCACATCCTGCTCGGCGGCGACAACATGGACCTCGCCCTCGCCTATCGCGTCCGCGAGCGCCTCGCCGGCGCGGGTACGACTCTCGATGCCTGGCAGCTGCGCGGCTTGGTGGCGAGCTGCCGCGAGGCCAAGGAGCGCCTGCTCGGGGCTGCGGGCGAGCCGAACATGCCGGTGGCGATTCTCGGCCGCGGCCGCAAAGTCGTCGGCGGCGCGCTGCGTGCCGACGTGCAGCGCAGCGACGCGATCGAAAGCCTGGTGGAGGGCTTCTTCCCGCCCTGTCAGCTCTCCGACCGCCCGCAAGCGCCGCGCCGCGCCGGCCTGCAAGAGCTCGGGCTGCCCTACGCCGCCGATGCGGCGGTCACCAAACACCTGGCGCAATTTCTTCACCGCAACGCCGAAGCCGGCACCCCGACGGCGGTATTGTTCAACGGTGGGGTCATGCGCGCCGACGCGTTGCGCGCGCGACTGGTCGAGGTCCTCGGCGAGTGGTTCCCCGCCGGCGTCCGCACGCTCAGCGGCGCTGACCCGGAACACGCCGTGGCGCGCGGCGCGGCATACTATGGCCTGGCGCGTCACGGTCGCGGGGTGCGCATCCGCGGCGGGGTCGGGCGCGCGTTTTACGTCGGCATCGAGAGCGCGATGCCGGCGGTGCCCGGTATGCGCCCGCCGATCAAGGCGCTGTGCGTCGTGCCGCACGGCCTCGAAGAAGGCAGCGCGGTCGAGCTGCCGACGCAGGAGCTCGGCCTGGTCGTCGGCGAGCCGACCGAATTTCGTTTTCTCAGCTCGACGACACGGCGCGAGGACCATCCCGGGATGATCCTCGACACCTGGAGCGACGACGATCTCAGCGAGCTGCCGGCGTTGCACACGACGCTCGAGTGGCGCGGCCACGAGGGCGCCACGGTACCGATTCACCTCGAAGCGCGGGTCAACGAGCTCGGCGTGTTGGAGCTGTGGTGTGTCAGCCGCGACGACGCGCAACGCTGGAAGCTCGAGTTCAACGTCCGCGCATGACGACACTGCGGACTTCCGCGTGGCGACACGCAGCGTGCGCGCCCTCACAGCGCACCACTGACACGGTCGGCCGCGTCGCGGCGCGACGCCGCTAGCCATCATGGCCGCCAGATACGTCGTCGGCATCGACCTCGGTACGACCAACTCCGCAGTCGCGTACGCGGACAGTGCCGCCGACCGCGCCATCGCGTCGTTCGAGATCGCGCAGCTGGTCGGCGAGGGCAGCGTCGCCGAGCGGCCGACGCTGCCCTCATTCCTCTACCTCGGCGGCGAGCACGATCTGGCGCCGGACGCGCTGGCGCTGCCGTGGGATGCGCAGCGCAGCTACGCCGTCGGCGAATTCGCGCGCGCACAGGGGGCGCGCGTGCCGGGCCGGCTGGTGTCGTCGGCCAAGTCCTGGCTCTGCCACGGCGGCGTCGATCGCGACGCGGCGATCTTGCCGTGGGCCTCACCCGACGACGTCGCCAAACTGTCGCCGGTCGAGGCCTCGGCGCGCTACCTTGGCCATCTGCGCGACGCCTGGGACGCGCGCTTCCCGGCCGCGCCGCTGGCCGATCAAGACGTCGTGCTCACCGTCCCGGCGTCGTTCGACGAAGTGGCGCGCGAGCTGACCGTCGCCGCCGCGCAGCGCGCCGGGCTGGCGCGCGCCACGCTGCTGGAAGAGCCGCAAGCCGCCTTCTACGCCTGGATTGCGGCACATGCAGCCGATTGGGAGGCGCGCCTGCGCCCGCATCGCCTGGCGCTGGTGGTCGACGTCGGCGGCGGCACCACCGACTTCAGCCTCATCCGCATCGCGCCGGACCCGGACGGTGCGCGGCTCGGTCTGGAACGCCTCGCCGTCGGTGAGCACATCTTGCTCGGCGGCGACAACATCGACGTCGCGCTGGCGCGCTTGCTCGAGCCACGACTCGGCGAGAAGCTCGACAGCCAGCGTTGGCACGCGCTCACCAACCTCTGCCGCGCGGCCAAGGAAACCCTGCTCGGCGAGTCGCCGCCGAGCGAGGCGCCGATTCGTCTCGGCGGACGCGGTCGCGCCGTCATCGGCGGCGCGCTCGCGACGACGCTTGGCCGCGCCGAAGTCGAGCGCTTGGTGCTCGACGGCTTCTTTCCACTCGTCGACGCCGACGCGCGGCCGCGCAAAGGCGCGCGCGCCGGCCTGCAGGAGTGGGGCCTACCGTTCGCCAGCGAAGCGGAGGTGACGCGTCATCTCGCTGCCTTCGTCGCGCAGCATGCCGGCGACGCGACGATCGATCTAGTGCTGTTCAACGGCGGGGCGCTGAGTCCGGCGCTGATCCGCGATCGCCTCGTGGCACAGCTGGCACACTGGCACGGCGGCAGCGCACCGGCCGTGCTCGACAGCGCCAGCCTCGATCTCGCCGTCTCGCGCGGCGCCGCGTACTACGGTCTGGTGCGCCGTGGCCTCGGCGTGCGCATCGGCGGCGGCAGCCCACGCGCCTATTATCTCGGCCTGGCGCCAGGCGCGGATCTGCCGCCCAACAGCGTCGACACCGTCTGTCTCGTGGCGCGCGGCATGCACGAAGGCGAGTCGATCGAGATCGACACGCCGCAGCTCACCGTCGTCGCCAATCGCCCGGTCAGCTTCCCGCTGTTCGCCTCGACGACGCGGCTCGGCGATGCCGCCGGCGCGCTGGTGCGCGCGCCGCGCGACTCGCTGACCGAGTTGCCGCCGATCCGCACCGTGCTGCGCTTCGGCAAGAAGCTGGCCGCGACCGAGTTGCCGGTCCAGGTCGGCGCGACGCTGACCGAGATCGGCACGCTCGACGTGTGGTGTCGCTCGCGCACCACCGACCATCGCTGGCGGCTGCAGTTCGCGCTGCGCGATGCACGCCCCAGCGACGAGGCGACGGCAGCGGCGGAATCGAGCGTCGAGCTGGCGCTCAGCGACGAGCGCCTCACGGCAGCCAAACGCGCAGTGGATCGCGTCTATCCCTGCGATGCCGGCGCCGCAGGCGACGCCGGCGACAGTACGCCGCTGACATTGATGCGCGACCTGGAAGCCGCGCTCGATGCCGGCAAGGACGCCTGGCCGCTGGCGACCATCCGGCCCTTGTGGGACGCGCTGTTGGCCGGCGCGGCCGCGCGGGCGGCCACGCCGGCGCACGAAGCCCGTTGGCTCAACCTCTGCGGCTTCCTGTTGCGTCCCGGCTTCGGCCACGAGCTCGACGATTGGCGCGTACAGCAGCTGTGGAAGCTGTACTCGCGCGGCCTCTGCTTTCCGCGCGCCGTACAATGCCGCGTCGAGTGGTGGAGCGTGTGGAAGCGCGTCGCCGGCGGTTTGAGCCGGGCGCAGCAGCAGGAGCTGTTCAACCAGACAGCGCCGTGGCTGCTGCCCCGCCTCAAGGCGCGCATCAAAGACAAGCGCTCGCTCGTCGGCCCGCAAGAGGTGCGCGAGTATTGGCAGCTCTTGGCCAGCTGCGAACGGCTCGCCGCCGAGGCCAAGGCGGAGCTCGGGGCGGTGCTGCTGCCGATGATCGAAAAAGGCAAGGCGACCGACGCCGAGATCTGGTCGCTCGGCCGGCTCGGCGCGCGGGCGCCGTTTCACGGGCCGCTCAACTGCGTCGTGCCGCGCGCCACGGTCGAGCAATGGGTCGGCGGCTTGCTCGATGCGTCGTGGGCGCGGCCGGCCAGCGTGGTCTTCGCGCTGGTGCAGATGGCGCGCTGTACCGGCGACCGCGAGCGCGATCTCGACAGCGCGCTGCGCAGCACGCTCGCGGCGCGCCTGCGCGCGCAGCCGCACGGCGAGCGCGCGGCGCGCCTGGTCACCGAGCTCATCCCTCTCGAGGGCCTGGAGCGCGCGCGCATTCTCGACGAATCGTTGCCGCTCGGCCTGCAACTCGGCTGAGCCGAGAACGCCGCCCGTCGCAGCGCTACCAACGCGCACACCCGACTGCTACGCGTCTGAGCCCATGTTTCCGTCGCTCATCACCCGCACGCGCGTGCCGAAGGATCTCGCTTGGGTCACCGCGACCAACACGCGCGCCGAGGTCGACCCGGCCAGCGTCGACGTCGAGCCGGCGGGCGTGGCGCAGGTCTGGAGCGCGGTCGAGCGACTCTACCGCAGCGGCATCCATCCGGCGATTCAGCTTTGCGTCCGGCGGCACGGCGAGGTGCTGATCGACCGCGCCATCGGCCACGCCGCGGGCAACGGTCCCGACGATCCGCCGCATGGCCGCAAGGTGCCGCTCACCCCGGCGACGCCGTTCAACATCTTCTCGGCGTCGAAAGCCGTCACTGCCATGCTCGTGCATCACCTGGCCGAACAACGCTTGGTGCACCTGACCGATCCGGTGTGCGAGTACATTCCGGAGTTCGGTGCGCAGGGCAAAGACGCGATCACCATCCAGCACGTGCTGACGCACCGCGCCGGCATTCCGAACATGTCGGCCGAGACGATGCGGCTCGAAACGCTGGAACACGACGAGGAGATTCTGCAGCATCTGTACAGCGCCCGGCCCATCTGGCGTCCGGGCCGGCGCTTGGCGTACCACGCCATCACCGGCGGCTTCATCCTCGCCGAGATCATCCGGCGCGTCACCGGCAAGCCGATCCGCACGATGCTGCGCGATACCATCCTGGCGCCGCTCGGCTTCCGCTGGATGAATTACGGCGTGGCGCCGCGCGACGTCAGCAAGGTAGCGGTCAATTACTTCACCGGGCCACCACTGCTGCCGCCGCTGTCGACGATGCTGGAGCGCGCCCTTGGGCTGCCGATGCACCAAGTCATCACGTTGACCAACGACGCGCGCTTCCTGACCGCAGTGGTCCCGGCGGGGAACGTCGTCTCTACCGCCAACGAGCTGAGCCGTTTCTACCAGCTGCTGCTCAATGGCGGCGTGCTCGACGGCGTGCAGGTATTCGAACCGCGCACCATCCGACGTGCCGTGCAGGAACATTCGTATCTCGAGTTCGACCTGACGCTCGTGCTGCCGCTGCGCTACGCCATGGGCTTCATGCTCGGCGGCTCGACGCTCAGCCTCTACGGCCCCGACACCAGCGCCGCATTCGGACATCTCGGCTTCACCAACATCATTTCGTGGGCTGATCCCGAGCGGCAGATCGCCGGCTCGCTGATGACCAGCGGCAAGCCGCTCATCTACCCCGAGCTCTACTTTCTGCACGACATCATGTGGACGATCGGCCGCGTCTGCACCAAGACCGCACCGCGCGATCCGCGCTCCACACCGCGCCGCCTGCGCGCGCGTACGGGGCGCGCCCGTCCGGTGCGGCGGCGCGCGGCGCGACGCTGAGCGTTGCGGGCGCGGCGCGGCGCGCGCTACTGGCGCCTACATGACGACGCGCACGCGCAAGTTCTGGGGCTGGGGATACGAGGGCGAAGGGCCGAACGCCGAACAGCAGGACCGCATCGCGCAACTGCTGGCGGCGCGCTACGAGATCGCCGTCCCGACGCGGCAGGCGCCGCCGCGTATCGAGGAAATCGCGCTGCCGGCGTCGCGCCTGGCGCCGCCCGCTGCGTTGGCCGAGCTGTGCGACGGCGCGCCGCTCGCGCGCGCCGGTCACACCTACGGCAAATCCTTTCGCGACGTCGTGCGCGGCTATGCGCGCGACTTCCGCAACCCGCCCGACCTCGTCGCCCGGCCGCGCGACGAAGCCGACGTCGTCCGCATCCTCGACTGGTGCAGCGCGGCGCGCATCGCGGTCGTGCCGTACGGTGGCGGCTCGAGCGTCGTCGGCGGCACCGAAGGACCGCGCCAGGGCTATGACGCCTGGGTGTCGCTCGACCTCGGGCGCCTCGACCGCGTGTTGGAAGTCGACCGCGCCTCACGCGCCGCACGCATTCAAGGCGGCGTGCTCGGTCCAGCGCTCGAAGACCAGCTGCGCCCGCATGGGTTGACGCTGCGCCACTATCCGCAGTCCTTCGAGCTCTCGTCGCTCGGCGGCTGGATCGCGACGCGCTCCGGCGGGCACTTTGCGACGCTCTACACGCACATCGACGACTTCGTCGAAGCGCTGCGCATCGTCACGCCGCACGGCATCGTGGCGTCGCGCCGCTTGCCCGGCTCGGGCGCCGGGCCCAGCCCCGACAGAATGTTCATCGGCTCCGAAGGCATCCTCGGCATCATCACCGAAGCCTGGATGCGCCTGCAGGATCGCCCGACGCAGCGCGCCAATGCCTCGGTCACCTTTCCCGACCTCGTCGCCGGCGCGCGCGCCGTGCGCGCGCTGGCGCAGAGCGGGCTGTATCCGGCCAACTGCCGCCTGCTGGATGCGACCGAGGCGATGCTCAACGGCGCCGGCGGCGGCGCGGCGGCGGTGTTGCTGATCGCGTTCGAATCCGCCGATCACCGCGTCACGCCTTGGATGCAGCGCGCACTGGAATTGGCGCGCGACCACGGCGGCGCGGTGCCCGACGACGCCGGCGCCGACCGTGACGAGCGCGAAGGCGCACGCGACGGCGCCGCCGGTGCATGGCGCTCGGCCTTTCTCGGCGCGCCCTATCTGCGCGATGCCCTGGTCGGCATGGGCATGATCACCGAGACCTTCGAGACGGCGATTACGTGGGATCGTTTCGAAGCCTTCCACGCCGCGGTGATGCACGCGACGCAAGATGCGGTGCAACGGATCTGCGGCCGCGGCACCGTGACCTGCCGATTCACGCATGCGTATCCCGACGGTCCGGCGCCATATTACAGCGTCATCGCGCCTGGCCGCGCCGGCGCGCAGCTCGAACAGTGGGCCGAGATCAAGAGCGCGGCGGCCGATGCCATCATTGCCGGCGGCGGTACCATCACGCATCACCACGCGGTCGGACGCGACCATCGCCCGTGGTACGACCGCCAGCGCCCCGACGGCTTTGCCGCCGCGCTGCGCGCCGCCAAGCGCACGCTCGATCCGGCCGCCATTCTCAATCCCGGCGTCTTGATCGATCCCTGACGTCGGGCGCGCAGCGCACGGAGCTGGGGGTTCGGTCGAGAAGCTGACTAGGGCGTCACGGCATCGGAGAAGAAGAACTTGCCCGACGAGGTCGCGACGATCTCGCCGTCGCAGCGCACCGTCGCTTCGACCACGACATACCGCGGATGCGTATCGTCGATGATGCGGGCTGAGAGCCGCAACGGCGTCTCCACCGGGCACGGTCGCCGATAGCGCACGGTGAGCTCGCCGGTCACGACGGGGCGCTGGCGCGGAAACCACACCGCCGCACACGACACCTCGTCGAGCAAAGCGGCGACGATGCCGCCGTGCGCGATGCCCGGCGCGCCGTGGAAGCGATCTGCCAGCGCGTGCTCCGCAGTGACCTCGTCGCCGTGGCGCCGAAAGCGCAGCTGCAGACCGGCCGGGTTGTCGGCTGAACAGCCGAAGCACCCACTGTCGCTGGGAAACGAGAGGATCTCGTCGGCGTCGGGCATCTCGTCGGCCTGGTGTCCTCAGTCTGAAGTTCGCAGCCTGTCGGCGGGCAATCGCGGGGCTCGGGCAAGGCATGCCGCCGACGGAATATCGGCAATATTCCGAGGAGGCGCAACGCCGCGAGCCGTGCCGAGGGTGGCTGAACGTCAGACTCGAGACACCGGCCCAGTCAACGCGGAGAGCGCAGTCCCGCGCTCGCGTTGCACCGCCGAACCTGCAGCGGGGCGGCCGCCATCGCGACCGCCCCGCTGGTCTCAGGGGTTTCTCCGATCGATCCGCGACTAGAAGTCGCGTCGCATGCGCAGCATCGCGAACAGACCGACGATACTCAGCGCGATGATCGCGAACAGCGTGCCGAGCGGCGACAACGCCGGAGCCGGCGCCGGTTCGCGGGCGCAGACCACATTGCTGACCAGCGCGTCGCAGGTGTCGAAGGCGTAGATGCACTGATTGACCGTCAGCGGCGGCGCAATCGTGATGTTGAACACCCCGTTGCTGGGCCCTGAGCCCAGCGTCGTGTCGGGGCTGCCGTTCTCGCCGCAAGGCGGCACGCCCGGCGTGGTCCCGCCGGTGGCGATCAGGCAGATGCGGATCAAATCGCACGGGTCGGACGTGCCCGTGACCGTGTCGTCGCCCGGAGCGGGGTTGCCGGGGATGCGCGGCGGCGCCATCGTCGGCGTGCGCGTATCGGTGCGCGTCGGCGTCACCGTTGCGGTGAAGGTCACCGTGCGCGTGCTGGACGCTGTCGGGGTCGCCGTCACCGTGGGCGTCGACGTTACCGTGCGCGTTTGCGTCGCCGTGTTCGTGGCAGTGCCCGTGGCCGTGGCGGTGCGTGTCGACGTCGCGGTCCCAGTGCTGGTCGCCGTAAGCGTCGCCGTGCCCGTCGCCGTCGCGGTGCGCGTCGAGGTCGCGGTTCCCGTGCCGGTCGCCGTCACCGTTGCCGTGCCGGTGGAGGTCGTCGTAGCCGTGGCACTCGCCGACGGTGTCGGCGTTTCGCTCGGCGTCTCCGTCACCGTGAGCGTTTGCGTCGCGGTGGCGGTCTCACTGGGCGTCTCGGTGACGGTCGGTGAGGACGTCTCCGTAAACGTCGCCGTCATGGTCGGCGTCTCGGTCACGGTGAAGGTCTCCGTGAACGTGAAGGTCGGCTCCGGCGTCGCCGTTTCGGTCGGCGTATCCGCTGCGGTGGGGGTGGCCGTGTCTTCCGGCGTCGGCGTCTCCGTGACCGTTTCGGTCGCGGACGCGGTCGGCGTGGCGGTCGGCGGGCTGAACCCGCCGCATTCCGAGCCTGCGCCGCACGTGTCATTGGCGCTGAAGACGATCGACTGGCATCCGAACGAATTGATGCAAGCCGAGGTGCAGGCCTCGACCGTTTGCGGCGCCGTGCAGAATGCCCCGGTGTCGCCGCAGTCGAGGCACAGACAGCAACCCCTGATCGGAGTGATAGTCGGCGTTGGTTGTGCCGCAGCCGGCTGGCTCACGCCTGCTACGGCTGCGAGCGCGACGGCGGCGACCAAGGCGCGGGAGAAGGTGGCGAGGCGATTCGTCATTGGCATCGTCCTCTCCGGCTCACTTCGGGTTCTGCGTCGCAAAACCGGCGCAGCCCTGTGAACACGCCTGCTGATAGCCAAAGGCCATGGATCCCGCGTTCTGGCTGTCACATTGCGACTGACACGACTCCGGAGTCAGCCCGTCGCTACAGCTCTTCAGGGAGGTCTTCTCGCCGTTCTTGGTGCCGCGACAGGCGCAGCAGCCAGTGATCGACGACACATCGAGCGCGCGGGCCGGCTGTGTCGCGATGGCGTGTACGGGAGTGAACACTACGGCGACGACGGCCGCGCCGAGAATTGCGTTCACCAGGCTGGAGCCGCGTCGGCGCGACTGGGTTGCGCCTCTCAATTCACTCAGCACCGCTCTGCCCTCCCTTGCCCGCCATGCACCGGGTCAACGCCGCCTGCCGGCGCTAGAACGGCGAGGCTGTTCAACTTTGCTGCTCGGCTTTTACTCGATATCGATTTCAGGTCAAGCCGAAAGTGCTCTACGCAGCGTGTCGCAAAGCATCTACGCGCAAGCGAGGATGCCGGACGGTTGAAAGAACGCGTCGGCTCCCGATACAAGCGGCGAGCTTCGATATGGACGCACGCAGCGGGCGAACGGCCCTTCTCGGTCTGCTGGTCAGCGCGGCGTTCCTCTATCTCGCCTTTCGCAACGTGCCGCTCGCGGAGCTCGGCACAGCCCTGCGTCGCGTCGATGTGCGTTGGCTGGCCGGGGCAATCGCGATCAGCTTCGTTCTGATGCTGTTCCGGACCTGGCGCTGGCAGCTCGAGCTACAGCCACTGGTCGCCGTGGGCTTCGGTAGCCTGTGGGTCGTGACCGCTGTCTCGTATTTGTCGATCAACCTGCTGCCGGCGCGGCTCGGCGAGGTCACGCGGCCGTGGCTGTTGTCGCGCCGCGCGGCGGTGACGTTCTCCAACGTCGTCGGCAACCTGGTGGTCGAAAAGACCATGGATGCCGTGGTGACCCTGCTGTACATGCTGCTCGGTCTCGCGACCATCGAGCATCTGCCGGGGTGGGTCCGCACCGGAGCAAAGTTCCCGGCTGTCGGCGCCGCCATCCTCGTCGCCGTCGTCCTGCTGCTCTACTGGCGTGGCGAAGCGTTCGTCGACCGCTGGGTGCTGGGTGTGCTGCCGGAGCGCTTCGGGTCGGCGGTGAAGCGCGTCACCGGCTCGGTGGTCGCCGGCATGCGCATCTTGCCGAATCCCACGCTCCTGCTGGCCGTGTTCGCGCTGTCACTGGCGCTCTGGTCGCTACCGATTCTGTCCAGCTACCTGATGATCCGCGCCTTCCACTTCAGCCTGCCGTTCAGCGCGGCGGTCGTCGTCTTCATCTTCATCGGCTTCGGCACCGCGTTGCCCAACGTGCCCGGCATGTTCGGGCCCTATCAGTACGCCTGCATTCTGGCGCTCGGGTTGTTCGGCATCGACCAGGTCGACGCGCTGGCGTACGGCCTCACGTTGAACGCCGTGCAGTTCTTCACCCTGTTGATCCAGGGACTGCTCGCCATGTCACTCGGCGGCGTGCGCTTCGCCGATCTGCGCGTCGCGCGCAGCGAGTAGCGCGTGCGGCGCGTCGCCGCCCATCGATCCGACCGCCGTGCCTGCCGCAGCGGGCCGCCGCTATTCGGGTGACAATTGGCTATCGATTTGCGGCCAGAGCCTCTCGACGCCCAAGCCGGCCAGCTCGTTGGCCGTCAGCCAGCGCGGCCCGGTGCTCCAGAACATCCAGAAGTCGAGGAAGTTGGTCGCCAGGGCTTCCTGTGTCTCCTCGAACTCGCCGTTCCAGATCTGCTCACCGCTGGCGACCGAGACGATGCCGAGCTCAAAGGCGACAGAGGCGCCCGCGCTGGCCCCATACGCGGTGCCGACGCGCGGCGAAAAACGCGTCACGCGGCCGATAATCACCGCATCGGCGCCGACCGCTTTACCCAGCGCCACCGCCGTATCGAGCTGCGTCTCGGCGGCGCGCAACTCCGGCATGGTGAGCGTATCGACGACGGTCAGATCGGGGACAAAGCGAATCTCCGTCTGCTCGGCCAAGATGCGATAGATCTGCGCCGTCACGATCGCCGCACCGTCTTCCGGCGGCGTGGCGCCTTTGGCGACCTGCGGCCCGTCCTGCAGCGGCAACACCGCCAACAAATGCACCGGCAGCGGCGGATGCTCCGCCTGCTTCGCCCCGCAGGCGCTCAATATCAGCGCCAGACCGATCGCCGCAGCGGCGACGCGGCGCGTCACCCGACGACCCTGATGCCGAGCTCGCGCAATTGCCGTTGGTCTACCGGGCTCGGCGCCTCGGTCATCTGACACACGGCGCGTTGCGTCTTGGGGAAGGCGATGACGTCGCGCAGCGACGGCGCGCCACACAGCAACATCGACAGGCGATCGAGCCCCAGCGCGATGCCGCCGTGCGGCGGCGCGCCGTAGGCCAACGCGTCGAGCAAGAAGCCGAAGCGCGCGCGCGCCTCGTCCGGCGTCATGCCGAGCAGCCGGAAGACGCGCTCCTGCAGGTCGGGGCGGTGAATACGAATGCTGCCGCCGCCGAGCTCGATGCCATTCCAAATCACGTCGTACGCTTTGGCCCGCACGGCATAGGTATCGGACTCGAGGCCATCGAGGTCTTCGTCCATGGGGGCGGTGAAGGGGTGATTGACCGATACCGCGCGTTTGTCCTCGGGCGAGTAGTCGAACAACGGAAACTCGGTGACCCACAGCAGCGCATGCCGATCGGCGGGGATCATGTCGAGCTGCGCGGCGAGCTTTAGACGCAGATGCGAGAGCGAGTCGTTCACCACCTTGGCCTGGTCGGCGAGGAACAGGATGATGCCGCCGACGCTGGCGCCGGTCGCCTGCTCGATGGCGCGGCGCTGCTCGTCGCTGAGGAACTTGGCGATGGGCGACTGCCAGCCATCCGCGTTCACGCGCGCCCAGGCGACGCCCTTGGCGCCGTACGTCGCGACCGCTTCAGGCAGCGAGTCGAGATCCTTGCGGGTCAGACGCCCGTTGTCCGGCACGAAGAGCGCCTTCACCAGACCGCCCTTCTCCGCCGCCTCGCGGAAGACGCGCAGCTCGGCCGTGCGAACGACGTCGGTGATCTCCGCCAGCTCCATGCCGAAGCGCATGTCCGGCTTGTCCGAGCCGAAACGCCGCATCGCCTCGGCATAGGTGATGCGCGGGAACGGCTTCGGCACGTCGATGCCCTTCAGCCCCAGGACGCGCTCCAGCAGGCCCTCGATCAACACGTAGATGTCGCGCGGCTGAATGAACGACGCCTCGATGTCGATCTGCGTGAACTCGGGCTGCCGATCGGCGCGCAGGTCTTCGTCGCGGAAGCACTTCGCAATTTGGTAGTAGCGATCCAAGCCAGCGACCATGAGGATCTGCTTGAACAGCTGCGGCGACTGCGGCAGCGCGAAGAAGCTGCCGCGGTTGACGCGGCTCGGTACCAGGTAATCGCGCGCGCCTTCCGGCGTCGAACGGGTGAGAATCGGCGTCTCGACGTCGACGAAGCCCTGCTCATCCAGGTACGTGCGGATGGCGGACGACACGCGGTGGCGGAAGATCAGATTCTGCTGCGCCGACGGACGGCGCAAGTCGAGATAACGATACTTGAGGCGCGTCGCCTCGGCGACGTTGGTCTCGTCTTCGATGGCGAACGGCGGCGTTTCCGATTGATTGAGGATACGCAGCTCGTTGGCCATCACCTCGACCTCGCCGGTGGCGAGATTGGGATTGACCGTTTCCGGTGTGCGCGCGCGCACCACGCCGCGCACCGCCAGCACGTACTCGCTGCGCACCTCGCCGGCGCGCGCATGCGCCGCCTGATCGCGCTCCGGGTTGAACACGATCTGCACCAAGCCGCTGCGGTCGCGCAGGTCGACGAAGACGACACCGCCGTGGTCGCGGCGCGAGTGCACCCAGCCCATCAGCGTCACGTCACGGCCGATGTCACTGGCGCGCAACGTGCCGCCGAGCTCCGAGCGCTGCCAGTCGCCGAGAAGATCCAAACTCATGCGTGCCTTTCCAGCCCGGCCGCCGGCGGCGCGAGCGCTGCGGCGGCAATCGCTGCGCGCAACTCCGCGGCGCCGCCGCCGCGCCCCGCGACGTGCGGCAAGTCCTGCCGCGCCGCCATGTCGCGCACCGTGATGCGACCGGAGGCGAGCTCGTGCTCGCCGAGGATGATGACGTAGCGCGCGCCGAGCTTGCCGGCGTGGCGCATCTGACTCTTCAAGCTGCGCTCGCCCGGCTCGACCTCGAGGCGCAGGCCGGCGCGGCGCAAGCGGTGCGCCAACACCGTGCCGGCGACCTCGGCGGCCGCGCCGAGCGGCGCGATGACGAACTCGGGCGCCGACGGGGCGGCAGCCTGATTTGCGGCAAGGACGATGGCCAACCGCTCCACCCCGAGAGCAAAGCCGACGCCGCCGATGTCCGGGCCGCCGAGATGTTTGACCAACCCGTCGTAGCGACCGCCGCCGCCCAGCGCATTCTGCGCGCCGAGGCCGTGCGCCACCACTTCGAACGCCGTGCGACAGTAGTAGTCGAGGCCGCGCACCATATAGGGAGCCAGGCGCGGATGCAGATTGCGCGCCGCCAGCAGCTCCTGCACGCGCGCAAAGTGGTCGCGACAGGGCTCGCAAAGGTGATCGAGCATGCGCGGCGGCGGCACGCGCGCGCGCAATGCGCCGCACGCGGGCTGCTTGCAGTCCAGCAGGCGCAACGGATTCTGCTCCAGACGGCGATGACAGTCCGGGCAGAGCTCGGACAGATGCGCCCGCCCCCACGCCACCAGCGCGTCGCGATATCCCGGCCGGCAGGTGCGGTCGCCCAGCGAGTTGATCAGCACTTCAGCGCCGTCGACAGCGAAATCGGCCAGCAAATCGTAGAGGAGCAGCAGGACCTCGGCATCGGCGGCCGCATCGTCGCGCCCGATCAACTCGGCGCCGATCTGCGAGAACTGCCGCAAGCGCCCCTTCTGGGGGCGTTCGCGGCGGAACATCGGTCCAAAATAGAACAGCTTCGCGACCGGCTCAGCCGCGTGCATGGCGTGCTCGACGTAGGCGCGCACCACCGATGCCGTGCCCTCCGGGCGCAGCGTCAACGGCGTGCCGTCGCGGTCGTCGAACGCGTACATCTCTTTCTCGACGATATCGGTCGTCTCGCCGACCGAGCGCCGGAAGAGCTCGGCGCGCTCGACGATCGGCAAGCGAACCTCGTCGAAATTGTACTGCGTGAAGACCGTGCGCGCTGCCGATTCGAGTCCCGCCCAACGTCCCGACTCGCCCGGTAGGACGTCATGAAAACCTTTGACTGACGGGACTTTCATGCATGCAACGCAGCTTGAATGAAGAAGTTCGAGCGGCTATCAGGTGAAACTACCCCAAGTCAACGAAGCGCCGACGCTCGGGCAGCTTGGCTGTCGTGCGGCGGGGGGCTTGCGACGGTGCCTCGACAGACTGCCTCCGAATTCGGCGCTGCACGCGCTCTCATCCGACAGTTGGCGTGGGCCACAGTCGCACTGGGAGCTATCGCTGTGGCGGCCGTGGCGACGCGCAGCGTCGGTCAGGGCGCGCCGCTGCTCGACCGCTTCAACGGCTTCGAGAGCGGCGGCCCTGGCGACTACAGCGTCGGCGCCGGCTCGCCGAGTGGATCGACGTTTCATCGCAGCAATGCCGCCGGCGACTACGGGTTGGAGACCGCCGCCGCTGCCGGCGCCAACGAGTACGTTCAGACTTCGTTGAGCGCACCGGTCGGTTCATTCACGGACGGAATTTGGGTCTGCGCGCAAGCGGCACCCGACACGTTCGCCCGGCGCGTGCGCAGCTGGACCAGCAACGGCTCCGTCGTCGCGCAGTTGGTGTTGGCGCCAAGTCGGCAGATGCAATTGCTGATCAATGGATTTCCGGTCGGCAGCGCGAGCCCGCCGATCGCAACCTGCCCCGATTTCTCCGCCGTGTTCGTCGAGTACCAGAAAGGTCCCGGCGGCTCGGCGGCGCTGACCGTCGATGGAACGCGACGCAGCGGCACGCACTCGTCGAGCGCCAACATCGACGCCACCCGCATCGGGCCGGACGACGGACAGACCGACCATGTCGACCTGGTCTGGGACGACCACGGCTTCGTCACAGGTCTGACGTTCGCAACCGAGTTCCGCATCGCCGGATTGCTGCCGCGCCCACCGGCCGCCGATCCAAACTTCAAGAACGAGTGGTCCAGCGGCCCCGGCTGCTCCGGCGCCGCGGCGTGCACGGACGAGCAGCCGCCCGACGGCGACGGCACGTTCGTCTCGTCGAGCACGCCCGGCGCCATGCAGATGTTCTGTTTGCAGGATCCCGGCTCGCGCGGTGTTTTCGGCAGCATCCTGTCGGTGCGCTCGCTCTTCACCGCGCGGACCACTGGCGCGTCGGCCGACCTGATGGTGGGGCTGCGCACCAACTCGCTCGCCTGCGGCGGCAACGGCGGCAGCACCTCCGACCCGGATCCGGTCACCTTGTTGCCGCTGTACACCACGCTACCGCGCGACGACGATTCGAACCCGGCCACCGGCGACGATTGGACGACGACGGACCTGTCGCGCACTGCGGCCGTCGTCCAATTCAGCAGCGGCAGTACGGCTCGTCTGAGCCAGCTGGTGCTCGAGGTCGCCTTCGACAGCTTCGGATTCCCGTCGCCGACGCCGACCAGCACCCCGACGGCTACGCCGACCGTCACGTTCACGCCGACGGCGACGTTTACGCCGACCCGTACCGATACGCCGACCGGCACGTCGACGACGACGCCGACCGATACGCCGACACCGACCGCAACGTCCACCAATACGACGACGCCCACCGTTACGCCGACGCCGACCATCACCGACACGGCGACGATCACGCCGACGCGCTCCGTGACGCCGACGCCGACAGCGAGCGACACGGCGACCTTCACGCGCACGCCGACGTTCACGGCCAGCGCGACGCCGACACGCACCTTCACCCCGACGGCCACCGACTCGCCAACGCCGACTCTGACGCCGGTGTTGCGCGGCTTGGTGCGTGCCAACGGCTTCGAAGGCGGCTGGTCCGGCGATTACAGCGTCGTCCCACAGGGCACCAATGCGGCGGTGGAAAGCCCCGGGCGCACCGGCGACTTTGCGCTGGCGGCCTCGACCTCGGGCGCCGCGCGCTACGTGTTCACATCAATACTCGGGCCGACGAATATATTTACCGACGGCATCTACGCGTGCTTCGACAGCACCCTGTCCGGCGAGCGCCGCATCCGGCACTGGTTCGGCACCTCGGCTCAGCAGCCGGTCGTCGAGCTCTATTTGCTGGCCAACGCCCAGCTCCAATTGCGCGTCGGCGACCTCACGCAGACCAGCCAGACGCCGCTCGCCGCCTGTCCCACCTTCAGCCACATCGAGGTGCAGTACCGTGCCGCGACCGCCGGCAACAACAGCGGCGTCATCGCCATGCGCATCGACGGCGCCACGGAGATCAGCGCGGTCCACTCGCTGAATGCCGGCGTGCTGACGACGCGCATCGGACCCGACGACACGGCCAGCAATCCGCCGCGCCTGCTGTTCGACGACCACGTCTTCTCCACGGCGGCGATCTGGCCAGGCGATCTCGGCATCGTCGCCTTCGAGCCGACGGCCGACGGATTCTGGAATGGTGCCTGGTTCATGCAGAACTGCCCGGCCGGTACGGCGCGCTACCCGTGCGTCCAAGCCCGGCCGCCGAATACGGCGAGTTGGCTGCAATCGTCGGCGCAGAACAGCCGGCAGACGTTCTGCTTCCAGCAAGATCCAGCCGCGCAAGGCATCAACGGCCCGATCCTCGGCGTGAAGACGCTCGTCGGCGCGCGCGACCTCGACGCCATCACGACGCCAGGCGGCATCATCGTGCGGACCGGCGGCTGCAATGCGCCCGACGGCTTCGATTTGCCGGCCGAGACGGCCTTCGATGCGGGCACGAGCTTCGGCGGCTTCGGCCGCTTCGACGAGACCAATCCCGCCACCGGCGACGCGTGGGCGCCGGACGAGATCGCCAACACCGAGTTCGGCGTGCGGCACGCGGCGAACTCGCAGGGCACAGCGATCTCGCAGCTGGTGCTCGAAGTCGTCTACGATCGCGATCCGCCGACGCCGGTGCCGACGCCGACCAGAACCAGTACCGCGACGCGCACGCGCACCAGCACGCCGACGCTCACCCCGACGCTGACGCTGACCCCGACGCTGACGTTCACGGCGACGCCGACGCAGACGTTGACGCCGTCGCTGACGCCGACCGTTACGCTGACGCCGCTCGGCCCAACCGCAACTGCGAGCGCCACGCCGACCAGTACCCGCACCGCGACCGCGAGCGGAACGGCGACTGCCAGCGCGACCCGCACGCCGAGTTCGACCGACACGCCGACGCCGACCGCCAGCGACACCCAGACGCCGCTGCCGACCGCTACCCTGACGCGCACGACGACGCCGTCGAGCACGGTCACCCCGGTCGATACGCCGACGCCGAGCCGCACGGCCACGGCCAGCGAGACACCGACCGGACCGACCGCGACGAGCACCGACTCGCCGACCGAGACCATGACGCCGAGCGCCAGCGCGACCGACACGCGCGTGCCGACCGCGACGCCGACCGGACCGACGCCGACGCCGACGATCACGTTTCCGCCGCGGCTCGACTATATTTTAGCGACCGGCGACGCGAACACGTGGCAGTGCGCGCAGAACCGTGCCTCCGAGCTGAACCTGACGGCGGGCACGCGGCAGCTCGATGATCTGGCGCGCCGGCCGCCGCGCTCCAGCGAGGACCCGGTCCTGCTGCACAGCCAATTTCTCAGCCTCTACATCGCGCCGGGCCTGAGCGACGACGATTTTACCTCCCTCAAGAACATGGTCAGCACCGACGGCTTCATCGACCAATTCGTGTTGCTCGGCGGCGTGGCAGTCATCAACGTCGCGGCGACGACGGTCGCGACCGGCGCTGCCGCAATCCCCAACATCGCCCCTCGCGGCATCGGCTACCTGCCGCAGGCGGGCTCCTCCGGCAGCACCAACAACGCCGAGAGCGTCGTCCCTGCGGCCGCGAGCCATCCGTACATCAGTGGCGAGGGATACGGCGGCCAGCCACTACTGACCACGGATTTCAACGATTGGAGTCCGACCGACCGTGGCTACCTGACCAACATTCCATCCGACGCCGTCGTCATCCTGCGACAGCCGGGCAGCACCAACCGGCCGACCCTGATCGAGTACACCTACGGCGCCGGCAAGGTCATCCTCAGCACGCTCATGTTCTGTACGCCGACGCAGCCTTCGTCGCTCGGCAATCCAACCGACAATCTCCTCAAGTACGGCCGATTCTATCAAGGCGGCGCACAGACTCCGCCGCCGACGGTGACGTCGACGCCGACACCGACGCCGACCCTCACCGGTCAAGCCACGCAGACCGCTACGCGCACGCGCACCAGTACGCGGACGGCAACCGTCGCCGACACCCCGACGCCGCAAGATACGCCGACCGTCAGCCCCATCAGCTGCATCGGTGACTGCAATAGCGACGGCACGGTGGCGGTCGACGATCTGGTTCGCATGGTCAACATCGCCATCGGCGCGCAAGATATCGGCGATTGCCCGGCCGGCGACGTCGACGGCAACGGTGAGATTACCGTCGACGAGTTGGTGCACGCGGTGAACAACGCGCTGAACGGCTGCAGCTAGTGTCCCGCCACTAGCGCCGGAGGGCCACCTCGGCGAACGTACCGGGCGATGGTTTCGCCAGACGAGCCGTAGCGCGCTTGGCACCTGGCATTAAGATCGAGTTGCGCGGCGCCGCAGGTCCCAAACATCACGACAAGCCGACGTACGGGCGTTGCCGGGGGCAGCATACACGCCCGAACCAGCCGCGGCGTCGTCTCAGACTAGCCGACGCTTCGCCGAGACGGCTGACGATCCGCGCCGCGCGGTGGCAATGCCTGCGACCGCGGCGCGGCCTTGATGGCGACTGCGCCGTTACGGACGCTCGCCGCCACCGGTGATCGGCTCGCGCACGCGCGGCGGACCGGTGAGGTCGACGAACTTCAAGAGATCGCGCTCGAGGTCGCGGATCTTCAGCATGATCTGATCGCGCAACTCCTTCGCCTGCGGCTTCGGCTCGACCAGCGAATACTGTTCGGTCGCTATCGTACGAAATTTGCTGTCGTCGACGACCTTGCCGGACACGCCGAAGTCCGTCGCCTCGAAGGAGATCACGCTCTCGCCAGTCGGCTTGTTGCCGAGCGTGAACGAAGTGATCATGCGGATGTGCTCCTCCGCCTTGGGCGACGGCTGAGGGGTTGGGACGACCGGTCCAAGCTGCTCGACCACTGGGCCGGGCTGTTTGGCGAGCGCCATACCGGCGACGAACGCGGCGACCAGCGCCGCGGCACCCAACGTTGCACGCATCCTGTCCTCCGAACGGCGTTCCGGTTAGGGAACGCGCACGACGATCTCAACAGTATTACCGACGTTGCCCGCCGTATCCAGGATGCGCGCCTTGAATCTGGTCTCGCCGGACTTCAACGCCAACTCCTGACCGAGCGCCGGCACGGAACAGTACTGCAGCGTCGAGTTGTTCGGATTGTTGACGCCGAAGTAGTGCTCGAAGGAGAAGTTGCCGAGGTCGTTGAGGGTACACGCCAATTCGGTCTGTGCGTGCGCGTCGAAGCGACAGGCGAGATCGTTGATTGCGTTGGTGACGTTCTCGCCGCCGCTGAAGTCGAGCGACATGATGCCCGGCACGCCGCCCAACGTGGGGGGCGAGTCGTCGCATACGGCGGGACTGCCGTTGCCGAGTGGACGATCGGCGAGAATCTGTGGCGCCGCACGATCGCCGTTGCACGGTATGCCGTCCATCAGACCGCAGCTGGCTAAGGGCTTGTTGCTGGTCCCGGGTCGCCCTTCGAGCACGATGATGAACCCGGCCTGCGTAGGCCAATCATAGATCGGCACGCCGTCGTCCGTCTCGGACGCCGGGGTGCGCAGCACGTTATCGGCGGTGGCGATGCCGAAGAATGTGACCTCGGGCCCAAACGGGCGCGGCATGGTCGCCGTCGGCGTGCGCGTGACGGTGCGCGTCGGGGTGACGGTGGCGGTAAATGACGGCGTGCGTGTCGCCGTCGGCGGGCGCGTCGGCGTGATCGTACGAGTCGGGGTCGGCACCAACGTGTTGGTCGGGGTATGGGTCGCGGTGGTGGTGCGCGTCGCGCTCGCCGTGCGACTGGCGGTCCGCGTATTGGTCGGCGAGCCGCTCGGCGTCGGCGTCTTGGTGATGGTCGGCGTGCGCGAGATCGTTGCCGTCGGGGTCGTTGTCGCCGTGCGGCTGGCGGTCTGCGACGGGGTCGCGCTGCGCGTGCGCGTCGGCGTCGCGGTCGGCGTTCCGGGCGACGGGGTCCCGTGCGTCGGCGACGACGTCACCGTGATCGTATTCGTTGGTGCGCCAGTGGTCGGCGTGCGCGTGACCGTGGTGGTATTGGTCGGCGATCCGACAGACGGCGTGAGCGTGACCGTGCTGGTATTGGTCGGCGATCCGCCAGTCGGCGTGCGCGTGACCGTACTGGTATTGGTCGGCGATCCGACACTCGGCGTGTTGGTGACCGTGCTGGTTGGTGAGCCGACGGTAGGTGTCCGCGTGGGCGTGGCCGGCGTTCCGCTGCGCGTGCGCGTCGGCGTCGGCGTATCCGTCACCGTCGCGGTGCGCGTGACGCGCCGCGTCGCCGTCGCCGTCGCGGTGTCGGCCGGCGTGCGTGTCGGCGCGGTGGTCTGCGTCTTGGTCGCGGTGCGCGTGAAGGTCGGCGTCTCAGTGCCGGTCGGGGCGCGCGTCGGGCGCCGCGTGTTGCTCGGCGTCGGCGACGGCCCGCCGCGCGTCGCCGTCGCCGTGACCGTGCCGCTTTGCGTCGGCGTCACCGTGCGCGATTGCGTCGCCGTCGGGCTCGACGATGGCGGCGCGGTGAGCGTCGGCGTCGGGCTGACCGTATCGATCGCGGTTGCTGTGTTGACCGGGGTCGCGGTGCTGATCGGCGTCTGTGTCGCCGTCGGCAACGTGCCCGTCGGGGTCGCCTGCGTGGCGGTGGGGCTCGCCGTCGCGCTCGACGTCGCGGTGGACGGCGGCGGCTCGGTGGCGGTCGGCGGCGGCGGCGTAGCGCTCGCCGTCGCGCTCGCGCTCGGCGTCTCGCTCGCAGTGACGGTCGCGGTCGCCGGGGCTTGCGCCAACGCCTGCATCAGCGCGGTGAGGTCGCCGACCGTCACCTGGCCGTCGCCGTTGACGTCGACCCCCGGGCAGAAATCGCGTCGGCCGAACAGATCGCCCAGCAACGCGGAGACGTCGGCGTCATCGACCACGCCGTCGCAGTTGGTATCGCCGCGCAAGGCGTCGGCGCGTGCGCTGCCCACGGCGACGAGGCACGACACAGCGGTGAGCCACGCCGCGAGCTGGCGGAGCGGCGCCAGGCGGTGCACGCGCCGATCACGCCACATACGACACATGGCCGCCCGAACGGCACGGCGGATGCGGAGTCAGAGGGTGCGGCGCGGTCAACAAGCGGGGGAGAGTATGCATTCGTCTTCGGTGGGTCAAATTTGAGCTGCGCTCACCAGTGCATACGGCGGCGCAGAATGCGGGCTTGGGCGCGGCTGAGCTCGACCTCGGCGCCGGCTGGATTGCGCATCACGAGCTTGAAGCGGCCGCCGAACCACGGGACGATCGCCTTGACGTGGTGCAGGTTGACCAGGCGCGATTTGTGGGCCCGGAAGAATACCTCGGGATCGAGGCGCTCCTCGAGATCTTTCAGGGTGAAATTGGTCATGAACCGTTCGCTGGCGGTATGGGCGTAGACCAACCGGTACTCGACCTCGAACCAGAACACGTCGTCGGTCGGCAGGACGAGGATCTGTCGACCCTTCTGCACCGGCAGCTGGCCCGCATAGCGGCGTTCGCGCTGCTCCAACGCTTTCAAAACGGCGCCGAGATCGGGCTTCGCCGCCTGCCGTTCGTGGCGACCGCGGATTCGCCGCACCGCTTCGCCGAGGCGATCGCGCGAGATCGGTTTGAGCAGATAGTCGGCGGCCTGCACCTCGAACGCCTTGATGGCGTAGTTGTCGTACGCCGTGGCGAAGATCACCTCTGGCCGGTGGGCACAGCTGCGCAGCACGCCAAACCCGTCCATGCCCGGCATCTGGATATCGAGAAACACTAAATCGGGTCTTTCTTGCTCGATCAGTCGCACCGCCTCCGGCCCGTCCGCGGCTTCGCCGATCACTTCTACTTCCGGAATGCCGCGCAGAAAGGCGCGCAGCCGGTCGCGCGCCAGGCGCTCATCGTCGACCACGAGCGTGCGCAAGGTCATGCGCTGCCCTGCGCGACGGGAATGCGCAGCGTCACGGTCGTCCCGCCGCCCGGACGGCTGACGACCTGCGGCGCGTAGTCGGCGCCGTACAGCCGCAAGAGCCGTTCACGCACGTTGCGCAAGCCGACGCCGTTGTCGAACAACGCCTGCTGGTCGCGCACGCCGACGCCGGTGTCGCACACGGCCAAGCGCAGATCGCCGGCATCGATGCGGGCTTCGATGGTGACTCGTCCGCCGCCGATCTTTGGCGAAATGCCGTGTTTCACGGCGTTCTCCACCAGCGGCTGCAGGATCAAGCTGGGCAGCAGCAAGCCACGCGCGCCGGCGTCGATGTGCTCTTCGACGCGCAGCGCGTCGCCGAAGCGGGCGCGCTCGATCTCCAGATAGGACTCGGCGACGCTCAGCTCGTCCGCCAGCGGCACGAAATCGGCGTGCGCCTGGTGCAACAAATAGCGGTAGATGTCGCCCAGGCGTTCGACGCATGCCTCCGCTTTGGCCGGATCGGTGGCGATCAACTGCGCGATGGAGTTCAGACTGTTGAACAGGAAATGCGGGTTGACCTGCGCGCGCAACGCCGCCAGCTGGGCTGACACCGCGAGCTCGCTCAACACTTGCTGGCGATCGCGCAAGCGGACGATGCGCCACCAGTGCTGATTGAACCCGACGACGCATATCAGCACCACCGGAATGATCGGAATCAACGAGAAGACCAGCGGCGCGCGCCGGATGGTTTCGGCTGGGATGGTGATGGTCAGATCGTGGCCAGTATACGGAAAGAGCAGCGAGCTCTCGGACAGGATCGCGCCACGCAGCTCCATCAGTCCGATCGACAGCAGGGCGAAGCCGACCAGCGACACCGCAGCCTGCGCGGCGACCCGGCGCGACACCGGCAGGCGCGCAAAGCGCGGCAACACGGCCTGCCACAGCACCTGCACCAGCGCCGCGTAAATCAAGGAGGAAACCAGGATGAAGAGCGCGCTCGGCAGGCGCCGCCAGAGCGCGTAGTTCATCATCGCGCTCTGCAGTCCGATCGCCAGGCCCATGCCGTAGATGAACAGCAGCTTCGAGCGACCAGAATCGCCCTCACTGTCGGCGGACACGACTCCGACGAGCGCGGGACGCCCGTCGGTCGACGGGCGAGTCGATGGAGCGCGACTAGGAATGCGAGTGAGCCACGTCATAGGTTGGGAAAGTTTTGCCATAGTAAGCAAGGGCGTCATTTTTTGGGAAGTGGTTTCGCCTTTGATTTTAGCGCCGCGGCCTGAATAGCTTCGGCGAATGTCGCATTTTCGGTCGAAGCGCGCCCGCCTGCTGCTGAGTCTTCCCCTATTCGCGCTGTTCGGCGCCGCGTGCGGCAACGACCACCACGGCACCTCCGCCGCGCCGACCGCCACGCCAGCCGGCGCCCCGTCGCGCACCCCGCCGGCCACCGCCACCGTCACCCGGCCGGCCGTTGCCACGGCGACCCACACGTTCGCGCCGCCGCCCACCGGCACCGCCACGACCGCACCCAGCGCCGCGCCGTCGGCAACGCCGACCGCATCGCCAAGCGCCACGCCGCGCCTGCCCACCTCCGCAGAGATCCTCGCCCCGGGGCCGCACGGCGTCGGAGTGACAACCATCAAGTACGTCGACACCTCGCGCCCGACGATGCCGAACGGCACCTACGCGGGAACGGCATCGCGCACGCTGGTCACCGAGATCTGGTACCCGCTGGCCGCACCCGCCGCGCCATCTGAGACCGAGCAACGCGACGCCCCGATCGATACGGCAGCGACGCCCTATCCGTTGATCATGTACAGTCACGGGTACATCGAGAACCGCACCGGCGGCGCGTACTTGGCGCGTCACCTGGCGAGCTACGGGTACATCGTCGCGGCTCCCGACTTCCCGCTCTCGAACGGCGGCGCGCCGGGCGGTCCGACGATCAACGATGTGCCCGAGCAGCCCGGCGATATCTCGTTCGTGATCGATCAACTGCTGGCACCCGACACGCGTTTTGCCGGTGCCATCGACGCTCAGCGCATCGGCTTCACGGGCCTGTCGCTGGGCGGCTGGACGACGTTCCTGGCCGCCTATCATCCGACGCTGCGCGATCCGCGCGTGCGCGCCGCGGCGCCCATCGCCGGTCCGTCCTGCTACTTCTCGCATGCTTATTTTGCCGACACCGACACACCGCTGCTGATCGTCCAGGGCGATCTGGATGCGTTGGTGCCGTACACCGCAAACTCCCTGGTGGCGTACGGCAACGCCAACCCACCCAAGACATTGGTCACGGTGCACAACGGCTCGCACACCGGGTTCTCCGGCCTCGGTGCGCTGATACCGGGCGACAATCCCGACGACGTCGGATGCACCGCCCTGCTCAGTGCGCTGCAGAAGTCGCCGCCCGACCAGGAGGCGCTGCTCGCCCGCCTCGGCGGCAGCGCGGCGGGCATCGACGCCTCGCCGTGCGTCGATCCATGCACGGCGCCGATGCCGCTGCCGCCGTCGGTGCCCGGAACCCGCCAGTTGCAGCTGGCCGAGCTCTCCGTGTTCCCATTCTTCGAAGCCACGCTGCGCGGCGACGCCGCGATGCAGCGCTTCCTCGATCAAGGTCTGGCGGCAGAAAATCCGGAGATCTTGTACCAAACCAAGCGCTGAGCGATCGCGCGGCGCTCACTCGGCTCCTGGGTGGTCGGCGACGCGCCGACGGTGCTAATCAGTCGCCATGGCTGAGACACTTCACGACGCGGTCGGCTGGCCGGTCGTGCATCAATACTTCCGCATCGACCGCGCCCGCTGGCGCGCCCTCGCCGCCGACGAACGCAGCGCGGCGATCGCAGAGCTCGCCGCCCACCTGCAGCAGGTGGGCGCCGAGGAGGGGCTGCAGTTCGTGCCGCTGGCGGGCGTCGCCAAGGCCGACTTCGGCTATATGGCGGTCCATCCCGATTTGCGCCGCTTGCAGCAGCTCGGACAACAGATCGCCGGCACCGCCTTTGGCACCTGCCTGACGCCGCTCTACTCGTTCTTGTCGATGTCTGAGGTCAGCGAGTACATGAGCAGCAGCGAGGACGGGCGCCGGCAGTTGATCGAGGAGCAACACCTCGACCCGGCGTCGCCGGAGTTTGCCACGCGCCTCGCGGCCTTCGAGCAGCGCATGGCGCACTACGCCGAAGCGCGCGTCCATCCCCAGCTACCGGCGGATATGCCGCTGGTCTGCTTCTACCCGATGAGCAAGTCGCGCGGCGACAAGCACAACTGGTACGCCCTGCCCTTCGAAGAGCGAAAGAGACTGATGGGCGGCCACGGCACCACCGGCCGCAAGTTCGCCGGTCGCGTTCTGCAGCTCATCACGACCTGTACCGGCCTCGACGATTGGGAATGGGGCGTGACGTTGTTCGCGCGCGACCTGAAGAGCATCCGCGACGTCGTGTACGAGATGCGCTTCGACGAGGGCAGCGCGCTCTACGGCTTGTTCGGCGAGTTTTACGTCGGCATCCGACTTGATCCAGCCCAGCTGCAGCAGACCTTGGCGCTTTGACGGCGGCGCTGAGCGCCTCCCGTCTGAGCTCGCCGATCGGCGACCGCGCGATGGCTGGAATTTTCGAGCCGGCGCGCTACAAGACGCCGGATGGCCAACGCGAGTGATCTGAAGCGCGGTGGGCGGGTCGAGATCGACGGTGAGCCGTTCGTGGTTCTCGACGTCCACTTCCAAAGCCCGTCGGCGCGCGGTGCCGCGACACTGGTGAAAACCAAGGTGCGCAACCTGCGCACCGGCAACGTCTTCGATAAGACGTTCAAAGCCGCCGACCGCATCATCGAGCCGCAGGTCGAGCTGCGCAACGTGCAGTTCCTCTATGCCGACGGCGACTGCTATCACTTCATGGACGCCGCCAGCTACGAACAGTTCGCGCTCTCCAGCGACGAGATCGGCGATGCCGCCGGCTACCTCAAGGAAGGGCTCGGTGGCATCCGCTCGGTCTTGTTCAACGATCGCGTCATCAGCATCGAGCTGCCGCAGACGCTGACCCTGCGCGTGACGCAAACCGATCCGGCCATCAAAGGTGCGACGGCGCAGGCGCAGACCAAGCCCGCAACCCTCGAGACGGGTTTGATCATTCAAGTGCCATCGTACCTGGAATCGGACGAGCTGATCCTCGTCGACACGCGCGACGCGCGCTTCATCTCGAGAGCGAAAGAATAAAGGGGGGGGTTGGGGGCTGGGGGTTGGGGGTTAGGGAAGATCAGTTCTCCCTAACCCCCAACCGCCAACCCCGTAACCCCCGTCTCGTCACCGGAGGTGGGGATGGCGGCAGGGCCCAAGGATACGGTTGCAACCGTCGACCTGAGCAGCGCGGCGGAAGAACGGTTCATCGCCTACGCGCTGAGCGTCATCACCTCGCGCGCGCTGCCCGATGTGCGCGACGGCTTGAAGCCGGTGCAGCGCCGCATTTTGTACGCCATGTTCCAGAGCTTGCGACTCACCGCCGGGGCGAGGCCACGCAAATCCGCGGCCGTCGTCGGCGAGGTGCTCGGCAAATATCATCCGCACGGCGATCAGGCGGCGTACGAGGCGATGGTGCGCATGGCGCAGACGTTCTCGCTGCGCTACCCGCTGGTGCACGGCGAGGGCAACTTCGGCTCGCTCGACGGCGATGGCGCCGCCGCGATGCGCTATACCGAGGCGCGGCTGGCGGCGATCGCCGAAGAGCTGCTGCGCGACATCCGCCACGATACGGTCGAGTTCCGCGACAACTACGATGCCACGCTGCGCGAGCCGATCGTGCTGCCGGCGGCGCTGCCGCAATTGCTCGTCAACGGCAGCACCGGCATCGCCGTCGGCATGGCGACCAACATCCCGCCGCACAACCTGCGCGAGGTGAACGAGGCGCTGCTGGCCTTGATCGACGACCCGGCGCTGCAGACCAAAGACTTGCTCAAGTACATCAAGGGCCCCGATTTCCCCACCGGCGGCGAGATTCTCAACACGCGTGCCGAGCTGCGGCAGATCTACGAGACCGGCCAAGGGGCGGTGCGCGTACGCAGCCAGTACAAGCCCGAGGCCGCCGCGCGCAAATCGCTCGTCGTCATCACGTCGATCCCGTACACGACCAATAAATCGACGCTGGTCGAAGAGATCGCCGAGCACATCACCAGCCGCAAGCTGCCGCTGGCGATCGACGTGCGCGACGAGTCGACCGACGACGTGCGCATCGTGGTCGAGTTGAAGGGCGATGCGTCGGCCGACGCGGTGATGGCCTACTTGTTCAAGCACACCGGCTTGCAGACCAACTTCAACGTCAACCTGACGGCGCTGGTGCCGACCGGCACCGCCGGTGTCGGGCAGCCGGCGAGGCTGACGTTGCTCGAGCTATGCCGGCATTTCCTCGATTTCCGCCGCGACATCGTGCGCCGCCGCCTGACGCACGAGCTCGCCGAGCTGCGCGCCCGGCTGCACATCCTCGCCGGCTTCATCGCGCTGTTCGACGGCCTCGACCGCGCCATCAAACTGATTCGCCAATCGGCCTCGCGCGCCGAGGCGCAGCAAGGACTGATGAGCGCCTTCGACCTCGACGAGGCGCAGGCCGACGCCATTCTGGAAACGCGTCTCTACCAGCTGGCGCGTCTGGAGATCGACAAACTGCGTGCCGAGCAACGCGAAAAGGAAACCCGCGCGAAGGAGATCGAACGCCTGCTGAAGAGCGACAAGGCGTTGTGGGGCATGGTCGCCAGCGAGCTCAAAGAGGTGTCGCAGAAATACGGCGACGAGCGCCGCTCGAAGATCAAGTCGGGCGCCGAGCTCACCTACGATGCCGAAGCCTACGTCGTGCACGAGGACACCACCGTGGTGGTGACGCGCGACGGCTGGCTGAAGCGCGTCGGCGAGATCAAGGATCCGGCCTCGACGCGCGTGCGCGAGGGCGATGCGGCGAAATGGATTTTGCGCGGCACGACGCGCGACAGCCTGGCGCTGCTGTCCAACTTCGGCGTCGCCTACGTCATGAAGGCGACCAACGTGCCGGCGACAACCGGCTACGGCGAGCCGGTGCAGTCGCTGCTCAACTTCAAGGACGGCGAGCGCATCGTCACCGCGCTGCTCATCCGCCCGGCCGGCGCAAAGCCCGAGACGCCTGAGCCGGCCGCCGGGCAGCGCGATCTGTTCAGCGCCAAGACGGCGGCCGATGCGCAGCCCGAGGCGGTGACCGTGCTGCTCTCCGGCGCCGAACAGCCACAGGTCGTCGAGCGCTGGCTGGTGGCCTCGGCCGGCGGCATGGGCCTCTTCTGCCGGCCGGATCTGAGCGAGACGACGCGCAGCGGCCGCCGCTTCGCCCGCACCAAAGACGACGACGCCTTCGTCACCATCGCGCCGGCCGCCGGCGACACCGTCACCGCCGTCAGCAGCGGCGGGCAGGTGCTGGCGTTCGCCGCCGAAGAGCTGCCCGAGCTGGCCGGCGCGGGGCGCGGCGTCATCCTGATGCGGCTCGATGCCGGCGAATCGGTGGTTGCGGCGGCGTGTCATCCGGCCAACCGCCCGCCGACCGCCATCGGCGACGACGGCGCGGAGCGCAAAGTCTCGGTCGAGGTCGGCCACCGGTCCCAGAAGGGCCGCAAGGCGCTGAAGCGTATGACCGTGGTAGACCTGCGCTGAAAGAACCGGTAACGCTTGGCTGTTCGCCTCACCCGCAGCGGATCTCTCTGGTGGCGCGAATGGGTTCCCGGAAGCGCAAAGATCTCCTCCGGCGGCCCGTTGACAGCCTACGACACGCGCCTTAGCTGGCGCGGCGTTGCACAACTTCAACCAGCGCAGCAGGGAGGATCGAGGACATGGCAGTGCGGCCACTGCACGATCGGGTGATCGTGAAGCGCATCGAGGAAGAGGCGAAGAGCAAGGGCGGCATCATCATTCCGGACACCGCGAAAGAGAAGCCGCAGGAAGGGCGCGTCGTCGCGGTCGGCCCGGGTCGGGTCGAGGACGGCAAGGTGATCGCTGTGGCGGTGAAGAAGGGTGACCGCATCCTGTTCGGCAAGTACTCCGGCACCGAAATCAAGCTCGACGGCGAAGAGCACATCATCATGCGCGAGGAAGACATCCTCGGCGTGATCGAAGCCTGAGCCGCAGCTCGCAGCCCCTCCAAAACACGTACGCAGAAGGAGACAACCGCTCATGGCAGCCAAGATCGTAAAATTCAGCGAAGAGGCGCGTAACCGCATTCTCAAGGGAGTCGGCATGCTCGCCGACGCGGTGACCGTCACCCTCGGCCCGAAGGGCCGCAACGTCGTCATCGAAAAGTCGTGGGGCGCTCCCACCGTCACCAAGGACGGCGTCACCGTCGCCAAGGAAGTTCAGCTCGAAGACAAGTTCGAGAACATGGGCGCGCAGATGGTGAAGGAGGTCGCATCGAAGACCTCCGATGTCGCCGGCGACGGCACCACCACGGCCACGGTGCTGGCGCGCGCCATCTACGCCGAGGGCGCCAAGATGGTCGCCGCCGGCCATGATCCGATGTCGATCAAGCGCGGCATCGACAAGGCCGTGAAGCACATCGTCGAGAGCCTGAAGGGCCTCTCGAAGCCGACCAAGGGGCGCGACGAGATCGCGCAGGTCGGCACCGTCTCCGCCAACGGCGACAAGGCCATCGGCGACATCATCGCCGAAGCCATGGACAAGGTCGGCAAGGAAGGCGTCATCACCGTCGAAGAGGCCAAGAGCCTCGAGACGACGCTCGATGTGGTCGAAGGCATGCAGTTCGATCGCGGCTACCTGTCCCCGTACTTCGTCACCGACCCCGAGCGCATGGAAGTGGCGCTGGACGACCCCTTCATCCTGATCCACGAGAAGAAGATCAGCGCCATGAAGGACCTGCTGCCGGTGCTGGAGCAGATCGCCAAGGCCGGCCGCCCGCTGCTGCTGATCGCCGAGGACATCGACGGCGAAGCGCTGGCGACGCTGGTGGTCAACAAGATTCGCGGCACGCTGCACGCCGCCGCCGTCAAGGCGCCGGGCTTCGGCGATCGCCGCAAGGCGATGCTCGAAGACATCGCCATCCTCACCGGCGGGCGCCTGATCGCCGAGGAGCTCGGCCTCAAGCTCGAGAACGTCACGCTGAAGGATCTCGGCCGCGCCAAGCGCATCACCATCGACAAGGACAACACCACGGTGATCGACGGCGCCGGCAAGAAGCCCGACATCGAGGGCCGCATCAAGCAGATCCGCGCTCAGATCGAAGAGACGACGTCCGACTACGACCGGGAGAAGCTGCAGGAGCGGCTCGCCAAGCTGGTCGGCGGCGTGGCGGTCATCCGCGTCGGCGCGGCGACCGAGATCGAGATGAAAGAAAAGAAGGCACGCGTCGAGGACGCCATGCACGCCACGCGCGCCGCGGTCGAGGAAGGCATCGTGCCGGGCGGCGGCGTCGCCCTGGTGCGCGCGGTCGCCATGCTCGACGAGCTCAAGGTACCGCCAGAGGAAGAGATTGGCGTGCGCATCGTGCAGCGCGCCGCCAAGGAGCCGTGCCGCCGCATCGCCATGAATGCCGGCGTCGACGGCGCCGTGGTGCTCGACAAGGTCGCCAGCGGCAAAGGCTCCTTCGGCTTCAACGCCGCAACCGAAGAGTACGAGGACCTCATCAAGGCCGGCATCATCGACCCGACCAAGGTCGTGCGTACCGCTCTGCTCAATGCCGCCTCGGTTGCCGGCATGCTGCTGACGACGGAAGCCATGGTCGCCGAAAAGCCTGAGAGCAAGAAGAACGCGGCCCCGGCCGACGCCGGCGGCGGCTACGACGACATGTGATCGCACACGAGCGGCAGCGGCGCCGCTCGAATCACCGCCACAAGGAGGGGCGGCCCACGCGGGTCGCCCCTTCGTTTTTCAATCGCGCGGCGGCAGCTCAAAGGCTCGGATAATTGCGGCAGGACAACACCCCGGCACTGGACCTTGCGTCGCACAGAACCGCAGCTTCGCCGCAGCGCTCGTCGCCTAGATGGGCCGGATCGAGGGCGACGCTCAGATAGACGACCGCGGCCGACGGCATCGGCGACACCGCGAACGAACCGCGACGGCCCGTCAGCGCAATGGCGATCTCGCCGCTTGCGTCACGGCGCATGGTGATCTTGCGGACGGCCTCGTCAACCACCGTCGGGCTGCTGAAGCGCCACAGTGTCGCGCTGCCGCGCTGAAGCGTTTTCCAGCCGGTGTGGGTCGCACTTTGGTAGGTGCCAGCCGGCACGGTGATATCGAACCGCGCGCCGGTCGCATCGTGCAGCACCAGGCGAAGGCCGGTTCCGGCCGGATCTATCGCGGTGCTCGGCGGCAGCGTCAAACTGGCGCGAACCCGCAGCCCATCGTCGCCGGCCGGCGTCGCGTAGTTGCCGGCGCGCACCTTGACGTCGCGCAACACGCCGCCGGACGGGCACGGGTCGCAGCGTCCGTCACCGTCGGCATCTTCATCGAATAGGTCGGCCGGACAAATCACCGATACGCCGCTGCAGAACTCCGCAGGATCACAGACATTCGTACTCGGACGGCACGTCGTCCCGGCGGCGGCAAAATGGCAAGCGACGCCACAGCAGTCGCCGCCATCGCAGTCCTCGCCGGATTGCACAATGCCGTCGCCGCAACTGACGGGCGGCGCCGCCGCGAGATATCGACTGACCGTGAGGCGCCAGGGGCTCGCATCACCAGTAACGCCGACGGCGAGAAGCTTGCCGTCGACCTGGCGTACGACGTCCGTCGCCTCGCTCAAGCCGTTGCCGAAGGAGGTCGTTGTCAGGCCGCCGCTGCCGAACGACGGATCAAGCTCGCCATTCGGCAACAAGCGAGCCAGCGTTAGCTGCGGACCGCCAGCGGCGAGCACCGTCGTGCCGTCGGGAGCCACGTCGATCCCATTCAGATACGAGGCGAAATCTTGTAGACGCACGCCGCCGCTGCCAAAGCTCGCGTCGGGAAGCCCATCGGCGGTGAGACGCATCAGTCGCTGCGGCCCGCCGCTGCTGGGCTCTATCGCGATCATGATGCGCTCGTCGTCGAGCAGGCCGACGTCGATGGGGTTCCCATCGACACCGACGGCGACGGTGCCGCCGCTGCCGAAACTGACATCGGGCGCGCCGTCAGACAGCAATCGCGCCACCTGCAGTGTGTAGGAGTACATCGGCGACACCGTCACCAATTGGCCGAACGCCACGACGATACGGCCGTCCGCTCGCACGGCGGCGCGCACGCCGCCGAAGGAGTCCGCCGCGACCTGTGCGAGCCCGTTCGTTCCGAACGAGTGATCCACGTCGCCGCTGCTGAGCAATCGGATCACGCTCGCTGAGATATCGAAGAACGGGCCGACCTGGTTGCCGATGACCAACAGCCGATCGCCGCTCAGGCGCTCCATCTGTGTGGGGGAAAGTCCGACCGAGGCCCTGCCGTCGCCACGGCCATAACTCGTATCGATCGCGCCGGCTGCATCCAATCGCACCACCATGCCATCTGCGTAACGCCCGAGGCTGAGCCCGCCAAGTGCGAGGATCTTGCCATCGGATTGCAGCGCCACATCGGTTGCGTCGAGGTTGTACGTCACATCGTCGATCAGCTGCAGACCGCTGCTGTTAAAGGTCGGATCGAGCTGACCCGACGCTGTGTAGCGGGCCACGACCATCGAACGACCGTCTTGGCTCGGCGTCACGGTACCGACGACGACGATACGGCCGTCGGACTGAACGGCCACGGCCTTCCCGGTCGCACCAACACCGAAATTGTCGGCCACGCTGCCGCCGCTGCCGAACGTCGGGTCCGGATCGCCATCCGCGGCCCGCACGGCCGCGCCCCACATCAGCACGATCGCCGCCAGCCCTCGACACGTGGCGCGCCTCATTCCGATCGATCCGTCGAATCGCCGTGGCTGGTGCCTTTTACGACTCGTCACGATCGGATCCCCCCTTGCAGCCGTCGCGGCCGCCACAACAATTACCCAAGGCAACGGCGCTACTATCCCGAAGCTAGATCAGTGATTCTTCGATGGTCAACGCCCGCGATCTGCACTCAGCTCGCGGCCCAGGCGGGCAACTGTCCACAACGTCCTCCGGCTCTGGCAGATCCGCGTTCGCCATCGACATACAAAGCGGGAGTGATTGGCGGAAATGCGCGCAACGGCCTCCACCAGCTCGCGGACCGAGCGCGAGTTGCGCGACGTCGACTGGGCCGAGGCCGGTGTGCGCTTGACTGCCTATGCGCTTGGAAAGCGCGCAACCGGCAGTGGCGCACCGGCCGAAGCGATGCACTGGCCGGCGACCGCACGCCTGAAGACCTCGCCGCGGAGGCTGTGCTGAAGGTGCTGAGCGGCGAGCGTACCTGGGAGCCGCAGCGCCGAGCGTTGCTCCCCTATCTCGAGGGGGTCGTCGATAGCCTGCTCAGCCACCCCGCCGATTCGCTCGACAACCGCATCCAAGACCGTTGGGCCACCCAAAGGACTATTTCTCCCTGCAGACACTGACACACGCCTCTGACTGAGAAGCCGAGACACGCAGATGATGACGAGGCGGGAAGCGACTGCTGGCCGCGCCTTCAACGCGCCGTGTGGCGAACCGTCCTTCCCGGTGCCCGCCGCGGCCATGAGTCGTCAACGGTTTCGAACCAGCAGCAGTGCGGTTCCGCAAGGCGCCCGAGAACGGGCGCCCGCAACTGCGCCGTCGCGCCGATCCAGAGCGCGATCACCGCTGCGACGCTTGCAGCTCGGCATCGAGCGCGCTGAGCTCGGTGGGCTTGATCGCCAGGGTGCCGAGGAAGGGGCGGGCTTGCGCCATGAGCACGACGAAGCACGACGCGATGGCGAAGGTGATCATGCTGAGCGAGACGACGCGGGCGCGGCGATGCTCGGCGTGCAGCAGGCCCATCGCCAGCAGGGTCAGGATACCGAGGAACATGACGATGCCCCAGCGCGCCGGCAGCATGCGCGCGGTGGCGATGCGCAGGCGATCTTCGCGGGCGCGCACCGCGGCGCTGATCGCGTCGTGCAGATCGCCCTGGCCGGCCGTGTGCCCCAAGTGGTCCAGCTGCCGCAGTGGCTCCGGCTTGTTGAGGCTGACGACGTCGGCCCGCAGCGTCGGCCATTCGGTGTCGATGACGTAGCGCAAATAGGCATGCAGCGCGCTGAGCAGCTCGCTGCGCTGCTCGGGCGGGAGATCCGGCGCCATATCGGCGACCTCGCGCAGGGCCGAGGCTTCGGCCAGCGTCGCGTCGCGCGCGGCACTTGACTGCTCCCACACCGTCACCGCGTTGAACGAGAGCAAGAGTCCGAGCACGATTCCGAGCTGCGACGCCACCTCGGCTTCGAGCCGGCCGAGCTTCTCGCCATGCGTGCCGGCGATCAACGGCACCAACAGGCGATGGACGATGACCGCGATGCTGCTCCAAAAGGCGATGATGATCAGCGCCAACTCGGGGATCGGCAGGCCCAACATGGCGGTGATGAATTGCGGCGTTTGCGTCACGCGCTGACCCCGCCGGTGCTGCGCAGCTGCGATCCGCAGGCGCGCGCTACCCAGCCGTAGTCGGCGGGCCGACAGGAGTGACGGCTGTTCATCCGTGGCGAGCCTGACAGCCGGCCGCGCTCAGTCAACGCGGTTTTTTGGCCAGCCACTGCCGCCGGCTTGCGACGCGCCGCAAGCGCGCAGCCGCGCGAGCGAACCGGCTGATCGCATTCGCTGCCCCGCGTTGACCGTCGGGGCGCAGATCCCTAACCCTGCAACGATGTATGTTCAGCGAACCAAGCGGTGGAGTACGTGCGCAGTGATACTCGGGCTGGCCGGCTGCGCGCGCCTGGCCGCGCCGCCGCCGCCACCCTCCTTGGCAGCGCCGCGCGCCGGCGAGACGGTGTCGTTCCGCGAGCAGGTAAAGCCGATCCTCGATCAGCGCTGCGTCGTCTGCCACGCCTGCAACGACGCCCCCTGCCAGCTGCTGCTGTCGTCGCCGCAGGGTGTCCAGCGCGGCGCCAACAAGGCCTCGGTCTACGACACCGAGCGCCTGCACGCCGCGCAGCCGACGCGGCTGTTCATCGACGCGCAGAACACCGCCGGCTGGCAGCGACTCGGATTCTTCCCGGTGACCGGCGGCGACGGCGCCGCCGGCGAGAGCAACCTGATGGGCCTGATGCTGGCGCTCGGCCGCGCGCACACCTTTGCGCCCAACGAGAAGCTGCCTCCAACGGTCGGGCTCGACATCGAGCGGCCGCTCACCTGCGCGCAACCGTCCGAGTTTGCGGCCTATGCCGAACAGCACCCGCTGGGCGGCATGCCGTACGGCACCGCGCCGCTCAGCGACGCCCAGCTCGGCATCCTGGCAGCCTGGCTGTCACAGGGTGCCCCGGCTCCCGACGACGCGCCGGCGCTGCCGGCCGCGGCCGTCGCCCAGGTCGACAGCTGGGAAACGTTCCTCAGCGGCACGTCGCTCAAACAGCGCATCACCGCGCGCTATCTGTACGAGCACTGGTTTCTCGCCCACTTGTATTTCGAATCGCTGCCGGACGGACCGTTCTTCCGCGTCGTCCGCTCGCGTACGCCGCCGGGACAGCCGATCGACGAGATCGCGACGCGGCGCCCATACGATGATCCGGGCACGGCGCCATTCTGGTATCGACTGCGCCCGCTCGACGAGACCATCGTCGCCAAGACCCACATCATCTACCCGCTCAGCCCGGCAAAGCAGCAGCGCCTGACGGAGCTCTTCCTGACCTCGAAGTGGCAGCCGACGCGCCTGCCGTCCTACGCGGCCGACGTCGCATCGAATCCGTTCATCGCCTTCGCGCAGATTCCGCCGCGCGCCCGCTATCAGTATATGCTCGACGACGCACAGTACTTCGTCATGACCTTCATTCGCGGCCCGGTGTGCCGCGGCGAAGTGGCGGTCGATGTGATCGAGGACCACTTCTACGTCGCCTTCATGGATCCCGACCACGATCTGTCGATCACGGTGCCGGGCTATCTGCAACGCACCGCCGCCGACCTCAATCTGCCCGCCGAACACCTGAGCCGCCTGGCGCCCGGCGAGTTCTGGCTGCAGTACGACGTCGAGCAGCGCCGCTACCTCGACATCCGCCAGCACTACCTCGACGTCGCCGACCCGAAGCGACGCGGCCCGGCCCTCGACTACATCTGGGACGGCGACGGCACCAACCGCAACGCCCAGCTGACCGTCTTCCGCCACTTCGACAACGCCACGGTCGTGCAGGGTTTCCTCGGCGCCAAACCGAAGACCGCGTGGCTGCTCGACTACCCGATCTTCGAGCGCATCTACTACGACCTGGTCGCCGGCTACGACGTCTTCGGCAGCATCGAGACCCAAGTCGCGACACGCCTCTACATGGATCACCTGCGCATGCAGGGCGAGGATCTCTTTCTCTCGTTCCTGCCGGCCGACAAGCGCGCCGCGATCCGCGCCTCGTGGTATGTCGGCGCCACCGACTCGCTCGACTACAAGCACGTCGACACGTTGCACAGCCTGGCGAACGGAACCCAGATCGCGTTCCACACCGACGATCCGCAGGCGGAGTTGCTGGCGATGATCGCGGCGCGCAATCCCGCCGTATCGGGCCCGCCCGATCTGCTCAACCAATGCGCGTCGATCCCCTGCGAGCGGCCCGAGGCGTCGCCCGTCGAGTCACGCGCCGAGCGCGCCCTCGAACCGCTCGCCGGAGTGCGTGGGCCGTGGGTGGCGACGTTGCCGGAGGTCGCCCTGCTGCGGGTGCGCGGCAGCAGCGGGGATGACGCCGTCTACACGCTGGTGCACAACCGCGATCATACCAACGTCGCCTTCATGTTCGACGAACAGGCGCGGCTGGTTCCCTCCCACGATACCCTCACCGTGGCGCGCGGCTATCTGGGCAACTATCCCAACTTCGCCTTCGACGTCGACGTGGCGCAGATCGACGCGTTCACGCAACAACTGGCCGCGGTGCAGGCGCCGGTCGATTTCGAAGCCGTGGTGGCGCGCTGGGGCGTGCGGCGCACCAGTCCGCAATTCTGGCCGACCAGCGATTGGCTGCAGGCGGATTTCAAGCGCCGCGAACCGACGGTCGCCGGCGTGCTCGATCTCGATCGCTACGGCAACTTTTAGATCGCGCAGCCGCTTGCGCGTGTTGTGCGCGACGTCATGGCGCGGAGGATAGGCGCGCGGGGGGTATTGTCTCAAAATGCCGTCGGCGATCGGCCTGCAGCGTTCAGGCGGAACTCGTGTCCCGAGTCTGAAGTTGGCCGCTTATATCGGTGGCTATCGCGATCCTGGCTAGGCGCCCCGACACGGGAATATCGGGAATCTTCCGAGGCGGGGCAACGCCGCCAAGGACGCCAAGAGCCACCGAGATAAAGTGGCGCCACTTCAGACTCGGGACACTGGTCTAGTCTTGCGCCTGTCGGTTTTCCGGAGGCTGAGGCTGACTGCTCCAGGCTGGTCGTGCAAAGCCGAGCCCATCCGCGCGGTGCCGTCGCACGTGAGACCTGTGCTCATCGAGCCAAGATCTGCAGTACCTGCTCGCGCAGCAGCGGCTTGTGCACCTGCTGCGACGCGGCAGTGCGCGGCAGCGTGTCGAGGAAGACGACGTGCCGCGGCCGTTTGTAGGCGGCCAGATGCGCGCGCACGTGCTGCACGACATCAGCTGCGTCGAGCGTCGCGCCGTCGCGCCGCACCACGACGGCGACGGCGGCCTCGCCCCATTGTTCGTGCGGAACGCCGACCACCGCTGCGTCGCGGATGTCCGGATGCGCCAGCAGGACGCGCTCGATCTCCACCGGGAACAAGCTCTCGCCGCCGCTGCGGATGACGTCTTTGCTGCGCCCGACGATCGACAGGAAGCCTTCGTCGTCCCAGGCGCCGAGGTCGCCGGTGCGCACCCAGCCATCGCACTTGGTGCGCGCCGTTTCGTCCGGATTGCGCCAATAGGACTGCATGGTGCACTCGCTGCGCACCGCCACCTCGCCGACCCGGTCGCGCGGCACCGCGGCGCCCTGCGCGTCGACGAGACGGACATCGACATCGAGGTATGGGCGGCCGACCGTCTCGGGCTTGCGTGCCACGTCCGCCGGCCGCAGGACGCTCACCGGTCCGGCCTCGGTGGAGCCGTATAAGATGACCATGGCGGGATTGCCGAAGCGGGCGCGGATACGCTGCACCCGAGCGGCGCTGAGCGGCGCGGTGCCGCTGCCGATCAGGCGCAACGAGCCGAGGTCGAACGACGCAAAGTCGGGCAAGGCCAACAAGGCGTCGAACACCGTCGGCACCGCATAGAAGTATGTGACGCGCCGGCGCGCCACGGCGTCGAGCAGGGCGCGCGCGTCGGCTTTGGCGAGAATCGCGACACTGGCGCCGCTGTGCCAAAAGCCGAGCGGCAAGGCCCAGCCGCCCATATGAAACATCGGGAACATGCTGAGGCCGACGTCGTCCTCGCCGAGCCCGAGCTGCTGGTGCGACAGCATCGCCTGTAGGAAGTAACTGCGCTGCGACAGCACCGTGCCCTTCGGCGATCCGGTAGTGCCGCTGGTGTACAGGATGACGTGCGGGTCGTGCTCGTCGACGTCGGCCCCGATGTCGTCCGCCGTCTCAGCTGCCGACAGGTCGCCCAGCGACTCACCGGCGCCGCTCGCATCGAGGCGCAGATAGCGGCGAACCGAGCGAAGGCCGCCGTCGGCTCGGGCGGTCTCGATCAGCGCGGCGAGCTCGCCGGCGGCGATCAGCGTCTCGGCCTCGGCATGCTCGACGACGTAGCGAACCTCGCCGGCGGTAAAGCGCGCGTTGATCGGCACGACGATCGCGCCTAGCCGAATCGCCGCGAAGTAGACAAGCGGATATTCGACGCGATTGCCGGCCAGGATCGCGACGCGATCACCGCGCCGCACGCCACTGCGCCGCAGCGCCCGCGCCAACTGGTTCGCGCGCAGGTGAAACTCGCCGTACGTCAGCTGCGCGTCGCCAATCGCATACGCCCATTTGTCGCCGCGCACGATGGCGTGGCGTCGCAGAATGTCACCCAGTAGCAGCATGATCGCGTTCGCGTGCCCGCCTAGAGCAACCACAGATGAACACGGATGAACACCGATCGGACGATGCGGAGCCGAGCGCTGCGCCGGTAAGCCGCCGATGGGCCATGCGCCGTCGACCAGCGGCCTTCCGCGTCGGCAACTGACGGACGCACGGGGGTCGGTGGTCCGGATGAACGCTCGAGGCTGATGGCTGGGCAAGTCCGCGCACACCAAATGCGCGGTACGGTCATCGAGCCGCTGGGTTCCGTCACGCGCACGGACGCCTGCGCCGCCCGATCGGTGTTCATCCGTGTTCATCTGTGGTTGCTTCTGAAATCGTCTCTTGTCGGAGGACCAGCCATGGCCGAACCCACTGCACCCGCCCCACGTCTCGCCTTCGTGCACGTCGACGACGTGCCGTGGACCGAAGTGATCGCGCAGCAGCACGGCGAGCAGCGCGTCTCGGTGCACGAGAAATTTCTCGAGTGGAACGCGCAGCGCATGGTCGTGCTGGGTCGCTACGATCCGAACGTCATCATCGAACGCCACGGCCACGCCAGCGACCACCTCGTCTACGTGATGGAGGGCGACCTGCTGGTCGGCGATCGCCCCTGCCCCGCCGGTACACTGATCGTCTTGGAGCTTGGCGCCGTGTTCGGGCCGCTGATCGCCGGGCCGCGCGGCGCGCTACTGTTCGAGACCTGGGCCGGCAATCCACGTCCCGTGCCCGCCGACAAAGCGGGCTACTACGCGCTGCTCGAGTCGAAGGGCATCGTGCGGCTGCCCAACCCGCCGTTCAGCAAGCCGACGACGGCGCTGACGCACGCCGACGACGGCAAGGATCTCTACTCGTGAGACGTCCATGGCGCGCCTGATCTTGCACAACGCCACGGCGCTCGATGCGGTCCGTGGCGTGCGCCCGCGCCAGACCATCGTCATCGACGGGGCGCAGATCGCCGCCGCGAGTGACGCGCCGGCCGCCGCCGGCCCTGACGACCGCGTCGTCGACCTCGCCGGCCGCACGGTCATGCCGGGCCTCGTCACCAGCCACTTCCACTCGACCTATCACGAGCTCGGCCGCTCGCCGGCGCCGCTCGGGCTCGATCAGCCGCCGGCCTACCTGGCGCTGCGCGCGGCGCGCAATCTGGAAACGGCGCTGCTGGCCGGCTGTACCGGCGCCGTCAGCGCCGGCTGCGCGCACGACATCGATGCCGCCATGGCCTTGGCGATCGAGGATGGGCTGCTGCGCGGCCCGCGCTTCATGCCGGGCAGCCGCGACCTGTCGACGACCGGCCACGCCAACGACTCCACGCCGTGGTTCTGGAAGCTGCGCGCCGCGCCGGCCATCCGCCTGTGCGACGGCGCCGACGGGTTTCGTCGCGGCGTGCGCGAAGAGATCAAGCGCGGCGCCGAGATGATCAAGCTCTTCGTCACCGGCGGTCACGGCACGCGCGCCCCGAAAGAGCGCCCCGAGATGTCGCGCGCCGAGCTCTGCGCCGCGGTCGAGACCGCGCACGATCGCGGCCGCAAGATTCGCGGTCATATCGCCAACAAGGCGGCGATTCTGATGGCCATCGATGCCGGGCTCGATCTCATCGACCACGCCGACGACATGGACGCCGAGTGCATCGAGCGGCTGGCCGCGGCCGGGACGTTCGTCGCGCCCAGCGCGTTGTTTCCGCACACGCTGGCCGCGGCCGGGCCGGCGCTCGGATTTACCGCATCCATGCGCGCCGACGTCGACCGCGTCTGCCACATGCTGCCTGCCGCCAACGCCGCCGGCGTCAAGCTGCTGATCGGCGACGACTACGGCGCCATGGGCTTGCCGCACGGTGGCTACGCCGCCGAGCTCGCCTTCTACGTCCGCGAAGCCGGCATCGCGCCGCTCGATGTGCTGCGTTGGGCGACCGTACACGGCGCCGAGTTGCTCGGCCTCGGCGATCGCTCCGGTCAGGTCGCTGCTGGAAGGCTGGCCGATCTCTTGATCGTCGACGGCGATCCGCTGGCGGACATCTCAATCCTGCAAGACGCGACGCGCCTGCTCGCCGTCCTCAAGGACGGAGTGTTGGTCAAGGACGTGTTGCCGGCTGCGTGAGCGCCGCGCGGCCGCGACGCGCGCTTGCCTTATTTATCAGCCTATAAGACTATCGATGCGTGACACCACGTCGCCCCTCGCCACGTCGTTCGTCGCGACCTGCGCCGCGGCGAACGCGGCCGCGCTCAGCCGATACGCGTTTGCGCATCATCGAAGCGGCGCTGCAGGCGTTCGGCGAGCAAGGCTATGACGGCGCGATGACGCGCGACATCGCGCGCGGCGCCGGGGTGCAGCAGCCGCTGATCAACTACCACTTCGGCTCGAAAGAAGGCCTCTGGCGCGCCGCCGTCGCGCATCTCTTCACGCTCCTGTCGGCGCGCGTCGCCGAGACGTTGCCGCGCGTGCAGTCGCTCGATGCGCGCGAAGCCTTCGCCCTGGTGCTGCGACGCTTCGTGCACTTCAACGCCGAGTTCCCCGAGCTGACGCGCCTGATGATCAAAGAGACGACGGCGCGCAGCACGCGACTGGACTGGCTGGTCGAGCAGCACGTGCGGCCGACGTTCGAAGCAGTGTTGGCACTGATTCGCAAAGCGCAGGCGCGCGGCAGCCTGCGCGGTATCGATCCCGCCAGCGCCTACTATCTCTTCATGGGGGCGGCGACCGGCGTGTTCGTCATGGCGCCGGCGTACGAGCTCCTGACCGGGATCGATCCATTCAGCCCGGAACGGCGCGACGCGTATGCCGATGCCGTCGTCGCCCTCTTCCTGCCCGAGCAGTCCGACGGCTCGAAGAAGCGGCTGCCTGCCGGAGAGCTGCGGCTCATGTAAACGGCACTCCACGCCGCCGCCTGGGCGAGGACAACACGGGCGGTGCGTCGAGCGTACACACTCCGAGACCTTTCAGACCATCGAGGATCAATCGCATGCGCTCATCTCTCACGCTTCGCCGTGTCGTTGCGGCGCTGACAGTATTTCTCGCCGCCGCCGGGCGTGCCGCGGCCGGCGATTCCGTCGCCACCGGGCAGCCCTGGACGCTCGACAGCAACAATTGGCAACAGGCGGACGGGCTACTGCCGCCGCCCGTGCTCGATCGGGTGAAGAAAGGCGACTACTGGTTCCGCGTTCAGCCGATCGATCCGGAGCGCTTCAAGCACAACTATTCGGACGCCTTCTGGGCGGCGAGTGAGGCGAATGCCGGCAAGTACGACCTCGACGCCGAGACCTGCGGCCTCAAAGACGTCGCCACCGGCGAGCCGCCGAAGTTCTACTTCGGCTATCCATTTCCGAAGGTCGATCCGAAGGATCCGCAGGCCGGCTGCAAGATGGCCTGGAACTTCGTCGCCGCGACCAATCAAGGCGGCGGCGGCGGCGCCACCTTCACGTTGAACGGTATCGACAGCGGCGGCGAGTACAAACGCATCAAGGCGTGGATCCACAGTATGGCCTTCCTTGGCCGCTCCGATGGTCCGGTCGACAACCCGGAGAATCTCGCCGTCACGGCGCTCACCGGCGTGTTGGAGCCGAGCGACATCGACGGCGTCGGCGGGCTCACCAAGCGCACCAACACCTGGACCTCGCAGGACAAGGCGTGGTTCTACGTGCCGGCGACGCGGCGCGTCCGACAAGCGAGCTCGGCGGCGCGCTCGGAGCCGGTCGGCGGCATGGACATCTTCGCCGACGACATCAACTGCTACGCGGGCAAGGTCGAGTACTACAAATGGAAGGTCGTCGGCGAAGGCAACATCCTGGCCGGCGTCCTGCAGCCCGATCCGCTGCTCCTCGAATCGATCAGCCCGACGCGCACCGAAGTGAAGATTCCGTACTTCAAGGGTGCCTACGAAACGCCGGGCGCCAAAGGGGCACCGTGGCTGATCGTCGACAACCTGGTGCTGATTCCGCGCCCGGTGTGGATCCTCGAAGGCGAATCGAACGATCCGTATTACAACTTCGGCAAAGTGGTCATGTACATGGATAAGGATCTGTACCGCATCTATTGGAAGCTGGTGCACAACCGCGCCGGTGAGTATTTCTACAACGCCATGTGCGCCTATCACTGGTCGAAGACCGCCGACGGCAAGTTCTCCGCCGTCTCGCCGAACCTGGTTGTCGGCGTGAACGACAAAACCAACCGCGCGGCGCTCGGCGGCCGCTACAGCACCCAATTCTTCGAGAAAGCGTGGCCGGAAGACTACTTCAGTCTCCGCACACTGACGCATCTGTCGGATTGACGCGCGGCGGGCGACGACGAAACTCGTTGGGGGGAGACGACTCGTGCGCTGTGCACTCGACGCATGGATATACCGCGCCGCGGGGCTGGCGCTGCTGCTGGTCGTTCACAGCGCTGCGGCGCGATCGGTCCCGCTCGTCGCGATCGACGGCGGAGCCGGGCTGCCGGGCGGCACTGCCGCCGCGACTATCTCGCTCGACAAGGACATCGATGACGTGGCGGTGTCGGCGGACGTCTCCATCCAGTTTGCCGACCCGCCGCTCTCCACCGACCCGAGCGCCTGCGCCATCGCGCCGCGACTGGCGGCAACGCACCGATTGACCGCCAGCACGCCGCTCGCTGGACAACTCTTGCTGGCGATCGAGCCGCTCGCCGAGCTCGCCCCGCTCGGCGACGGGCCGCTGGCCGACTGCGGTTTCGGCATCGCGCTCGGAACGCCCGCCGGCACGACCGCCTTGTCGTTCTCCGACGTCGAGCTGCGCGGTGCAGACGGCGAGCCGATCCAAGCCGACAGCACGAACGGCTTTGTCACCATCCTGCCAAGCGGCCCAACGCCCACCGACACCGCCACACCGACGGTGACGGCGACGTTCACCGCGACGCCGATCCCGCCGCCGAGCGACACGCCGACCGCGACCCCGACGCCGACCCTGTTCAAGCCGGTCAAGGTGGCCGACACCGTCGGCAGCTGCGCGGTCGTTTCCCCGGCAAACGCCGCTGACGCCTGGCTACTGTTCGCCGGCGCGGCGACCGCGCTACTCCGTCGCCGCC
>Ga0265314_10000603_pt1 | contig 44645 bp, 29 predicted proteins | sample 4126metaG_FD_203106 | JGI IMG/M metagenome (GOLD analysis project Ga0265314, IMG submission 203106) | Rhizosphere microbial communities from Carex aquatilis grown in University of Washington, Seatle, WA, United States - 4-1-26 metaG | ecosystem: Host-associated > Plants > Roots > Rhizosphere >... | reverse complement strand
CCTCTACCTGATGTCCCGGCCCGAACGTTCACATTCTTCCCTCCCAGCCCACTTCACGTAAGAGGCCGGCAGCCAGACCCAGGCCCTCCCCACAAGCAGCCCCCTCTGTAGTACTCTTGACGCTTACAGCCGACCAGCCGGCGCCGTGCAGGAAATGCAGCCGCTTGGCCTTCTGGCCAACCTTGATGCCGGTGACCGATTCCGGAAAAGCCGGCCCGAGCGCCTCGGCTTGGGTGCCGGTCAACTGAATCAGTCCACGGACATCAAAATCCACTCCGCCAAGTTTCTGCACGCCCCGCGACAGAGCAGCGAGGTGGTTCGCGCCCGATGGCAGGCCGTTGGCGTCCGGGTGCCACTGTTCGGTCAGGAGAGAGTTGTATTTTCCGTTGAGATTAACCAACCGCGCGCCCGCTTTGGGATCGCGCGCCTCGATTTTCTTGAGATCGGGGCCCGGCAGGGGGGGCACCTCGCTCGATGTCTTGGCAGCCTCTTTGTCACCTCCTTGATGCAGGATCAGCTTGGAGACCTTGCCATCGGGGTTTTTCACGAAGGTCAATTGAGCATCAACCACTTTATAAAAGAAGTTGGTCTCTGATTCCGGGAAGACCTGGAAACTGCCTTGGCCGGTCAGTTGAGCGCGGAGTTTGTCGCCGTCGCGTCGGATCGTAAATGTGGCGCCAGGGGCGAGTTCGTATTGGCCTACGTAGGCGTCGTAGATTTTCGGATCTACTTTGATTGCAACGTGTTCATTGGGAACTTCGCTTGAGATGCGAGCCGCGTCGTGATCGCCATTTTGGTGCAGGATTAAGCTTTTGATTTTGCCGTCTTTGTCTTTTTGGAAGGTAATCGACGCTTCGACCCCCAGCACCTTGAACTCGGTCTCAGATTGGGCGGAAAGTCCGACTTGGCCTTGGCCGGTCGCCTGAGCATTCAGGTGATCACCATCCTTGCGGATGGTAAGGACGAAGCCAGGGGCCAATTCATACTGGCCCACATAGCTTGCCAGGATTCCCGGGGAGACGTTTACGTTGGTCGTTTGAGCCCTGAGCGTGAGGGTCAGCAGGCCGGCGGTGACGAAGACTGGCAGCCACCGGAGGAGGAGGTTTCTTTTCATAGAGGGATTGGTTGGTTTAGCGGGCCGACGACGCGGGACTTGGCGAGAGCAGGTTGCCGGGCCGCCGGGCCTGCCTTCTGGATCGGGCTGCTTTAGGCTGCGACAGCGTAGGAGGGAGCCGGGGTGAAGACGATCGGCTGCCACTGCTGCATGAGCGAAGCCTGATGTTGCTCCGCCCAGGCCATGACCAACTGCCGTATTCCGGCAGGCAAGTCGCCGTCGACCACGCGGAGGCTCGAGAGATCTATCACCATCTCGGCGTCGCCATAGAAGGCATGCAGGCGAGCTCCGAGCGAGCGCAGGCAGAGCATTCGAATCACGATCCCGTAGAATTTGGCGAGGACTGGCATAGGTTCAATTCGTTTCAGTGTTACCGACCCACAGGCGCACTCGAAAGTTTCATAAACTGCAACGGGCACGCACGAATGTTCCTAATGCACACGACGTGCCAAGCCTTCCGACATCGTGTAATGGTTTTATGCGTAACGAGTTACGAATTGATTCATGAGTTGCTAGGAAGCCGAATCCATCCGCCGCTGGGACTTCTTTGTCCCACAAATGGGATGGGATTGGTTGTACACGAGTGCCCAATTTGATGCGTGAAACTAATCGATGTTGACGAGGCGCTCAGCCGCTGTAGGCCCGCAGCGGGGAGTCGCAGCGGCTTAGCCGGAGAGTAGGGGGGGTACCCTGACTTTGGCATTGGCCTGACCGCCCCCGGGCTGCCCAGAATCAGGCAAAGGTCACGGCGAGCTGAATGGCCTGGGCCAAACGCTCCAAGTAAGCTGCCTTTGGGATGGTTTTCGCCCCCAAACTAGCCGTGATCGGCGTGATCATCTGGACGTCAAAAAGCGTGAAGCCGCGCTGGCGGACATGGTGCAGGAGGTGATAGAGGACGACCTTGGAGGCGTTGCTGACGCGATGGAACATCGACTCGGCGGCGAACAAACCCCCAGTCGCTACCCCGTAAATTCCACCCGCCAGTTGTCCCTCTTGCCAACACTCCATGCTATGGGCATGTCCAGCGAGATGGAGGTCGTTGTAGGCCTTGATGAAGGCGGGGCTGATCCAGGTGCTGCTGCGGCCTTCTGCCGGCGCAGCGCAGGCCCGCACTACTCGGTCGAACGCACGGTCGCGGGTGATCTCGAACCCGCCCTGGCGCAGTTGACGGGCCAAGCTGCGGGAGACATGAAACTGATCAAGCTCGAAGACTCCCCTTGGGTCAGGGGACCACCAGGTAATCGGGGCGGTTGTCCATGGGAAAATCCCACTTCGGTAGGCGAGCAAGAGTCGAGGTGTAGTCAGATCGCCACCGATGGCTACCATGTCCTGCCAAGGTGGGGAGTTGGCAGTGTTGTTGGGATCTGGGAACCAAAGGCGCTCGTCGAGAAGGGCTGGAACCATCTTCAACCTGCACGGGATTGCTCCAGGGCGTGCAAGATTGCCGCTTCGACATGACCGCAGACCTCCATGGAGACGACATAACGCGCATTCTGTGGATTGAGGTCGGGTGTTTCCCCATCTTCTGGATCGGGGCAGCCGAGGATGAGCCAGCTGCCGACCCGCACGTCATTGAGGACCTGGAGGAACCATTCCACCTGGTCAAAATCCAAGTTCAAACGCCAGCCGGTCTTGGCCTCGACGAGGTGGCGTTCGTTGGCGAGCAGCAAGTCGAGTCGCCGTTTGTTTTCATCCTTCTGCGCACCCATGGCTTCGCTCAGGAGGCTCTGCGTTTTTTCGGCCATGACGTTATCTGAGCCCCGGCTGATTCGGTGGTGGGCGAGGGGCAGCAAGGGGTAGAGCCGCAAGGCCATGACCAGGAGCTGCTTCTCCCGCTTGTCCAGCGAGAAAACCAGGCCCTTCTCCGCGTTGCGAAGCAGTTGCATTACTCGCGCTCCATGGTTGCGTGCAAGCCATAGCCCTGGAGCTGGTGCACGTAATACTCGGCGCGCTCGAGGCTCTCGCGGACCAGGACACTCTTGCCCTGATTGTGGACCTCGCGCATGTGGAACTCGGCCTTCGGCTTTGGCCAACCGAAGACGGTTTGAAAGACGTGGGTGACGTAGATCATTAAGTTCACTGGATCGTTCCAACAAACCACAAAGTACCCCGAGTCCAAAGCGTCCTTGCTCTTGCTTTGGTTCTCGAAGTCGATATCCGGCAGAACGCTGGGTTCGGCGGTTTCGGCCATCCGCACAACATACAGTCCGGGTTGGCGTTTTTCAATCCTCCATGAAGCTGGTTGACCTTTGGGGCGCAACCCGGTAACTACCTTCCCAGCCTTATGAAACACGCCTCCGTCAACCCATTTCGGACCCGCATAGCCGTGATGAACACTCTTCCCAAAACCGCGGCCCGCTTGGCCTTGGTGCTTCTGGCCGCCGCATCCTTGGCGCAGGCGCAGAAGTCGCCTCCTCCGGGATTTGTCCCACTTTTCAATAATAAGGACCTCACCGGTTGGCGCGGGGGTGACACTTTCGACCATCGCAAACTTATGGCCATGCCCGCGGACGAGCGGACGGCGCAGATAGAGAAATGGACCAAGACCATGTTCGAGGTCAACTCGAGCACGGGAAAGCCGCACTGGTACGGCGAGAATGGCGAGTTGGTCAATGACGGTTTTGGCGCCTATGCCTCCACCGAGAAAGACTACGGCGATTTCGAGTTGCTGGTCGAATACAAGACCGTGCCCAAGGCGGATTCGGGCATCTACCTCCGAGGCTGCCCGCAAGTGCAGATCTGGGACTCGACTGAGAAGGAGAAGTTCAACCTGGGCGCCGACAAAGGATCCGGAGGGCTTTGGAACAACAGCGCAGGGGCACCGGGCAAAGATCCGTTGGTATTGGCGGACCGACCTTTCGGAGAGTGGAATTCGTTCCGCATTTTGATGGTGGGCGCGCGGGTCAGCGTCTGGCTCAACGATAAACTGGTGGTTGACCATGCGCTGCTGGAGAATTACTACGACCGAAAGACGCCGGTGCCCGCCAAGGGACCGATCCAACTCCAGACGCACGGCGGTGAGATTCGCTGGCGCAATATTTTCCTGCGCGAAATTGCCCCTGAGGAAGCCAACAAGATCCTAGATGCTCATAACAACCAGGGGTTCGAGTCGGTGTTTAACGGCCGCGATTTCGAGGGCTGGGCCGGCCCGACCGACGAGTACGAGGTGAAGGATTCCGCAATCTGCTGCCGGCCAGGGAAAGGCGGAACGATTTACACCAAAGCCGAATACTCCGATTTCATGGCGCGGTTGGAGATCAAACTCTCCCCGGGCGGGAACAATGGCTTGGCGATTCGGTATCCTGGCCAGGGGGATACCGCGTACGTGGGGATGTGCGAACTCCAGGTGTTGGATAGCGAAGATCCGCAGTATAAAGATTTGGACCCGCGCCAGTACCACGGCTCGATTTACGGGATGGTTGCCGCCCACCGTGGCTATTTGCGGCCTGCGGGCGTGTGGAACTACGAGGAGGTCACGGTGAAAGGCTCTCGAATTCGGGTCGAACTCAATGGCACTGTGATTGTGGACGCGGATGTGAAAGACGTGAAGGAGTTCATGCACAATTCCGCCCACCCGGGCAAGGACCGCACTTCGGGTTACTTCGGCTTCGCCGGTCATACGGATCCCGTTTGCTTCCGACACATTCAGCTCAAGAAGCTCTAACGTGGGAAGGGATCGGCCGGGGTCGCCCTGTCTCCCGGCTTCCTATTTCCGCCCTTCGTGGATTCGGGAGAGTGTGATGGAGTGCGCTTTCGCCCGGAAGCTGCGTCTTTTTCAGGCTGCCCGCGCGTTGGTTTTGGACTTGGAATAACCCACTGGACGCAGCGGCCCGCTTAACCAAAACTGGAGCTCAATGAGATGCATCACCGGTCAAAGACAGTTGGAAAAATGCGGTCCTGGGATAATTTTGGCTGCCAGCCTTGTCTGCACCGTCGCCTGGGCAAGCCCGAGCCAGGAGGACTGGCCGAACTGGCGCGGTCCGAACGGCAACGGCAGCATTTCGACCGGAGAATATCCCACGAAATGGGACGGGACCAATGTCACCTGGACCGTGCCGTTGCCCGGAAAGGGGTCGTCCACACCGATCGTATGGAAAGAGCGCATTTACCTGACGTCGCCGGTGGAAGGTGAAGACGCGGTTCTCGGGTTCGATCTTGACGGTAAGCATCTCTGGCAAACCAAGCTTGGTCCTGAGGCACCCCCGAAACACCGCACGCTAGGTTCGAGCTGCAATTCATCGCCTGTAACTGATGGTCAGCAAATTTACGTTTACTTCAAGAGCGGCAACTTCGCCGCGCTCGGACTGGACGGCACGGTTCGGTGGCAGACCAACCTGGTCCAACAGTTCGGCCGAGAACAGCTTTTCTGGGACGAAGGCAGTTCCCCAATCGTGACCGACGATCATGTCGTCGTGGCCCGTCTGCACGGAGGAGAGTCGTGGATCGCGGGGTTCGATAAATTGAGTGGCGAACTGCGTTGGCAGCAGCCACGGAATTATAAAGTTCCTCGTGAAAACGACAACGGTTACGCCACGCCGCTCCTCTTCCAGGAACGTGGCCAGAAAGCCCTGCTGGTTTGGGGCGCGGACCATTTGACCGCCCATGACGCTGCTAACGGGAAGCTCCTATGGTCGTGCGACGGATTCAATCCTGAAGCCACGGGGGAATGGCCGGCCATCGCGTCCCCCATAATTGTTGGGAACCTAGCCATTGTGGCTGTCGGCAGGGACGATGAGCGGCAGGCACACCTCCATGCCATCAGGCTTGGCGGAGAAGGGGACGTGACGGACACTCACCGCGCCTGGAAGCGTGATGACATTGGAGTGTTTGTGTGCAGCCCAGCCGCATACCAGGGGCGGATATACCTGTTGCGACATCGGGGCGAAGTGGCCTGCCTCGACGCTGCCGATGGCAAAACGCTCTGGAGCGACGCGTTGCCGAAAGACAAGGCCAGCTACTTCTCATCGCCGTTGATTGCGAACGGCATTCTGTATGCGGCGCGTGAGGACGGGGTGGTGTTCGCTGCGCGTGTGGCAGGAGGACTCCAGGTGCTCAGTGAAAACCCGATGAACGAGCGCATTGTCGCTTCACTCGTGCCGGTGGCCAATCGGCTCCTGATCCGAGGTGATCAGCACTTGTTTTGTGTTGGTCGGTGAGTTCTGGAGAAACTGAGAGGAGGCTTTAGTACAGCGCTGCGGTTCTTCCCGGGACGGATCGAGTTGTGCACGCTCCCACTTCCTTCTGGCGTGCCACAGGCCCACAAAAATGACGACGCACAGCGCCTCACAGGAGACGACCACGCCGACGGAAGTCGAGGGATTGGGCGGAGGACGAAACTCAAATACGATGTCTCCCGTGCTCTGATTTTCGTTCCGCTTTTGTCGCGTGATCTGGACCGAGGCAGACCGGGGCTGCGCGGCGTTGAAGAGATACACACTTACGGCGGGGAGATGCCGGTTGTCCAAACTGAGCTTGTGGTGTCCCGCCGCGAACGCGCCGGGTGCGGCCAGGAATTCCATCTGAATAATTCCCAAGCCGGTGCGGAGCTCGTCGGCCTCCGGAAAGTGGGAAGCGGCGAGCCTTAACTCGACGTTGTGCTGGTCGAATTGGACGAGAAGGTCGCGTCGCAGCGATTCGGCGTAGGCTATGGCTTCGTTTGTGGTGATCACCCCATCGCGGTCGCGGTCGATAAGGGCGAGCACTTGTTGGGCGACGGCTACTCCGGGCGTGAGGTTGATCTGGAATCGGAAACCGCCAGGTTCGATGGCCACAAGGGTGGCCTGCAAGTACTCGTCAAGCCGATGGGCGAGAACGGCCGATGGAAAGGCGAGCAGCGCGTACAGGCACAGGAGACGAGGGAGTTTCGTGATCACGGAGTCGACCATTTGGTGGCGTAATCGTTGGTCGGATCGCGGTAAATGGTGTGGAGGTGGTTGGTCGGGTCTCCGCCCAGGCGTTGGGGTGCGTATTCGATGAATACCGTGGGCCCCTGGATGCGGAAGTAAACGGCGCTGCCTTTTTCCGTTGGACCGCTCCATGCGAACCAAGTTTCAGCCATGTTCTTTTTCATTTCTTCCATTTTCGCTTTCGCGACGGCTTCGTGCATCATGCCAGTCCATTCGCTGGCCAGGTCCAGGAGCATCCCGCGCTGCTTCTCGGTTAAGGCCGATCCTTTGATTCCTTCCGGCTGGATCGTCTGCCCGTCTCGGCCAGGGCCGAGCACGAGATCGCGCATCTCGAAGCCGAGGATCGCCTGCTTGCGCTGGCCTTCGTCCAGTGAGTTCATCAGAGCGAACGCCTTGTCAGTCTCGCGCCCGAGAGGCCGGACGGTTTTGCCCTCGATTTCATAAGTCGCCGGCTGCGCGCCGGTGTGGCTGGGGGCGAGGGTGCCCTTGTCACCGATGAGAGTGATATTGAGACCGAGGTGATGGCCCCCGTACTGGATCATCCACGGCGTGCTTGTGGAAGGCTGGCCGAGGAAAGAAATATAATACTCATCGCGTCCGAACATGAGCTGGCCACCGCCGGGCTTTCTCAACAGTTCGTCGCCCTCGACGATCTGCAATACCTTCTGATAGCCCTGCGGGCTCAAGGCGGACGCGAGCAGGGCCAACACCGCATCGCGTTGCACTTTCGAGAGGTCCCCCATCCTCAGGCCTTCACGGTGGACAATCCCTGTCGGGAGATTCGACCATCGTTTGCGTTGAGCCTCATCCTTAAAGCCGTAAACGACTTTTGCGCGTTGGCTGTCGTCCAGGGATGCCAGGAATTTTTTCGCCGTGCCGGCAATTTCTTCGGTGGCCTGGCTTACCGCCGTGCCGTCCTGGGCAAAAGAACTCAGGCCAAACAAACCGCCACACAGAGCCAGGGTGGAAGCTAGGATACTTGATCTGATCATAATCGAAGGAAGGTGACTTTTTGTTTGTAAAACGGCGTGAACTTTGGATTCAGCGTCTTGGCGCACACGACGCGCCGGCAGCCTGAATGACGGATGCGGAGCCCAGGCGCGGGAGGGAAGTCTGGAAGGGCAGATTTGGAAAACCGTGGTGCACAGTCGCGGGGTCCGTTCTGCCCCTTACTTTCCCGAGATGCAGTAGAGGTTACCTTTGCCCCGGATGAAGAGTTGGTTGGCGGCCAGCGCAATGGAGGCGTCCGTTTTGTCGTTGAGTTTGTTTGTGGCGAGGATTTCCAGCGTCGCGCCCTTTTTAAGGACGACGCACTCGCCGTCGCGGCCCAACACGTAGATGCGGTCTTTCGCCGCCACGGGCGAGGCGTACACCTCCCGGACACCTTCCAGCCGTTCCTGCTGATAATTGGGCTCGCCGGTCTTCGAGTTGAGGCAGGTGAGCATTCCGCTGTTGCCTGGGACAACATAGATCAGATCGTCAACCAACAGGGGCGAGGGCACGTAGGGCGTGCCTTTGTTGTGCATCCAGCGCACGGCGTCAGTGCCGGCGATATCCCCACTCGCGTTGAGTTTGATGGCGTAGAGCGCCGCACCGCGAAAACCGCTTGTGCAATATACCGTGTCGGCATCGGCGACCGGGGTCGGAATGGCGTTAGGCGTTTGGCCCGAGCAGGACCAGATCTCCTTGCCGGTGCCGAAGTCGTAGCTGCGCACCTTCCCGGTCGCATTTACGACGACCTGGAGCTTCTGGTCGTGCTCGACGATCAGAGGCGTGGACCAGCCAGTGGGTTCGTTACGCGGAGTTTTCCATAGCTGTCTGCCGTCGCGCTTGTCGAACGCGACGACGAAATCGTTGTCGGTCTCGTCGTCCCAGTCGATAACCACCGTATCCCCGTGCAACGCCGGTGAGGCGCCTTCGCCAAAGCCATTGCGGGTTTGCATGCGGCCTAAGTCCTTCGACCATTTCAGGTTTCCGTCGAGATCGTAGCAATAGAGTCCGCGCGAGCCGAAGAAGGCAAGCACGACTTGGCCGTCGGTGATGGGGGAGGAGGAGGCGTAAGTGTTGTTAGCTTGAACGCCCTCGTGCGGGACTTCCTCGCGCGCGGTCTTTTCCCAGAGAACGCTCCCGGTCGCGCGATCGAGGCAAAGCACCATGAACCGAACCGGATCCGTCGGCTTCTCACCAGGGGCAGACCCGCCGCGCGGCCCTCCCGGACCGGGGGGCCCCCCGGGGCCGCTACGGGCGCGATCATCCCGCTGCGGCCCACCCTCGCGAGGGGGAGGGGGCTCTGCGGGATTTGGCTCCGCCGATTTCGTCCCGGCCGCCCTGGGAGCGGGAACGGCAGTGAGTACGAACACCCGATTCCCCCACACCACGGGTGTTGATGAACCCGCACCCGGAATGGCGACTTTCCATTTCACGTTTTTGGTCTCGCTCCATTCGAGGGGCGGGTCAGCCTCCGGGGCGGCTCCGGTAGCGAGCGGGCCGCGCCATTGCGGCCAATTGCTGCGGGCCTCAGTGGAATCGGCGAGGGAGGTAAGGGTGAAGAGGAGCGCGAGCAGTCCGACGCGGGAACAAGGGGTCTTCATTGATTGGGGAAAATGCTTTCGAGGGATACTTGAACGGTCCTGGGGTCTCTACTGCTGGGCGGCCCCACTCAGTCCCTCCGGTGCGGGTGCCGTTGCGATGAGGCCGAAGGCTTGCGAGGTTCTCAGATGAATAATCGTCACATTCTTTCCTGTGGATCGCAGGGATGACCAAATCATACCCGGTGAACCTTAAGAGGGCATTAAGAAATTCTGAATCAAATTTCCAGGCGACCCGGGAGGACGTTCTTTGGGACGTGCAACGGCCAACTTGATGTCGCCCGTGCCTCGATGTTCACTTTGAACTCAGATCGGACGTTTTGTTACTTCTCCTGAACATTTGGCGGGGCGGGGCAACTCTTTTGCTGCATCGGGTTTCCCTCATCGTGATGTTCGTTTCGATCCGCCCGTGTGGGAGCAACGCTGGATGCTGGCACGAGGCGAACCATCTGGGCGACGGCTGGTCATCTTTCATCGCCGAGGTTGGGCCTAACACAGCTTTTGGCTGATTTCGATCTTGACGCGCGTCGGCCCGGTCTTAACGTAATCTTCTTAGCTAAAGAAGACGGCGTTTCATCAGGTTTTGAGTCCCTCCGCGACGGGGGGAACACGATACGTAACGAGTTGAAGCTTTTGTGACCTATGGCACCGGAGACGAATTCGGCTGATTGGTCGACCTCATACTCGCAATACCTAGCACGCTCCGCAGCCCAATCGGCCCGCACGCTGAACCTGTACCAGTTGGCGTTGGAGCGCATCTCGCAGGGCAAACTTCCGCCGACGATTTTTCAGGATCATTTTCCCGTATTTGCCGCCGGCCATAGCGCCGAGTATTCGAAGCGCCTTTCGGAGGTTGCCTCGCGATTCCTGAGCGATCTGGTGCGTTTGGGAGCCGGCTTTTCACAGCAAGGGAACTCCGCTGTGCCTGAACCCGAGATTGTCCCACCGAGGTTTGAGTCGTCGAACCCAACGCGCTGGTATGAGGAGCTTGCCGAGTATGCTGGCCGTTTAAACGCCCGCGCCCTCAAGGCCTACCGGGCGCAATTGGATCGAGTAGCCGCCGGCGAGGTGACGCCGAGCGAGGTCCAAAAGGATGCCACGGAGCAGATGTCACGGCATCTGCCGGGATTGATGCAGTCGATGACCCAGGCCTATTTCGATCTTCTCAACGGATTGAACGATGTCCGGTCCGCTTACGAAGAGACCTACTTTCAAGGTTTGCTGGCCGCCTCACGGGACGAGGATAGCGATGCCCTCGTAACTCTAACACTCGCTGGACCGTTGGGTGCGACGGCGGGAGCGTCGCTGTCGGTGACTAACACAACTGGTCAACGAGCGCGAATCGTCCATCAGGTTTTGGAGGCACGTCGAGTGGATGGCGTGGGTCCCAGCTTGATTCCCGAGGTCGCGTTCGTTCCCGAGACATTCGAGCTCGGACCGGACGAGGAAGGCACCCTGAACCTCTCGCTGCAGCTCGATCCAAAGAGATACGATGCTGGGGCGCTATATGCGGGCAAATTGCATCTGGCGGGCGCCTCCGAGGTCCCCCTGGAAGTTGACCTGCGAATACGCGCGGCGGCCGAAGCGCAGAATTGTCCGAACAGCCCCAACTTGGCATGAGGCCACGGAGGACCTCACCCGTAGCCGAGGAGCGGGCCAGGCCGATTGCGATCATCGGAATGGCCGGGCGGTTTCCCGGCGCGAACACTCTTGAGGAACTCTGGACTAATCTGGCACACGGTGTGGAGTCCATCACCATACTGACCCAGGAGGAGATGCGAGCGGCTGGAATTCCAGAGACCATTTCGAAACTGCCCGGCTACGTCAACGCGGCTCCTGTGCTCGACAGGGTGGATCTGTTCGACGCGCAGTTTTTCGGGTTTTCGGCCCGGGATGCCTCGCTGACCGATCCTCAGCATCGGCTTTTCCTCGAGACCGCGTGGCACGCCTTGGAGGATGCCGGCTACGATCCAGCGCGCTTCCCGGGGGCGATCGGGGTGTTCGGCGGGTGCGAGCTCAGCAGTTATCTCGGCCAGCTGTATCAAAACCTCGATACGCTCAAGTACATCGACGGCATGCAACTGATGGTGACAAACGACAAGGACCATCTCTGCACGCAGGTTTCCTACCGGCTCAATCTGCGGGGACCGAGTGTGGTCGTACAGACGACGTGTTCGACGTCTCTGGTGGCCGTGGGGCTGGCGTGCGAGAGCCTGCGACATGGCCGCTGCGACATGGCCCTGGCGGGAGGCGTAACGGTAAAAGTACCGCAGAGGGGTGGGTATTTCTATAGTGCAGGGTCGATCCTTTCCCCGGATGGGCATTGCCGTCCGTTTGACGCCAAGGCGCAGGGGACCATAGTCGGCAGCGGCGTGGGGCTGGTGGTACTGAAGCGGCTTGAGGAGGCTTTGGCGGCAGGCGATCATATTCGCGCGGTGATTTTGGGCGTGGGGATCAATAACGATGGCAACGATAAGGTCGGCTATACCGCGCCCAGCACACGCGGCCAGGCGGCCGCGATCCGCGCCGCTCATCGAAGCGCCGGCGTGACCGCGGAATCGATCGGCTACGTGGAAGCCCATGGCACGGGCACCATTCTCGGCGACCCGATCGAGTTGTCCGCATTGACCGATGTTTTCCGCGAAACGACGAGCCGTCGCGGCTTTTGCGGAATTGGGTCAGCGAAGTCGAACTTTGGGCATCTCTCCTGCGCCGCTGGTGTTACCGGCCTAATTAAAACGGTGCTTGCGTTAGAGAACCAGGCAATACCGCCGACGGTCCACTACACGGCGCCCAACCCGGCCATCGATTTGGCGGGCAGTCCGTTCTACGTGACGACTCGTTTGAGCCGATGGGACCGCAATGGTTCGCCCCGCCGCGCGGGCGTCAGCTCGTTTGGCGTGGGCGGGACCAATGCGCACGTCATTGTCGAGGAGGCGCCTGCGCGCGACGAGCGGCCCAGCAAGCGTCCGCATCAGCTTCTGACACTGAGCGCGCGGAGCGAGGCGGCGCTCAACCAGGCGTGCACGCAATTGGCTGCACATCTGAGGACCCATTCCGAGGTGGATGTGGCGGACGCGGCGTTCACGCTGCACGTGGGCCGGCACTTTTTCAAACACAGACGTGCGCTGGTAGTGAATGGCGAGCGCGCTAGTCTGCTGGACGCGCTCGACGCGGCGGACAAATTGCCGGCGGTGGTCGCCGCGAGCGAGCGGCCCACCGTGTTTTTATTCCCCGGCCAAGGCTCGCAATATCCCGGGATGGCGGCTCGGCTCTATAAGACCGAGACCGTGGTGCGCCGTGCGGTTGATCGATGCGCGCGGATCCTCCAGCCCACTCTTAAAGCTGATATTCGGAAGGTTCTATTTGCTTCAAGCCGCGACCGGGCGCAGGCGGAAGAAACGTTGAAGAATACAAAGTGGGCCCAGCCGGCGCTGTTTATCGTTGGGTACGCGTTAGCCGAGCTGTGGTCCTCTTGGGGGGTGAAGCCCGCGGCGATGATCGGGCACAGCGTGGGCGAGTATGTCGCGGCGACCCTGGCCGGGGTCATGAGTCTCGAGGATGCGCTGATGGCGATCGCGAAGCGCGGGCAGCTAATCTCTGAACTGCCCAGGGGTTCCATGCTCGCGGTCATGAGTTCTGCGCAGGACCTCGAGCGTTTTGTGAACCGAGGGATTTCCATCGCCTCCATCAACGCGCCGGGTTTCACCGTGATGTCCGGTCCCGACGCCGAGATGGCGCAACTCGAAGAGACGCTGCAGAAGGAACGGATAGCGGCACGGCACCTGCACACTTCGCACGCGTTCCACTCCAGCATGATGGACCCAATACTAGCAGAGTTCGAAGAGACGGTGTCGGGGATTAAGTTGTCGGCGCCGGCGAAACGCTTCGTTTCGACTTTGACTGGAGATTGGGCCGGGGAGGACGTCGCCAAGCCTGATTACTGGAGCCGCCAGTTGCGCAACGCAGTTCGCTTCGCGGATGGCATGCGGACAGTGATGGGATCTGGTGATCTGGGTGGCAAGGGCGCTGTCTTTATCGAAGCCGGACCAGGCAGCACTTTGTCGACTTTCGTGCGGGAAATCGCCAAGGGCAAAACGACGCTTTGCGTTCAATCGCTACCAGGTCCGGGCGGAGGTCGGAGCGACACCGAGGAAGTGATGAACGCACTCGGGCAGTTGTGGGCCACGGGCGTGGAAGTGGATTGGGAATCTTTTCACCGCACGGAAAGGCGGGCGCGAGTCAGCTTGCCGCTCTATCCCTTCGAACGGCAGAGCTACTGGGTAGGCACCAACCAATCGGGGGCGTCTCGGGGGGAAATGCGTGATCCTTTCAACTGGTTCTACCGTTCAGTCTGGCGCGAGACCCCACTTGGGGCCTCCGCGCCGTTGACGCTCTCGGGGCGTCGGATCCTGGTGCTGGATCGGGCTACTTCACCGGGCGCGGCGATCGTCGAGAGTCTCCGCCAACTGGGTTGTGACGTGGTCACCGCGCGGCTCGGAGATGCCTTCGCCCGCTTGGGGGATCGCGATTGTGTGGTGAACCCCGACCAGCCGGAAGGTTTCGCCGAACTAGCCACCATGGCTTGCCACGGTGAGGTGCGCCTTTCGGGTGTGGTCGACTGTTGGAGCTCAGGGGAGCTTCCGGGTGGGGAGCCGACCCTCAACAACCTGAAAACGTGCGCGCTGGAGAGCTTGCTCGCCCCGATGCGGCTGACCTCAGCGCTGAGCGGACGACAGACGGCTCGTCCGCTGCCCATGTTGTTAGTGGCCTCGGGCACAACTAAAGTGGCGCCAACTGATGTAATGGATGTCCCGCGTGCGCTAGGCGCGGGCGTCGCTCGCGTGCTGCCGCAAGAGTATCCTGGAATTCGCGTCTCGCACATCGATGTGGACCGCAGTGAGTCCGTCCCCGGCATGGTGATTGCCGAGTTGGCGGCCGGGGCCCCACAGGCGGCAGTGGCGATCCGCCAGGGGAAGCGATACGTGGAAGCATTCGAGCCGGTTCCAACCCGAACCGTGAAGCCGGCCGCGAATCTGCCCGCGAGTCCCGTTGTGATGATCACTGGCGGACTCGGCTACATGGGCCTGAGTCTCGCGGAAGCACTCTTCACCAAGGCGCGCGCAAAGCTGGCGCTGCTCGGACGAGCGGTCTTGCCTCCCCCGGCCGAATGGGCCGCTAAGATCGAGGATCCTGACACCAATCCGCAACAAAAAGCCGTTCTGCAGCGCTTGATGCGAATGCGCGCGGAACGCGATGAAGTGGTGGTCTTCCCTGCGGACATGAATCGGCCCGAGGAAGTGAGGTCGGCCGTGGATGCTGCGATCGCGCACTTCGGTTCCATCGACTTGGTGGTGCACGGAGCGGCGCGCATCGACTTCGCTGCGTTTGGTTCTGCCGCCGAGACGGATTGGAAAGTAGTGGACGCCCAGTTTTACCCCAAGCTCTACGGCCTCGTCTATCTGATGGACGCGTTTCGTGGCCGCGACCCGCGCCGCTGGATCCTGCATTCCTCCATCTCGACGGTGCTGGGAGGGTTAGCGTTAGGTGCGTATGTGGGCGCCAACGCGATGCTCGATGCCTTGGCGCTGGAGCGCGGACCGCATTGGCTGGCCATCGACTGGGATGCCTGGGATAACGCCGCGGAAGCGCAGAGCGCGAGCATGCCCTCCGCGATCAAACCGGACGAAGGAAAAGAAGTCCTGATGCGGCTGATCGGGAACTGGGAAGGCTCACGCGCCGTGGTCGCTATCAACCTCGCCGAGCGGCTTAAGGCATGGGTGGAACATGGGGCGATCAAGCCGGCCCAAAAAGCAGGCATGGATCGCCACGAGCGCCCGAGCCTGGCGACGGCATTCGTCGAGCCACGCACCGAAACCGAACGCGCCCTGGCAGAAATCTGGGGCGCGCAACTGGGCATCTCGGCGGTCGGGGTTCACGACCGGTTTTTCGACCTCGGTGGACACTCGTTGCTGGCCGCGCAGATCGCCTCTGAGATCTGCGATCGCTTCCAAATCGAACTGCCAGTGCTCAAGCTATTCCAAGCGCCGACGGTGGCCGAACTCGCCGTGCTGGTGGACCAAGCGAAGGTGGGGGGAGCCTCGGAACCGACGCGAGCGAAGGCGGCGGCCCCCGGGGCTGAGGTGGCGGCGGGCAGCGAATTGCAGGGCAATGCGCCCGAAGTCGCCGCTAAGGCGAGTTATCGGGAGTTCTATAATGATGTCACGCGGCGATTGGAGCAATCGGGGATGGGCGCCGCGTCATTCTTCCTGAATTACGGATATGTAAGCCTGGGAAGCGGGGACGAAGCGCAATTCGAGATCCCGGCAGAGGTGTTCAATCGCAATTCCGTGCGGCTGGCGTTCGAGCTGATTGGCCACACGCAACTCAACGATCGACGCGCGCTGGATGTCGGCTGCGGACGCGGGGGAACGGTAGCGCTCCTGGCCGAGACGTTTGGCGCGGTGGCCACGGGCGTGGATCTTTCGCCCGAGGCGATTGCTTTCTGCCGAAGCACTCACGGCCACGGAACTCGATTCGAGGTGGGGGACGCGGAACACCTGCCGTTCGATGATGGAAGTTTCGACGTGGTGACGAACATGGAATCGTCCCACACGTATCCCAATTTACGCGCCTTTTTTATGGAAGTTCAGCGCGTGCTGGCGGAGGGTGGCACTTTTCTCTACACCGATCTGCTGCCGGTCCCCCGGTGGGCCGAGGTGCGGATGCTGCTTGCTTCGCTGGGGTTGCGCGCGGAGAGCGAACGCGACATTACTGCGAACGTTCTTCTATCGTGCGACGAGGTGGCCACCAATCGCGCACGGGCGTTTGGCGGGAGCAGCGAGATGATCGACAATTTCCTGGCTGTCCCGGGATCTGTGGTTTACGAGCAGATGCGCTCGGGGGCTTGGGAATATCGGATCGTTCGCTCTCGGCGCGTCAAATAAAGATCAGTTGCAGTCGCAGCAACTGCACAGGCAGTTGGTGTGATGGGCATCGCAACGCTCCGGCAGAACGGCGACGGCGATTACCAGCGGGCAGATCAAGCACCCCTCGGCGCGGAGCGTTGCGTAGGCGACCTTGCATGACTCCACGTCCACGTTTCTCTGCTCTGCTCGGGGTGAGTTGGCGGCCAGCTTGCTGCAATCGACTTCCACGGACAGGACGACGGTGGTGTGGCCGCAGGGCGCCAGCTTGAACTGCGTTGGCGAGACGACGGCTTTCCAGCCCACATCGAGGCCGCTTTCGGTGGCGAAGTTTTCCAGTTTTAGAGTGACTTCGCGCTCGCGGCGGGTGTCGTTGTCGAAGGTGATCGGGATCCGGCGGAGTTCGCCGCAGCGGGCGTACTCGACGACGTCCGCACACCGGATGCAACACGAGCAACCGCAGTCGTCCTCGTGACAGCCGCAACCGCAGCCACACTCATGCTCATGTTTGTGATGATGATGGTGCCCGTGCTGGGTCGCAGCACCGCTCGGCAGCATGGCGGAGAGGGCGTTGACCATGGGCTGAACAGCGGAGGAAGCGTTGCTGTAAAGGTTGCTATAACCGGTCTGAACGTTGCCTACGAAGTCGCCATAGTCCATCATCCTCATTTGCTTGGTGTCGTGACAATAACCGTAGAACACCTCCGGGCCACGGCTTGCCGGTCTAGAACCAGGTTCCGATTGATAATGTTGTCGATGCATATGGGCTCTCCCTTTTGGAGCAAGGCTTGGCAAGCCCGCTCGATTTATTTCACTCGCACGCGCAATCCGCTCGGCGGTCGAGAGACGGACGGATTTGATCTGTGGTCCTGCTCTCCACAACCGTAGGGCTCCGGGATCTCGTGACACCGGGATTTCGGCGGGCTATGCAGAAATGTTTCGGATTTTCCTGAAACATTGAAACCCCACAGCTCGATTCCCATGAACGTGATGCCGAAATGCTGGGAATAGGGCTGCTCCAGACAGACGGGCGGGAGCGGCGCAAACTTCAGCGTGGTGCAGGTATCCATCGCCACTGGCTTAAGGTCGATTTGCGATTTGGAATCGCTGAACACCTTGGAGTCGGATGCGACCTTGGAGTCTGTCGTTGCCTTTGAATCGGTGGATATCTGGAGGGGCTCCAGTTTGATATCGGCACTGAGCGGTTCTATTTTAACGTCGATCGGGTCGAGCTTGACCTCGATATCCGTGTTGATGGTCGAGCCATCGCTGCCAATGGTAATCGGGAGGGGTTGACCACTCGGAACGTTCAGATTGACAGTGGAACTGCTCATAAAGAACTCCAGCTCAGTTGTGTTTCCGCGACGCCGCTTCCGGGGTTGCGGTGGTGTAGATATCGACGTTCACACTTGCGTTGTAGAGCCCCACCGAGAGGGAGTAGTGGTGCTGCGGCTTCAGCCCGGCGGGGATTTCAAATGTAAAATCCACCGCCGCACTTTGGCCGGGTGAGAGCGCAAACCCTTTGCGTTTGATGATCATGGTGCCTGCCTTCAGATCGGCCAGCTCGTCGAGCGCGGCCTTGGTCATCGACTCGACGGATTTTCGATCGCCTTTATGCAGGCCGTTTAGAATAGCAGTGATTATCGGGTCGGCCTCGAAGATCGGAACTTCACAATGGTTGCCCAGCAGCAAAACAACGTTACCCTTATTCTCGCAAACCACCGTCTTGGTATAGGAGGAGGCCTTGGCAGTGGCGATAATGGTGATGGCCCGCGGTTCCACATGCAGATCGACGACCTCTGGAACGTAGGCAGTGGCCGGCAAGGTGCGCGGCCCAACGGTGACTTCAAACTCGTAGATCCCTGGAGGCGTCTGGGGATCAAGCGGCAGCCTGGCTCGAAGGTTTGCCTGTTGCTTTCCCTGCAGGCGTGCACGGAAAGGAATCTCGCAGAGCGGCGCGCCGCCAGCGGCCCGGAGTTTCCCCGGATTTATCCCAATACTCCGGATCTTCTGTTTGTCAGAACTGGTGTTAACTACGGGGATGAGTCCTGTGATGGCGTGCGGCGGACCCGAGAAATGGATCCGCCTATCCTCAGAGCCGGCGAGATGAACGAACGCTGGTGGCGTGTTTTCGCTCGCAGCCATAGGCGTTTAATGCTCCTGTAACCTGAACTTCACTCTCGCAAAGAGTCCTGCAAGGCTGCGATACTGTCAATCTAATTAGAGACAGAACAGGAACGAATTGTATTGTGACTACTGAGTCACAGATCGGCCGAGCGCGGTTAGCATTTCACAACCGATCCGGGGGCTCCGAGGAGGTGCGTAAGCTGTGCAAGGACAAGCTAAAGCAATGGGCGGCGGAGCAGCGGAGCACTCTGTCCCGCGCCGAATTGACGTCACGGCAGCGGGTTGCGGTGGTTCACCCCGCCGGGCCGGTAGGACGAAGGAGGGAGCGTGCCTTTCGTGCCGGACATAAGGGCCGCGAACATTTCAGCGTGCGGAGCCTGGCACTCCCAGACACTAAACTCCGCCTGGGCCACCAGCAGCCGGACATCGCCGTAACGCCTCGCCGGTGGGAACTGTTCGAAGCGAGGGTAGAATGCATCCCAGGAGCTATTGTCATAACCGTGTCGATCCTCGGAGCCGTAGGGTCCAAACGCCGGGATCCCGGGTATCGGCCCCAACTCTGGATGGAGTTGAAGAAACGCAAGCGAATCGATGTGGAGTGGCTGCTGAACGTTCCGGGAACCCAGTCCTGTGAAGTAAACCAGCCCATTGGGATTCCCCCCGAGCACGTAGTCTGCGCATAGGCTGAGCGAGTTGAACAGGAGTTGGCGTTCGTCCGCGGCCAAACTGCCCATCTGAAGACGTGCGTAAACCAGGTCAAGGTATCGTTCCGTGACGGTCCCGGTTCCCCAGGCAATGGCATAAGACAAGGGTCGTGGATTGCGATGACCAGGCTTGGTGAGCGTCTCTTGGGCGATGTTGTGCGCCTGGCTGGCCAGGTCGTCGGTCGTTGCATCAAGGATATCGTGCTCTGGAGTGCCGGCCTGCCAATCCGGAGGCGGAGACGTGAGCAGACCAAGGACGTAATCCATCGGAACTCTTCGCGGGATGCTTGGGTCTTCTCTGGGTTCGAAGTCATCGAGGTCAAACTGGTTCCACGCTTGGTTTTGGATGGTTCCGTAGCGATGGCCGGGGTAGGCAATGTCGAGCGCATCCCAGGCGGAGAGGAATGCCTCTAGGTAATTCGCCTCGCCAGTCAGGCGGGAGAGTTCGCTTGCTCCATAGATCAGTGCCTCCGGATCCGCGTTGTGGGCCGCAGCGTAATTGAATGCTCGTTCCGCGCGATCCTGAAGCTCCGCTCCCCGGGCTTGGGAGAAGGGGGCCACCAACCGGGACGCTTGAGCGAAGAGGCCCGCGACTCGCGCCGTGTGATTCGCCTCCCGGCCGTAGGTCCAGTACGTGAGCAAATCGTCTGAGGCCAGGAATGCGCCGACTGCATTCTCATAGCTTTCCACGCCGAGGCGAACTCCGCCGTCATCTTCCTGCAATTGTTCCCAAGCACGGATGCTCCATAGTGCCTCGTCCAGCAGATCGGGCACGCCGTCCAGAATTGGATAATCCTCGGGGAGCAAGAGCTGCCCATCAGGGAAGCTCTCGGGGGTGAGTTCGTAGGCACGCATGAGCAACTGCGCAACTTTGGAGTGCGCCGGGCGAATATCGAAGTCCCCTGCGTCATGATGACCACCCTGAAGGACGCGCGGACCGTTCTTGGGGTCGGACTGCTGGTTGGGAAATCCGGTATTCTCGTCCCACGCCAAGGAATCGGCGGTGAAAACGGGCTGAGTGTGGTCCGCAGGCCGCGACCATTCGGTTACCTGCGGTTTCAAGTCGCCACCCCAACGATTGTGCAGTAGCCCGCGCACGACCGTGAAAAACGCCTTGAACGCGGCTCGTTCACTTATTTCCGTGCGATACGACACTCCGACGCCGGGCACACGGAGGCGATAATGGTTGGTTTCACTTGCCGGGAGCTGGGCCAAATCGATGTCTGCCACTTCGGTGCCCGAATCCGGGTCAATGCCAGGCTGGCGATTGAGCTGTAGGCCGGAGAGAATGGTGGTCCGCGGATTGGCCGGTTCAGCGGGCTCGAGAAGAATCTCCGCGGAAGTCGGAAAAGACGCTAGGGAAAGCGGCCCGCCGTCACCCATCCACCCCGAGACATAGGCGTAGCGGACGGTGGCACGAGGATTATAGCCAACTTGGTTGAGCTGGATTACGGGCGTCTCCAAATACCGGTCGCTAAAGGGCAAAACGAACTGAAGGCCGTCCGGGCCGCTAACATCCAGGATTGACGGGCTTCCGATAGCTTCGCCGAACACGAGAAACATCCGGTGATCCGTTTCGATGGGAGCAACCTCAGGTCCACCGATGTTTTCACCGAGCCCATATTCGGGGGCACCCGCCGGCACGGACTGGCGGTATACTGCGGTGATCGGAATTGGCGTCCCGTCGGGTCGCAACACTGCCCAATTCGTTTGGATTGAATTGGTGGGCCAGTTGCACAGGGTGACGCAAAGGATGTTGGGCGCAAAGCCCTGCACCTCGCGCAGAGCCGGCCGCAGAACAACTGTTGCGGCTGGTGTAGTCCGTGGCGGAAGCGCAGTACGTACCGGAACGAGTGCAGATTTAGTCCCTTGCGGGGTATCCATCTCGATTCGGAAGAAGTAATCCAGGGCGGCGGCTAAGTTTGTCACGGTTAGCTCCGAGGCCCCTCCGGGCAAGACGGCAACCAACCTCCGCGCCGGACCTTCTGCCGCCGCCGCCTGCGGTTCTGCTGCGAGGTAAATGCGCGTCGCCGCGGCGCCATCCGAGGGCGACCAAGACAGTTTAATTTCCGTGGATTGGACTCCAATTGCGCCGGCGCTGAAATCCCCATTTGGATCCCCGAGTAGACGAGCTCGGAAAAACCTCGGCTCATCAGAGGCGGATGGAGCCGTAACCACGGTGAAGGCATTGGAGTCGACCGCAGACCCTAGCGATCCCCACACCTTCAGGTCATTGGAAAAATCCACGCCCTTGGGGCCCACCGGCCCAGTCACACGGAACCGAAGACGGCCGTCGGCCAGCACTTGCGGCTGTTCCAGCCGCAGTGGCTGGCTTTGGGCGACGAGAACAATACCGGCAACACTGACCCATTTCAGTGTGGGGCTGGCGAGCTTTTTGATTAGATGGTATAGATTTGACATAAACTGATCTTAAGTTGATGAAGAATTGGAATGCCGTGTCATGTCGATCCGGTTCAAAGATTGCCAGGGAACTAATGGGCGATTGCACTATCCCAATCGAGGCCTAGGTTCCGCAGCCCGCGTCGGGCTTCGGCGAGGTTCCAAATCTGCATGACTCCGTTCTCCGACGACGCCGCAAGCTGGCGACCGTCGCGGCTAAAGGCCAGAGCGCTAATGAACAGCGGGGCTGGCGCCTCCAGGCGTGTGTTCTCCTCACCCGTAGCCGGGGAAAGAAGGGAAATCACGCGTGGCCTGAGGGTCACGGCTAGAAGCGTGCCGTCGGGACTGACTGCAATCGGAGAATATTGAGCAGCCGCGCTCTCGCGTGGCCATTTGCGCAAAAGCCTCCAATCACCGACCGACCAGAGTCGGTAATCCTGGGCCGTGCCGGTAGCGAGCCAGCGCGATTGCGGGTCGAAGACCGCTGCCGCCCGGTAGCCCGGAAGGCTGTGGCTCGTGGCGCCGGAAGCAGTGTCGATCAGGAAGGCTTCCTGACCGAAAGTGCCGACAGCCGCCCAGCGTCCATCAGAGCTGAGAGCGACGGAATCCCCCTCCAGATTGCCTGGCACTGGTAGGCGGCGGTTTCTCGTGTCCAGAAGCCAGAGATTGGTCTCAGCCAGCGCAGCCAGAAGCCGCCCATCGGAGCTTTGAGCGAATGCCTGGCATTGACCCGCAGGGATCAGTTGCTCTCGGGTTGAGTCCCGCCAGCGAACCAGACCCTCCTCTCCTGCGGTTATGATTGAGCCATCTCTCCTGTCGAAACGGGCGGCGGCTGAACCCTCGGTCCCCAGCAAGCGAATCGAGGAATGCTCAAGATCCGCCCAGGGCGTGGTCCCGTTTTGGCCCCAGACCAGCTGCCCACCGTCAACGCTGAAGTCGGACGCACCCAGGAAGCTCGCCGGGCCGGGGGCTCGAAGAGTGCGGTAGAGCGGTCGGTTGGTGATTATTTCCCACGCCCCAACCCCAGCCGTTTCTCGGTCGAAATAGAGGCGCGAGCCATCACTGCTAAACCCACTCGCTAAACCGATTGCGCTGCTCAATAGGACGCGTTCGGCCGCCACATCCCACACCCGAGTGATGCCATCGCGACCGCGAGCGACCAGGGTGGCACCGTCCGGACTGAAGGTGAGCAAAAAGGCCGGGCTCCCGGGCGCGCGCAGGATCCGGCGTCTCCGCGAGTCTCGCGGAGCGGCGGTTGGAGAGCCGCCATCCGGCATGACGTTGCAGAGATAGATTTCGGGCTGCATCCAGCACATGGCCGCAACACGCTCGCCATCGGGGTGCCACGCCAGAGCGGGGGACAGCCCAGCTTCGAACACCTCGCGGTGAACAACGGTCTTGTTCTCGAAATCCCGGATTATCAATGCATTTTCCGCCGCCACGGCAATCCAGGGATGACGGGGATTGAACCTTGCGCGGACGACGTGCCCGCCGGCGGCTGACGTGATGGGCTCCATCTCCGCTCCGGTCTCGAGGTTGTACATCCGCACCGTCGAGGATGCGGAACAGATGGCCAATCGTCGTCCATCGACGCTAAAGTCGATACTGAAGTCCGTTCCGCGTTTGACCTCGAAGCGAAAGCGGATGGATTTCTGGCGGGTGTCCCAGAGCAGCACCTCCGGACCTCGAAAATAGGCGGCGGCAAGCCATCGTCCATCGGGGCTGAATGACAGTTCGTCTCCCATTCGACCATCATTGTCCAGGATCATGGGGGGCGCGCCTGGATCGCTCGCAAACACCTTCAGGACGTGTTCCGACGGTGCGAGGCGCCACCACATGGCCACTCGACCATCGTCAGGGGCAACGGCGTACTTCGGAGGCATGAGCACGTCCGCAAGCTCCGGCTGGGGCGGCTTCCAGATGGGCAACTCGCGGAAGTCCATGAGCGCCAGAGCCGAGATCGCCTCGGTGCGCAGATCGGGCGTGGCCTGCGATCGCCCCTCCTCTTGGATCACAGATAGGATTCGTGACCGCTGCCCCATTTCACCCGCAGCACGCAGCGCTTTGGCCTCGAGCCGCCGCGATTTCCAGACCTCCTTCTGCTTCTCCTTGCTCGAGGCCTCTGCGCGTCGCCATTGCCAGGTGGTTGTGGCGAAACCAACGGTTAGCGCGACCAAGGCAAGACCAAGCGAGCCTGCGAGGGCGGGTTTGCGGCGGCACCAGCGCCAGACTCGTTCCGCGGCGCCTGCCGGACGCGCGTGGATCGACTCGCCCGCCAGGAACCGCCTCAAATCAGCGGCCAGCTCATTCGCCGAGGCGAACCGCCGGGCTGGATCCTTCGACAGGCACTTCAAGCAGATAGTGGCGAGATCCGCTGGGACTGCCGGATTAATTAACCGCGGCGACAGGGGTTCCTGGTCTGCCACTTGGCGCAAAACCTCGGCGAGTCCTTCCCCCGTGAAGGGCGCGCGGCCAGTCACCACGTGGTACAAAAGCGCCCCTAACGAGTAAACGTCCACCCTGGGATCGGCCTCGCCTCGCTTGGCGACCGCCTGTTCAGGCGCCATGTATGCGGGCGTCCCGAGCACTTGGCCGGTGAGAGTCAAATCACGGCTGAGTCCGCCTCTTAATTCGGCGTCGAATCGCTTTGCCAGGCCGAAGTCCGTGACATGCGGGAGGCCGGCAGGGTCGACCAGAATATTGGATGGCTTTAGGTCACGGTGGAGCACGCCTTGTTCGTGGGCGTGCTGAAGGGCCTCCGAGATCTGCCATAACAATTCTGCGGCCTGCCGCGAGGGCAGGGGACCGTTCCGAGTCAGTTCTCCCAAATGACGGCCGGCAATGAATTCCATGGCAAAATATGGATGGCCGTCGGCATCGCCAATTTCGAATAAAGTAACGATGTGCGGATGTCTCAGCCGGGCGGCGGTAGCCGCCTCGTCGCGAAATCGCTCCACATCCGCCGAAGACCGGAGCAGCGAGTCTCGCATCACCTTCAAAGCGACTTCCCGGTCCAGGCCGACGTGACGGGCGCGGAAAACCACTCCCATGCCGCCGCGGCCAACCTCCTCTAATAATTCATAGCTTCCCAGGGTGCGTCCCGCCTCTCCTTCAAGATCCCGTCGGGGCTCGAAATCCGACACCGGGGCAAGCAATGCTTGCGCCAAACATCGCGCGCAGAAGGTGCCCACCTCCGCTGGTGAGCGCAGCGTTCCGCAACGAGGGCACATCATGTTCGGGGTCGTCGGACCAGCAATCATTCCAAACCTAGATACAGGGATTTACCGCGGCGATTACAAAGGCCGGCCTTGTGCTGCTGAATTCACCGACTAGGGCTTTGCCAGCGCCGTCAGGAGCTCCCGAACCTCGGCATTGGGATCAATACCCGGCCCGACGGTGTTGGCGGCCTCAGACAAGAAGAGCTCGCGCAGCCGCTGGCGCAGCCGGTGGACGGTGACCGCAACGGTCTGGCGCCGCATGCCGAGCCGTTCCGAGACTTCCTCATACTCGCCAGGATTGGCAGCCTCAAGGAACGGCGCGAGGGCCTCGAACATCAGGGCGTGACCGCGGGCGTGTTGTTCCTCATGCAGCCGCTGAAACGCGCGAGAAAGGACCGTTCTGGCCCAGCGCCGGTCGAAGGCCAGCTCCGGGCTCTCGGCGCTGAGGTCCACGGCACAAATTGCCTCCGCGCTCTCTCCATCGATGGGGACGGGTACTGCTCCCGCGCCTCGCTTGGCGGCGCGGTCGCGATCGGCTTGGTTGATGACGTAATTTTGCAGCGACGTGAGCAAGAAGCTGCGAAATCGGCCATTTTCCTTCTTTACTCGACCGAGGTCGTCGCGTGCAAGGAACCTGGCCAGAAACCCTTGAACCAGATCCTGGGAATCGGCGGGTGATTTGCCCGAGCGTCGCAGGAAGGTGTACAGGGGTGGCCAATACGTGCGGCAAAGCTGGTCGAGAGCCCTTTCCGCGGAGTCGGATTGGGCGGTCATCACTTGGGTCCACTGAGTCTCCGGAAAGCGTGCTCCAGTCTCTGGGTTCGCGCCGGCCACGATGGGAATCATAGGCCCTGGGCCCGTCGGAATGCAAGCGGGGGGTAATTTGGGGCCTAATGGGCTGGTTCAACCGGGCTTTTTGAGCCCGCGCCGATCGGAATGTAATCGATCCCCCGTTTTCCTGTTTATGGGAGTGGACACGACGGCGCTGGCCTTCACGGCGAAACGCCGGATGCGATTCGCAAATCATAAGCTCAACTTCAACACTAAGATGAAACACATTGGCCCCCTTGCGAGATTCGGGCGAAGGCTATTCTACCTTCGCCTGATGGTGGTCGTGGCCATGATCTCCACCGCGGTTGGCCAAACCGGGTCTCCCGATCGTCTCCAGATCCCACCGCTCCCCCTTCAAGGAGAGACCTTTCTTTCCCAGACGGTGGCTCATTTTGGTGGCTCGGAGTGTTCGATATATGGAGTGTACGGGGCGTTGATCGAAGGCCTGGACGGGTGGCTGTACGGCACTGCTAGCGGCGAGGGCGCACCCTCTGGGCCCGGGGCCCTCGGGGTGGTCTTTCGGATTGCGAAAGACGGGTCGGTCTGCGAGATACTGCACACCTTCGGAACGAGCGCCGAGGATGGATACCAGCCATACGCTGAATTGGTCGATGGGCACGACGGATTCCTGTACGGGACAACGCTCTCCGGGGGTGCGACCAGCGCCGGAACGGCATTCCGTTTGCCGTCGGGACCGGCGGGCGGTGGCTACCAAAAGATCATCGATTTTCAGTTCATTGCTGGTGGGCAACCTTGGGGCGGACTGGTGCTTGGGGGCGACGGATTCCTCTACGGCACGGGGGTGAGCGGCGGGACGGGAGGGGGTGGGTTTGTCTTCCGTCTGGAGCCAGATGCGAGCTCGGCGACCGGTTGGTCGGCCCACGTGCTGCATGAGTTCCCCGATCCTGACAGGACGGGTCTCAATCAACCCTACCACCCTGCCGGGACGCTCGAACTTGGCCGCGACGGCTTCCTCTATGGCACGCTTGCTTATGGGGGGGGTACGCTCCCGTATGGTGGCGGGGTCTTCCGCCTCTCCACCGACGGACTCCTGTACGAGTCCCTCTATACTGCGACAGGCACTCCCGGATCGGCGGCTTTGCTCTTCGACCATCTGCTGCAGGCGCAGGACGGGGCGTTTTACGGCTTCAGCAACCTAAATGCTCCCACAAGCCCGGGAGCGCTGAATTATGGCGCGCTCTACCGGACCTCGTTCGAAGGAGGAACTTGGCAGACACGCTCGATCCATATGGCGGGGAGCGGAGATCCGGCCGCGCCGGCGCACAACATGCACATCATAGAGGGTCCAGATGGCCGTCTCTACGGTACCGGTAAAAATGGCGGTGCCGGTTTTGGGGGCGTGTTTGTCTGTGGCCGAGATGGTAGTGGCTTCAACTCTATCCTTCAGTTTCTCAACCACGATCCGGCGCCGGGGCGCTGGCCCCAGGCGGGTCTCTTGGCCGCCTCCGACGGTTGGTTCTATGGCACCACTTCGACCGGTGGCAGAGGCGGCGGCGGCACGCTTTTCCGCCTGAAACCGAACAACCTGGAACTTGGGGTCGGCGTAGATGTAGTGAGCATTACCCAGGGCGCCGATTTTGACGCGTCGACTTCGGGGGCGCCGCCTGTCGAGTACGGATTGCTCAGCAGCAAGAGCACGCTCGTCCGGGTGCAGCCGTTCACGTTGCGCCCTCCATCGCCCATTGTTTCCGCGGCTCTAAGCGTGGAAAAGGTCGGAGAAAGGACCCGCGTCCTTTTTGATCCCGTCGGGATACCGTCCGGCCCGATCGCGGGCTATCCGGTAGGGACTTTTCTCGGAGCTCCGGCGCTGGATTTTTGGCTGCCCGGATCGGCCTTTCCGACGGTTGGCGATTACCGCCTGACACTGCTCATCAAACTGGCGGATCTCCCACTGGTTACGCACGCAGTGCCCTTGGACCGGACTGGCCGCGTGCCTTCTGGCAGTCCGCTTTATTTTGGCATCGGGCCTCACCTCTCCGTCTTGCTGTTTCCCGGGAGCAGCCAGAACGCTTCGCCCCCTTCCGGCAACGCGATGCCATGGACCTCAGGCCACGCCAGCAGCCTGCTCGCCGCCGTAAGTGAGTGGGGTCGCCTTTTGCCTGTGAGGGAGGGTCTGCGTGGCTCAGTGGGCAGCGTCAGAGATGTTGACGCGGTGGAAGGGGTTCATTACCGGGTGCACCCCGGAGTATTTTCCGCTTCGGCCGGGGACTCTCGCGACACCTGGCGGGCTAGTTTTCGGCTCTACATGGCGAACGTCTTAGCGGCGGAGAATGCCGCGTTGGCACGGCTCCACGTCGCCGATCGGTTCGACCTTGGCATCGGCCTAGAAGCGGCCGTCACTAACTCTTGGGCGGACTTCCACCCCATCCGGTCGGGCCAGCCAAGCACAATCCTGGCCGAGTTTGACAGCGGCTCACGAGACACATCGCCCAGTTTGGTCCTGCGCGAAATAGCTCACGCATTGGGTCAGGGCGATTCAGCCGCCATAAACCTTCTAATGCCAGAGGGTCGCAAGATGGTGAACCTGGCTACCCGCGCCAATGTGCCTCGTCCCCAATCCGTGATGAACAGGACGGCCCCTTTCATTGCGAGCCCACAGGCGGCGCTTCCCGGCGCAACGTGGAACGCCCTCCGCCTGGCTCTCTCTCGCCGGCATCCCTCCGACCCACCCGTATGGACGGCCCGCCTCCAAGCACAGGGCCCTTTCTTCCATTTCTCGGGCATCCTGAGTGATGGGGGGGGCGTCACCCAGCCATCGTCCTTCGGTTCGGACTCGCCCTATGGTCCCTTGACCGAGCCGGCGCCAGGGAGTGTCTGGGAACTCGCGTTTCTCGGAGTCGGCGATCTACCGCTGGAATCATTGCCTTTCGCTGCTGATTATGATTCCAATGGGTATGCAGTAGTGTTGCTCGACGCGTCAATGCCCGAGGACACAACGGCTCTGCGTCTGCTGAATGGGGGGGCGATCGTGTGGGAAGCCTCCGTCACTGCACACTCTCCTCTGGTCGACCGGATTTTTACCGAGCTTCTCGACGCGAACCGTTTGCGGGTGACGTGGAGCGCCGAGGATCCCGACGGCGGTCCGCTGACGTTTTCGGTGTTCGTGAAGACCGCGACCGATGGGATGCCAAGGTTGCTCGCCACCGGACTGACTGACGATCAGTTTGTTTTCGACCCGACCTTGCTCCCGCCGGGTGCGGCTGTCCTGACCGTCGAAGCCTCCGACGGCTGGAATGTGGGCACGGCGGAGAATCCGTCTTTCATTGTCGCGCCCAGCAAGCCCTCGGTCGCCATCGCGCCGTTGCCGGGGACGGGGCAGCTCTCCAGCAGGTCATTGACACTGCGTGGGTTGGCCATTGATGCCTCCGGGGAATCTCTTCCCGAGGAGAGTATGACCTGGTTTGAGGGGGATGTTCTCCTAGGCAATGGCTCGCGATTGGACCGAGTCTTCGCTTCGGGTCTGCACACTGTGCAACTGGTCGCGACCAATGACGCCGGATTGTCCGCGAGCGATCAAGTGGTTCTCGACATCAAGGCGGACAGCGACGCGGATGGTGTGCCGGACGACTACGAGCAACTGCACGGGTTAACGATTGGAGTGGCGGACGGAGGCTCTGATGCTGACGGTGACCGCTTGACCGCTCTGGCTGAACTCTTGGCTGGCACGGACCCACAGAAGGTCGACTCCGACGGTGATGGCTTCGGTGATGGTGATGAGCTGCTGCTTGGCACGGACCCGGCCGATCCCACCAGCCTGCCGTTGCCGGAACGCCTCCGGCTCTCGGTCGACTACGTCAAACTTGGCGTTTGTCCAGCCACAGCCCAAACGGTTACGGTGGCCGCTCCGTCTGAGGACGTGTCGTGGGCCGCGACCACCAGCATGTCGGGAATCACTTTGCAGCCAAGTTCCGGCACAGGCAGCGGCCCCGTGGAGGTCACGCTGAACTGTGACGGGCTGAGCCCCGGTAACCATGGAGGTACGGTCTGGTTTACAACCCCGGGTGGGCGCCCCCAGGCGGTGGTCGTTGTGGCCACGGTTGTGGGTAGTGAGCCTGTTCCAGCGACCGTCACCATCGTTCCGCCATCCGACATCACCCTTGACTGTGACGGCAGTGGTTCGGCCATTGCGACATACATTCCCAGCATCACGCTGACTTCGGGTTACCAAGCCCTTATCGAGGTCGTGCCGCCGAGCGGCAGCCGCTTCACGATTGGCACCCATCCGGTGACCATTCGGGCGATCACTGCCAATGAAACGAATCAGGTTGTGTTTAACGTAACCGTGCGGCCTGAGGTTTCCCTGCTGGCGATCCAGCCTGCCCAAGATGAACTCCGCCTGTCCTGGTCGATCACCTGCGGTGATCCGGTTCTCGAATCCTCGGAGAGCGTCGGCCCTGGGGCTGTCTGGATACCGGCGGCAGCGAGCATCGAGCGAAAAGAGGGAGAGGCCTCGGTAAGGGTCCTCATGGATCCCTCCTCCCCGACGCGCTTTTTCCGATTACGATGGCCCTGAGCAGAACTCGTTTCCGGTTCGTCCTTTAGAGTTCCGCCTGGCACCGGCAGCATTTCAGAGTTGACCCAGGATTTCCGAGGCGGCGCGCACGCCTTCCGAGGCTCCGCCCTCCATGTATCCCTGGAAGTCTTGTGAGGTATGTTCGCCGGCAAAGAAGATGTTACCTTGGCGCACGCCCTCGTATCCGGCGATCGTGTGATACTGGTCGACACGCCAGAATGAATAGGAGCAATTGAAAAACGGGGAGAGGTGTGGGAGTGAACTGGTGGCTTTGCCGTTCCAATGCCGGGGCAATCCGGGGAAGACCCGGTCGAGTTGGCTGAGGAAGTGGGCTGCGTCCTGTTGGAGGTCGGTGTTTTCGGCGTAGGCGAAAGGCACTTTGGTTCGTTTCTGATCAGTGGGAGTGCCGCCAGTATAGTCGTTCAGGATGCCAATCACTCCAGGCTGAGCGCGTGTGGCCTCCCAAGTGTTCTGGTAATCCAGATCAGAGAAGCTCGAGCCGGTGCTCCTCCCCCAACTGCCTTGCTGGTTCCAGAGCCGCCGGGTGAACTGCAACTGGAGTTTCCCGTTGTGCCCACGCCCGAGTTGCTCAATGGCTTTGACCTTTAGGTGATCGAAACCGGCGTGTCCATAGTCCAACGTGCGCAATACGGCGAACGGCAGCGTAAGCACTACCAAGTCGGCGATGTCCTCGTGGAGCGCGCCGCCGGACTCGAAGCTGAGCGCGGCGGAACCGTCGGGGCGCTTGCGGATCGATGACAGGCTGTGGCTGGTCCGCACGGGCATACCAGAGCCAGCAAGATAGCCCGCAATGGCCAGCGGGATCTGTTGGTTGCCGCCGCGGACATGGAAGCGCTCGTCGGAGGCGCCGAAGATCTCAAACTGATCATCGGTCCCGGAGAGAAGATAGACGAGATTCAGCGCGCTTTGCTCGGTGGTATCGGCTCCATACTCGATCTCGTAGGCTACGTCGAGAAGTTGCCCCATTTTGGACGAATGCCCGCCGGGCACGCGCCTCTGAATCCAGTCCCAGACGCTCATCCGGTCGAGCTTGATACCCGCAGGAGTGCTGGTATCGAAGGTCGTGGGATAACCCGCCGCGTCCGAGTCGTCCAGGACCGCCTGGTAAACGGGCGCGAAATCCTGAACCGCCTGCTCGCGTGAGTAGTAGTCGTTGTTGAAATAGTAGGTATCGTCTGTGCCGTCGGGTTCAGCGGCCGTGAGGTCGTCCAGCGCCAGACCAAAGCGACCCGCCAGACTCTGAATCGTGGTGTGACCGGTGTCGATTAGCTCACCGCACCATTCGGTCACTTGGTTTCCGGCCCAATAGCCCGAAGCATTGGAGAACATCCGTCCGCCGATCCGTGGTGCGGCCTCGTAAACGGTGGAGCGGATTCCCTGATCCGCAAGGGTCAACGCGCAGCTCAATCCGGAGATCCCGGCGCCTATGATCGCGATCCGAGGCTGTCGGGACGACGCCGTCAGCGGGCGAGGGAGCGCGAGAGCCGCGGAAGCCGCTGCCGCGCCGCCTAGAAACTGGCGTCGGGTCAGAGCGCGCTTTCCGCTGGCGGTCTCGAGGGCCCGTCGGTCTTCGGCCGCTTGAATGGGGAGGCCCAGCTTCCTGGCGCCGCGATGCTGGCGGGCCAGGCGGAGAATGGAACGTAGGAGAAGCGTGTGTGCCATAAAGGGCCCTCATATATTGCATTTCATCACACAATGCAATCCAAACAGCCTAAGATGGCGGACGGCGCGGGGTGGGCTCTCAGGCGCACTAGTCCGAATCGAGTTCTGTTCGAAGCGTTCCGGCGCCCCCGAATCAGCATAGAGATCGTAGTCGATTGTCTCCAGGTCCTCGTCAAGGATACGGGTCTGAACACGGGACGGCATGGCGGCGGCCACGTCGAGGCTCGAGAGCATCGGATCACGAAATAGTCGACGTAAAGCGGCTTGGCCTCGGCCCCTGATTTAGGCCGGGTGGCGAGCGCTGTAAAAGCGGCTCAGAGCTCGCACGCGATGAACCTGGTAGCCGACGGCACAGCCGGTGAGTACCAGCAGCACCAGGAAGACGACATGCCAGTTTAGCTGTTCCACCGTTCGATGTCGCGAGAAGTACTCGACGAGGAGGGAGCTATAGCCTAGCGCCGCGAGGAGGGTTGTGAAGCCCACTAGGCGGACTCGAAACCAGAGCCCGGATATGGCAACCCAGACCAGGAAGCTGGCGCTTAAGGGTCCGGGCATCGCCTCATCGAGCCAAAGGACGACAGTCAGGCAGACGGTGTCCGCGGACACCCAGATGAATGGCACCGCCCTGCTCCAGCGTTCTCGTTCCAGGGCCCACTGGCAGACGACTGACCCAAGGGCCCAGAAGGCCAGCGTGCCTAGGATGCGCATATGGAGGCCAAGCGACACGGTGGGGTGATATGAGTAGGTTACCTGGGCGATGGCGGCACAGATCCCCAGGCCGAGCAGGCGCGCCACCAAGGCCGGCTGGCGTCGCACCCAATGGAGCATGAGGGGCCGGAACCCTGGGGGCCGAGCCTGGACCGGTTCATCGCGGCCGAAACGTTCCAGGTCCTCAGAGAGGGCACCAGCCGACGGGTAACGCTGGCCCGGTGATTTCTCCAAGCAACGCAGGCAAATTCTTTCCAGGTCGCGGGCAACCGTCGGGTTGATCATTCGTGGGACGATCACCTCACCCTCCAACACCTGCACCATGGTGTCCAAAGGAGAAGCGGCCGCGAAGGGCGGTTGTCCAGTGAGCAGGAAATAGAGGATGGCGCCTAGGCTGTAGATATCCGCGGCAGCGCCGAGATCCTTGGTCTTTCCCGCGGCCTGTTCGGGCGCCATGAAGCTCGGGGTACCCATGACGGCCCCTTCCACGGTTAAGGTACTGTCAGCGCCGATGTGCCTCGCCAGGCCGAAGTCCAAAATATGAGGTTCACCACCGGCGTCGATGAGGATGTTACTGGGCTTGAGATCGCGGTGCAGAATCCTACGTTCATGGGCATACTGCACGGCGCTCGCGATCTTGGCGACTAGTCGCGCCGCTTCTTTGTCATCGCCAGAGCGCCAGCGTCCTCCAGTTTTCAATTGGGCCAAGCTCTGGCCCTCGATGAACTGCATGCTGAAGTAGTGCTGACCTTCATGGCAGCCGACTTCGTAAATGCCTACGATGTTGGGATGTTCCAGATTGGCGGCGGCTTCTGCCTCGGCGTGAAAACGCTTCACCTCCGCCTCGCTGGCGAGTTGGCCAGCGAGGATCATCTTTAGCGCCGCGAGGCGTTTGAGGCTGATCTGCCTGGCCTTGTACACCACCCCCATGCCCCCGCGCGCAATCTCCCCGAGCAATTCATAATCGCCGAAGCCTTGCTGTATCTCTTCCGCGATCGTACGTACCAACACCGAATCCGAGACGGCGATAGTCTCCTCGGTGTTTGTCTGCTCCGCACGCGCGCGCGCCGCTGTCGTCCCTGGACGTAGATGGCGGTGGGGACCCTGAAGAAAATCTCCGGCGCGTGCGTGTGCGGACAGAAGAGTCTCCACCTGCGAGCGTAATTCTCGATCAGCCTGGCAGGCCTTGTCGAGGAGTTCAGCTCGGTCGGCCAACGTTGTCGCCAGCGCTTGCGAGAACAATTCCTGGATCCGTTCTTCGCGCGTCACAAACTCAACCTTTCGCCGCTTTAATCGCAAATCGTTGCGGCTTGCGTGTCACTGCGGGATCGAGCTAACGCTTCTCCCACACTGGTCCCGCCAAGCTTAGATGCGCCATTCGTCAATGACTCCCTTCATCGCCGAACGCGAAATCTGATCAGGCGCTGCTCTGCGGGCCTCGGTTTCGGACGTACCCGCGCAGCCGATGCGGACCCGCAACCGCCCTGCCGCCGGACCAAGCTCATTACTGATCCTTTAGCCTGGGACTGCAAGCGTGAAATGAACTGAACCAGACGGGCTTGCCGCCTGGTGAACCCAAGATCGCGTGGGAGGCCTCCGGTCTCCCAAAGGAGCGAACGGAGGAACCGGGTGGCACCGAAAAGTGGTACGCACGCTTGTCCACCGCAGTGAGCCGGTCGCCCGGATCGCTCTCCAGGATTCGGGCCCGGCTCTTGGCAGCGCACAGCACTCCGGGAGACGAAAAAACTCGCTTTTCAGCCGATTTTTGCTAAGGTGTCGGCACGATTGTTGCGTCCTCAGGTTCGCATGATTGCCGGCAGCAGACGACCGCGCGGCCCCAAACGACTCTTGTTTTCAACCGTATGCCTGCTCCTGGGTATCACGGGTGTGTCTTGCTCTGCCATAGGGGCCCCCCTAACCTGGATTTGGTCAAACCCTCAGCCGCACGGCAATGAGATCTATGACTTCGCCACATCGGGCGCGCTTAGCGTAGAAGTAGGCGAGCGGGGTCAACTCTATACTAGTCTCAACCAAGAGCTGTGGGTCCCTAGGGTGAGCGGTACCGATCGCGCCCTGCGCGCGGTGGTGTTTTTTGGCAACAAAGTGGTCATCACCGGCGAGGAGGGTACGGTGGTGTCGGCCGACGTTGCTGCCCTCACCGACTTTACGTTCTTGGATCTGGGCACGACCGACTGGCTTGAGGGCGTTGCGGCCTCGACCAACCAATTGGTGGCCGTGGGAGATAACGGCGCCATCTACACAAGCGAGGATGCGCAGAAATGGACCCGTCGGCCAGTGTCGTTCTCTCTTTGGCTGCGAGGGGTGGCTTATGGTCAGGGGACATTTGTCACGGTCGGAGAAGGTGGTTTAATTGCCACTAGCCCCGACGGCGTGGCCTGGCAAGTGCGCCCCAGCCAGACCTTCCTGAACCTGAACCGTGTTGCCTGGCTGACGAATCATTTCGTAATTGTGGGAGATAGCGGCACCGTGCTGGTGAGCACGGATGCTTCCGGCTCGCGTTGGAATCCGGTCTCAAAGAGCAATTCCCCGACCAATGATCTCTACGGGGTTGCTGGCTCCATCCCCGGGTTGGTCGCAAACGGAACGATCCTGGTAACTGGCGACAATGAGCTGAGGCTTCTCCAAGGCGGGCAGACCGCATGGTCAAACCAGCTAAGTGTTGCGGGAAGTCCAGGCCCCGCTCCAGCTTGGACTTACTACACCGCCTGGGACGCCGGTGGAAACTACTTCGTCGCCGGTCACACGGGCCAGATCGTTGAGGGATTCCAAACTAACACGTCGGCTGCCTACGAATGGGCCACACCTCCGGCGTCGGTCCGCAATTGGCTTTGGGACGTCACGCATTTGGCGGGCATCTACCTGGCAGCGGGCGATTTCGGTACTATCATGACAAGCCCTGACGGCGCCACTTGGGACGTTGGCCTGGTCTCCGGCGCCGCCACGAATTCGGTTCTGCTAGGCGTTGGGGGGCGTACCAACTTAATGCTCGCCGTCGGGTCGGCCGGCCAATTACTCACCAGCACCAATGCCGTTGTCTGGTCGTCGATCCAGCCATCTCCCACGACCAACGATCTCCAGGGCATCCTGTGTTTTAGTAACCTGTTCACGGTCTGCGGCGGTAACGGCTCAATCCTGACCAGCCCCGACAGCCTTGCCTGGACGGCTCATCCTACTCACACGACGAGTTTCTTGTCTGGGATTGCATCGTTTCCAGGCGGGTTGGTGGTGGTGGGGGACGCAGGGGCCATCCTGACCAGCCCTGACGCAGTTACCTGGACGCTCCAGGCTTCCGGCCTGACGAACTGGATTTACCGGGTGCGTTATCTAGCGGACCAACTGGTGGCGGTGGGTGAAGCCGGGCTTGTCCTGACCAGTCCCGATGGTTCGAAGTGGACGCGCAGGGATAGTGGAACCACGCAATGGCTCGACGATGTGGTGCTCCTGGATGGAACGTATTACGCATTCGGGGCCCAGGGCACTGGGATCGGCAGCCCCGACGGCGCCGTGTGGTCGCCCGTAGAGGTCATTACGCAATCCTCCCTCTTCAGCGCCGTCGCGGCACAACATCAGCTCGTTGTCGTCGGAACCGAGGGGGTTATCCTCCGCGGGCAACCAGCGCCCTTGAATATCTTGGGCTACGCGCGGACGCAAGGGACCAATTTGTTCCGCATCTCCGGCGTGCCCGGTTCTCAACTGACTCTGCAGCGGACGGAGGACCTTCTCTCCTGGACAAATCTGGCGCAGCTCCAACTGCTCGACAACACGGGTGTGGGGATTGTGCAAGACGCCAGGACCAACCCGCCCCCTCGCGAGACCTATCGCGCCGCCCAGCCTTAGCGGTGGGTCATTCGACCAACCCGCGTTTTCGGAGCAAAGCTTCCATGGCGCGGTCCATGAGTAGATCCGCCAGCGGCTTCGTGACTTCATCCAGAGCTGCGTTAGCGGCCTTGAGGCGTAAGGGGTCGCCCACTTTACTCTGAGGGTCCTCCGCCGCCAGAGCCTCTTCCAATGCGCGCAGAGCCGTTTCCACGTTGGCCCGGTACTCCGGCTCCAAATCGCCGTGGCATTCGGCTAAACCTTTGCGTGTCGCCGTGAGAGTCTCTCCGGCACGCAGCTTCGCTTCGATCCACTGACGCGCCCGAAGATCGTCGAAGGCGTGCTCGACGGATTCCTCCACCATCTGTTGGACTTGGGCATCCTCGACATCCACGGCGGACTTCATCGGCACCACAACTTGCTCGCCGGTTTTGATGTCTCTAGCCAGCACATGAAGGATCCCGTTGGCGTCGATTTCAAACTGGACTCCAACGCGAGGGATGCCCTTGGGCGCCGATTCGAATCCGATCGTGAATTTTCCCAAGCTCCAGTTATCCGGTGCCCGCTCGCGCTCGCCCTGAAGCACATGGATGAGCATGTCACGCTGGTTATCGACTGCGGTGGTGAACATCTCACCCGCTTTGATCGGGATGGTGGAGTTGCGCGGGATGATGACGTTCATGAGGCCGCCGAAGGTCTCAATGCCCAGTGAGAGCGGGGTGACGTCCAGCAACAAGACGTTGCGGAACCCGCCGCTCAAGATCTCTGCTTGAATCGCCGCGCCCAAAGCAACGGCTTCGTCCGGGTTCTGCGACGTGTTGAGCTGCGGGCCTGCGGGCCGGTGATAGTCGCTGCCTAGGCGCAAGCCGCCTCGCTCTTCCTCAAATTCCTGGCAGCCGAACCACTCCGAAACTAATCGGCGCACCAATGGCATGCGTGTTTGCCCGCCTACCAGGATCACCTGATCCAGAGCTTTGGCTTCCAGTTTTGCATCGCCCAGCGAGCGAAGACAGTGAGCACGGGTCCTCATGACGATCTCGCGTGTCAGGTCCTCCAGTTCGGTGCGCGCGAAACGGCAGGAGAAGCTGAAGGCGGGCGTGAGGAACGGCAAAGTGATCTCGACCTCCGTTTCGGTGGAGAGTTGGATTTTCGCGGCCTCCGCGACCTCTCTGATGCGCGCGAGCATAGGGAGGTCACCCTCGGGGTCAGGGCCGCCAGCAGCTTTGATTTTCTCCATCAGAAAGTCGATCACTCGCCGGTCCAGATCGTCTCCACCGAGGCGGGTATTGCCGTTGGTCGAGAGGACTTGGAACACGCCTCCATCCAGCTCGAGGATCGAGAGATCAAAAGTCCCTCCGCCCAGGTCATAAACGGCGATCCGCGCATGTTCCTTTAGCTTGTCCAATCCATAAGCCAGGGCTGCGGCCGTGGGTTCGTTGACAATCCTTTCGACCGTCAACCCCGCCAACTCGCCGGCTCTTTTGGTAGCATTGCGCTGCGCGTCGTTGAAATAGGCGGGCACTGTGATAACCGCCCTGGTCACGGTTTCGCCTAGCGCTGCCTCAGCGTCGCCTTTGAGCTTCTTGAGCACCTCGGCTGAGACTGCTTCGGGCGCTAGCGCCCGCCCGTGAATATCGATGGTCACCGGCCCACCCCCGTCGCCGCGAACAGGATAAGTCACCAGCATTTCCTCCCGCGCAATCTCATTGGCCCGACGCCCCATGAATCGCTTCACGGAATAAACGGTCTCCGCCGGCCTGAGGACCCGAACCCGATTGGCTTGGCGTCCAACAATCGGAGCCGCCTCCGGTCCCGGATAGGACACGACCGAGGGCGTCAAGCGCTGGCCCTCGGCGTCAGCCAGCACATAGGGAATGCCAGCCTCGACGACCGCGACGAGCGAGTTCGTCGTGCCGAGATCGATTCCAACCATCTTGTTCACGATCGTAATGCTGCCATGTCGGCCGGGGGCGCGCACGCCCAAAGTGCCGATCTGACGTTGACGCGCGAAGCGATTCCCGCAATCGTCCTGAAGTTAAGAACCATGAATTCATACTTCAGTGCTCTCGTTCCTGCGCTATCGCTGTCAGCGGCCGCAGCGGCCGCTGATTTCCCCGCTTGGAAACAGATTTCGAGCAAGAACGGAGACCTCCCGGTTCCTGGCGAGTCGACTCAGCAGACAGGGGCGGTGATTGCGGACTTTGACAAGGACGGCGTGTCCGACTTCATCCTCAGTTTTCGGGAGAAAGGGCCCGCTCTTGTGTGGTACCGCCATAAGACCAACGGTTGGGATCGATTGGTCATCGACCCCGCCTATCTGACCGTCGAGGCTGGGGGCGCGGTCTTGGACATCGACGGCGACGGCGATCTGGACGTAGTCTTTGGAGGGGACTGGCAGAGCAAGCAAGTTTGGTGGTGGGAAAATCCGTATCCTAATTTCGACCCAAAGGTTCCCTGGAAACGGCATCTCATCAAGGACGGCGGCGAGACGCAGCACCACGATCAGGTTTTTGGCGATTTCCTTGGGATCGGAAAGCCGCAGTTGGCCTACTGGAATCAGGGGGCCAAGAAGATCTTCCTTGCGAAGATCCCTGAGAATCCTCGAACGGCAGCGAGTTGGCCGGCGGTCGAGATTTTTGCTGGGGAGGCAGGGGAGGGCGGGCGCGCCAGCCTCAAGTATCCCGAGGGCATGGCAGCCGCGGACATCGATGGCGACGGCAAGACCGACCTGGTAGCGGGCAATTACTGGTTCAAGCACATGGGGGGAACGCGTTTCGAGCCTGTCAAGGTGGCCGAGATTGGCGGGCGCGTGGCGGTTGGCAAATTCAAACCAGGGCGGTACCCGCAGATCGTGATTGCGCCCGGAGACGGGGTCGGGCCGCTCCGGTGGTACGAGTGCACGGGGAATCCGTTCAAGTCCTCTGATTGGCTGGGTCATAACCTGGTGGACCGAGAGGTGATCCATGGACACAGCTTAGCATTGGCCGATCTTAATGGTGATGGCAATTTGGATATCTTTTGTGCCGAGATGGCCAAATGGACCGAGAAACACCCGCAACCGGATAATCCCAAAGCAACAGCTTGGATCTTCTACGGGAATGGCAAGGGCGAGTTCACACGACGTGAGCTGGTCACGGGGCAAGGCTTCCACGAAGCGAAAATCGGCGACCTGAACGGCGATGGCAGACCCGACATTCTCAACAAGCCGTATAATTGGGAGACGCCGCGGGTTGATATTTGGTTGAACCAGGGAACCAGCCTGGCTGCTACTCGAGCGTCGCCGGCTGGTTCATTGCACGGGCGCGTGGGGCTCCAGTTGGCCAGTCTTCATCACGAACTCGGACAGAACCTACCCGTGACTCTTCTCCGAACCCAACGCTATGGATTCACCCAAGTCGAACTCAACGGTACCGCTGCAGCCACCGCGGAGAGGTTCCGCTCGGAGTTGGAGAAGGCCAAGCTCCTTTGCACCGCGGTGGTTTTTCCCTATGAACGTTTTCAGGCGGACCTCGTCGGCGTCGCCAAGGATGCCCACGCCTTGGGCGCGTCGTTCGCGGTGTGTGACTGGATTCCCCACGATGAGGCTTTGACCCCCATGGATTGCCAACTTGCAGCGACGCGTTTCAATTCCTGGGGGGCAACTCTCAAGAACGAGGGCATTCGATTTGTCTATCACTTGCACGGATACGAGTTTGTGCCCGCAGGCAGCCAGACCCTTTTCGACACCCTCGTGGAAGGCACGCGCGCGGAGTCGGTCGGCTTTGAGCTCGACCTGTTCTGGGTTGCTCAAGCAGGACAGGATCCGGTGCAACTCCTGAAGCATTATCCTCGCCGCTTCCCACTCATGCGCTTGCACGACTTGCGCCCAGGCGCCCCGACCGGCGTCCTTACCGGACGAGCTCTCGAAGATGACAGCGTCGCGATCGGCTCCGGGCAGTTGGACTTGCCCGCCATTCTGGGCGAGGCTCAGAAGGCCGGGGTCGAGTCATACTTCCTCGAGGACGACTCACGGGAGGCGGCAGCGCACATCGCGCCCAGCCTCAAGTTCCTCGAAACCATCCGCTTCTAGGGGAGCAGTCCGAAGGCGCCTAACCCCCCCGTCAGACGCCCAACTTATTCCATGAACTCGACAAAGCCTGAGAAGGCAAAACGCCATGTCGGCATGGGCCTCATCGCCGGTTTCAAACTGGTCAAGGGGGTGCTCCTGTTCTGCGCGGCGCTGGGGCTTCTCCACCTCGGTGGGAAAGACGTCGGTGCCACCGTTGAGCACTGGGTGACCGCGCTACGAATGGATCCAGATAACCGGCACATCCACGCTTTTCTGGCCACGATCGCCGATGTGGATCCACGCAAGTTACGGGCTATCAGCGCCGGGTCATTCATTTATTCAGCATTGCTCCTGACCGAGGGGGTGGGTTTGTGGCTCGAGAAAGGTTGGGCTGAGTATCTCACGGTTATTGCCACCGCCGGCTTTGTTCCGCTGGAAATCATCGAGATAATCAAGCGCGTCCGGACGGTCAAAATCTTGGTGCTGATCCTCAACCTGGTGATCGTGGCCTATGTGATTTGGATGATTCGGGCCGGGAGGAAGCGACACAATAGCGCCCCATGATCAGCCACGTAACCAGAGGCGGTCGTGCCTGCGGCGCGGGGCACAACCGTCCCCTCCTAGTATAATCCGCTAGAACGCCGCTCGGGCAATGGCCACAGAATCGCTGAAGCGCTTGTTGTCTGCGCGAATGCGGGCGACCAAGGTCTTGGAAACGGCGAGCAAGAACGGGGCAGCAAGATCGGGTGTTTCGGTGACCAAGCGCCGAAAATTCACCGCTGAGATCTTCAAGAGCACGCTGTCATGATTCGCCACGACGTCGGCTGAGCGCGGCCCTTGATCGAACAAGGACGTTTCACCAAAGAAATCGCCCGCACCGAGGGTTGTGAGAATGGTCTCTTTCTGGCTGATTATGAGCCGCACGCGAACCTCGCCATCCAGAACCAAATACATCGAGTCGCCGTGCGTTCCCTTTTTCACAATCTCTGAGAACGCGCGCACGTTCTGTACCTCCATCATCTGGGCGAAGCGTCCCAACTGCTGATCAGTCATCTCGGCCAAAATCTTTACCCGGCGGAGTGTTCCCGGCTTGATGCCTGGGATAAGCGGACTGAACAAGGTCGTCCCCCCCGAACCTTGAGCCCCCTGCTTGGGCGGGCCGGAAAAGAAGAGACCAAGTTCAGCCACTTGGGCCGCTTTAGACCACGCCCCCTGGTTTTCACAGAAAATCCATGTGTCGGCCGTCACGCGCTCCTCGCGAACCCAGTCCACCAAGACCGGCAATTCCACGGGTCCATAAACAACGTTGTCCACCCCCCAGATCTTGTAGCCAGCCACATTGTCTTGAATTACAGACATAGAACGGAAAGTAGCTGTTGGCTGGGCCAGTTCAAAGCCAAAAACGCTTGCGTGTAGCCTCCAGGTGCACGGAGTACGCGAACGTGCCGTCGAAGTACATTTTTCGGACGGTATTGCCTCCAACCCTATCGCACATGGCTCTGATTGCGCCCACCTCACCAACCTCAGACTCTTGGCCGGCCAGAACTCCTCCCGAATGGCTACATTCGTTCGGTAGTCTCGATCCCCAGAACTTCCAAACCTTGCTTCAGCACACGTCCCGCTAATTCACACAGAGCCAAGCGGCTCGATCGTTCAGGCTCAGCGGCTTTGAGCACTGGACAGTTCTCATAGAAGCTCGTGAAGTGCCCGGCCAGCTCAAACAGGTAATTGCACAGGTAATTGGGCCGATATTCCTCCGCCACCGCTTCAAGGACGATGCCGAAGTTGAGCATGTGTTTGGCGAGCCGAAGTTCCTCCGCTGCTCCCAATGCCAGGCTGTCCAAAGCACCCTCTCGCCAGCCTTGGACACTTTCTCCTTCGGTGGAAAGCTTGCGGAAGACTCCGCAGGTCCGCGTGTAGGCGTAAAGCAAATAGGGCGCCGTATTGCCGTTGAGCGCCAGCATTTTGTCCCAGTCAAATACGTAGTCGCTCTGCCGGTTGGGGAGCAGGTCGGAGTACTTTACGGCTCCCAGCCCGACAATCCGCGCGATCTCCTGCCGCCGGGGCTCATCAAGATCCGGGTTCCGCTCCGCCACCTCACGCATGACTCGTTCTTCCGCCTCATCTAAAATGTCCGCAAGTTTGATGGTGTCACCGGACTTAGTCTTGAAGGGCCGGCCATCGGGTCCAAGAATTGTGCCAAACCAAACATGGGCCAAGCGCACCTGAGCGTCCGGATGCCAGCGTCGAAAAACCGCGAAAAGTTGGCGGAAATGCAATTGTTGGCGTCCGTCGGTGACATAGACGATGTCGTTCGGATGCCATGTGCCCATCCGGTACGCGAGGGTGGCGAGATCAGTCGTTGTATAATTGGAGGCACCGTCGCTTTTCTGAATCATCGCGACGCTATCCTTGAGATCAGCTTGGTCTCCGAACGACACGACCACCGCTCCTTCGCTCTCCTGAGCGATCCCGCGGTTCAGCAGTTCCTGCACGATGTCTTTGAGGTGAGGATTGTAGAAGCTCTCCCCCAGAGTATGGTCGAACTTAACCCCCAGCCTCGAATAAATGGCGTCGAAATAAGCCCGCGACAGCGCGATCATTTGGCGCCAGATTCCGAGGTTCTCCGGGTCGCCATTCTGCAACTTCACCAGTTCGCTCTTGGCGCGTTCGAGGAGCGCGGGGTCGTTCTCGGAGAGAGCATGGACCGTCTTGTATAACCGCTCCATCTCCGCAATCGGATCCTGGGCAAGGGCATCTTTATCAAGCAGGTCTTTCCAGCCCACCAGGAGCTTTCCGAATTGTGTCCCCCAATCGCCCAGATGGTTGTCGGTGATGACGTTGTGGCCCAGCAGCCTCAGAGTGCGCGCGAGGCAGTCGCCCAGCACGGTTGATCTGATGTGGCCCACATGCATGGGCTTGGCTACGTTTGGCGAGCTGAAGTCTACCACTACCGTGCGCGGCTGAGGCGAAGTCCGGTAGAAAAGGTGCTCATTCCTCAACGCTGCTCTCAGAATCTCCGCTACCGCCTGCGGCCGAAGCCGGAAGTTCAGGAAGCCCGCGCCCGCGACTTCCACCGACTCACAGAGATCGTCCACCTGCAAAGCAGCGCGGATCTCGGTGGCGAGTTGACGGGGGTTCAGCTTGCGTTCCTTGGCCAAAGCCATTAGGGCATTGGTTTGGTAATCACCGAACCTTGGGTCGGGACAGGGCCTTACGAAGATCGAGCCTAGTGCAACTTCAGGCAGACGTGCCACAACCGCCTGATGCAGTCGCTGCTCGAGGGTATGATGCAGCATGGAGGGGAAGTGCAGCGTCCTGAGCTCCGGTTTCTGGGTCGTCGCCCAGTTTTATTTCGGCCCGGAGTTATCTTTGATGATCTTGTACATCGCTTCGGCGTCCGGTGCTTCTTCCAGTGCCTGTCGAAATTCCTTCCGGTGAAGGAGTTTGGCGATGTCGGCGAGTGTGTGCAGGTGTTTCTGAAACTGCCCCTGGGGGACCAAGAAAAGCGTCACCAAGCTCACCGGTTGGTTGTCCAGGGCCTCGAAATTGATACCTGTCTTCGACCGCCCGAAGGCGGCCACCACATCCGGGATCAGATCGGTCGATGCGTGAGGGATCCCGATGCCGAACCCGATGCCGGTGCTCATCGAGTTTTCGCGCTTGCGAACCACCGCTGCGATCGACTCGCGGGTCTCTGCTTTGATCCTGCCAGAATCGACCAGGCATTGGATCAATTCGTCGATCACCTCCCACCGATTGGCGGCCTTAAGGTCCGGAAGGATGTTGTCCGGTTGGAGAATGTCACCGAGGGTCATAGCGCATGCTGCAAGGCATACATTTGGCCTGAACACTACGGGCATTTCAAGCGCGAACTGAACGGGTGGAAACGCCGGCGAGTTGACTCAAATTAAAAGACACCGGGGGAGCTAAGCTGAGGGGAGGCAAAAGGGGTCGTTGACTCACGGGAAAAAGACACCGGGAATCGGTGTGGATGAACATGAGCCAAGAGTTGAAGAAA
>Ga0265314_10000600_pt1 | contig 44965 bp, 44 predicted proteins | sample 4126metaG_FD_203106 | JGI IMG/M metagenome (GOLD analysis project Ga0265314, IMG submission 203106) | Rhizosphere microbial communities from Carex aquatilis grown in University of Washington, Seatle, WA, United States - 4-1-26 metaG | ecosystem: Host-associated > Plants > Roots > Rhizosphere >... | reverse complement strand
CGTTGGCTTCTTGCCTCCCGCTCCGAATCTCAGCGACCGCGACCATGCGGGCGGGATTTTTCCGGCGTGGCGGTCGGCTTGGGAACGCAACTTTCTACGGAAGCAATGGACTGCGACCGGCGCGCTGTTGGATGACGCGTGGCGCTAGTGCGGGCGGTAACGAGTGCGGTATGGCGCGCGGGGAACCACGTTTTGACTTGACCTTTGCATTTGGATAGGGTCCACCGTACGCGGCTTGGGCCTTCTTTTATCTCGCAAGCCACGGGGATTTCAGCGCATCTTTCTCGCGCCAGGAATCGCGATCGGGTGTCGGTCTCTTACCAACGAAACTGGCCTTCTACGAATGCGGAAGCGGAGGATTTCATGAAGCGCATGCTGCGTACGACGGTGATCGCGGTTCCCCTTGTCGGCGCGATTGGCGTCGCACTCAACTGTTCGAGCACCGGAAGCGGCACGTACGTACCTACGGGAAGCAGCTCCAGCAGTAGCTCGGGAGGCGGCGATCAGGGCACGGGCTCCTCGAGCGGCGGATCGAGCAGCGGCGGGTCGAGCAGCAGCGGCGGGTCCAGCAGCGGCGACATGAGCAGCAGCGGCGGGTCCAGCAGCGGCGACATGAGCAGCAGCGGGGGCTCGAGCAGCAGTTCGGGCGGCAGCAGCGGCGTCGGCGGGAGCAGCGGGTCGAGCGGCAGCTCCGGCAGCAGCAGTGGGAGCAGCGGTTCGAGCGGCAGCAGCGGTTCGAGCGGCGGGTCGAGCGGGAGCAGCAGCTCGAGCAGCGGGGGAGACGCAGGCGGCGCCGTCTCCGTCGCCACCATCTTCGGCAACAAGAACACCTATGGCGAGTCCGTGCAAAACTCGTTCATTCTCTTTCCGTGCTACTCGCAAAACCAGCAAGACTGCATCACATTTCAGGGCGCGTGTCCCAACCAGAATACCGCCTTGCCGATGGAGCAGCAGGGGTTCACGACGCACGAGTATTTTACATTGGGCGGCACGCCGGGAACGATGTACTCGGCGACCTTCACCGTCCACGGAGTATCTGAAGCGAAGTACTACATGGGCGGCACCAGGTTCGCCGGAAACACCGACCCGACCAACCCGTATGCCCCCGCGGGAATCGACACGTTCTACACGGGCGGCACGCCGGTCAACGTCGAGAACTACAATATCTACAAAATCACGGTATGGAATCCTCCCGCGCCCGGCGCGGATGCGGGCCCCGGTGGCACCGGCACCGAAGTGCAGCACTACTATTTGAACTCGTTCCCCCAGACGAACACCCCGTACGAGTACCACGAAACGTTCCCGATCTCGTGGACCCACCAAATCCCCGTGCCCGGTGGCGGTATCATCGAGTACTCGACCGCCGATCGGAACTGCCGCGCCGTGGACAATTGCGGCTCTGGCTTCCGTACGACCCCATGCACGGGGGTGGCCAATTCGTCGATCAGCATCCCGAGCGACCCGAGCGTCATGATTCCGGCGATGTACATGGGTCAGCCGGTATCGGCGTTGAATTTGATCAGCGGTACCACCCAGCCGTATCACTCGCAGGCTTTCCACATCACGGTAACCGCAGTCACGCCGATGTAGCGCTCTTGCGGCCGAAGGCGCTTCGTGCTTGCACCTGGCGCCTTGCCGCAAGTATTGTCCGACCGCGACGGGGTGTCTTCCTCGGGAGATCGAGGAGGCCAGCCCCGCAGCGCGGGCGCCCAAGTTTTGTCCAGTCGCGCGCATCTACCGAGAAAGGATCGAAGCGGGAGCCGCATGACATTCGTGAAAGTTTTCCAAACGAAGCTTGCAGTCGCCACCGCCGCGCTCGCGCTGGGTCTCTCGTTGAGCAGCCCGGCGCTCGCCGAAGTGACCATCGTCAAGGGCGACGCCTGGGAGATGTACACCACCGGCCGCGTGGATGCGTTCTTCAGCTATGGAGTCGGCGACGCGAGCCCGGTGGTTCGCCCCGGCGAGAATATCCCCGCGGGCGGCGGGCTCAACACCGGCAACGACACCTTGCCGAGCAGTAACCCGCCGACCAACGGTCCCGATGGAAACCCTCTGCCGCAGCAGGGGCGATTCCAGAGCATGCGGCTCCGCAGCGGGTTCGTACCGAACGTGTTCGGCGTTGGCTTCCGGCGCAAGTTGAACGACGACACCATGCTCAGTGCGAAAATCGCCATCTGGGCGACGCTCGAGACCGACTCCCAGCGAAAGGAGGCCCAAGTGGTCGCCGACGCGCGGGAAGGGTATCTGAAGGTCGAAAGCAAGAGATGGGGAAGCGTCCTCGCCGGGCGCGCACTCGATCTCTTTTCGCGGGGCGCCACCGAGAACGATTTCATGTACGCACATGGGTATGGGCTCGGATACCCAGGAAATATCGACAATGTCGGTCCCACCAACGGCATGATCGGGTTCGGGGTCTTGGCCGCCTTTTTCTCTCCCGGAATTGTGTACAACACGCCAAACTTGGGCGGCCTTCAGCTGGCGGTCGGGGTTTACGATCCTTCCCCCCTCGCAGGGTTCTTTGACGCGACGAGGGAAGTTCGAACCGAGGGCGAGGTCACGTACGATTGGAGCCGGGGGCTGCTGAAGCTCCACCTATTCGGCAACGGCGGGTATCAGAACTTCTACAAGAACGGCTCGGACAGCTCAGCCCACGGCTACGGCGCGGGGTACGGCGCACGAGTCGAGGTGGGGCCGGTGCACTTGGGGTTGGCGGGTCACTACGGCAAGGGTCTCGGCCTGGACTACGCGTTCCAATCCGGGGACGTCGCCGTATCCCCGAACTTCGAGCTGCGCGACTTCGACGGATACTCCGCCCTGGGTCAGGTGGTCGTGGGGTCATTCGACATCAACGCGGGGTGGGGCATCTCGCGGGTCTTCGCGTTGCCCTCGGACAACATGGTCGGGGCGAATATCAGCCTTCCCCAGCAGTGGGCCGTCTCGGCAGGGGTCGTCTACCACGTGACCGATTACTTCCATCTCGACGTCGACTACTTGCACGCGTTGGTCAACTGGAGTCTCGGAGAGAAGCAAGAGATGAACTTCCTCAACGCGGGCATGATCGCTACCTGGTGAGCCATCGTTCACGACCGGTTCACTGTTTGGTCGTGTAGAGTTGCATCACTTCGGCGGCGCTCAACGCCCGGCTGTAGATCCGGAGGTTGTCGATCTTGCCGTTCAAGTACGGATCGGCGGTGTACTGGGAGCGCCCGAGCCAGTTCTGCGTGGTGGCCCCGAGGCTGGCCGGTCTCAAGGTCATGTTCGTATTGGGCTTGGATTGTGCGACCCCATTGACGTAGAGCGTTCCGGTCGTTCCGGACCCTGTCACGGCGACGTGCTGCCACGCAGCTAACGGTGCAGTGGGACCGAGAATCCCCTGCTCCCCCCCGAACCCGCTCGTCGAGATGGCGAATCGTATTTGTGCCGGCGTCACGAACATGTAGGTCGTGGGTCCCGAGCCAAAGTCGAAGACGCGGGTATTGACCGCCCCGTCGTTCAAATAGAACCAAGCCGAGACCGTGAACGACATCAATCCGTCGACAATTCCCGCCGGCAACGCCACGTACTGCGTCGTGCCGTTCATCGCGGCGGCGTTGCCTTGGATGCCGGTCGAAAACGTGGCGCCGTGCATCGTGGCCGTGTGGCCGTTGCCCGTTGCGTCGACCGACGTGGCGCCGGTCGATTCGTCGAACGGATAGTAGGCGACCAGCGTGCTGTCTCCGCTGTCGGATGGCGCGTCGGGAACCGCGGAATCGCTCGGGCCGTCCGCCGGGGCGTCGGGCGCACCCGCATCGCCGGCATCCCGGACCCCAGTGTCGATCGCGCCTTCGGACGGCGCGTCGATCGGTGCGGCTTCAGTCGCGCCCGCGTCGAGGACTCCTTGGTCGCCAGCCGCATCGGACCGTCCCGAGTCATCGTTGCCGACGCCGGGTGCGTCGCCGCCTTCGTCCCCGCCGGCAGCCTCGATGTTCTCCCCGTCGTCGCCCGCCGCACCCGGAGCCTCATCCGTGGCCTCGACCTCTTCGTCTCCGCCAGCCGCATCGTCTCCGCCGCCGCCGGCGGTCGCGTCCGGGCCTTGGGTGGCCGGGCCGGCGTCCTCCAGACCGTTGACATCGACGAAGAGAGAGCACCGGCAAAGCGCGGCCAGACCCGCGACGCCGATGCCAGCCAAGACGCTCGGATACTTCATCGAAGCCGCCTTCGCCGCATTCCCGATGCGTAGCACCGAATTGGCACCATGTGTCCATCCGACGTGCCGCACGTCGCGGCCTTCCATGGCGGTGAGAAACTATACTGACTACGTTGCGATCCGATGGCTTTTCCCCCCGCCCTGATCGCGGCCCTGTGCTGCCCACGCTGCCTTGACGGCGCTCTCGATCCAGCGGGCGGCGTGCTTCGTTGCGCGCGGTGCGACCGGCCGTATCCAATCATCGGAAACATTCCCTGTCTTATGGCCGATCCGGCCCTCTGGCGCTCGCTCTGGCTCAGCCGGCTGGTCGAATTTCTTTCCGTCACGGAGCAGAATCTTGCCGGCTGGCGCGCGGAAGCGAGTCTTCCTGCGCTCCTGCCCAGAACGCGCGAGCGACTGGCGCGGATGATTGGTGCCGTCGAAGACCAGCGCGCGCGCGTCGAGGCGCTGTTGGCTGACTTCAAGGAAGGCGCGTCGCACGTGATCCCCGCTCGCCCGGAGGGAGGGGAGATGCCCGCGCTCATGACATGCTACGAGAACCTATTTCGTGATTGGGCCTGGGGGGACAAGGAGGCGGAAGCGACGCTATCTCTCGTGGCGCGCGCGGGCCGTGAGCCGCTCGGCCGACTCGCCGTGTTCGGTGCAGGCGCCGGCCGCCTCGCGGTCGACGTTCATCAAACGTTGCGGCCGGCCCAGACCCTGGCGCTGGACGTGAACCCGCTCCCGCTGCTCGTCGCCGAGCGACTGGTGCGCGGCGAAACGGTGGATCTGCCCGAGTTCCCGGTCGCCCCCCACTCCGCCGAGGACGTCGTGATGCAGCGGAGCCTTCGGGGTCCCGGTCCGCTTCGCGAGGGCTTCACGTTTCTGTTCGCCGATGCGCTCTGTGCACCGTTCGCGTCGGGGTCGCTCGACACGGTCGTGACGTCATGGTTCATCGACGCTGTACGAGCGGATGTCCGCGCGACAGCGGCTTGCATCAACCGCGTCCTTCGTTCCGGCGGCCTGTGGATCAACCTGGGCCCCTTGCGATTCAAGGAGACCATTTCACGTACTTATACCATCGAGGAGGTGTGGGACATCGCGGCCCAGAGCGGATTCGAGCTCACCGTACGCGAGCGCGAAGACATGCCCTACTTCGACTCTCCGGTCAGCGGTTCGCGGCGGATCGAGACCGTGTTCTGCTTCGCGGCACGGAAGACCGCCGAGGCGAGCCCGAGCGTCGCGCGAGACACGGTCGCGCCATGGATTGCAGACACGAGCCTACCGATACCGCTCACCCCTGCTCTGTTGAATCTCGGGCGTACGTCGCTGTTCACCGCGGGCGCGATGTCGCTGGTCGACGGCGTTCGGTCGATGTCGGACGTAGCCAACGAAATTGGCAAGTCGACGGGAATCGCACCGGCTAACCTGTTGGACCAGCTGCGGGCGTTCTTTGCCAAGCTTCCTCCGGGCTAGTAGAAAAATGGTACGAAAGAGACCGAGCCGGTGAGGATCCGCCGATTTTCCCAGGCCTGCGCGGGCGGCGCGCTCGCTCTCGCCATTGCTTCGTGTGGCGACCCCGTTCGCGACGAGGCGGTCTCGGCCCTGGGTCCGGAAAACCCGAGCGTCCCGCGCGGACCGATGCATCGTCCCGGACAACCGTGCCTGCTCTGTCATCGGCAAGGCGGGGCGGCCTCGGCCTTCGGCGTGGCGGGCACCGTCTTCATGACAGCCGCGGCGCAAAAGCCTGTCGCCAACGTAACCGTGTTGATCTTCGACGCCACGGGAACGGGGGCGGCATTCACGGCCACCACCAACTGCGCGGGCAACTTCTTTTCGCGCGCCGACGAGTACACGCCAACGTACCCCATCTGGGCCACGCTGCGTGCCGGACGCATCCAGCGCGACATGAACTCGCCGGCGCACCGCGAAGGCTCGTGTGCCGGCTGCCACACGGCTTCGACCGGTCCGACGTCCCCCGGTCCCGTGTACCTTCTCGACGATCCGACGACGCAAAGCGCCCCGGCGGGTCAGTGCAATTGAGGCGAGCGCTGGGCCGCTCTATCCACCGTCGGGGCCGCGCTTGGGTGGTTCCGGTCTTGGCGCATTGACGAAGGTGTTGCAGGCGGTCGCGTCGGGTGCACCGACGAGCCAACCCACCATGCAGCTATCCAGAGGGTCGCCCGGGTTGACGAGCTGACCGCCCTTGTGCAGCTCGGTGCCGCGCGATTTGCGGACCATCGCGAGCGCGTCGGGCCCCGAGTGATGCTGCACGACGCTCGACATCGCCTCGGGCTCGAGGCCGACGACCGACGCGTAGCTCGCGTCGTATTCGGCGTCGCTGGTCTGCTGCGTGAGCGGGTCGTACGTCGGGTCCAGACGCAGTCCGTATCGCCCATAGAGGCGCAGATTGCGGCCCACCTGCCCGTGGCAATCGAGTGTCCCGCAGCTGAGCTGCATCGCGTCGGCGACGGGCGGGAAATCGGCGCGCGAAGGCACCGAGAGCCGTCCGACCGCGTCCGAGCTGGATAGGTCGCCTCCGCAGCCGAAGAGCGCCATGGCGAAACCGAGGTCTCGTGTCCAGTCGCGGGGTCGCCTGCTGCTTGTTCTCGGCACGGCTAGAACTCCGTTTCAACGGCGATTGTGCTGAAGAGGGCGCGGCGGTCGGTGATGTACAGCGCGTCCAGATAGCGTGTGTAGCTCGCGTCGGCCTCGAGGACGAGCCACCAAGGCCTTTCGAAGTCGTCGACCAATTTGAACCGGGCGCCGGCGCCGCCGGTCGCCCCGTACAGCGCACCGAGCTCCCGGTCCCCGGTGCGGATCGCCGGAATTCCAAGGGCGCCGTTGGATTCGGGAACGGCCTCGTACGTCCGCTGCCAAAAGACGACCTGGTTTTGTACGTGAAAACGCAAGTGCGGCCAGAGCGTCAGTCGTCGGCCGAATTCGAAGATGAATCGGAGGTCCGTCGTGGAAGCAAACATGCCCCAGCTGTCCGCGTAACCTCGCTCATCGAGTCGGAGCGTGGCCGCGTCGAAGCGGCGACCGAGGCGCGACGTGATGGCGAAGCGATGCCGTGCGGAAGGCACCTCTTCCGCGGCGCGCACGTTGAGGCGGGCTGCGTTGACCTGGGAGATGGACGCCCCCGCGGGAATGGAAGAGGCCTCCGCCGGCGCAAAGAGCGGGACGTATCGGTACGGCTTGGCGAGGTACCCCGTTTCTTGGATCACCTCGCCCTGAAGGCTCGAGATCGTCGATCGATCGACCACGAAGGTCACGCCGAGTTGGCCGCTCAGGATCTCCTTTTTTCGCCAGTAGGCGAGCGGGAGGCCCGTTCGCCCGACCTGGTCCTGGCCGTACGAGAGGCCCAGAAATGGGGTGACGTTCTTGTCGAGAAGGTCGACGGTAAGCGTTCCTCCGCCGGCCAACGACGTGTAGTCCGGTTCGCTCGAGAACACACCCGAAGCGCCAAACGTCGCGTCGCCGACCTTCAAGCTGCCTTCGGCGGAACCTGCGTTCCGAACTTCCACCCACTTGGTGGAGGCCGTCGAGACGATGTCGACCGAGGCCGCCGACACGACGTCCACCAAGTAGTGCCCCCCGATCGACCATCCCGCGAGGACGTCGGAGACGCTCGCGGCGATCGACGGGCTGACCACGGTCACGCTGTCCGTGTCCGTGTAGCCGGAGATTTCGGTCGATGCCTTCGTGATGATTGGGCTTCCGCTGCCGTGGTCCGGCGCGCGCTTCTCGTCGGCCGCGAAAGCCCAGCCCGGCGTAGCGAGAATCAAGAGCAGCGCCACGCTCGATGCGCGACAAATTCTGGCCCCGGTCATGCGTGATCGTATTTCGAGGCCGGTCGATCTGCGGAGCGGGCGGGATCGGTCGAATCCGGTATGCCTAATTGCAGCCGCATCCGCCCTGCGCGCCTGCTCCCCCTCCGACGGCTCCTTCGCGAATCGAATATACGTGCGCCGCCCCCGGACGGGCCATGTCGCCCAGCAACATCGTGGGGTGAGCGAGTCGCCCGCGCTCGTATGGCCTTACCTGAGCGCAGCCGCTGGCCAAGAGTAGCGCGATGGGGAGAAAGCTTTTCTGCATCATGGAGAAAGTACCAGCTTGAGATCGGTGAAGGATGGCGTATCCGGGAACGTGAACGTCGCTGCGGTAGGGCCTTTGGTAAAATCAACGAATGTGTTCGGTCCCGCGACGTTGTAATCCGCCGTCTCGAAGTACACGCGGTATGCACCGTCGGGAACGATCTTTTCGCTTGTATCCGTGAAATTCCAGTAGACGACATGTGTTCCAAAGCTATATCCGGTCGCCCCTGTGATCGCGTCGACCGTGTTGCGGGAAACGCCGGCCGCCTTCGTGGCAGAATTCCAGAGAATCAGGTGGTCGATTCGCGTTTTCCCCCATTCCTGGAGCGTCTTCACGAAGGCGCCCGAGCTCTGCGCAATCCAAATGGCGCCGACGTTGGCGGGGCTGTACCCTTGGCCGTCGTCTATCGTGGTGACGACGACCGTGAGAGCATGGGGTTTCGGCGGTCCAGCGTCGGGGGCCTGGTGCGTCGCTGAATCCGCTCCGGCTTCAGGCACCTTGTAGCCACCGGCGCCAATAGACGCATCCATTGCCGCGTGCGGCTGCGACGCGGGACCTGCCTCCACGGCGGCGACGGCCGCTCCGGCATCGTCCACACGGGCGACCGGGGTCATGGGGGATGAAGGCTCCTCCTCGACCAAAGCGGCGTCGTATCCCGCCAACGCGGCGATCGTGGAGGACGAGCTCGCGTCGGGGGTGGGTGGCCAGAGCTCGAGCTGCGTGGTGTACGAGCCGGTGCAGCTGCAGCAACCCGCCATCAAGGCGAGGACGCTTGCGTCCGAGGCGGCAATTGGAAAGCCGTTCCGGAGCTTCATTGGGTCCTCTCGACTCGACAGTGCCAACCTAGCCAAAGCCCAGGCCTCCTGGTCCGAGGTGGCTGTCCCTCGAGCTTATAGCACGGCCGTCGCGCGCGACGCCGTCGTCCCGCTACGGCAAATAGTTTCACGGACGCGGTATCTCGCGAGTGGTCGGGACGCTACTCGACCCGAAACGCTCCGAGTTCTTTCTGAAGTTGCTTGAGCCGTTCGGTCAGCGTGCGCATGACGTCGTCGAGCTGGCGCGCGTGCTCCACCCCGCCTTGCGCCGCCCCTTCAAACACGCCGAGCGCACCTTGTATCCGATCGCGTTCCCGGCTCTGCGCTTCACTGGCCTGCGCGATCACTTGCAGCCGACTCGTCATGGCACGTACCGCAGCGGTCATCGCCCTGCTGTCTTGGCGCTGGGCCTCCGTAGAAGTTCGAACGTCGTCGCCGACCGAGCGTACTTTCTCGATGGCGAGCGCCACCTTTTGTTGGGCTGCCCTCTGCGCGGCAGCCGCCATCGATATTCGGTTGGTCGCTTCGTGCACCTCGGTCACCGCGGCGGTGACGAGGTCCACGCGCAACGCTTGATCGCGGCTCGCCTCGGCGATCTGCTGCACGGTTTTCTCGGCTTGGCCCGCGCTCTCGATAATCGCTCGCAAGCGCGCTCCGGCTTCGCGAGAGCGCCGTTCGCCGGCTCCGACGGTCTCCTTGCCGGATTCGACCGCCTTCACCGCCAGCAGGATGTCGCCCTGCACGGACGCGATGAGGTCGGTGATCTGACTCGTGGAGGCGGTGGTCTCGGAAGCCATCGACCGAACCCGATCGGCCACCACGCCGAATCCAGTGCCGTGCTCACGCGCTTCCGACGAGATGATGGACGCGTTGACGGCGAGCAGGCGGGTCGCGCCCGCGACCTCGTCGATCACGCGCACGACCTCACCGATGGCTTCCGACCGATGCGCGAGCCGCAAGACGGCTTCGCCTACGGCGCCGAACCGCTCCTGGATCTCGCGAATCGAGCCGATGGTTTCGTCCACTGCGTCGCGCCCCGCCCGGGCTGCGGCGAGCGCCTCGTGAGCGAGCGCCTCGCCTTGTAGGGCGCTGCTGGCGACCTCCTGGATGGACTCGGTGAGGAGGCGCAGAGAACCGCTGGTCTTCTCGACGTTCTGAGTCAGTTGCAGGGTGCTCTGAGCCACCGCGCCCACCTGCTGTGCCATGTGGTCGCCTTCGATGGCTGCGCCGTCGATCGTCTCGGTCAGTGAGTGCACGCTGCCGGCGATGCGGCCTATCTGTCGATCGAGGCTGAGAATGGAGTCGATGGTCTCGGACGCTGTCTTCGAGAGACTTTGCACGCCGTCGCCGACGTGGCTGATGGAATCGCGGATCTGCACGATGGCACCCGAGCTCCGCTGGACGGCCTGGCGCTGCTGGCGGCTGTCTCCGAGCATTTGCCCGCTCGCTTGACGCAGGCCCTGGGTCACCTCGGCGAGAGCGATGACCGTGCCTCCCAGCTGCGAGATGATCGTGTGGAGATGTCGGAGCATTCCGTCGATCGAGGCGATGAGCTCTACCAGCTCTCGGGGATACCAAGCTTTCGGCCGCTCTGGACGAGCGCGCAGGTCTCCCCGGCCGATCGAGTCGACCAGGCTCGACAGGCTTGTGACCGGTTGCGCGATCGCTTTTGCCAGGATCACGGCGGCGCCGAGTCCGAGCCCGAGCGCTCCCAGCGCAAAGCTGACCATCGTGAGCAGCGCCTTGATGGCGCGCTGGCGAACGGCTGTTTGCGGCCAGGTCGTCGTAACCCACCACGTCACGACGCCCGCCGGCACCCGCGCCGCCGTCCCGCGCCGTAACTCGCCCGTCTCGCTCTCGCCAAAGCGCCGCTCGATCTCGCCGGCTGGCGCGTCGTAAAGCCGCACTTGGGAGAGGCTCTCGAGGGGGGTCACCCGATCGGACCCGGCCACGGCCACCACCCGGCCAGAGCGATCGAGAACGACGCTGGTCAGACCCGGTGCGGCCTCGGTCACCCGTTCGAGCGCACGCTGCACCGGCTCGAGATCGATCCCCAGAGCGACCAGACCCAAGCGATTCTCCGCGCCATCGACGACGGCCGCAGCGAAGCTCATGCCGGGACGTCCTGACAGGCGCGAGCGAACAAGCTCCGAGGAGAACGGCGCGCCGCTCTTGATGTCCTTCACCCACGCCCGGTCGCCATAAAACAGCCCCACCGCCGGCTTCGTGCCGCCCCCTGCGGGCTCGACCACCACGCCGCCCACCGAGTGCCCGTCCAAGTCGAGGATCATGGCGCCGTAGAGACCGGGAAAGACTTCGAGGTATTGCTTTGCGCGTGTGCCGCGCAGGTCCATGTCGAGCCTTCCCGATGCGCCGACTTCCCCCGCAAAGGTGCGGGTCACGTTCGCTTGCGCCTCGAGCAAGGAGCCGAGCTCTCGGGCGAGCGACGTGCTGGCGAGCAGGGTCTCGCGGTCCGCAAGGTCGCCTGCTGCCGCCGCCGCCGCGCGAGCTTGCGCAATTCCGAAGAGCACGACCGGAAGCGCTGCCAGAAGGCCGAGCGCGAGCAGGAGCTGCGTCCGCAGCGTCACCTTCGTTCCCGCAGTCACGCGCGCGCTCCGTGTAAGGACCCCTCGCCGGAGAACCCCTCCATTGGCGCCCACGATACACGGAAACGCATCCGTTCCGCGCGACTCGTTGGCAACGGTTGGGGCTTAAGCCCGCAAGACGCGCGCACTTGGCGCATCGCCTAAGGCGAGACGCATCGCCCTCCCGCGAAGGGCCGGATCCCCCCAGTCAGGGTAGATGGACCGCCGTGGTCGTGCACCCGGCTCCGGTGCAATGGCACGAGCTGCATCCGCCGTTCGTCACCGCCGAGATCATCAGCGAGTTGTTCGTGGCGTTTCGGGCGCCCGCATGGCCCGGCCCCGCGAGCGGGCTTCCATTCGCGTGAAACGTACCGTTGGCGGCCGAGCGCGCCGTGTACGCCTTCCCGCTTTTGTCGAGGACGCGAATTTCGGCTCCCGACACGGGGTTGCCGGCCGCGTCGTAAATAGTGCCGCCGAAGACGAAGGACGGAGCGTCGTCGCCGCCGCCGTTGCCTCCGTGACACTGCATGCAATTCCGACCCGCGTTGTGCGCGTTCGAGCCCACTTGGGCCACGAAGGCCGGCTGTCCGGCGAACACGTCGACTACGGCGAGCGCGGGTCCCGAATCGCTCGCGACCACCCCGGCATCGGTGGAACATGAGCCACTCGCGTAGCCACCGTTGATCCAGTTCTGGAGTGCCGTGATCTCGGCCGCCGTGGCGGGTAGGTTGAGCGCAGCGGGCGGCATCGGCGAGGTGGTGTTCTGCATGCGCGCGAGCGATAGCTGAGCCTCGTTCTTCGTCGGGTCCTCTTTCGCCTTCGCCATCAGATCCGTGGTGGTCACGAGACCGCTCAACGAGCCGTTGATGGGTGGGTCGGCGTGGCAGCTCGTGCACTTCGCGGCAAGGAGCGTCGCGACGTCGCAGGGAATTCCAGCGCCTGGGACGGCCGCTTGGCCGCCCGAGGAGGACGTCCCTCCCGAGGAGCTGGAGGAGGAGCCCGAAGAGCTGGACGATGAACCTCCCCCCACCGCCACCGGTCCTGAAGACGAGCCTCCGCTCGAGCCGGACGACGAGGATCCACCCGGGGAGGGGTCCATCGCAGGCGCCGCTCCGCCGCTGGACGACGAGGACTCCTGCGCAGGACCCCCCGACGAACCTCCCGACTGGATGACCGGAGCCCCCATCGGCGTCCAAACCCCCAGGTTACCCGAGCCCGAACTTGCGGATCCACTGCACGATGCAACGGCGGCCAGAGGGAGCAGCGATGCGAACAAACCGGCAACCTTCATCATAAGGAACCTCCCGAACGCGGGCTCCCTATCCACGAAGCGTGCCGGAACTTAAGTCCTCGTTACTCCTTCGAAATGCAGCCGACCGGCAGACCGCCAAGCATGATCGAATCGATCAGGGTGATCGTGGGAGCGGCGAGAAGACGGGACGTGCCAGTCAGTGCGCGCCGTTCGACCCGAGCCACCGCTCGGCTTCCAGCGCCGCCATGCAGCCGGTTCCTGCCGCCGTGACCGCCTGCCGGTAGACGAAGTCCTGCACATCGCCAGCCGCGAACACCCCAGGAACGCTGGTCGCGGTGGTTCCGGGCTTCGTGCGGATGTAGCCGTTCGAGTGAAGCTCCAGTTGGCCCGCGAAGAGATCCGTGTTCGGCGTGTGTCCGATGGCCACGAACAACCCCGTGACCGGAACGACCGAGCGCTCGTTCGTCTTGATGTTCTTCAGCCGGGCTGCCGTCACCTCTCCCTTGGACACGTCGAGCACCTCGTCGACCACCGAGTCGTAGATCGGCTTGATCTTCGGGTTGTCGATCACGCGCGATTGCATCGCTTTGCTCGCTCGAAACGACTCGCGCCGGTGCACCAGGGTCACGCTCCGGCACAAACCCGAGAGGTACATCGCCTCTTCCATCGCCGTGTCGCCGCCGCCGACCACCATCACGTCTTGCCCTCGAAAGAAGGCTCCGTCGCACACCGCGCACGCCGATACCCCACGTCCTTTGAGGGCGTGCTCGCTCTCGATGTCCAGCCACTTGGCTTGCGCTCCCGTGGCGATGATGAGTGTTTCGGCCTGGTGCTCGACGTGGTCGTCCCCGGCCCAAACGCGGAACGGGCGGGCGGAGAGGTCCACTTTGCCGACGTCTTCTCCGACGATTTCGCAGCCCTGACGCTCCGACTGCTCGCGGAACGCCTGCATCAGCTGCGGCCCGGCGATCTTCTCGGGAAATCCCGGATAATTCTCGACGTCGTTGGTGATCATCAGCTGACCACCCGGTATGCCTCCCCGCGCGACTCCCTCGAACAACAAGGGCCGCAAGTTGGCCCGCGCGGCGTAGACGCCCGCGGTGTGGCCAGCCGGACCGGAACCAATGATGATCACCTTGCGCGGTTTGCTCATGCGCTGCTTTCCCGGGAAAAATGGATCGTCCGGCCCTGAGAACGGGCGCTTGGTCCGCGAGACTAGCTCGCCCCTCGGCCCTTTCTACAAGAGGCTCTTCACTTCGCGCTCGATCTCGGTCTCTTCGCCGTCGTGGTAGCCCAAGTGGACGAAGCGCACCGTCCCTTTGCGGTCGACGACGAACGTCGTCGGCATGCTCTTGGGCTGCCACTTCGACGCGATCGACTTGTTCTCGTCCCAGATGAGCGGAAACTGCGCGCCGAGCTCGGACGCGAACGACGGAATGCCCGCCTTGTCGTCGTCCTCCGAGATGCCGACGATCTCGAGACCGTTGTCCTTGTACTTGACGTTCAGCTCCTCGAGCTTCGGGAACGACTTCTTGCAGGGCTCGCACCACGTCGCCCAGAAGTCGACGATGGCGACCTTCCCCGCGAGCGACTTCAGTGACACCGTGCCGTCGCCGGCGACCGTCTTTCGAGAAAAGTCCGGACCCTTGTTGCCCAGAAGGGGGTGAGCGGCGTCGTCAGGACTCTTGGCGCCCTCAGCCCCGGCTTCCCCGGCGCCGCAGCCGGACACGACGGCCAGACCGGCCGCGAGAGCGACAGACCGTGCGGCGGAACGAATCGCGAGACGTCTATGCATGGGAAGATCCTTTCCGACTACTGAACCGTGATGTCTTTGGCGAACGGCATGCACTGGGGACCGTCGCAGACCGCCCCCTTGAGCTTCGCCGTTCCCTGCGGGACCCCTGTGATCTTCGCCGACGTTTCGGTGAGCGAAAACTTCGACTTGTCGATCGTCTTATCGCCCACGACGACCCTCCACGGATAGTCCTTGTTGACGTGCCAGTGACCTTTGGTGGTCACCGTGATCTCGCCCTTGGCCGTACTGACGTCGAATTGCTCGTCCGCCGAGGCGAGGCGCATGCCGAGGACAATCGAGGTTGCTGCAAGGACTGAAAACAAGAGAGGGAGCTTTCGCGTCATGGTGATATTTCTCCGCTAGCGTCGTGATTAATTATGTGCGCCGAGACGGTGAAGGGCCAGTGCCTTCTCCTCGAGCCGCCTTCGTGTTCAAAAGATTTGCGACTGCGGGTGCGCACACTAGTCGACCGAACGCAGGGCGGCGGCGAAGCGCTCCGGAGGAACGAACTCGACGAATCGAGCGCGCTCCTCACCGTGGCTATCGAGGAGAACGACGGTCGGTAGCCCGACGACCCGGTACCTGTCTTTCACGACGTTGGTCTCGAGGTTGTCGTCGTCGGTGGCGTCGACGTTGATCGCAACGAAGCGGGCGGCCTCGGAGCGAACGGCCGGATCCGCGAAGGTGCGGGCCCGGAGCTCGTTGCAGGCACCGCACCAGGCTGCGCCGAAGTCGACGATCATCGGACGCCGCTGCGTCTCGGCGAGCTTGCGACCCTCGGTCTCCGAAGACACCCACTGGAGCTCTCCGCGAGGCAGCTGCATCCACGCGACGAGCGCGAAACCGCCTGCGATCGCCAGGGGAATGGAGATGAGCTTGAACGGCTTCGAGAGCTCTCGTCGCTTCGCGTTCCTGCGCTCGGACCGAACGTGCAGCCAGGCGAACGCGAGACCGACCGCGAGCATCGCCGCCGCAACCTCCGCAAACCAGGTCTCGCTCCTCGCGACGTGCTGAAGAGGAGGAACCGCCGTTCGCAGGAAGTAGAGCGCGACGATGGCGAGCACGACGCCGAAGAACCATTTCACGCCGAGCATCCACGCGCCGCCCTTGGGCAAGCTGACCGCGAAGGTTCCGACCAAGAAGAAAGGGACCCCGAGTCCGAGGGCGAACGTGAACATGACGCCGGTTCCGAGCACCAGCCGGTGCGACGCGGCAATCCAGATGAGGATCCCTCCCAGGACGGGGCCGGTGCACGGCGCGGCCACGAGAGCGCTCACGAGGCCCAGAACGAACGCTCCCGCGAACCCGATTCCCCCCACGGTGGCCAACCGGTTGGTCATGCTCGAGGGCAACGCGAGCTCGAATGCGCCGAACATCGACGCCGAGAGCGCCAAAAAGACCATGGACACAAAGCCGACCACCCACTTGTTCGAGAGCGCCGACCCGAATAGCGCGCCCGAGAGGGCGGCACCCAAGCCGAGGGCCGTGAACATCACGGCGATGCCGAGCACGAACACACTCGAGAGCGCAGCCGCTTGCCCGCGGCTCTTCGCCGTTCGCGCGCCGAACACGCTCACGGTGATCGCGATCATGGGGTAAACGCACGGGGTCAGGCTCACGAGCAAGCCGCCCACGAAGGCGGCGAGCACCGCGAAGAACGGGCCCCGCGCGATGGCCTGCTCGAATGCGCTGGCGGGAGCCCCCGCATCGGCCAGCGCCAGCGACGGCGCCGCGAGGGCGGACAGGACGACGAGCGTGAATACCGAGGCAATGCTTCTGCGCGTCATGGTTGTTTCCTAGGGCAATCCGCAAGCCACCGTGATTTGGGGGCCAATTCGACGTGAGCGCCAAATTGTAAGACGAAACGCCGCGAGTTCAATTGTTCGGGGCGCCGCAGGCGACCCAGGTCGTGACCATCGTGATCTCTTGCGGGGTCAGCGCCGCAGTGCCTGTTACGACTCCGGCAAGAGGCATCTGCGGGCCGCAGTTCGATCCCGAAACGTTGCAAACGAGCCCGCTCTTGGTGGGGTCTGTGTTCCCGGGCAAGACGTAAGGCAAAGCCTGCGGCGCATTCTGCATGACATAAGTGCTGAGCGTCTTGTAGGTCGCGCTGGGGTCCGAAGTCATTTTAGGGCCCTGAAGGCCGCCGTGGCAACTCGTGGCCTCCGCGCACTTCCACGCGCCGGTGGCGGTGGTACTGGGGAAGATCTGGGTCGCCCAGCTCACCGCGCAGGCGCCGGAGCCGGCGTCGGCGGGACCGGCGTCCATCCGCCCACCGCTCGAGCTGCTGCTCCCTTGAGCTCCGCTGCTGCCGGAGACGGCGCCGCTGCTTCCGCTGCTATTCCCGCTCCCGCCGCTGCTGGCGCCGCTGGCGGACGCCCTCGGAGACGGCAGGTTTTTTCCGACAAGGCCGCCGGGCGGCCCGTAATAAGTGACGTCGGTCGACGAGCACGCCCAGCCGACCGCGCCCAACGCGCAGAGCGCCGGTACGCGCCGCTGTACGACTCCTCGAAGATCCATGGCGCTCGCGCAAAGCTTAGAACGTGCCGCGTCGAAATCCCACTCGGAAGGGCGATGGCGGCCAATACGGAAGGAATGGCGCATCTCGCCGATCAAGGTGTTCGCCGTGATCTGGAAAGTCACGGTTCCGCTCGCAGCGCCAATGGCACAAGCGCACGACGCTTAGAACATGCCACCGAAACGAATCCCGGATTGAGCGCCCGAGTGGCAGGCAGAAAATTACAATGATCGAACGGATCACCCGTGATCGGGCAATGCACGGTTCCGATGTCGTCGCGTCCCGCAAAAGCCGCTGCTTCAGGCTGGCCAGCGGCGTGCTATTGATCACCCCCCATGAGGAGTGTCGCAGGAGTTCGTCTAGTCACGCAGCTAGTCGCGGCAGCCCTGGCGGTCGCCTCGGTCACGGGGTGCGAGCATGTGGCGCCGTACCAACGCGGCTTGCTCGCGCACCCGACGATGACCGTCGACGACGTGTCCACCGGCATGGAGGAGCACGTCCGCGCGGTGTCGGAGGGCGCATCGGGCGGACTTAGTGGCGGCGGGGGCGGCTGCGGGTGTAACTAGCGGCCCTCCGTGATTCGACATCGAGCGCCCGCGCTGGCGCTGGCCTTGTTGCTCCTCTGCGTTTGCCGAGGCGCGTGGGCCGCGCCGCGGTATGACCTTAGCGATCCTGTGAGATGCATCGAGCGCACGACCGCCTCGCTGCAGACCGCCGGTCTCCCCTCCACACGCCTTCAGCGCGCCGCCTGCGAAGAGGCGATCGGACGACTCGTCGAGGCGCGCTCCGACGCGCAGGAAGCCCTCGGGACCGCCACGCTCGTCCACGATGGACCGACCGCCCGAGCGGCTCGCGTGCGGATCCGCGATCTCAATGCCCGAATTCCCCAGATCACGCTCGAACCGCCGGCCGACGTCCGAGACCTCACGGTTACCCTCGACGGACAGCCCGTGCCGAGTGACCGCCTCGGCGGTCCGATTGCGGTCAATCCGGGCCGGCACTCGATCCATGCGGAGGGAGATGCCCGTGGGGCCGTGCTCGCTTTTGATCAGCAAGTCGAGATCCGCGAGCAGGACGCCGCGCGCGTCGCGATTGTGCTCAGCCGGCCGAAGTCGGGTGAAACCGTACCCCTCAAAGGAGACGTGGCCGCGTCGCGGAGCGAGCCCGAAAGCGAGGGGCAAGAGGAGCCGCCCCGGCGTATTCCATCCGCGAACCGCGAGGCGCTCGGGAACGCGAAGTACCTGACTGCGGGCCAGGTGCGCTGCCTTCTCGCTGCGAAGAGCCAAGACGAGGTTGCCAAGTGCCTGCCCAGGAAGACGGCGAACCTCGCCGTGAAAGTGGGGTTCGACGTCAGCGGCTACACCGACACGACCAACGTCAACGTCCTCAGCCCCGAGTTCGTCGGCTCCGTCGCGTCTCCCACGGCTGGATGGAACGTCGGCGGGAGCTTCCTCGTCGACGTCGTGAGCGCGGCGTCGCCGGACATCGTCTCGGAAGCTTCACCGCCATTTCACGAGGTCCGGCAGGCTGGCTCGCTGAGCGGCGGGTACAAGCCGGGGATCTACGGCGCCCAGCTCAGCGGTAACGTATCGAGCGAGCCGGACTACTTGTCGGTCGGCGGCGGGCTCGCCCTGACCGCGGAGCTCAACGAAAAGCTCACGACGCCACGGGTCGCGTTCAACTACTCGCACGACACCATCGGCCGGTCGACGACTCCCTTCAGCGTGTTTCACCACAACCTCGATACGGCTGAATTCGAGGCCGGCTGCACGTTCGTGATGTCGCCCACTTCGGTGCTGCTGCTGAGCGGAACGTTGCAGTTCGAGCGCGGCGACCAGAGCAAGCCCTATCGATACATCCCCATGTTCTTCCCGGCGACTGCCGCCAATGTGAAGCCGGGGCAGTCGTACGCGTCCGTCAACGCGGCGAGAGAGTCGATCCGGCCGCTCGAGCAGCTGCCCCTCGACCGGGACCGTTACGCCGTGGGGGCGCGCTTCGCCCACCGGTTCGAAGTCGCGACGTTGCGGATGGAAGAGCGCATCTACGCCGACTCGTGGCAGCAGTACGCGACGACCACGGACTTTCGCCTGATGACCGACGTCAGCGACCGCTTGCGGCTCTGGCCGCACTTGCGGGTAAACCTGCAGAACGGCGTCTATTTCTACCGCCTGGCGTATTCGCCTATCGTCGACCCGACGACCACGCGGATCTCCGTGCCGACGCTCCGCACCACGGATCGCGAAGACAGCCCGATGGTTGCGGTGACCGGCGGCGCCGGCGCGCGATTCGCGCTCACGGCATCCACGAGCTCGACGCAATTCGCGATTACCCTCCAGGGCGACGTACTTTATTCGAAGTACTTCCAGTCGCTTTACATCACGAGCCGGACGTCGGTGTACGCAACGCTCGGGCTCGAAGCGGAGTTCGAATGACGCGCGCCGGTTTCCTCGCCATCTTCGCCGCCGCGACCGTGGTGGCGCCCATCAGCTCGTGCGCGTTCGATCCCGTGCACCAGAGCGACGTTGACGCGCTCGGTCCGGAACGGAGCGGCGTTCCGCGCGGCCCCTACCATCGCGCTGGGCAGGCTTGCACGGTTTGCCACGGCCCGGAGGGACCCGCCCAACGGCAGTTCGTCCTCGCGGGCACCGTCTTCTCTTCGCGCGACCAATCCGTGGGCCTCGACCAGGCGGAGATCCTCATGGTCGACTCGCTGGGCTCGTCGCCGCCGATGAGTATCCTGACCAATTGCGTGGGCAATTTTTTCATCACCGCAGACACATGGAATCCCGCGTTTCCCGTCCGTGTGGCCGTCGCGAGCGGCCAGACGTCGTCTCTGATGCTGGGTCACGTCGGCCGCGCGGGCTCCTGCGCGACCTGCCACAAGGAGCCGCGCGGGCTGGACTCGCCCGGTCACGTGTTCATCGGCGCGATGCCTGCCGCACAGCCGAATTGTCCGGTCAACCCCGTCCTCGGCGCGCCATGAGCCTGTTTCGCAGGGCCTGCTTCGCGGTTCTGGCCGCCTTCTTCGGCGCAGCGGGCGCAACCGCGTGCGGCGTGCCCACGGCCACGCTGCCGAACGAGATGATCCGAGCGCCCGATTTCACCCAGTTCGCCGACGACACCGCCGGCGTACACAGATTCCTGGAGAAGCGCTGCGGAACGCTCGACTGCCACGGCCAAACAGGCCGGCCGTTCCGCCTCTTCAGCATGGGTGGTCTACGCCTCCTCAACGACGCTGGGCTCGTCTCCGGCTTGGGCGCGGACTCGCCCGAGGAGGTCTACGCCAACTACCAGGCCCTCGTCGGCCTGCAGCCCGAGGAAACGAGCAAAGTGGTCAGTGGATCCGATCCGCCCACGGTCCTTCTCATCGTGGCCAAGCCGCTCGCGCTTCAGACGCACAAGGGCGGCCCGGTGTTGGCCGCGGGCGATCCGGGCGATGTGTGTCTGGAGTCCTGGCTGGGCGGGCAAATCGACACGAATGCGTGCACCGAGGCGATCGCCGTGCCTTGAGGCCTAGAGATCCTCGGGCATGAACGGGCGCGACGGCTTGGTGTGCCTGGCCGGGGCCGCGCGATTGCCCGCGTTTCTGCCGGTGGCGTTGCGCTCGTTCAATGCGCGGGTGCGCTCGGGCAGTGCGCCGTTGGAATCGGCGGGTGCCGGTTGGGCAGTTGGAGTCGCCGACGCGATCGAAACGGCCGGCGCCGCCGGTGTCTCGGGGATCGTGGCAGAAACGGGCGGGGGGCGCGTCGGTTCCGCAACCGCGCCGGTGTGCGTCCGCGGGAAAAAAACAAGGAGCGTCGCACCGGCCAGGCCGCAAACCGCGGCGGCGGCGGCCAGCGGAAGACTCGGCCGTCGCTTCTTCTGGTCTCGCGGCGAAGACAGCACCAGCGACGCGCGGTCGAGCGCCTCGCGCTGGTGGAGGATCGGCTTGGACGCCAAGTCGAAGACCAGGGCACCCACTTCGGCGGCGCCGGGAAGGGGCCCGATCGCGCTCCGGAGTGCTTCTCCGAACTCCGCCGCCGTTCGGTATCGCCGTTCCGGGTCGCGCTCGAGCGCTTTGAGGCAAACTTCGTCGAGCTCGAGGGAGATCTCCGGCCGCGTCATGCTTGGCGGCGCGATGGGGTCTCGCAGGACGCGCGTCACGGTCTCCGCCTCGGTGGGGGCCTCGAAGAGCCGCTGTCCCGTCGCGCAATAGGTCAAGCACTCCCAGAGGACGATTCCCGCGGCAAACACGTCGACGCGCCGATCGACGGGCTTCCGACCGACCTGCTCGGGCGACAAGTACTGGAGCTTGCCCTTCACGGTGCCATCCGGGCGGGTCGTGGCCAACCGGCCAGCGGCCAGCGCAATGCCGAAGTCGGTCACCCTGGTGACCCCGTCGCTGCCGATGAGCAGGTTGTGCGGTGAGACGTCGCGGTGAACGAGACCAAGCGGCTCGCTTTTCTCGTCGAGAAGCTCGTGCACCTCGTGGAGGCCGGTGAGGGCGTCGCTGACGATTCGGGCGGCGAACCCAATCGGCAGCTCTTTTCCCCGTAGTCGAAGGGCGCTCTGCATCGCAGCCAGCGTGATTCCCTCGACGTACTCCATCACGATGACGAGCTCGTCTCCGAGCATGTCCATGTCGAGGACCCCGACCACGTTCGGGTGGCGCAGCCGGGTCGCGACGCGGGCCTCGTCGAGGAACATCGCGACCATGTCCGTGTTGTCGGCCAAGTGCGGATGCATGACCTTCATGGCGACGGTCCGCGTCGTGCCGCCGGCGGTCATTCGCCCGAGATAGACGGTGCCCATCCCGCCCGAGGCGAGGGGACCAAGGCGCTGGTAGCGCTGCGTTCGGCCTAGTTGGGGCACAGTTGCGGTGTTCGCGTCCCGCATAGCAGGGCCTTTTCGTTGCACGGTGTCGCGGTGGTCCCGTCCACGCAGCTGAGCGGGCAGGTTTGGGGGTTCACTTGCCCCTCGCCGAAAAACGAGCAAGTGAGCGTGCAAGTCTCGCCGACCGGGCAAGCCATCGAGCAGCCGGACGGCAGGCTGCACCGGCCTATGCACGGTCCTTTCGTGCAAGTGAGCGTGCAATCGGCGCTCGACGAGCTGCTGCAAGCGCAGGAACCGCCGGGGCACGAGACGCCGCAGGTGGTTGAACCGAGCCCTCCGTCCACGCACAAGGGGCCCTGTCCCCCGCCGCCTTCCGCTGCCACCCCCGATTCTATGAATAGAGCGTCGAAGTCTTGTCCGCAGCCAAGCACCCCGATCGCGAGTGCGACCCCGCCCGGGAGCCAGTGCCTTGAAGCGACGCTCCGCATGCTCGCTCGAAAAGGTAGCACGCGGCATGCCCACGGCCGGAGGTCGCCGAGGGCACATGGCCGCCTTCCGGGGTGTTGCTGTCTGGGGTGTTGCTGCCCCGCCAGCACTCGATGTACCAACAGCGCGGCCTCGATGACGAAGAGAGCTTGTAGCGTGGCCGCGCGACTGCGACTGGTGTGCGCCGTCGGCGCAGGACTGCTCACCTTTGCCCGGTCACCGAGCGCGCGCGCCGAGGACCTCACCGGCGCGGCCGGCTCGGTCGAAGCGAAGCGCCTATTCTCCCAAGGGTCGGCCCTTTACCTCGCCGGGCAGTACGAAAAGGCGCTCGAAACCCTTCAACAGTCGCATACGTTGGTCCCCAGCCCCAACTCCGAGCTTGTCATCGCTCGGTGCTTGCGGGAGCTCGGGCGGCCGATCGAAGCCAAAGAGATGTTCGAATCCGCGGAGGCGGAGGCGCGCCGTCGGGCGGCGGATGGTGCGGCCAAGTACGCGCAGACGGCGGAGTCTGCCGCGGCCGAGGGCGCCGCGGTTCGTGCTTCGCTCGGCACGCTTCGCATTCGAGTCGAGGGCCCGGATCCCACCACCAAAGTCGCAGTCGACGGAGCGCCCGCCGACATTCCTCCGGGAGGGGAGGTGGTCGTGTGGCACTCGCCGGGCGAAGCGGCCGTATCGATGCGTTCCGCCTCCGGCCTCGAGCAGCGCCAGGTCGTGACGGTCCGCGCCGGTGCCGAAGTGACGATCGGTTTCGGAAGGCAAGACCCGCCGCCCGCAGAGCCGGGGCCGCCGATCGCGGCTCCGCCTGCTGCGCCGCCCCTCGAAAGCTCTCCTCGCCCGGTGGATCGGGCGACCGACGCCCATGCGACTCATGCGGCGTGGGCTTTTCCGGCGGCCGTCGTCTCCGGGGGTGTGACGCTCGCGGGCGCGGGTTTGGCCACCGGCTTCGGGATCGCGGCGAACGCCGAGTACCACAAAGTGCAGACCACCTGTGTGACGAAGGGAGGCTGCGGGCCCGGCGACCGATCACTCGCCAACGCGGGAAAGGCCTACCAGGTCGTCGAGTACGTCTCGCTCGGAGTGGCGTCGGTCGCCGCGGCGGCGACCGCTACCTTTGCCGTCATCGCCATCACCCATCCGTCTCGGCCAAAAACAACCAGCCAGACGCAATGGCGCCTACTTGTGGGCGCCACCACATTGGGCGTCGGGTGCGACTTCCCGTGACAGCAGCGCGCTCGGGTGGCAATCCGTAGCGTATGCTGGACGAGATGCCTCCGGTATCCCAGGCCCGAGCGAAAGACTCTCACCAGCTTGGTGAGGACCCCACGGTCGCTCGCCCTGTCGACTCCCAGGCCGCGCTGCTCGAGCTACGTCGCATGCGCGTCATCGAGGGGGCCGACGCGGGCGCGGAGTTTCCGCTCGATCCGAACGCGCCCTCCCGGATTCTCATCGGAACGAGTCCCGCGTGCACCATCCGCCTCACCGACCCCACGGTGTCGCGAAGGCACGCCGCACTCGAACCCGTCGGCCAGCGCTATCGGCTCACCGACTTGGGTTCGACCAACGGAACGTTCATCGACGGCGTGAGTGTGATCGAAGCCCTCCTTCGGGGCGGGGAGGTCATCCGCTTCGGGTCGACCGCCGTGCGCGCCGAAGCGGAGGCCGCCGGACTCGGCGAAGAGAGCGCCCCGCTGCCGAGCGCGATGCGCTTCGGGCGCGTCCTGGGCGCGAGCGTGGCGATGCGGCGGCTGTATCCGCTCTGCGAGCGCGTGGCCAAATCGCCCGTGCCGGTGATCATCGAGGGCGAAACGGGAACGGGCAAAGAAGTATTGGCCGAGTCGCTGCACGAGGTGAGCGGCCGCAAAGGACCGTTCGTCGTATTCGACTGTACCGCCGTCTCCCCGAACCTGATGGAAGCGACGTTGTTCGGTCACGAGAAGGGCGCCTTCACGGGAGCGGTCGGGTCGCACACGGGGCTTTTCGAGGAGGCCGACGGAGGCACCCTCCTCATCGACGAGATCGGGGACCTCGACTTTCCACTTCAAGCCAAGCTTCTTCGAGTCATCGATCGAAGCGAGCTACGCCGCGTCGGGGGCCGCCGGTCGATCCACGTGGACGTGCGCGTCCTTGCCGCGACACGGCGGGATCTCGACAAGGCGGTCGCGGCAGGGCGATTCCGCGACGACCTCTTTCACAGGCTCGCGGTCGCGCGCGTGGAGCTGCCGCCGCTGCGCGAGCGCCACGGCGACGTCCCGCTCCTCGCGCGGAGTTTCGCCAAGGAGATGGCCGGTTCGATCGACATGCTGACCCCCGAGGTTCTCGCGCGATTTGCCGAATACAGCTGGCCGGGCAACGTGCGAGAGCTGCGAAACGCGGTGGCTCGCATCCTCGCGCTCGGCGATACGGCCGATCAGCCGCGGTGGCCGGCGCGGGCCGCCGGCCCGACGACGGCGGGTGGAATCGACGACTGGCTCGACGCGATCATGTCGACCAACCCGGCGTTTCCGATCGCGCGGCGCAAAGTGCTCGACGAGTTCGAGCGGCGCTATGTGGAGCGGATCCTCGCCGCGCACGACGGCAACGTCTCGCACGCGGCGCGCGCCTCGGGGCTCGCGCTCCGGTACTTTCGTCTGGTCAAGGCACGCCAGCAGCAGAAGTGATCGAATCGAGCGCGAGGTTCAGCTCGAGGACGTTCACGCGCGGCTCGCCGAGGATGCCGAGCTGCCGGTCGTCCGTGTGCGCGAGCACGAGCGCCTGAACCCGGCTGTCGTCGAGCCCGCGGGCCTTGGCCACTCGATGCACCTGATACTGCGCCGCGGCAGGCGAGATGTCCGGGTCGAGGCCGCTGCCCGACGACGTCACGAGGTCGACGGGAATCGGCGCCTCGTTGGCGGGATCCGCGGCTTTGAGCGCGTCGATGCGTCCCTTGACTTCGTCGGTCAATGCCGGGTTGGTCGGACCGAGATTCGACCCCGCCGACGAGCCGCCGTTGTACGGCAGCGCTTTGCCGTTCGAGTCGCTCGTCGCGGAGACACGGCCCCAGAAGTACTTCGGGTCGTCGAACGACTGGCCGATGAGACTCGATCCCACGGGTTTGCCATCTCTGACGATGAGGCTCCCGTTCGCCTGGCGAGGAAATGCTGCCTGCGCGATTCCCGTAACGAGGAGCGGATAGGCCAGGCCCGTCACGAGCGTGAGGGTGACGAGGGAGACGAGCGCGGCGCGGATCTGGGAAAGCATGGGAGGGTCCCTTCGTTCAGGCGAGGTGGAGAACGACGAGCAGAACGTCGATGAGCTTGATGCCGACGAACGGCGCGACGATGCCCCCGAGGCCGTAGACCAGCAGGTGGTCTCGGAGCAGGCGCGACGCGCCGACCGCGCGGTAGGTGATGCCGCGGAGAGCCAGGGGGATGAGCGCGATGATGATGAGCGCGTTGAAGATGACCGCGCTCAAGATCGCGCTCTGCGGAGTGGCCAAGTGCATCACGTTCAGCGCGTTGAGCGCCGGATACGTCGACGCGAACGCGGCGGGGATGATGGCGAAATACTTCGCGACGTCGTTGGCGATGCTGAACGTGGTCAGAGCGCCGCGGGTCATCAGAAGCTGCTTGCCGATCTCGACGACTTCGATGAGCTTCGTGGGGTTGGAGTCGAGGTCGACCATGTTGCCGGCTTCTTTGGCCGCCTGCGTGCCCGTGTTCATCGCGACGGCGACGTCGGCCTGTGCGAGCGCGGGTGCGTCGTTGGTTCCGTCGCCCGTCATCGCGACCAGGCGGCCGCCCTTCTGGTGCTCGCGAATGAGAGCCAGCTTCGTTTCGGGAGTGGCCTGGGCGAGGTAATCGTCGACGCCCGACTCGGCCGCGATCGCCGCCGCGGTCGTCGGGTTGTCGCCGGTGATCATCACCGTCTTGATTCCCATCTTGCGCAGCTCGGCAAACCGCTCTTTGATGCCGCCCTTGACGATGTCTTTGAGGTGAATGACCCCGAGCACTCTGGCTCCTTCGGCCACTACCAGAGGCGTGCCCCCCGTCTTCGAGACAGACGCGACGTGCGCGACCACCTCGGCCGGAAAGGACCCCCCTTTGGCCTTGACGTACGCCTCGATCGCGTCCGCCGCGCCTTTGCGGATCTCGCGGCCGTCGAGGTCGACGCCGCTCATGCGCGTCTGCGCCGTGAAAGGTACGAACTCCGCCTTGAGCGCGCGAACGTCGCGCTCGCGAATCTGATATTGCTCTTTCGCGAGCACGACGATGCTCCGCCCCTCCGGCGTCTCGTCGGCGAGCGAGCTCAGTTGCGCCGCGTCGGCCAGGCCCTCCTTCGTGCAGCCGGGTCCGGGCAGAAACGCCGTTGCCTGTCGGTTGCCGAGCGTGATCGTGCCGGTCTTGTCGAGGAGGAGCACGTCGACGTCGCCGGCGGCTTCGACCGCGCGCCCGCTCGTGGCGATGACGTTCGCCTGGATCATGCGATCCATTCCAGCGATTCCGATGGCCGAGAGCAGGCCGCCGATCGTCGTCGGAATGAGGCACACGAGCAGCGCGACCAGGACGGTGATCGTCACCGGCGTTCCTTGCTTTGCCGCTTCGACGCTGAACAGCGAATAGGGGAGGAGCGTCACGGTCGCGAGGAGGAAGATGATCGTGAGCGCAGCGAGAAGGATGTCGAGCGCGATCTCGTTCGGGGTCTTCTGGCGTTTGGCCCCTTCGACCATCGCAATCATCCGATCGAGGAACGTCTCGCCCGGGTTGGCGCTGACGCGCACGATGAGCCAGTCTGAAAGGACACGCGTGCCGCCCGTGACCGCGCTGCGGTCGCCCCCGCTCTCGCGGATCACGGGCGCGCTCTCGCCCGTAATGGCGCTCTCGTCCACCGAGGCGACGCCCTCTACGATCTCTCCGTCTCCAGGGATGAAATCGCCGGCTTCCACGAGAATGAGGTCCCCTTTGCGAAGCTGCGAAGCATAGACGAGGGTCTGGCTGGCATCGCGCTGCGGGGCGGAGATCTGTTTGGCCTGGATGTCTTTGCGGGCCTTGCGCAGAGAGTCGGCCTGCGCCTTGCCGCGTCCCTCGGCCATCGCCTCGGCGAAGTTCGCGAAGAGCACCGTGAACCAAAGCCAGAGCGAGATGGCCAAGATGAAGCCGGCGGGCGCCTCGCCACTGCCGAACAGCGCTTGCACGAAGAGCGCCGTCGTGAGGACGCTGCCGACCTCGACGACGAACATCACGGGGTTTCGCACCTGGTGGCGCGGGTCGAGCTTGCGGAAGCTGTCGACGATCGCGCGGCGCACGATCGCCGGCTCGAAGAGCGGGCGCGCCTGCCCCCGGCGGCGGTGCTTTTCGTGCTCTGGGGGGGCCGCCCCGGAGGAGATCACCTCCGGGGACGGCGTCGCCGATTGCAGGGGAGCGTTTGTCGCGGAGGGCACGCGTGCAACGAGCTTGTTCGTATTCATGGCGAATTTCCGAGCCTCACGTGTTTGCGAGCAGATGCTCGACGATGGGCCCCAGAGCGAGCGAGGGAATGAATGTGAGTGCGCCGACGATGACGATCGTCCCGACGAGCATCGCGACGAAGAGTGGCGTGTGCGTCGGAAGCGTTCCCGCGCTCGCCGGGACGAGCTTCTTTTGCGCCAGCGCGCCCGCGAGGGCGAGCACCGGGATCTTGACGAAATAGCGGCCTAGGAACATCGCGATCCCGAGCGTCGTGTTGTAGAAAGGGGTGTTCGCGCCGAGGCCGCCGAAGGCGCTTCCGTTGTTGTTTGCCGCAGACGAAAACGCGTAGAGAACCTCGCTGAAGCCGTGCGGCCCGGGATTGAAGACACCCTTCTTCCCCGACTCGGTGACGACCGCGACGGCGGTCAAAATGAGTATGGTCACTGCTGGGAACAGGATGGCGAGCGACGCCATTTTCATCTCTCTCGCCTCGATCTTCTTGCCGAGGTATTCGGGTGTCCGGCCGACCATCAGCCCCGCCACGAACACGGCAACGATCGCGAACAGCAAGATGCCGTACATCCCCGCGCCGACGCCGCCGAAGATGATCTCGCCAAGCTGGATGAGCCAGAGCGGCGCGAGACCCCCGAGCGGGGTGAACGAGTCGTGCATCGCGTTGACCGCGCCGCAAGACACGCCGGTCGTCGCGGTCGCGAAGAGCCCGGTCGCGGAGATGCCGAAGCGCGCTTCCTTGCCCTCCATGTTGCCGCCCGCCTGAAGGGCGCTCACCGCCTGGTCGACGTGGAGTGACGCCAGCGCCGTGCTGCCGGCCTGCTCCTGCGCGACGCAGAGCGCGAGCAGAGGCAGGAACACGACGAACATCGCGCCGAGGATGGTCCACCCTTGCCGGGTGTCTTTGACCATCTTTCCGAACGTGTACGTCAGCGCGGCGGGGATGAGCAGCAGTCCGTAGACGTTGAGAAAGTTGGCAATCGGGGTCGGGTTCTCAAAGGGGTGCGCCGAGTTGGCGTTGAAGAAGCCGCCGCCGTTCGTCCCCAGCATCTTGATGGCGATCTGCGAGGCCGCCGGCCCGAGGGCGATGACCTGATCGGTCACCGCGTGGCCGTCGGCGTCTTTGGTGGCCTGAAGGAGGCTCACCGACTGGTACGCACCGAAGGTCTGCACGACGCCTTGCGACACGAAGACGACCGCGAGGATCACCGAAAGCGGCAACAGAACGTAAAGCGTGCTGCGCGTGAGATCGACCCAGAAATTGCCGAGGGTCGAAGTGGTCTTTCGCGCGATGCCGCGGACGAGCGCGACCATCACGGCCATGCCGGACGCGGCGCAGACGAAGTTCTGCACGGCGAGCGCCATCATCTGCGTGAAGTAGCTCATCGTGGTTTCACCGCCGTAGCTTTGCCAGTTGGTGTTGGTGGCGAAGCTGACGGCGGTGTTCCACGAGAGATCGGGCGTCGGCGCGGTGAACCCTTGCGGGTTGAGGGGCAGGATGCCCTGCAGCCGCTCGATGGCGTAGACGGTCAGAATGCCCGCGCCGTTGAAGAGGAGCATCGCGGTCGCATAGGTCGTCCAGCGCATTTCGCGTTGTTCGGATTGGCGGGGCACCCCGCCGAGCCGGTAAATCAGGCGCTCGAGCCATCCCAGCCCCTTTTCGAGGAGGATGGGCTCTCCCTCGTACACGCGAGCCATGTACGCGCCGAGCGGCTTCACCGATGCGATGACGAGGCCGAGAAGAACGAAGATCTGCGCGTATCCTTGCCAGCTCACGAGAGTGCCTCCGGTTTGAGCAACGCGACGAAGAGGTACACGAGGAGTCCCAGAGAGATGGCTCCCCCGATGACGTACATGATGGGCATGGTGATTCCCTCGTTAGACGTGCTCGCAGAGTCGGACCAACCCATACGAGAGCGCCAACAGAACGATCGTGAACCCGACGTAGACGATGTCCATGGTTTTTCCTCGGCCGCGTTCTGTCTTAGGTCTCAATTTCTAAAAAGGATCTAAAAGCAGCGGCGACAAGCGCGCGGTCCGGCGCGTGCCTGCACGTGTTGCGCCGCTCGGTTTCCGGAAGCGGGCTCGTCGTGCGTTCGCGCCGGGGCAATGTAACGGCGTGCAGCTAAACGTTCGCTAAAACGCGTCTGCCACTCGCGCGACGCATTTCGTGCGCGAACCGCGCGTCTTCGGGAAGGTTCGCGCCGCCCCGTTTGCTGAGGATGCGATCCCAGCACGGAGGAAAGAGGAATGTCGATGGCGACACACGGCGATCTCGGTTCGTTTCCTTCCGATCTCGGTGCGGACCAGCGGCGCGCGGAGAGGTTGCTCTCCGAGCTCGCGAAGGAGCTTCTTCGCGTTGCCGTAGACGAGCACACGCGAGCCCTTCATCTGCGAGCCCTCGCGCTCAAGCACGCGGTCATGGGCTGGCCCGATGCGCAGCCCCCGCAGTCGATCCGTCATGCGGTGATCGGCGAAGTGCTCTCGATGCAGGACGAGGCGCTGGCCTGGCGGCGGTTAGGAGGGGTCGACCGGCCGGGATGATCGCGCACAAGATGCGCGTTCGCGCAGAGGCCGTCTTCTGTGCGCAGGGGGCCGCTCACGACCGCGTCTTGTCGGCGACCCATCGGGTCCGGCAAGCTCACGACCGCGACTTGTCCGCGACCCATCGCGTCAGGCAAGCTCACGACCGCGACTTGTCGGCGACCAATCGCGTCCGGCAAGCTCACGAACGCGTTTTGTCGGGGATCAATCGCGTCAGGCAAGCTCACAGCCGCGTCTTGTCGGCAATCAATCGCGCGGGGCAAGCTCACGACCGCGTCTTGTCGGCGACCCATCGGGTCCGGCAAGCTCACGACCGCGACTTGTCCGCGACCCATCGGGTCCGGCAAGCTCACGACCGCGACTTGTCGGCGATCCATCGCGCCGGGCGAGCTCACAACCGCGACTTGTCGGCGATCCATCGCGCCGGGCGAGCTCACCACCGCGACTTGTCGGCGATCCATTGCGTCCGGCAAGCTCATAACCGCGACTTGTCGGCGACCCTTCGCATCCGGCAAGCTCACGACCGCCCGGCAATGCTCTGGCTTCGAAATTTGAGCCGTGGACTTGGTCGTTACGTCCTCGTCCATGGGGTGTCTCTGCGCGGCGGCGAGATCCATCACCGACGCTCCCAATCCTCTCGGGAGGACGCTCACCGGGGCCCCCAGCAGCCGACCGCTCGCCTATGGCAGACGGACTGAGAGCAGCGGATCGCCTCAGCAGCCAGCTAGCAAGAATGCCCCCAGTCCCCCAGAGCAAGCAGGAGCCCCCAGAGGGCTAACCCCGCGGAATCCGTGCGCAGGGGCGGAATCGAACCGCCGACACGGGGATTTTCAGACCCGCTGAAAAGCCCGGAAACACCCGAAGAATCCGCATATTTTGACGCGGCTTGTCCGGTATTTGTCCGGTGCAGAAGCACGGCGGTAGCCCAGCGGAAGGCCGTTGCAGAGGGCCGGGAAGGGGAGGCCGATGAGCTCACGGTCAAGCTCGCGGACGCCGTCTTGTCGTTGCCCATCGTGGTCGCCGCGCTGGCGGTGCGGGAGGGAGGGCGACTCGCCGTGGCTCGGGGCGTTCAGCTCGCGGAGATGGTTCTGCGCGTGGGTGCGGTCGCCGGTCGAGCCGAGGCCGAGAGCGGGGGGCCGTCGAGCCCGCTGCGATGCGATTAGGGGCCCGGGGGCTCGCTGGCAAGCTTGCGCAGAAGCTCCGCCAAGTCGGCCTTGGTCATCTTGCGCGCAGCGATCTCGTGCAGAGCAAGGAAGAGGATGTCGTCGTGCTGCCCGATCCGAAAGCCGTTCATGTCGAGGAAGGTGATGGCCGCAAGGGCGCCCGTTCTCTTGTTGCCGTCGAGGAACGCCTGCGCCTCGCTGATGTGGAATGCATACGCGGCCCCCATCGCAAAGACGTCGCCGTGGAGGTAGCAGCCGTCGAAAGTCGCTGGCGGCTGCGCGACCGCGGAACGGATCGCCCCCTCGTCGCGGATGCCATCCGTCCCGGCCCACCGCTCCAGACTGATCGCGTGCGCTTCGAGCACGTCCTCAAAATGTCAGAAAGAGGATCACCTAGCGCGCCAGAGACCGCCGAGGCGCCCTAGCGCGCGAGGCGCGCGAGAAGGCCGGCGTGCTCTTCCACGGCCCAAGCCAGCGACGCGCGAAAGCGCGCCTTACGCTCCGACTCGGTCACGCTCGCGCCCTCGACCGCGGCAAGCGCCGCTCTAGCCTGCGACTGCTCCGGCTGGACTTCGGTGGGCACAGAGCGACGGGCGGTCATGGGGATCTCGCGCTGATAATTATTGCACTCCAACCGGAGTGCGCAAGGGACTCGGCTGGACTGCCGCCTCGCGCAGCCTACGCCGCGTTTCCAAGCTCGTCCGAGGGTGGAACCGCGAGCGCCTTCATCGGCACTACGAAGCGTGGAAGGGGGTCGTCGACGACCCGAAGCATCCCGATCACCACAAGGTCCGCACCGCGCTCCACGATGATCCCAGCTTCCGGCCCGCCTTTCCAAAGCAGGAGACCGTTCGACGCGATGGGCCGAAGCTCGGGGCGAACGACCCATGCCCCTGCGGAAGCGGGAAGAAGTTCAAGAGGTGCTGCCGGCAATGAGAAAAAGCCGTAGCGCCATCGTGGACGGCTGCCGAGTGACGCCCTCGGGAAGCAGGCGGGCACCGTCAGCGGAGGGGCAGATACCGCACCTGATTGGTCCAGTCGTCGGCGGTGCTGCACTGCACGACGAGCAAGAGGTCTTCGATCACCTGCGCCACGGGCAACGCTTGCGAGACGGCGATCACGCCGGGCATCGGGTGGCCGGACCGGACCCGGTCATAGGCGCGGGCGATCAGCGTGGACAAGTCATGCGTCAACACCACCCGCCCTTCCGAGGCGGCCCGAGTCAGCACCGTCTCGTCGCTGGCACCGCGAAGGCCGAGGTCCTGGACGCGTACGAGATCGGTCAGGGGTGGCGGCGTAGGAGCCCTCGGACGAGGTCGCTATTGAAGTCCTCGTCGACCAAGAATCGAGTCACACCGGCCCCGACGAGAATCTCCGAGCCAGCAGTCGCGCGCGGATGCCGGCGGGAGGATAGCTCGCTTCGATCTTGTCTCTTACCTTCACGGCCGCCTCGCGACGGCGAGTCATGTACTCGTCCACCTCGCGACGGTGGTCGAGCACGTAAGAGATGACGCCGTAGACGCTCGCGAGATCGACGGAGGCGTACTGTTGAGCGATCTCCTCGGGCGTCGCACCTGCGTCGAAGGACGTCACGATCGTCTCGAGAGACACGCGCGTTCCGGTCACTCGCACCACACCATCCGGTCCAGCGGTAAGGGGCGGGGTCTTCGCTTCGAACGCCTGCATGGCGATTTCAGCGTAGCGCCCGAGCTTTTGCGACGCCAGCGAGTGGGCCGATCTCGGCCTGGGAATCGAGGCCCAATTGCGCGCCAGTCCGGCGCGGGGCTGCCGCGTCCGACTGCTCACTGAACGTGGCGACCTCACGATGGGCGGCGCCGTGGCCCGGCGCAACCTAAGCCGCGTTGCCAAGCTCGTCCGAGGGTGGTGCGTCCGTCCGGCCGTGCTTTTAGCTTGCTTGAGTAGTTGGTGAACGGCCCGGGCGTGCGGCTGTGGTAGGCGTCGCCGGAGGCGCATGCGCACGCGTGATATCTCCGAGGCGGGGCTCATCGAGCTGGCAGGCGACGCTCCGATGTGGATCTGGGCCTTTACGTGTCCCACGCCCGGCTGCGATTGCCGCACGGCCGTCGTTCTCTCGACGGGCGGCGATCGCCAAGAGTTGCTCGCCCGAGGCGCTCCTGTTCGCGAGGCCTGGCTGCGCGGAGAGAGCCATGCGAAGGCGGCTGCCGCGCTCGACGGGGTCGTCGCGTTCGCGGTCGACATCGACGAGGGCATCGTCTTCCCGGCATATGACGAGAACCCCTTCGCCCCATTGGACTTCGACGCGCATCCCGAAGCTCGCGAGGTCGTCGACCGCATCGACGGCGAGGTACTCGAGACCATCGGGCGGCTCTGGTACGCCGGCAAGGGCTGGCCGGACCCCGAGGAAAAGATCCGCGAGGCAGAGCGGATCGAGATGCAGGATTGGAAGCGCGGCGACTTGGTCTCGTGGGGCGAGGCGCTGGTGGGCGTGCGCCAAGACATCTTCCGTTTAGACGATCGCGTGTTTGGGGCCGTCGACCTCTATTGCGTCGCAGAAGGCTGCTCATGCGGAGAGGCGGTGCTCGAATTCGCGCCGATCGCCCCGCGTGGTGTGCCGCCCCCCGGGGCGGTTCGCATCGACAAGTCCGGGCAAGCCGCCCTGGAGCCGGAGCAAGAGAGACACCGAGAACGCCTCGAACAGCTCTGGGCGGCCTTCCAGAAGCGCTACCCCCGCTATCGGGAGCGATTCGCACGCCGTGCGGCCGTTATCCAGGGGCTCGCCGGACGGATCGTCGGCGCGCCTCGCACTGGAATCGAGCGGCGAACGGCGAAGGTGGGGCGCAACAATCCTTGTCCGTGCGGGTCCGGAAAGAAATACAAGAAGTGCTGCGGAGCGACGTGAACCGATGGCGAAGAAGACGAAGCTGGACCCGAAGCTCCAGGCATGGATGGACGCGCGCAAGCGGCATCATCTCTCGCACGCGCACGCGCAGATGGCTCGCGAGCTCGGGATGAACCCGGCGAAGCTCGGTGGAATCGACAACCACCGGCAGGAGCCCTGGAAGGTCCCCCTGCCGGAGTTCATCGAGCACCTCTACGAGAAACGCTTCGGCAAGACGCGGCCTGACGTCGTGACGACGCTCGAAGTGCGCGCCCGGGCGGCCGCCTCGAAAGACGAGGAACGCAGGAAAAAGGAAGCAGGGGCGCAAGTCGGCGCTCTCAGCTGAACCCGTGTCCATCGCGATGACCGACGGAGCGGACGAGGCATGATTCAACGCGCGTACATCTCCGCAGCGGCGGTATGGGGAACGCGCTGGCGCGGCATGGATCGTGTCATCGAGCCAAGAGACCGACCATGACGATGGCCCCGTTCGACCAGCTTTTTCCGGACCTCGCCCGCAGCGAGTCGCGCTCGATCACCGTGGTGAAGTACGACGGTCTTCTTCCCGGCCCGTACCTGCTGCGCGAGACGTACTGCGTCGAGCCCGGCTGCGACTGCCGGCGGGTTCTGCTCCAGATTTGGCACGGGGAACCTCCACGCCAGGTCGCGACTCTGAACTACGCGTTCGAGCCACCGATGCCTCCCTTCGAAGACGAAGGGCAGCTCTTCATCGATCCGCTCAACCCGCAGAGCGAGCTCTCCGAGGCGCTCCACGACTTCGTCGAGAATATGCTGGCCAGCGACGACGGGTACCGCGAGCGCCTCCATCGGCACTACGACAAGTGGAAAGGGGTCGTCGACGACCCGAAGCATCCCGATCACCACAAGGTCCGCACCACGCTCCACAATGATCCCAGCTTCCGGCCCGCCTTTCCAAAGCAGGAGACCGTTCGACGCGATGGGCGGAAGCTCGGGGCGAACGACCCGTGCGCCTGCGGAAGCGGGAAGAAGTTCAAGAGGTGCTGCCGGCAATGAGAAAAGCCGTAGTCCTCGCGCGGCCGTGCTGGCATGGCAGCTCCTGCTCGTACGAGGGCAGATCTTCGCGGGGCGCCCCCAAAACCCGGTGAGGCATCATCCTGGCGCTCGGCAAGCCGCCAACCGAGCAGGGCCGCGACCACGTCGAGTGCGAACCTTCTTCTTTGGGATCTGGCCCCTCACGTCGTTTCGATCAACCCGATGCGCCGAAGGGCCGTTCTAACGGTCGTTCGATCTTTGCCCGCAGCCTCTGCGATCCGCGACACATTGCAGCCATATCTGGAGTGCATCGCCGCGTAGTAGTCGCGATCGAACAAGTCCTTGGCGGTGTCGTAGCTGGCCGATTCGAAGCGGACCCGCTTTGACATTGGCAGTGCGCCTTCGAGTTCCGCCGGGGTGACTATCGAGCCCGAGAAGCCATCGACGGTAGTGGCCACCAACGCTGCCAGTTCGCGGACATTGCCCGGCCAGCTACGCGCACGAAGCATCTCCAATGCGCCCGGATCGAACGTGATGTCGGGGCGCTTCAGCTCCCGCAGCACATCCTCGAGCAATAGTGGTAGGTCTTCGAGCCGATCCCGAAGCGGAGGCACCTCCAAGTGCACCTGGGCCATTCGAAAATAAAGGTCTTGGCGAAAGGATCCTCGATTGACCGCGGCCTGCAAGTCGCCGTGCGACGCAAACACCGTGCGGACGTCGACTCGGCGTGGTTTTCCTCCAACGGGCCGAACTTCGCGTTCTTGCAGAACACGAAGAAGTTTGACTTGCATCTCGCGGCTCATCTCGGCGACTTCGTCAAAGAGCAACGTGCCGCCGTCTGCCTCGAGGAATACGCCCGGGTGGTTTCGATCCGCACCCGTGAACGCGCCTCGCACATGGCCGAACAGTTCGCTTTCCAGGCAGTTGGGCTGCACTGCACCGCAGTTGATGGCGACGAACGGTTTCGTGCGTCTCGAGCTGGCGTCGTGAATGGCGCGCGCTACGCGCTCCTTGCCAGTGCCGGTCTCTCCGCCGATGAAGACGGATAAATGGCCGACTGAGTGGCGCTCTAGCCGCGCGAATAGATCGAGCATCTCCGGTGTCGTGCCAATCAGCCCACCAAAGCGTTTGGTTCCGGAAAAGGCGACGGCCGGCTGCAGCTCCGGAACGAAGCGAAATCGCTTTGCGGCGAACCGCACCGTGCACGGCCGCACCAGGTACGCCTCACCGACCTGTATCTCGTCGCCGCCACTGTACGCGACGAATGTGCCGTTGCGCGAACTCCGATCCTTGAGCTGCACACCTCTCGGCGTGGCACGTATCTCGGCATGCACAAGGCTGACCGTTTGGTCGTTGACGAATAGGCCGCTGTCCCGGGCGCGCCCGACGATCTGCAGCTCATGCCCAACGCGCAGCGAACCAGACCCGTCTTCGGCATCGAGGTGCCCTCCTGTCATCAGGATGGTCTTGCTGTTTTCCCATGGCACCGTCATATGTTCTTCGTCCACACAGTCCGGAGTGTCATTGCACACCATTGGGTACTTCCTTCTGCAAAGTTCAGATCGTGGGGCCATTCGCCACCGGTCAGCTGGGGTCACAGCTCCAGCCAAGTTGATCGCTTGCGTCCTTCGCGCGGGAAGAGCGCACCGACCGTGCATGCGAGTCATCGCTCGAACGGTCGCCGAAACACCCTTCGTGCTGTGCGTTTTCGGAAGGCACGGTCACGCAGTGTTGCGATTCACGTCCACTGGGCGAAGCCCAATACAAGCGCCCCTGAAGCCAGCGCGAGGGTGCACGACCCATCTCCGCGCGGCGAGCGCGATGAACGTGCACCAAGCTCTGCGACTCAGATCTTCTCGGAATCTGGCCGCGGGATGAATGCAGAACGACGCGCTGGCTGTTCCAAACGCTGTGCGATGGGTGAAGTCGTCCCACGGGCGTGGGCGCTCACGACGCTGGCGCTCTGCTCGATGCGAGCCGGCGTCACGACGGCTGCTATGGGTTCTGTTGTTTGTCCGTCGGGCGATGCTCCAGTGAAGGCATTCGTCGCCTGACTTCTGCGCCGTTTGCGCTGCCTCGTCGTGCCATTCGGGCCAGCGGTGTTCTGCGCCCCTCGCAGATACCCCTGCAGTGCAGGGGCGGTAACAGTCAGCCCGTGCTCGGAGAGCCACTCCGCGACGGCCCGCCACGAGTAACCCTTTTGTCGCAGACCGTAGAGCTTCGGTGCCAACATGACAATGGCCCGACGCTTGCTGACTTCGGTATCGGAGCGAGCGGGGACTTCGTCGAGCAGTTGTTGCAGGTTGGCGATGGTGGACAGAGAAATCTTGGCATTGTGCTTATCCGTCACGCTGGCATACTCCGTGCTGGAACCTCCGAGACCTTGGATGCGTCACCAACACCAATGACCGTCCAGGCGCTCGTACGCCTCGCCAGCGCCAGACTCCACCCGCACCGCCGCACGAAACTACGAGCGCGTCGCGTTGCCCTGGTCGGATGGGTTGACAGCGCAAGCGCCGACCAGTGAACATTTGGTACGTCTGCTTTTGGACATCGTCAATGGGTGCGACGCATTTTCTCCAAGGCGCTTGGTGGCTCGCATTTCGCCGGTGACTGGCAGCAGGCGACGCGCGGCCCGGAAAGCACTTCCATCGCTACGATCGGAGCGCTGTGGCGTGCACACAAGACCGACTGCGAAAGTACAATGCTTACGACCAAGGCAGTCGCATCGAGATGGAAGAACCCGGAGCGAAAAGCGGAGGGCAAGATAAAGGGGCGAGTTACGGGTTTGCTATCCATTGGAAAAGGCGAAAGAAAGTACGGGTTACGGGAGGGGGCCACGGAGTTACGGAGTCGCCACATGCCTGAAAGCAATCGAGAAAGGGTGAGTTACGGGTGAAGGACCGCGATGATCTCGCTGTTTTTCGGCCTCGCGTCGGTGGCGGGCGGCGGGCAACCCCGCGCGCGGAGGGCGCGTCGTTTCGCAACACGCTGCTTGCCGCCATTCGCCACGGCGGCGGTTCTGGCGTGGGCCGAGGAAGGGCTCGCCCTTCCAGCATCGGTGTCCCGGTCCCCGGTCCGGACGCTCGCCGCGTCGTGGTCAAGGCCCGCGTGGTCCGTCTGACGGCGACGGGCGCGAAGGCCGCGTCGCTCCATCTGCGCTACATCGAACGCGACGGAGTGGAGAAGGACGGCTCCAAGGGAGTGCTCTACTCCGCCGACGGCTCCATCGGCGCCGACGTGTTCGAACAACCGCGTGTCGATGAAAAGCATCAGTTCCGCCTGATTGTGTCACCCGAGGATGCCGGTGAGTTAGAGCTGACGGACTTCGTCCGGCGCCTCATGGCGCGCGTGGAGCGCGACTTGGATCGCCGGCTCGAATGGGCGGCGGTGAACCACCACGACACCGAGCATCCCCACGCGCACGTCGTCGTGCGCGGCGTCGACCGTGACGGCCAAGAGGTGCGCCTCGACCGCGGGTACATTTCGAAAGGGGTGCGGTGGCGAGCGCAGGAGATCGCGACCGAGGAGCTCGGGCCCCGCCACGAGCTCGCCATTCGCCGCGGGCACGTCCACGAGGTGACCCAGGACCGCTTCACGTCTCTTGATCGCGAACTCGAGCGTCGGGCGGTCGACCAAGAGGTCAAAGCCCGATCTCGCGAACGCCCTGGTCTCATCGACGAGTCCACGCTCCTCGCCCGGCTCGAGCACTTGGAGCAGATGCGGCTCGCCGAGCGCCTCTCGCGCAATTCTTGGCGCCTGGCGGACGGGTGGCAAGAGACCCTTCGCGACCTCGGGTCGCGCGGCGACATCATCAAACAGATTCACGCGGCCATCTCGGGCGACCCTGCGCGCTACCACGTCGTTCGCGCGGGTCAGCCGTTGCCGGTGGAGTCCGATGCGGGGGAGCAGACCATCACGGGACGTGTTGCCGCCAAGGGTCTCGCCGACGAGCTCAAAGGCACCTTCTACGCAGTCATCGAGACTCCGAGCGGGCGCGCGTACCACGTTCCGCTCGACGCTCGGTCCGCCGATGCTCTTCGCCCGAGCGACATCGTTTCGTTGCGGACCGAGCCCGAGGTCGCCATTCGTTCCGTCGACAGGCACATTGCCGATGCCGTCCGCAAACGCCATGGCGTCATGGAGATCGATCGGGAACCGTCACCCGATGCCCAGCGCGTCGCCCGACGCATGCGCGACCTTGAAGGCTTCGGACTCGCCAAACCCGCCGGTACGAGCCGGTGGACTGTCTCGCCCGACCTGCTCGACCAGCTCGAACGGCGGTATCGCCAAACGCCCGTTCGACACCGCCTGCGGATGCGCAAGGAGCCGCTCTCGGTCGAAGCGCAGACACGACATCCCGGTCCGGTTTGGCTGGACCAGATCAACACCGAGTCCTTGGCTCCCTACGGACTAGGCGCAGAGGTCCGTCGTGCCGTCGAGAAACGCCGGGAGGCACTGCGAAGCGTCGGCATTACCGACGACGATCCCAACCGGGTCCCAAAATTGCGGGAACTCGAAAGGAGGACAGTGGGGAAGGAGGTAGCGGCCCGCTCCGGCCAGAGTTTCGAGCCCGAGCTTCAGGATGGCTTTCGCGGGCGGGTGCGTGCCCACACGACCGGCACCGGCGTCTCCTACACCGTTGTCTCCGACGGCTCGCGCTTCGTCGTTCTTGAGACGACGGCGGTGATGCGCGCCCTTGAAGGCAAGTCCGTTGGGGTCACCCGGGATCCTCATGGGCGAGCCGTCGTTCGCCCTGGCGCGGAACTGGAGAGATGAGCGCGATGTGCTCGCGGAGTGGCTCGCTGCCGAACCACCATTCGTTTCGTTCCACAAGGAAATTCGCGAGGCCGGGGACGGCTCTTCCTCGTGCGAGTCGTCGATCTGCGGAACGGGCGTCTCCACCATGGCTTTCACGCGTTTTTCATAAATGCTCCTGCGCGCTTGCTCGAGAAGGCCCATCCCCGGCGTCCGAGCGGACGGCGCCTCGGCCGAGGCGCTGCAACGCCTGCACGGCGATCAGATCGCGCTCGATGGCGAGACTTCCCGCTCGAAACGTGGCCGCATGCCGGTCGGCGATTGCGAGCGCAGGAGAGGGCGGAAATGGACGCTGCGAGGTTGGTAGGTCCTACGGTCGCGGCGGACGCCTTGTGGAAGTGGGACGCGCGACAGGCTCGGACTGGTTCACGAAAGGCGTATGGTCCCGAAAGTCGATCGGGCCAAATTTCGCCGAAACGGCGGGGGTTCTCGTTCGAAGGCGGTGGGGCTAGGATTGGTCGACCGTCAGGTCATCGGCCCCGCTTCAGTTCATGATTTTCCTCGTCGCGAGCTGGCTGGCTCGTCAGCAAGGTGAAGCGATCGAGTACTTGCGGGCGGAGAACCGCGTGCTTCGCGACCGCCTCGGCCCAAAGCGACTGCGCTTCACGGACGCGGAGCGTCGTCTCCTCGCCGAAAAGGGCAGAGCGCGCAAGGAGCCGCTTTCGTTCGAGGAGTAGGTCCGTCATCGGGGGGCTGTCTGGCTCGACCGGGTCGACACCCAGTCGCTCGCCCGGTATGGGCTCGGCGCCGCGTGCGGCTAGCCGTGGTAGACCGCCGCGAGTTGCTGCACCGCCTCGGTATTGGGCCCGACGATCCAACCCGGCACGCAAAGCTGAGCGAGGTGGAGCGTTCGGCGGTTGGAAGGGAGATTGCCGGCCGTTCGGGACTCACCTTCCTCGCCCACGCGCCCGACGGCTTCAGCGGACGAGCTCAACGAGCCGATGGCCCGATGGCATCGAGCGCATACACCATCATCTCGGACGGGCAACGCTTCATCCTACTCCGAGCGACTCCTGCTCTGCGCGCGCTGCATGGCCAGTCCGTCGCGGTTACGCGCGACGCCAACGGGCGGCTTCTCGTCCGCCGTGCTCTGGACAAAGACCGTGGCCGCTGACTGGTGCCGTCGCCAATCGGTGGGCCGTTTCACCGTCCGCGTCCTTTGTGCTCCGAAGGGTTGCAGAGCGCGACAGAACTTGCCAGGCTGCGCATCGGATTCGCGAACGGCCGTCCGGGGGTGCCGTCGACTGCCTCTCTGTACCGAGCGCGTGCGCGGGAACCGGAGTCACACGCGGCAGGAGATCGAACTCGCCGCGGCGCGCGCGATCGCCGAACTCTAAACGAACGCGTGCGGGCGCAGGCAGGGTCGGCTGACGACGGCGTACCATAGGCACGATCCGCCCGCGCTACCCGGACGCATGGGGACCGACAAGCAATATCGGAAGGGAGGCCCAGGGCGTGCGAGACTTGGGGGATGGAATCCGAAGCCGAGTGGCCTGGCGTCTTCGTGTCGTCGACCTGCTGTCGATTTAATCGACGTCCGCGCGGAGCTCGAGGTCTTCCTTCGCCAGCGCGACTTCCTGCCGCTCCTCTCAGACCGCCCTTCTTCTGACTTCGTGGTGACACCTTGGAGGAGGTCTGCGAGCGGTCAAGGTGAGCGAGGACGATGGGACCACCGCTTACGCCATCTGCGACGAACGCCTTCATCCGCTCTACACGGCAGCAAGGTCGGTGGACGAGCTGCAAACGAGGTTCCCTCGGTCGCCCTAGGAGAGTCGTTGGGGTCGCCGATCTTCTCCCTCACGTTGCCCGCCGAGAAAAGACCCGTCATGGAGAGGGTGCCGCTACACGCCAGCATCTTGACGCCGGCTGAGCGCGCGCGGTGAACGATCCCTTGAGGGACAGGTGCAGTCTCCTCTTAGACCGTCCACCAAGACCTGGCGCCGATCTTGCGTTTAGCGCCATCGCCCGCACCCGCCAGTTGGCGCGGTCAGCGAGGTATCGGGGTGGATGCATCGTGCGCTCACTGGTTGGGGGTGTGTCATGTTTTGTGGCTCTGTGGGCCTTTTTAGCGGCATCTGATGCGGACGCCTTCGAAGCGAAGCGAACATCGGGCGGGCTTCCGGTTCACTGGGAGGCGGCAAACGTGACGTTCGAGATCGATCCATCGGTCGCGCAGGCGGTCGCGGGCGGCTTCGACGCCGTCGCGGAAGCGCTCGGCGCATGGAGCGGGCAGTCGGGTGCACCGACGCTGACCGTCACGGTGGCCGACGGCAAGGCGCGGCCGGGCAACGACGGGCATAACGTCATCTTCTTCGCCGCAGGCGGGTACGCGGAGGCCGGCAATGCCCTGGCGATCACTGTTCTCAGTTACGACGAAATCACGGGCGCCATCGTGGACGCCGACATCATCATCAACGGAAACCACTCGTTCGCCGTGGTGGCTGATGCGAGCGGTCTCGAGGAATGGTGGCGAACGCGGAGACGTCGCGCGCAAAGCGGCTCTCGGGCAGACGCACGATCTTGCCGTCGGCGCTCGCGTCGCTCTCGACCTTCTGCGCACTCTTGAGCATGCGCTCGATCCGAGACACGTCGACAACGTCGAACGCCAGCGAACGCTCGCAGAGCGCGTCGACTCGCGCGGCGCCGTATCGATCGCAGAGTCGCAGCAGCGCGTAGCCCTGACGCATGCGGCCCCATGGCAACGGGCCACTGAGCAGCCGTTGGGCGAGCGCGCCCACGTGCTCACCGTGCTCGCCCGCGCGAGCCTTGAGGTTGTCCACGCTGCGCAAGGCATAGTCGGCCTTGCCGACGGGATAGTCATTCGGGTCGGTCGAGCGCTTGCCCGGCGCGACCCGCGAGTGGAGTTTGATCATCTGGCTGCCGAGATAAAATCGCACACTGATTCGATCGACGCGCGCATCGAGCGTCTTGCCGATGAAGCGCGTCGGGAGCGAATACAGGCTTCGCGCGATCTGGGCGTGATGGTCGGGATGCACCTTTGCTTTGGTCCACATCGGCACATCGAACGTGCCCTCGCGCAATGGAATCATCTGGGCCTGCTCTTCGCGCTCGTAGACTTCGCGCGGTACGCGTCGCGTGGTTCCGTGCACGCGCGCACCGGCGACGTCGCAGCACCATCGCGTCGCCGATAGGCGTAGCTCATCGAGGTCCGCGCGGAACTTCTCACCGGCGAACCAGCGCTCGCGCACGTAGGCCACCTGGTTTTCGACACGGGGCTTGTCTTGCGGATGGCGTACGCGGGCGGGATCGACGAAGAAGCCTCGCCACTGCGCGTATTCGAGAAAGGCGCGATTGAGTACCGGCTCCGTCGCGTGAGGGTGCACGACGGCCGACGTCATGTTGTCGGGCACGACGCGTTTGATGACTCCCCCGAAGAACTGCCACGCCGCTTCGAGTCCCTCGATGAGCGCCGCGCAGGTTTGCACGAACGTCGGCCACACGAACATGTACCGGCTCATCGACAGCGTTACGACCAGCACCCAAAGCTTCCGACGTGTCCGTCGTCCTTCGGCGACGTATCCCATCTCGCCGAAGTCGATCTGCGCTTCATCAGCGGGCGGCGGGTCCTCGACCCGAACGGTGACGGGCCGCTCGCGCCATCCCAGCTTGTCGTGCGCGAAGCGGCGCAACGTCGTGTACGCGACGCCAGATGCCATCTCGGGCGAGCAGCTCGTGCACGCGCACCAGGCGCAGCGGAGGGTCACCGCCCAGCCATCGCTCGATGCGGGTGCGCTGCAGCTCGAGCTCCTTGCCGGGCGCCGAAAGCGTTGCGAGCGGCCGCGCCTGCACGCGCTGCGCGACCTCCGCGACGACGCCGTCGGTTAGCTCGGAATCGGCGGCGAGCCCGCATCCAACTGCGGCCTCGATGTAGCGCCCAGCCGTCTTTCTGTCGGCGACGCACGTTGCGTGCGATCTCACGCGCGCTCTGCCCTGATTGCCATCTGCGAAGAACTTCTCGAACGTCGGTCATGGTTAACTCCCGAAAGCCCATCGGCACCTCCCGACGGCGACCCGCGCCGTCGTCGGTTGGCACCGTGCCTTTGCTCTCGGTCGTCGGACCAGGTCACTGATCTCAGAACGGGGGTGGCCCCATGACCCTGGCGATCGGGTGGCCCCATGACGTTGGCGAACTTACGGCATGTACCTTGCGGGTGGCCCCATGACCCTGGCGATTGGCTGGCCCAATGAGGTTGGCGAAAACCTCGGAACCTGGCCCCATGAGGGTGGCGATTGGCACTCCTCGCCAACGCGACGCGCGTTCCCTCTTAAGCCTCCTAAGGGGCGTGCGTTGTCGGTCCAGGCGAGTCGCCCGGAGACGGACATCGCCACGCTGAGCAGGAGGTCGAGGTGACGAGCGTTAGCGCGATTCAATTGAACGAAGACAACCTACCCTCGCACGATGCAACGACATTCGCGAGTTTCAAGTCCGTGAATATCTCGGCCCCGCGGTCGTGTTCGCCGTCGATTTCTGAGCACGACGCCGGACAATCCAACCTCCCAGCGCGAGCACGACAAGGAGCACGCCCCGCGGAGCTGAAGAAGGCGACGCGATGCTCGCTCTCGAGCATCCGGCCGACCTATCAC
>Ga0265314_10000598_pt1 | contig 45266 bp, 44 predicted proteins | sample 4126metaG_FD_203106 | JGI IMG/M metagenome (GOLD analysis project Ga0265314, IMG submission 203106) | Rhizosphere microbial communities from Carex aquatilis grown in University of Washington, Seatle, WA, United States - 4-1-26 metaG | ecosystem: Host-associated > Plants > Roots > Rhizosphere >... | reverse complement strand
AGGGCGAAGGAGTCTGGGCCTTGTCGCGTGGTTTCCTGGTGGCCGGTGCCCGACGCGTAGTAGCCAGCAACTGGCTGGTTGACGACGAAGCCGCCGCCAGCCTAATTAGCTATTTCTGCGGCGGCATCGCCAAGGCAGAAGCCAAGGGCGAACCGGCCAACCATGCCAAGGCACTGCACGACGCCAAACGGTGGGTACGTCAGCAGGAGAAATGGAGTAGTCGGTATTACTGGGGCACGTTCGTGCTGGTCGGGCCAAATTGAGGGGTTGCCCAGCCCATCGGTGCCAGGAGCAAGCGGCAAGCGTAGACCAAGCCGAGCGGGGCCGCGGGCGGGGTGGGCCGGGCTTTGGAATTCGGCCTTGCCTACCAGCCGATGATTGCCGCGCACCGTCGCGTTTGGTAATGTGACTGCGCATCATTCGGTCCTCAATCCCGCGGTTCGACCGCGGCGATTTCTCCCAAATCGGATTCGGGGACGATCATCATCATACGCTCTGGAAGTGCCCAGCAGATCCAAGCGTCACTCTGGCTCACGGCGGGCCTGATGAGTTCTACGGTGATGTGACGGCCGCTCACGACGACGAATCGACATTGTCCAACTGCGAAGGACTCCATGGCGCACCTCCTACCACATCTCCACGGTAGTTTTGATTTTTCTCCCCTGGTTCTGGTCACGGACAAACTGGCAGTCTCGCCAACGATGCAAGATTCGTGCCATCACCTCGGGATGCCACTTGCTTGGATTCGGAGCCATTTGGCCGAGGAATTCCGACGTTGGGCGCGGAATTCGCACGCTCTGGGCGGGCTGCGTCTATTCCGCCGAATTTGTGGCAGCCACGCGAATTTGATTGGTGTCGGGCGACCAGGATGATCGGTTTGCAACCAACAGCCACGCACGCGGCTTGGTTGACACGCTGGTGATCAACGTTGTTGGCGAGTGCTTTGCCGTCCATGTGCGACCCCGTCGAACCCGGCCAATTGCGAATCGCCCTCGTCTCCGGGCGGTCGGTCGTGGTCCGTGTGCTCAATCAATGGCCATATCAGAAAGGCCAATGGTTGTGCCAAGAAGAAGCTAGCCAGGATTACCTCTTAGTCACAGATGAAGCAATCGGCGAGATCGTGCTTCATGAACCGCCCATGGAACCGTAAAACGAGGAGAAGTTGGCCGGGCAGGTGGGAGTATCGGCGCACCCAATTGGATGTGCTCTCACCATGTTCTCGTGGCTGGCTATAATTAATGAATGAGCGAACGGCCGAGAAGGCCGCTCAAGCTCACTTCCCAAGGATTTCAATGAACACCAGAACCACGGAACAAGGCGCTCGCGCGGCGACCCGATCGGACAATCAGGCAAATCATGGGAACCTGATGTCCGACGAGCAAATTCGGGAACAACATTTTCGGCCCCTGCCGAAGGAGTGTGGGGTGGCGCTAATGGGCTTCGGGATTGTTGGAGTCATGTTACTCGACCCCGTGGACATCTTATTCGTTGTTGCTGGGGCGCTTGTGTTTTCGCCGCGGCTCTTCCAGCGGTCGGAGCACTGGCTTCAGAGACGCTTTCCCAAAACTCACCGGGTAGGAAGGCGGCAAATGGATCGCTTTCTCGATGATTTCGAAAGGCTATATCCCCCGCCTTCTTGACGAATGGGGCGATGTCGTGCACATAGGGGGGAGTACAGCCCTTGGACACCGGCCAGTCGCAGTACAAGCCGAGCGCGCAGCCGCCGAGCCGGACCGAGGGCGCGCTTGGCCGGCGCTCCAGCGGCCAGCGTGAGTCAGTAAGTTGCCTTGTTTGGTAATGATGGCGTAAACGCCATCATTACCCCTCGTTTCCTGGAAATCCTCTGGCGGCTATAGTGAGCTGTTGTGTTTAGTGCTCACGTTAGCCGTGGTTGAGAGCGGAGTGTCGCAGCCATGCAGGTGCAAACCGTCTTAGGGGCCGTGTCGCCCGCTGACTTGGGGCCGACGCTTGCTCACGAGCATCTGCTGATCGATTTGCAGTGCTGGTTTATGCCGCCTCAGGAGGCATCGCGGCAGTTCATCGTCGACACGAAGGTGACGGCTTCGCTGCGCGGTTTGCTCGCGTCCGATCCGTATCATTGCCGGGACAACCTGGTGATGAGGGATGAGCGATTGGCGGCAAGCGAGTTGATGCACTTCCGAGTGCTCGGAGGGCGCACGGTCGTCGATTTGAGCACCCGGACCATCGGCCCGTTTCCGAGCGAGTTGGTGGAGATTGCCCGCCGCAGCGAGGTGAACATCGTGGCGGGCACGGGGTTCTACATCGCCAAGGCGCATCCCGCATGGGTTGCCGAGGCAAGCGTCGAGCAGTTGACCGATTTCATGTTGCGGGAGATTCGCCTCGGTATGAATGACACCGACGTCCGCGCCGGGATCATCGGCGAGCTCGGAATCAGCGCGCCGATCGTGCATGCAGAGGAGTGCGTGTTACGCGCGGCGGCCTGCGCCCAGCGCGAGACGGGATTGGCGATCAACGTCCACCTTCCGATCTTCGCTCGACAGGGGCACCTGGCGCTCGACATCCTCGCTGACGCCGGTGCAGACTTGACTCGCGTGGTCCTCAGCCATCTCGACGAATCGCTCGATTTCGAATATGTCCGCGCGCTGGCCCGCCGCGGACCCTACGTCGAGCTCGATACGTTTGGGTCGGACTTCGCCTTCGACGAATCGGGCACTCACGAGCCGAGCGATTGGGAACGAATCGAACTTTTGGCTCGTCTGCTCGATGCCGGCCTCGCGGGTCAGGTGCTGCTCTCCCATGATGTCTGCACGAAAATGCACCTGGTGTATTTTGGTGGCTACGGCTACGGGCACATTTTGCGCACCATTCTGCCGCGCCTCCGACGCCGCGGAATCGATGAAACGACGATTGAATTGCTAATGGTGAAGAACCCTGCCCGCATGTTGAGCGGCGAGGCAGTCTGAGAGTTTGCCCGACGACTGCCATGACGGGCTTGCCCGTCGTTGTTCCATCAATTTGGACCAGCAGCCAGCAGTTGCAACTGCGAGCCGAGCGTGGCCAGGCCTGGCGGCGACAGCCCGAGGTAAGGAGCGGCACACCCGCCCCGAGCTCGCCGCCCAACTCGCTCAACAAAGCCTGTTGTATTCCTTCATTACTTGCAACAAGCTCTTGCCGGGAAGCTTCGGGTCGGTGATCCCCCAGGCCTTGTTGCCGTCGCGACCCTCCAGCGTTTCAGCGGCAACAAGGGCGTTGATGATGGCTTCCTCGGTCGCGTCAACCGCCCCTTTGAAGAACTTATCCATTACGTCGTAATTCTGAATCGTGTCGAGCGGAAGGTCCGCGCTAGCTGTCATGTAAGCGTCGGCGTCAACCGTGGACAAGGCCACGAAGATCTCGCCGGAATCATTGTTGGTGAACGTCCCTGTGCGTCCCACGCCATGAGCGGCACGTCGAGCCAGACGCTTCAATTGCGTGGGCAGCATCGGTGCATCGGTAGCGATGACCACGATGATCGAGCTTTTTCGCCGACGCCTCATGCTGACTTCATGGTGATTCGGCGGCATCATTTCCGTACCCACGGGAACGCCGCGAACGACGAGATCCCGAAACTGGCCCTGATTGGCCTGAACGAGTACGCCGAGCGTGTAGCTCGCACCACCGACATCGACGAGTCGCGACGATGTGCCGATTCCGCCTTTCCAATCGTAACAGGTCATCCCCGTTCCCCCGCCGACGTTGCCCTCTTCGGTGAAGACTTGCGGATGCTGGTTCGGAATCGGGTTCGCCTCATCAATCGCCTGGTTGACGTCTGCTTCGATCACATGAAACCCGAGAATGTCGTTCAGCCATTCGTCCGACGTTTCCGCGACCGCCGGCAAGGCAAGGAAATCCTCTGGATCGATCTTCGCTCCAAGTTGGTCCCGTCGGTATTTGATGACGCCATTGCGGACAGTCCCGACACTGACGGTGTTGGTGATCATGAGGGGGCCTTCCAGGACCCCAAATTCTTCGATCAGATGTGTGCCCGTCATCTCACCATTTCCATTCAGCGAAAACCACCCGGCCATCACGGTCGTGTCGATGCCGTCCTTCGACGCGTCATTACCACGAGGCAGGATCGCCGTGACTCCAGTGTTCTTGGGACCGCGCCCGATTACCAGCTTGGCGGCGCCATCAAGGTACGTGCGGTGGCCCACTCGGACGCCGGCGACATCGGTGATCGAGTTGTGCCGGCCGGTTTTCCCATCAAACGGGATGCGAAGGTCCCGAGCGCGCGGTTTAGACATTCTGCGTTTCCTTGAGGCTGAGAATCGCCCCTCACTTCAACTTGAGTTTCCACGACGCATGGTTGCGTTGCAATACGCTGGGCCAGGGCCAAACCGGCGGCAAGCCTATCTGCGCTTGCCCAGCCATCGGGTCGGTGAGCAAGCGGCGGCCCCTATTCTGTCAAAATTCACTGGCAACTGCACGTCACTTTTCAACTTGACCTTGATACATAGATCGTCTATGCTTTGTGCCACGACGCACGCAGGATCGATCCTTCAGGACCGCCAATCATGGATTCCCGACTGCTCTGGGGAGTGGTTGACATGCTCATTCTCGAAGTCATCTCTCATGGCCCAACGTATGGTTATGAAATCGCCCAGACTGTGACCAGCGAATCCAAAGGCTATTTCGATCTTAAAGAAGGTAGCCTCTATCCGGCGCTGCATCGCCTCGAACAGCAGAAGTATCTCGCATCGTTCTGGCAGGAAGTGGATGGCCGGCGACGAAAATACTACAAGCTCTCCGCCACCGGTCAGAAATGCCTCGACGCGAAAAAAATGGCTTGGCGCTCGTTCGCCAAGGGTGTGGAAGGCGTGATGGGAGCGCAGGTGGGCACCGCTTGAATCAGTCGCAGGGATCGCGGTCCCCGTGATTTTGTAACTGATCCTCAATTCTCAACCAATTCGTGTTCTCAATCGACCTCCTCGCCGATTTGCCACCGCCGCGCGATGACGAGCCGCCGTCGCTAAGGGCCGACATTGCCGACGAACTGGTCGATCATTTGCAGTGTGCTTATCGCCGGGAAATGCTCAAGGATGGTGACGACGAGTCGGCCCAGCAGCGTGTGCTGGACCGGTTTGGTGATCCGAAGAAACTAGCCCGCCGCCTCTGGTGGCAGTCGATGTGGAGCCGCATGATGGGAAAATGGATTTTGTCGGGGCTGCAATGGTTGGTGTCGTTGGTGGCGGTGGTCCTCGTTGGCGCTGTCTTGTGGCAGCAATCGCAGATGCTGGCGGAACTGCGCACCGCCAAGCAGGAAGAACAGAGTCAGCGACAGGCGTTGACCGCAGCGCTGGATCAACTGCGAGCGCAAAGCGTCTCACCACGAGTTTCGCCATACGCCGCGGGGGCGCCCATTCCCATGGATGGCGAGGCCGTCTACGAGCCCCCTCGCATCTACGAAGCCCCCCGCATCCAAGGAAATAGTGACCCTGATGGCCTCCCCGACCTCGACGGGCCGTACGTCGGAGGCATTCCTCCCGCTCCCCCCGATCCCCAAGTGGCTCCCGCTGACGAGCGACGTTCGTTAACCGTCAGATTTGTCTTGGAAAAAGATGACGGTCCGCCGGTGTCGCCGGAGAAGGTGAGCTTGAACGGAAATCCTGGCAGTTGGACGGGAACAGCCGAAGATGAACGTCACATTCCGCTCTATGATAATCATGACGTCATCTTTCGATCACTCGAACCGGGCCGCTATGAGCTGAAAATCCGGCTCGCCGATGGCCAGCACTGCACCCGGCCCGTGCTGATTCGCGACGACTCGCCGCACGAATTGACGATCGTCTGTCCGAGCCCGCGGGAAAAGGCGACGGTGCTTGTCAGCATGCCGCCATTGCCGGCGGATCTTCACGACGCCGCCAGTGAAGTGAACTATTGGATCCAACCGCAGTCGTTGGTTCTCGGTGAGTTAGCCTGGCAGCCGCCGTCAGACGACTATCAGGTGCTGAGTTTCGATCCCAAGACGGGCAAGGCGATCTCGCTCCGTCAGTATTCAGGAAATAATATCCCCGATGAACCCGTTAGGACCGACTTAAGCAAGATGAAGGCGGAAGACTGCGTCGTGTTCGTGGCGGCCGGAACGGTCGGCATCCGCTATTCCATAGGCCTCCACGGCCAGGCAGCCGCTCCGGGACACTGGATCGTGGAGTTTCCGCCGCAGGACTCGAGTTTTATGCCACGCACCTTGGAACCCGGCAACAACCATTGGAACGTGGAACTGCCGGACGAATTCGTCGCCGACGCGCGCCAACGCTTGCAACAATTACTGTCGGCAAACGACAACGACAGGTTGCCGCCGCCCCCCAGTGATTTACCCCCGGCGAACGCTAAACCGCCGCAGCTTGTCGTGAAAGTCGTCCAGGAAAAAGCGGATGGCCCGCCGGCGAGTGTGGACAGCGTATTGATCCAAGGTGCCGGCCTCGAAAAGGGGGCGGACGAGGAGTGGCTGTCGCCGCTCAACCAAAATCAAAAGCAATTCGTGTTCGGCTCCCTGGTTCCTGACCAGTATCAACTGACCATTACGCTTGCCGACACGCAAAAGTGCATTCGGCCGATTTTGATCCGCGACGAGAAACCGCGGGAACTGACGATGATCTGCCCCGGCCCGCGGAACAAAGTGCCGGTGTCCATCACCATCAAACCGTTGCCCGAGAAGCTGCAAAAGCAGAAGTTCAACGTCGAGTTGTCTCTTTGGCCCGGTCCAGTGGAAATTGGGGGAGCAAAGTGGACCATCCAGAATTTGTCGCATCAGAAGGTCACGTTTGATACACAGACCGGGCTGCCCACGGCGATTGAGGTAGGCAATCAGCACCTTGATCTGCGCGACTTGCCCGCGGACGAGCGCAGTGTATTTCTGCCGGTCGGAACCGTTTGTTGCCAGTTTGAAGCGCACAAACGGTTGGAAGAGCCAGGGGGAGTGCCCGTGTACGAATGGCCGAGGAGCTTTGGAGAGGGGGAATCTGCTCTCAAGCATACCATCACAGTGGAAGAGACGGCCTGGGAAATCGAATTGCCGCAAGCGTACCTGGATGAGATGCTAAACGGCGACAAGGCGGCGGATCGTCGATAGACATGACTACTTCGTCCCGGACTCCGAAATCGTCAGAACGACTCGGAATCGGGCATGGCCGCTCATCATTCGGTCGTAAGCTTCGGTGACTCGCTCCAGTGGAAAGGTTTCGTTCATCGACCGCACGCCACTTCGCACGCTGAATGCGAGCGCATCCTGGGAGTCGATCGACGTTCCGGAATACCAGCCCTTGATCGAGCGGCAACCTCCCAGCAGGAACATGGGAGATACTTGCATCGCGGCGGCCGCCCCGACAATCAAGAGCGTGCCGTTGACGGCCAAGCCCCCCTGCACGGCACTCATGGCCTCGCCGCTCGTCGCCGTCGCTAAAATGACTTTGGCGCCGCCCAACTTGGTCAGCTCGGCCGCCGGATCCTGGGCCTGACTGTCGATGTAGTGCGACGCCCCCAACTGGTGCGCGAGCGAAGCCTTGTCTTTCCCGCGCGCGATTCCGATGGTGTGAAAGCCCATCTTCGCGGCATATTGGACGCCAAGGTGGCCTAGGCCGCCCAGGCCGAGCACTGCCGCGACATCACCTGGCCGTGCGCCACAGTTTCGCAGGGCATTGAACGTCGTCAGGCCAGCACACATCAATGGTGCCGCCTCGGCGGGCGGCAGTTCGGCGGGCATGAGCGCGACCGCACTGGCGGGGGCGATCATGTACTCGGCGTAACCGCCGTCATATGTGACACCGGTAATCTGACCGGTCACACAGGCAAAGAATTCTCCACGGCGGCAGTGGTCGCATTGCCCGCAATAGCCGCCGTTCCAACCAACACCCACGCGCTGGCCTGGCTCCAATCGGGTGACTCCTCTGCCGACAGCATCGATCACGCCGGCCACTTCGTGACCCGGAACCCGCGGGTACTGAACCCCCGGGTAGGTTCCCTCTTTGGTGAGCGAATCGCTATGGCAGATGCCGCACGCTTGCACCTTTATCCGAACCGATCCGGCACCCGGCTCGGGCATCGCCCGTTCAACGATTTCAAACGGCCCGTTTCGGCGCGAGACCTGCACGACACGCATCGTCGCCATGGGGTTCCTCCAGCCGTAATTCCTCAGCAGGCGGCCACGCCCCGTAAGGTCGATTGTAGCCGATTTCCGGTCGAGGAGCAGCAGGTTCACCCGGCTCGTCGCCTGGGTACCAGACCATCCACTTGAACGAATCTAGAATAAACCGCGCCCGGTCGCTCGGTGGTTCGACGAGCCGTTTTATCATCTGCAGCAACCCGCTCGCCACCAGCTTCAATCGCGGCTGCCGCGCTTGATGGGTAAAATTCCTCTGCGTATCTACCAACCGAGGCCAGGGTTGTTGCCGTAGCCGTAACCGAAGGTTCGAGAGGTTCCGATCGATGCACCAACTCCGCGGACGCCGACGTTGATGCCGTAACCGGAGTTAAAGCCGTAACCGTAGTTTGCGCGGTAGATAGGCGCGGCGTAACGGAACGAACTCGGGCCGATGCCACGATAAGCGTAGTTCGCATGACCATACTGCCCGAAGCCGTAACCGTGATGGCCAAACAGGCCGGGATGGGCCTGGACCGAGCCGGTTGTGAAGGCCAGGGGGGCCATGACCGCCAATGCCAAAACGATGCGTCGCATGATTGTTTCCTTTTACCTGAAGTCTTGAACGTGTTCGTTGGTTCCCTCAGTGGGCGCCATTCGCTTCGGCTCAAGAGCAAGGGCCATGCCAGGTCGCTGGCCATGATCGCAAAACGGCTATTCCCCGTTGCGTTGCGATGGTCAGTGGATTGGGCCTCTGTTGAGGCACGCCAATTCTGTCGTCAAACGGACGACAGCCTGTCTCCGATCCGATCGCGCGGCTTATCCCCTGCCGCCCTCGCAGCAAGTCTCGTAAATCGTGTGGCACCGGACGCACTCGAGCTTGGCCCGAATCTCGACCAGGTGGCCGCCACAGACGGGGCAGGCTGGCGTAGCCTCGCGTGGCTCTTCAGAGGCAGAACGGTCGGGCGTCAGCTCGCTAGGGGTCGGAATGGTCGGCTGATGATCTCGGGGCATGCCACCGCCATGGTCGCTGTTGCTCATGGATCGAGTCGTATTCCGTCTGTTTTCACGCCGTCGGCCGCTCCATTATCTTCGAAGCGGTTCTCCTCAACAACCACGACTTGCTTCGCTCGTTTCAGCATAACGAATCCCAATAGGGCCGACATGCATAATTCCATAGCGGTCACCAGAATTGAACCCTCGATCCCAAACGAGCCCCCCGTTAGCCAACAAGGTGCCGATTCCACGAGCCGGATATCGAACAAACCGTCCGTTCGAATTCCACTCACAGGAGCCTCGAACAAGATACCCTGGCTGAAGTTCCAGCCGAAATGCAGCGCGGTGGGGAACCAGATGTTCCGACCCACGCGGTAGGCGAGCGCCAAGGTAACGCCGGCGCCGAACAGGTTCAGGGGGATCAGCGGCGACGACCAGGCCGCCGGATTCAACGAATGCAGAATCCAGAAGATTGTGGACGAGAAAATGATCCCGAACCGCGGCCGCCCAACGTCGATCAGGTTCTGGAGCAAGTAACCGCGACACACGATCTCTTCGTTAAAAGCCATGACCAGCAGCACCGGGACAAGCAGCGCGGTTTGTGCGGATGGTGATACCCCTTGCCAGGTCACTCCTCCCGCCGCCAATAACGTGAGGATCACCATGACCACGGGAAAGGAACCAAACACCAGGCCGCCCGCCAACGAATTGGTGAGCGAACGCCCCGGTCTGACGAGGCCCAACGACCAGACGCTGCGGCGATCGAGAAACCGGCGGCAGAGCAGAACCAGCCCCAGGTCGCACAGTGTCATGGGAACTGCGGTAAGCATCGAAAGCGGCAATATCCATTCGTCGAGAAAACGCGGATCCTTGGCCAAAGAATTCAACGACGAACCCGTCGCCGCGAGGTAGATCGCCAGGCAAATCACCGACGCAATTCCAATGCCGAGTTGAACCATCACGAAACCGGATCCGAAAATGGCCAATCGCCACGCGGTTCTTAACCGCCTGGTTTCGTCAAGGAAGAACGATTTCATCTGGCTTGATCTCAAACGTCAAATCACCCGGATCGTTTGGCGTGGGGTGTCTCGCACGTCGCGGTTGACGCCATTCCACCAGATCATGACCGCCGCGGTGATGGCCAGCAACATTGTGACCAGCGCCACGAATCCCCAGCCGAAACATCCAAGCCGTGACAATTTCTTTTCGCGCATGGTTTGCCCCATCAGCGTCCCGCCGAAATCAAACCGCCGCATACGGCCAGCGCCAGCAATACGGCCAGCGCGATACCGATTGCCACCGCGATTTTCTGGTATGACACGGGTGCCTTCCCGGTGGCCTTGCCGGTCTGGCCGTTGACCAGGAACCGAAACACCGCCTCTCGGTAGCGATAGGCCATGATCCAGACCGGCAGCAGCACCGGTTCGCTCGACAAGCCCGACAGCCGCAGGTTGACTTTCATGTTCCGGCAGTTGCCGGGCACGTATCGATGGCACGCGGCGCGTTCCAGCTCTTCCAGCCCGGCGCGCGCCAGCGGCCGCGCGTACTTTCGCCCCACAGAGAACTGCTCGACCGTGATGTTATCGAGATCGACCTCCTCGGGTTTGACTCCCTGGGCCAGGTCGAATGGCGCGATGGCGCTGGTTTCATTGGGAGCCAGTGCTCCGCTGGCGCCCACCAACAGTCCCTGGTACGCTCCACGGTGCTCGCCGAACAATGGAAACCAGCTCGCGCAGGCACCCGGCGGCGTCTGGCTGGTATCGGCCGTCCAAAACGTGTACGTCTCGGCCCGAAAAACCCAATAGGGAACGTACACCGCCGTCATCGTCACCACCATCGCCTGCCGCCTCAAATCGCCCGGCCGCCAAAAACCCTGCCCAAGCCACTGCCGCATCCGCGATACCGCCTGATCGCGCTGGATTACGAAAGGGACAACCCGCTCGGGCGAAAGGACCGTCGCGTCGGGCTGGGCGACGAGCTGCTCGGAGCCGCAGAACGGACATCGCAACTGGCCCGCCGAGGCGTCGTAACTCATCGAGGCGCCGCAGCCTGAACAATCGAAGTTGTAAGTTGCGGTGCGCGAGACGTCGCGCTTCTGGTCCGGCCGGGGCGGCGCCTCGGTGCCGCAGTTACCGCAGAACAGATCCTCCTCGTCGAGCAAGGCCTGGCAGACGGGGCATTTGGAAAGTACGTCGCTCATGGGTCAAAGACGAACGACACCCGATTATCTAGAGGACAACAATGCCACCAATAAAGCGATGGCGCCGATCAACGCCAATACGCCGAATACGACCACCAGTATCCGCTTCGTCGAAAGCGGTTTGTCGCCTGTTATCCGGCCCGTCTGGCCGTTTACCAGAAAGCGATACAGCCGGCCCCGGTAGCGATAGCTGAGAAGATAAATCGGCAGCAGCACCAGATCGGAATTGATCTGGCTGAACTCGGTGTTGACTTGCACCTGCGAATGGGTGTCGCCCGGCAACAGAGCGTCCACCCCGGCCTGTTCGCGGCGGGCGAACTCCTGTTTGCAAATGGCCAGCGCCGCGTCGCGCTCGACCGAGTATTCTTCGCTCAGCCACCCCGCCAGAAACGACGGTTGGTAGCGCTTCAGCGCCGCGAGGTGGAAAGGTTTGATCCGCTCCGCGCCGGCTTGCTCCAATCCGCGGCTGCCGGAGACCAGGTGGCCGCTGTGGTATTCGTGGTGCCTACCGGAGAGGCCCCACCATTCGGTTTCGGTCACAGTTCGGGTGTGGGTCACGGTCTTGCCGTTTTCGGTCGTGGTGTAGGTCTCGGTGCGATACCAGAATTCGCCGATCTGGGCCGTCCAGTGGCTTTCGGCGAGCATTGAAAACGACCAGAACGGCAGGTAGACGCCTTTGAGCTTGTCTTCCACACTGCTGCGGGCCAGGTCGCCGGGCCGGAACCAATTCGACTGCCGCAACCAAACGCGGAATTTGTCGAGCGCCTGTTGGGGTGTGATCGCGAAACCAATCACGAACTCAGGTGGTTGGCGGCCCGTCTCGGCCGGCGGCAGCTCGACCACGTAATTCGAGTCGCAGAAGGGGCAGGTGAAGCTACGTGTGTCGAGCGGGACCGTCGTTTCGGCGCCACAGTTTCTGCACTGAAACCGCTTTGTGGCCGCGCCGGCGGCGGGTGTGTCGGCTGGTGGCGCGTCAGGTGGCTGCGGTGTGCCACAGGCGTTGCAAAACCGGTCTCCCGGCTCGACTGGGGCACCGCAGCTCGCACAAGCCTTACCGCGAGGGGCGGGCGCTTCGCCGACGGTGACGGCGTCGAAGGTCGAGGGGGCGCGCGTGGCGGCGGTCATACGGCTTGGCGTCGGACAAATGCGATTAGGCTGAGCGCGACCTTGACACCGCTCTTAGGAGTTCCTGCCACCGCGCATTACACTAACCCGAAGTGCAAGCGAGGTAAAGCCACCTGATGCCGCGATCAGGCGAGGTCGAAGCGATCGAGGTTCATCACCTTGTTCCAGGCCGCGACGAAATCGTGGACGAACTTCTTCTCCGCGTCGGAACTACCGTAGACTTCAGCCACGGCGCGGAGTTGGGAGTTCGAACCAAAGATCAGGTCGACACGCGTGCCGGTCCACTTCAGTTCGCCCGTTTTGCGATCGCGGCCTTCGAAGACGTCTGCGTCTTTCGCGATCGCCTTCCACTCCGTGCGCATGTCGAGCAGGTTCACGAAGAAGTCGTTGGTCAGCGTCTCCGGTCGCCTGGTGAAGATACCGTGCTGCGCCGCTGCGAAGTTGGTCTTCAGGACGCGCATCCCGCCCACGAGCACCGCCATTTCGGGCGCGGTCAGAGTCAGTAATTGCGCCTTATCAACCAGCAGCGCTTCGGACGATACGCTAAATTTGCCCTTGAGGTAATTGCGGAAGCCGTCCGCGATGGGTTCGAGCACATCGAACGATTCCGCGTCGGTTTGCTCCTGCGACGAGTCCATGCGTCCCGGCGAGAAGGGAAGCGTGACCTCGTGGCCGGCATTCCTGGCAGCTTGCTCGACGCCTGCGCAACCGGCCAATACGATCAGGTCAGCCAGCGACACCTTTTTGCCGCCCGACGAGGCGCTATTGAAAGCGCTCTGGATGCCTTCCAACTTCTTCAGCACCTTTGCCAATTGGGCAGGCTGGTTGACTTCCCAACCCTTCTGCGGTGCCAGGCGAATGCGGGCGCCGTTCGCACCGCCGCGCTTGTCGGAACCACGGAACGTGGATGCCGACGCCCAGGCGGTGGAAACCAGCTCCGAGACAGACAGACCGGAAGCCAGGATTTTGCCCTTCAGCGAGGCGATGTCCTGCGCATCGACCAATGGATGATTGACCGCGGGAATGGGGTCCTGCCAGATGAGCTCCTCAGCAGGAACCTCCGGGCCAAGATAACGTGCGCGCGGGCCCATGTCGCGGTGCGTCAGTTTGAACCACGCTCGGGCGAACGCGCCGGCAAGCTGGTCCGGGTTCTGCATGAACCGCCGCGAGATTTTTTCGTAGGCAGGGTCGAACCGTAGCGCAAGGTCGGTGGTGAGCATGGAAGGCGCAATCCGCTTCGAGGGATCGTGCGCATGTGGCACTGTGCCGGCTCCGGCGCCATTTTTTGGCTTCCACTGGTTTGCGCCGGCGGGGCTCTTCGTCAGTTCCCACTCGTAACCAAATAGGTTCTCGAAAAAGTTGTTGCTCCACTTCGTGGGTGTGGTGGTCCAGGTGACTTCCAGGCCGCTGGTGATTGCATCGGCGCCTATGCCGGTTCGAAAGCTGTTCTTCCAGCCCAGGCCCAATTCATCGAGGCCGGCCGCTTCGGGATCGGGTCCACAATTGGATGCCGGGCCGGCACCGTGGGTCTTGCCGAAGGTGTGGCCGCCGGCGATCAGCGCCACCGTCTCCTCGTCATTCATCGCCATACGCTTGAAGGTCTCCCGGATATCCCTCGCCGCGGCGACCGGATCCGGGTTGCCGTTCGGGCCCTCCGGGTTAACGTAAATCAGCCCCATCTGCACGGCAGCGAGCGGATTTTCGAGATCACGGTCGCCGGAGTAGCGTTTGTCACCCAGCCAGGTCGTCTCGGCGCCCCAATAGACGTCCTCGTCCGGCTCCCAGACGTCCTCGCGACCGCCGCCGAAACCGAAGGTCTTGAATCCCATGGTTTCCAGCGCGACGTTGCCCGCCAGAATGATCAGGTCGGCCCATGAAATCTTGCGGCCATACTTCCGCTTGATCGGCCAAAGGAGCCTGCGCGCCTTGTCCAGGCTGACGTTGTCCGGCCAACTGTTGAGCGGCGCGAAACGCTGCTGTCCTCTCCCGCCGCCGCCGCGGCCATCCCCAGTGCGGTAGGTGCCGGCGCTGTGCCACGCCATGCGAATGAACAACGGGCCGTAGTGGCCGAAGTCCGCCGGCCACCAGTCCTGTGAGTCGGTCATCAGCGCCGCGAGGTCCTTCTTTACCGCCGCCAGGTCGAGGCTCTTGAACTCTTGGGCGTAGTTGAAATCCTCGCCCATCGGGTTGGACTTGGAGGAATGCTGGTGCAGGAGGTCGAGCTTCAACTGGTTCGGCCACCAGTCGCGATTCGATGTGCCGCCGCCGGCGGCGTGGTGGAAAGGAAATTTGGCTTCCGTGGGCATAAGTTTTCTCCGATTCTCGAACAGCGATCAAGCGATAGGATGATAAGCAATGACAATTCAATGCATGCCAGCCCACGGCGGTCATTCACCCGCCCGGACTCGCGCACAGCTTGTTTTTTGCGTTGAGCAACCATGAGTCTATGGTGCGGCTTCAGACCTTTCAACCGCTCCCAAGAGTGCATTCACAGCGGCGATGGGCCTTCGCCCTCCGGCAATTTGCATTTTGCAATTAACAATCAGCGTCACGGGACCGTCCGACAATTTGCATTGGCGTCATCGATGGAAAGCGGAGTGAGGAGTTGGGCGATAGGCATTGGGCGTTAGGCATTGGGAATCGACGGACGCTCGGTCGTCGTCGACTCACTCCCCAAATCGCATTTTGCACTTCACATTTTGCATTTTTCCCCCCGGCCCTCTGCCCCCACCCCCCTTCCGTGAAACAAGGAAAAGCAACGTCAGCAGCGTCAGCAGCGTCAGCAAGGCCGATTCACCACGCGCAACGTCCTGCCCTCGAAGGGCTTGCGTCAGGCGAGGCAGCAGACGGCAATCTTCTAAGTCAGCGTCAGCAACGTCAGCATGGCGGATGGCAGCGTCAGCAATCTCGCGGGCGCGGAATTTGCCCCGGAAACGTAGCTGGCACACGCGGTCCACGCGGTCTACAGCCCCAATTCCGCAGTCTCATACAGCCTCGATGCTTTATGATTCAGACCACGCCAAGAGGGTCACCGCGCTGGCGGCGGCTTGCGATTGGACCGAACTGGCGCCTGCCCGACGGGACCTATTGCAGGAGAATCCGCGACGCTGGACGAAAGGCAGGCAACGGAAATCGCCTGGGCCGCCGGCCTGGCTCCGCTTGAGGAAAAGGACCACGCGCTGGCTCATCACCGGCTCGGGCACCGCGCCGAGGCTCGCAAATGGCTGGAGCAAGCCCGCCAGACCGCGGCGCTGGGGCAAGAGTCGTCGCGTCCCCCGGCAAACTACGATTTATGGTGGAGCTGGGCCACATTCGTGACTCTGCTCCGCGAGGCTGAGGCCGAACTCAACGTCCCGCCTTCGCCTTGATCCCTTGCTACTCGTCCGCCCGGCTAGGTGTCAGGGCCAGGTCGCGCACGGTCAAGTCGCCGTCGGCGGGTACGTCGATTTTGATTTGGGCCCGATGCGACGGGCCAATGCGGCCAGTGCGAAAACGCTGCTCAGGAGTTAGCGGCGTGTAGCCTTCGGCGATGAGCAGGTACGTTCCCGGGGCGATCCGCTCGGTCAGGAATGTGCCATCGGCCATTGCGGTCTGCGAGGCATAGGTCGTGGTCCATTCGTGCTCGTCGAACGGCCCCTTCTCGGCCCTTTCGCTTCGGACGGAGATAACGATGCCCATCAGCTTCGTATCGGCGGGCCAGGTTGCCTTGCCGCGAACACGGGCGCCCTTCTCGCGGACATACTGAATGGACTTCATCTCGCCCGCTTTCAACTCGAAGAACTGCCGGTCGAGTATGGCTCCGGTGCCGATTTCCCCCAGATGGTTCATCACGTTTCGGCCGAGCTGATACTTACCCGGCGGCAGGGCGGTGAGCGCGAGTTTGCCCGGGTTGACCATTTTCACCTCGCGCGACGATTGCAGGCCGGAAAACTCCGGCATGTGGTTCGAAAGGAGCTGATAGAAAATGACGCTTTCTTTGTCCGCACCTTCGATCGCAAGCTCGATCTCGACGCGGGCCGGTTCGGGCAGGCGGACCACGATGTCACCGTTGGCGGGGATCGCCGCGGGCCAGGCGTCAAACTGCGCGTGCGAGACGGCCAGCGATTTGGCTTCCCCTGTGGGCAATTCGAAACGGCCCTGCTCGTCGGTTCGCACAGGCTGGGCATCGTCATCATTGCCGCCAAGGATCGAAATGGCGTGGCCAGCCGCCAGATTCAGCCCTGTTGGGCCGATGGCGAAGACCGCGGCATCCTTCACGGGTTTGCCCGTATGATCCAGCACGACTCCGCGGACTGTGGGCCCTCGCTTTAGCCGGATCGTCAACTCAATTTCATCCTTATCGGCCGGCGGAGCCGACGCGAGCACCGGCTGCGGAATATAGCCGTCGGCCAGGATGCGCGCGGTCCATCCCTCAGACCAGCGGACCGTAGTCGAGAATGAGCCGTCGCGGCTGCTGGAACGGCTCTCGCTATAGCCCCATGTCACCTTTTTGGGATCGGCCGGGTCGAACATACCCGCTTGAATGATGAGCCGTCCGATGGGCTCGCCCGTGGCGTCGTCGACCACCTTGCCGCGGATCATGAGGGTTTTGGCGGCCGGCTGTTCGGCGCGTTCCTCGTCTGGTTTTTCCACAGGTTGATCGTCTGGCCTGACCGCTTCAACAGGCCGGTTCACCGTGGCAATTTCTCCCAGATCGAGGGGAGCGGGCTCTTGGTCCGGCACTTCGGGCTCGACTTGGATTTGCGTGGCAACCGCATAGTTTTTGGATCCCGGGGCCGAGACGAAGAGTTGATAGCGACCCGGCAGCATATGATCGATGGTGAACGTGCCGTCCTTGTTGATGGGCTGCTGATCGCGAAATAAGAGCGGGCCGATCGGGCTCTGCTGGATCTGGCCGAAGGCTTTCCACGACGCGTCGTCGCTGCCAAATCCGATGTGCGGTGCCTCGGGATGGAAGTGGTACGTTGCCCCTTCCCAGGAATCCAAGCCGACGAATTTTCCGGTAACTCTACGCCCCTGACCGCCCAACAGCACACTCGTCGCAACGCCCGCAGCCACCTTAACGTGTTGAAACATGCCGTTGAGGATGACCTCGCTAATGTCCGAGGAGTCGGCCAGTTTGATCGGCCGCGCAATCTGCACCTGGCCGGGCAGCACGTGGTCGAACGTGAAACGCCCATCCTTGTCGGAGCGCGTTTTGGCGTAGCTGGCGATCATGCCGGGGTAACCATATTCGTCCCGAAAAATGGTGAGACTGACGTTCTCGTCCGCGCCCGGTTTGTCGTGCCAAAGGACTTGCCCCGCAATGCTGCCCCACCGCTGAAGCGTGAGTTCGGGCGACCTTTGCCATGCGTCGTAAGCGATTTCGAGGACGCCGGAATCATGGATGACAAGCACGGCCGCGGGCTCAATCTCCGTCGGAAGCCGAAATGCGCCTGCAGCGTCGGTCTTGACGAAGAGGGGCTGCTGCCAGCGGTCGCTTGCGCTTTCGGGCAGCGGATTGTCTGCACCTCGCAATTTGCCCGCTTCCCAAACGATTTCCTTGTGAGGCAAGGCCAAGGCCACGGTCGCACCCTCAGCCGGCTTGCCGGCAGGAGTCAGCACGCGCCCGGAAACGCCTTTGTCTTCGGCGAGCAGGAAGACGATATGCTGCGGACCGTTCGCCTTTTTGATGCCCGTCATGACTTGCGGCTGATAATTGTCGGCTTCGACACGGAGCGCCATCTCGTCGTAGGCCTTGGCGAGCGGCCACACATAGTCGCCTTCCTTGCCGATACGGCAGGTGTGCGGTTGCCAGTTGATGACGACCTTTCCTGTCCGCTTTTCGAACTCACCAGCTACCGAACCCGAGCTTACGCCCGCGATGACGCGAAACTCTGGGATGCCGCGGTCGCCCTTCGCATTCAGCACACTGATGCGGATGCCACTTGCCCGCGCCTCAATTTCCTCGGGCGTAGGATCGCGCTGGGCGCGCTTGTCGGCGGGCGGCTGATCGTCGGCCGGTTCGGCCTGTTCGTCCGCCGCTTGTGGCGGTTTGGCCTGTTCGGTCTCTGACTGTGGCGGTTTGGACGGAGCAGCCCGGAGCATGGCCAGCGGTGCGATTGCCGCGGCCGCGAGTGCCGTCCCCAGGCAGACCATTGCCGTGGTCAGGGCCGCCCGGCTGCGGCGGCTGTCCAGAATACCGCGGAGGCGATCTTCGAGCGCGCCGCGGCGAGCCATCGGCACGGCGACCAACGTCGAAAGCCGTGCGTCGGACAGACCAGCCACCAGCGCGAGCAGTTCCTGTGCATAGTCACTTGCCCTGGCGCCCGAAGCCAATACGATGTCGTCGCATGCCCGCTCGCGCTCGATCCGCATCTGCCGGGCAGCCAGCCAGACGAGTGGGTTGAACCAATATCCCGCGCAGGCGACATGGGCTAGCAGTTGCGTCAGCCAGTCCCAACGGCGAATGTGGGCCAGCTCGTGCAGCAGCACCAGCCGGCGACGCTCGTCCGTCCATGTGCTTGCCTCGGCGGGCATTAGCAGCACGGGCTTTAGCGCACCCCAGGTAAGCGGCAAGAGGGCCGCCGCGCTTTGGCGGAGTTGCACGCTGCGGCGCAATGCCAGTTGCCGCCGCAACTCGCCCAGCAGGGACAGCCAGCGCTGATCGTCGATCACGCACGATCTTCGCTGCAAGGTGACCAGTTGCCAAAGTCCGGCTGCCAGTGGCAGGAGCGATACCAGCGTGCCCGCCGCCCAACCGATGGTCAGCCGGGCGAAGAGGCCGCGCGGCGGGCTGGTCGCTTCGATTTCCACAGCGGGAGGCATTTCTCGCGATTCTGTTGCCGAAGCAGCAGCGGGAGGCGGCAAGACAGTCGCCGCGGGCGACTCAGTATCGAGCGACTCAGTATCGAGCGACCCACTATCAAGCGACATACCGCGGTCCGATGGCACTGGGTCGATCTGTGCTAGCGCGGCGAGCCTTGGAGGCTCGGCGGCCCACTGCGGTAGCCAGGTCACGCGAAATGCCGGCAGTGTCAGCGAAAGGGCTGGCAAGAGCAGCAAGCTCACCGCGCTCAGGCACCAAACGAGGTGCCGCCATGCCGCCGATGCTCGTCCCAGCATCAGGGCAGCCACCGAGGCCAGGAGCATGACGGCCGCGCTCTTGAGTGCGAGGTCCAAAAGGCCGGACGGGGAAACGAGTGTCGGCAGCGAGGACATGTCAGCGTCCCTCCTTTTGAGCTTGTTCGATCAATTGCCCCAGGCGCTGGAGTTCTTCTTGGGAAAGGTCGGCATCGGAGCCTTGCAACAAAGCGGCGACCGCCTTTTCGAGCGAGCCCTCGAAAAAGGTGTCCAGCACGCGGCGGAGAGCCGAGCGGCCGACCTGGGCGCGACGGCGGGTGGGGATGTAGATGTACTTCCCCTGTTCCGAGCGGTACTTGAGGTGCCCCTTGTCGACGAGGATTGCCAGCAATGCCCGCACCGCGGAATAACTGGGTCGATCGGGCAGGGCCGCATGGACTTCGGCCACCGAGGCCTGGCCTTGGGCATACACGATGTCCATGATCTGGCGTTCGCGGCGGCTCAGCGTGTCGGCGGGTTTGCGGCTCATAACTGCTAAAATAATAGCATCCGCGGGCCGCTGTCAAGAGCGCAGTGCTAGATATTTAGCACAAATGCCTGGCGCACAGCCAGTGCAGTACCAAAAAATGCCAGCCCTCTTGCATTGGCGAAAGGCTTCGCTATAATCGGCCTAGCGAAACCTTTCGCTGGCTTGGGCCCCGCGTGGCAACTCGGAGGAAAAGGCATGCGAGAACTGGGATCTTCTCAACCGACGGCCGTCGAGCTCGAGATTCTACGGATACTCTGGGAACTGGGTCCCAGCCCCGTGCGCGAAATTCACGCGCGGCTCGCCGAGGCCAAGGGAACGAACTACTCGACCACCGTGAAAATGCTCGCGGTGATGCTCACCAAAGGGCTGGTCAAGCGCGACGAAGAGGCGACGCCGCACGTCTATCGCGCGGCGATCACTCGCGACCGGGCCGCAAAGAAATTTCTCAGCGAGTTGATCGAGAAAGTCTACGATGGTTCGGCCATGAGCCTCGTGCTGCAGGCGCTGGCCGGCGGCAAGGCGTCACAGCAAGAGATTGACGAAGCCCGTAAGCTGCTCGACAAGATGGAGGAGAAGTCGTGAATTCACACCTGGCATTCGAGCGGCTGCTTTCCGAAACCTTCGTCGAACGCTTTGGCTGGGCGCTGGTGCATTCGCTGTGGCAGTTCGCGCTAGTGGCGGCGGTTGCGGGCGCCATCGTCCGCACCATGCGGAGGAAATCGTCGGCGGCGCGGTATGGCGTCCTTGTCGTCGCGATGGCCCTCTCGGTGACGGCCCCACTGGCGACATGGGTGCTTCAGCCAGGTAACCCGTCCGTGAGTCGAGCGAAACCGGTGGCTGACGCCTCTGCGATGGTTGGCCGTCCGATTCCGGCGAACGCTACCAAGGTTGAAATCCCAACACCGGACTCCGCGGCATCAAGTGCCGGGTCAAGCATGCCGCCGCCCGTGTCGCCGCCAGGCCGACCCGACTTGCAACACGACCCGTCCTGGTCGGAACAGTTAAGGGCCGCCTTGCAACCGTGGCTCGCGTGGATTGTGGCGGGATGGAGTCTTGGCGTCGCGGTGTGCTCGCTACGTCCCCTGCTGGGATGGTACACGCTGCGGCGATTGCGGCGAGTCGGTGTTTTGCCTGCATCGGACGAGGTGCTGGCCACGCTGCGGCGCGCCTCGGCGCGGTTGGGGCTGCGTCGCGCCGTGCGCGTCGGGCAATCGACGTTGGCGCGAGTACCGATCCTGGTTGGTTACTTGCGGCCGGTCGTCCTGTTGCCTGTCAGCCTGGTTACGAGCATCCCCACCGCGCAGTTGGAAGCGATCCTGGCGCACGAACTGGCTCATGTGCGACGGCACGACTTCGTGGTGAACCTGCTGCAAACCCTGGTCGAGACGCTCTTCTTCTATCATCCGGCGGTATGGTGGATATCGCGCCAGATTCGCGTCGAGCGCGAGCACTGTTGCGACGACCTCGTGGTAAAGTTGCTCGACAACCGTGTCGAGTACGGCCGTGCGCTTGTCGCCATCGAACAGATTCGCGGCCGGAACTCGGTCCTCGCTCTCGGAGCCACCGACGGCTCACTGCTGTCGCGCGTTCGCCGCATCGTAGGCTTCGATTCTGAGCGTACTGCCTGGTCGCTGGTCGACCGTGGGTCCGCCGCATTGCTCGTCTTGACGTTGATTGGTGCGCTGTTCGCGCTGACCGTGAATTGGAACCTGGCGGCAGAGGGCGAAGGCCGGAAGCAAGCAGCCGGCGCGGAAGCTCGTGCCGAACAGGAAACGGCAACCGTGTTGGGGACCGTCGTCTCGCCTGACGGCAAGCCGGTGGCTGGCGTCGAGATCGTGGCGTTTGAGGGAGCGAAGCAGCTCCAACAGAAATTCACGACGGATGAGAACGGAGAATTCCGAGTGCCCAAAGCGTGGCGCGAAGTCGATGAGTGGCTAACCGTCGTGGCTCGAGATGGACGTGAGCGGTTGGGTTGGTTCGACTTCATGATTCATGGACATTCCGACCTCGGGCAGAAGTCGGAAGATGGTTCGTTTCGCCTCGTACTGCTGCCGATGAGTCGGACAATTCGCGGGAGGATCCTGGATGAATCGGGCCGGCCGCTGGCACAAATCCCCGTGCGGATCAATCAGCTTGAGCATGAGGTCAACGCGACCTCCGTCCATTGGTCACGCCAAAAGCTCGGTGACGAGCCGTTGCTCCCGGGGGCGGTCAGCGATAACGGCGGCCGATTCGAAGTTAAGCTGCCCGCCAATACGTTCGCCTGGTTGGGCACGTCCCATCCGGATTGGGTCGAGAAGAAAATCCGCGTGACCCGCGAGCAGGATGAGGTTGCCGACACCAGTTTGGTCCGCGCCGCCAAGGTTGCCGGACGAGTGATCGACGCGCGCACTGGAAAGCCGCTGGCCGGTGTCACCATTGGCGCCTTCGCGGCCAAGACCGACATTCTTGAAAGTGGTGGAGACGACGCGAAAACCGACGCCAGCGGGAACTACCTCATCCGGGGACTGCGCAGCGGTGAGCACACGATTCAATTCTTGGAGGGAGCCGACAAGACTCTGACGGCCCCGGCCTACGCCAAGGCCATTCTGAAGTCGGGCGAGACATTCCAAGCCGACTTTTCGTTGAGCGTCGGCCGCCACTTGACGGGTCGAGTCGTCGACATCGACACCGGCGAGCCGATTCCGAATTGCCAAGTGACCTACAACGGACCCGCTCATCCGGAAACTGGCCTGTCCACGGAGACCAATCCGCAGGGCGAATTCGAGTTCTTCGTGCCGCCCGGCCGTAGCCGACTCGATGCAACAGAAGGTCGTCGATTTGGCAATGATTCGATCCGCACAGTCGATGTTCAGGCAGACAGCGAACCCGAACCGGTCGTCCTCAAGGTCGGAGAGCGCATCGAACCCGTTCCTGGCAGCTTCAAGATCTTCATGGGGCCGCCGCTCGACCGAAAGGTCTCGCTGAATTTCAAAGACACGCCCCTCGTCGAGGCATTGAATGGGGTGTGCAACTCGGCGGGCATGATACTCGATCTCGATCAAGCCGCATTGACGAGCGCGGGTTACTCGAAAGATACGCCCATAAATCTCGCCGAATCGAAACTCATCACCCTGCGGGACGCACTGACGTTGATCCTCAAACGCTACGAGAAGCTCTCCTTCACCGTCGATAAGAACCTTGTCTTCGTCAGCTCTCCCGAGGGCGTCGAAGTCCACGAGAAGCGAGGCGCCGAACCGAAGCCGCCGGCGGAAGAAGAGCAAGAGGCGGCCACATCGCCGCCTAAAGGACTGGAGTTCCTGACGCCGTATCCCAAGCTGCATGGCTTGTCGCTCGACATGTCCGAGAAGCAATTCATGGAGATCGTCAAGAAAATGGACCTGAAGACGCGCAAGACGGCTGAAGGCGAGACATTTCGGTTTCGAATTGCGCTTGGCGACGACCACACGCTGATCGCGACCTTCCGCAAGGACGGCACGTGCAGCGGCATACAGCGTGTTCGCGGCGAGGACGCGGCCGATGAAAACGTCTCATTGGCAGAACTCGTGCGGGACTTCAATGCGGAGAACAACAAGCTCAAGCGAGGCCTCGATCAGCCTCCGCTCACTGAGGACGAAGTTGTTGCGGCGATCCAGCGTAGTGAATGGGACCAGTGGCGGCTGCGTGGAGCGGCGACGACAGACGACTGGACACCCGGCGAGCGAAATCGCAGCGAGCGGGAGTTTGCGGTCTTCAAGTCGGTCGCTGAAACTCGGCAACTTCCGAAGGAGACTTACTTCGCCGTCTGGACCAGCGAGGAGCCATCAACGTTTGTCGTCAATCACGTTTGGTCGATCCAGCTCTTCTTGCCGTCGCTCGACGGAGACGGCTTCGACGGCTTCTCGATTCGTCACACGAAGCTCGGCGAAGAGAAGTTCGACCCGAAGTCGGTCGCCTGGGGCGAGCCGGATGCTGACGGGCTGTCGCTCGGCGCGTATCTCTCGCCGAACAAGGCCGCGTATCAGATAGGTGAGCGGGTCCGATTGCGGCTCTTTGTTCGCAACGAGGGGACGGAGGCGGTCAAAGTGGCATTTGCCAATACCACGCACCCGATGCCAAATGCCTTCAACGTCACGGACGAAAAGGGAGCGAAGGTCGCCGTGAGGATCGGCCACGACCAGTGGTCGCTCAAGTGGATTTCGGGCTTCATGGGCGGGGAACTCGGCCCCGGCGACGTACATGCCTTTCACGTGCCATTCGAACTCGGTATCGGCGGCGATGGTACCAACAAGCTGATTGGCCGAGTCATCGACGCTCGCCCCGGTCAGACTCTGCAACTGAGGGTCCGCGAACACAACGGCAACAATCGAACGCGAACCGACGACGAGCCGCAACCGGAGTCCGGCGCCGTCATGTTCAGGGTCGTGGCGGGCGCGCCGCCTGCAGGTCGTGAAGCCGCGGTCGCGGTTCCCGAGAAGCCGTTGGCGAAGCCCGACGTCACGGCCGAGATCGCCGCCAACGGCGAGATCGTCGGCAGTTTGATCGACGCGTCGACGGGCAAGCCCGTCGAAGGGGCGACGATTGCGTGTGGGGCGGTCATCAATGAATCTGGCGGAGGCGGGGCGAATGCCATCACCAACGCCGAGGGGCGGTACCGCCTGACGGTTCCATCGCCTGGCATTTACAATGTCTGGCTGCAACAGTTTGACAAAGACCCGACGATGACGGCGGCGGCGGATGACGGAATTCTCGTCGAGGCGGGAAGGGTCGCGGCGTCGAAGTTGCGCCTGGTCGTTGGTCGAAAGGTGGGGGGCAAAGTGGTCGACTCCGACAACAAGCCGTTTGCGAAGCTGGACGTGAGCTGCTACTCCGCCGCCCGGCCGATGTCGGGCGGCATTCAGTTAGTGGAGTCAAAGGCGGACGGAACCTTTGAATTCTTTCTGCCTTCTGGCCGGGCTTACGTCTACGTTACCGAGTATGTCAAGCGGACCAATGACAACCCGTTCGGTATCGGCCGTTCCGCTCACGCGTATCTCAACGTTTCTGCCACCGACGACGTCGCGCCGATCACGCTGACGCTGCAAAAGTTTGAGTCGAAGTTCGGCGACTCCGAATGGCTCAAGCGCTCGACGCCGGGCACAAGCATCGTACGTCGCGAAGGCAAGCAGGACGTTACGGGCGCCATCGTCGATGATGCCGGCAAGCCGATTGCCGGCGCCAAGGTGTTCCGCGAGGACGGCCCAATCGTCTCGGCGAATGGCCAAGGCGAGTTCCGCGTCGAGACCCTGAAAGGCACACAGTTCGTGATGCACGCTTTCGCGCCGGGCTATCACGTCTGGTTTGGAACGCCGACGTCAGGCGACGTGCTGAAGGTCGTGCTCGAACCAAAACGATGACCGCTCGGTTCGTCGAGCAGATTCGGTAGGCGTACCGATGCAATATGGACTGCCCGCCACATCAGGTTTGACGTTTAGCGCCAGGAAAGGCGAGAACCGCATGGCACTCGATTTGCAGCCGTGATCGGCGAATCAACTTCTCCATGAATAGAAGGTTGCCCTCTACTCGATCGGCCCCGCCGATGGCAACCTGAACCACCAGGCGGAAATCTCGACGGGTGGCGAGCTACGTGTCCTGAAGTCCGATCCGAAGCGGAGGTTTGCTTTCGCCGCGATCCAGCTCCGCCGGAAACCTGGCCTCGTTTCGCATTGATCTGGCCTGGTTGAAAATTCCGCGCCAATACGGATTTCCGCGAATCTCTCCTGCACTCTATTCGCGGCTTTTTCGCGCACGCTCCGGTGCCGACGGCTGAACCACCAGGAAACCGGTCCGGACAGCGACAACAAGGTCCGTGCCCGGAGATTTTGCCGTGCCGGCAGCCAAAAGACGAAAAATTCGGCGCCCGGTGTCACAACTGAAATGTCGTCCGTACAAGATGTCGGAGGGGCGAAAACCAATACCAGACAGCCTAACCCTCATTTTCAAGGAAAACTCCGATGTTCGCTTTCCACAGACTTATGCTTCGCTCCAATCGTCGCACCCACGCTCGACGAACCGCCGCCGGTAAACCGCCTCGCCGCAGCTTCCGGCTGAGCATCGAGGGTCTCGAGGGACGCGATTTGATGACGGCCGTTCCGGCCGCCCCTGTTGTCGCGGCCACTGCCGTGTCGGGCACGCAGGTCGATCTCTCGTGGCACCCCGTCTCGGGGGCCAGCGGATATCTGGTCGATGAATGGGTCAACGGCGCTTGGAAGCAAATCGGCAATTTCGGGAGCGGCACCACCAGCGTCGCGGTCAACGGGCTGAACCCCAATACGACTTACAATTTTGATGTGGCCGCGTACAACTCGGCGGGCACCGACTGGGCGAATTACAATACCATCACCACGCTCCAAAGCGCCCCGATCGCTCCGTCAGTCACTGCCACTGCCGCGTCGGGCACGCAGGTCGATCTTTCGTGGCACGCCGTGTCGGGGGCCAGCGGGTACCTGATTGATGAATGGGTCAACGGCGCTTGGAAGCAGATCGGCAGTTTCGGGAGCGGCACCACAAGCGTCACGGTCAACGGGCTCAGCCCCAATACCACGTACAATTTTGATGTGGCCGCTTTTAACTCGGTGGGCACCACCTGGGCGAATTACAACACGGTCACGACCAACTCGGCGACGGTCACCATCAACGAACCCACAGCCGGGGCTGCTTACAAGCCCGTCAGCGGATCGCTCTTTGGAACCAACGGGCCGGTTTTCACCGACGTGCATCAGGGGGTGGAGGGCGACTGCTGGTTGCTGTCGAGCCTGGCCGAAGTCGCCGCGCGTGATCCGCAAGACATCAAGAATATGTTCACGTATCAAGGCACGACTGTGGAGAACGGCTCGACGGTTGGCCTCTATTCGGTCCGCTTCTTCAATGGCGCCGGAGTCGCCAAGTACGTCACCGTCGATACCGAATTGCCCCAGGGCGGTCAATTGTATGATCAGCCCCAGAACGGCGTTCTATGGGTGGCCCTCGCCGAAAAAGCCTACGCCGAGGCCAATGGCGCCGGCTATGTGACCACGGGGACGCCGGGCAGCGACTCGTACAACGCCATGAACGGGGGCAATCCGGTTTGGGCATTGCAGGCCATCACCGGCAAGTCTGCCAGCTCTTTCAGCATCAATCCCACGAACATCGCGGCAGCCTGGAACGCGGGCGAACTGATCGTGCTCGGTTCCAGCTCGAAAGCGGGCGACAACCTGATCGTGGGTGACTCCTCCGGAACCCACGCCTACGCCGTGGTCAACTACGTCGCATCGAGCAGCACCCCCTTTGAGCTGTTCAACCCTTGGGGAGCGACTTCCGTGGTGGGCGGCACGATATCCTACAATGGGCATCAGGTTTATGGCGGCGCGTTCTACGCTACAGCAAGCTTGATCGCACAGGACTTCGCCAACCAGTTCATCGGGGTCGGTGCGATCTCGACGGCGGAACAACACAATGCCGCAGGAGCCACCCCAATCGATGTTGCCAACGAGATGGAAAGCCTCGTGAACGAACTGGCCACAACATCGACTTCCGCGAACTCGGCCTACGACCGCGTGTTTGCCGAAGCCTCTTGGATGGACGCCATCAATGGTTGACCTGCGTCACGCGGCCGCCGCGGACGGATCTGAAAGGGTCCGCCGCGGTGGCCAGGTCGCCGCCACTTGAGCGCCATCGCGACCGACGAGTTGGCCCCCGGTGGGCTGGGTACCGTCGCCAGCCTGGTTGTCACCATTCAGATCGCAAGCCGTGGGCCGTTCGATTTGACTCGCCGTATCCGCACGGGCCGCCCACTGAGAGGTGCCCGCAGTGCTCGGCAAGCAATAGACTCCTATCCCACTCCTATTCCAATTCGCCGTCACCTTCCCCCCCCAAGTCACCCACGCTAGAATGAGATGATGGTCGAGAACAAGCACCCAAACCAGGATCAGCTTGAGAATCTACGGGTGAGATCGTTCAGAATTGTGACGTTTGTCCTTGGCCTGTCTGTCGTGGCCTGCATCATTCGCGCAATTGTCGTCTCGCTTCGCCTGCCGCAAAACTAGGCACGCCTACTACCACGGTTTATCGGTCGGCAACAAAAGCGCGGCTCCTGGCTGGTCGAGCGAAGCTGGCGGGCGGTAGAATAGCCTCATGCGTTGCCTCTACTTTCAGTTCCGGTCTCTGCACGCGGCGATTGGTCGCACTCCCAACGGTTGGCCTCATCATTGCTGGCAGAAGTCCATCCAGGCCGCTGTGCGGTATTGCGACCATTTTGGCCGGCGAACTATGGTTTGTCGCGCTTGTTTTGCATCGAGTCGGCGAAATCGCTCGCGACAGTCATGAGAATACCCGGCTCCCAACTCCGCTTGCGAAACTTGTTTGCGATGATCGTCTTGGCAATCGCCGCAGGGACTCTTATCGTGCGGTTGACATATGGAACCTTGCTCTTTGAATTCATCGTCGTCGGCCTGATTATAGCCATTCAGATCGCAAGCCGTTGGCCGTTCGATTGGACACGCCGTTTCCACTGACGTTCGCGGCACCGCCGCCCACTAATGGGCGACCCGCAGCTCCGGGCAAACAATTCACTCCTATCCCACGTCGCAGTAGTTGTCCAGGCTTTCTCCAGAAACGTTGGCCGGGCTACAATGGCGCGATGGACGAAAACCCGTTCAAGTCGCCGGAACCGGACCGAACAGGCGGTCGCACGAACATCGAGAAGGCGTTGGAAAAGCTTGACGAACTGTTCGAGCCACGAAATTGGCGCATCGGTGTGATGGTCTGTGTCGTCATCGCCGCATTGGTCACGCCCGCCGACCCTTTCGGCTTGCTTTTCGTCACACCGCCCCTTCTCGTAATTTACTTCTTCGGCGTCGGTATACGCGCTTGGAAGTCCCGGTCCCGCCGCAAGACGAAGCGCGCTGAAAGCGAGCTGCCAACTGACGACCCACCTCGACTCGTCCGAAGCGTTTCGGCGTTGCCGTCGCCCGTAGGGGCGGTTGGATGGTTGGAAAAAAGGGACGAGAACCAGTACAAGTCGCCTGTGCTTCATAATGACCTGCCCACGAGCATGGATGTGCGACAACAAGTCTTCCGGCGAATCGGAAGAGTCGTCATGCACCCCAACTTCCTGCCAGTGTGCGTGGCGATAGTTGGCGTGGCTACCACACTTGCACGTACCGTTTGGCTGCTTATGCGCTAGAACCAGGCAGCCGGCCCGACGGTCAGAAACCCGCCTCCAGGTTCTTTCGTGACCGACGGTCAATTGGTTCCAGCCACTGCCACCGCTGCTTGGCCGAGCCGCAATTGACGCGGAGGTCGTCGAACTAGCGCGCTCCGGGATCGACCTGACCAGCGCCGATGGCCAAGCTGCGTGACACGCCCGCGCTGCTTTCGCATGGATCCGTGGTACAATTCCCACATGCCTCAACTCCGTTTTCAGTTCTCGATCGTCTGGATTTTGGCGGTGATCACCGCTTTGGCGAGTTGCGGATATCTTTGCGCTCAGTGGACGCTTGGGGGGGCGTGGTTTGGCGGGCTTGTGGCCGTCGCATTGATTATCTTACTGCCATTATTGATCGCGTTTGTGGCGGATTGTACAAGCGGCCGCGCGCGTTGGTTTCTCGCCGGCGTTGCCTTGCTCGGTCTGTTCAGTGCATTGCCGTCGACCACGATGATCCTGAAACAGGCAGCTCTTGCGACGCATGCGAAGCAACCTGCCGGTCTCGTCGCGACCACCGCCCTGTCTAACTTCAGCGAGACCTATCCCGTTACCCTATGTTTCTGGTGCGTTCTATCGGTCTTTTGGCTCGCATGCGTCGCTTTATTTTGGCTCGTTCAATGGAGCCGGCAGAGGTTGTATCGCGGGGCGCCGCCGAAATGAGGCTAACCATGGCCCGCCCATCCTCCCTTCTCCGAAGCTTGTTCATCGTCACGCCATTTATGGCTGCCCTGATCGCTGGAATGATCTTCCGAGACTGGTTACTGCCAATCCCGGCGCTCTACTGAACCTCAGATCGCGATGCCCGCTCTTTCGAAAGCGCACCGTGAAAACGGGCGGCACGGCCCGGAAGCCGACTAACTCGCCGTTCCCACTTCCAGCCGTCGCCCCGCCCTTCCTCCGTCGAAGGCGGGCGGGGTACATGGCACGATGGCCAAGAAGCGAACTCACTGGCTTTGGATTTGGCTTTCGGAAGACAAATGCCTCCACGGCGAAGTCATCGGGCTGATTTGTCGCGCGATTTCCGGACCATGGCCGAGGATTGTTCAAGACACGTGGCCACCGCGTGTGTTGCGGCCTGACGGCTGAGACCCGGGAGCGTTGGATCAACTTCTTGTCGCTGGCGGGTATTCCAAAAGACATTGTTTGACACCACTCCTCAGTTCAATGGCGGCCTGGCTAGCCGTGGTCTTGGGATTCACCTGCAATCTCGCCCCTGGGCGACATACTTGCGTTGGCTTCATGCTTGCTCGACGACGGACGGGTTGCTATTCGTTGATGAAGTCGAATCGCGACAACCGCCAAGCCAATGCTCATCGCAACGTGAGGAATCACGACGGGTGCCAAGTTCTTGGTGGGGCGTGGATATGAATAAGCCGCCCGAAGTGGTTCTCGCCTATTTGACTTGTCCGAGTGCCACCAAGGCGTCATTCCAATTAGAGCAAAAAAGACTCCCCAATAGAGTAGAAATGTGAAATCATACCGCCTCTCTACGGTGAGGCTTATCAACGCCCCAAGAGCTGCACCCGCTAAAGCCCCTGCCACTAGCCAGCCGATGGGTTCGTTGTCGCCGAAAACAAGCAGATACGACGACCCAGCGATCAAACCAAAGGCGATTCCGACCGTAACCCTGGCCTTCTTGCTCATTTTCGACCTTTCGTTGATGGGCCCCTCGTGTTAAAGCCGAGTCACTGACGAACCCAGAGCCGCAGCTTCGGTTCGGCAGACCGCCAGGAAAACGCCGGATTCTCATCCATAATCTCGATTGTATCAGTTTCGCCTTCGTACCGACGTCAGGAGCGGATCATTCACAAATCGGTTCCGGTCGTCGCTCAGACCCGGGCGGCCTCAGCGTCAGCAATTCAGCGATCGTGGTGAGCAGCTGAGCCATCACCACCAGCATCACGCGCCGGCGCGCGGCCGGCAAGAGCGCGGCTCCTGGCTGGTCGAGCGAAGCTGGCGGGTGGTAGAATGGCGAGATGTTCCGTCCCCGCTTTCATCCGTCGAGCGAATTCGAGGTCGAGCTTATTGCTGGCCCTCTAGCCGGTCAAAAACGCACTGTTGTGCTACCACTTGAGTTGGCAAGAATTGGCGTACGTGGGAGATGGGCTGTCGCACCCCAGGTAGGCGAGCTTTCCTCAAAGGGTTGGCCGTGGGAAGTGGTTAAGAGCAAGACCTGCATTTATGAATTCATCCGGGTGAACGGGACGAAACTCGTTGCTGAGTATCGTGGCGCGTGAACTCCACGCTCTCTAACCAGTGTGGTAGTGATACCCCAAACAACTTGGCGAACGACCACGCATCACCGTCAATCGGGCGACCAAGTCGCGCCAAGGCCACGCTCTTCCTCTCCACAATGCGGCTGGGGTAGAATTGGGGGATGGACGAGAATGCTCATGGTCAATTTGACGTAAAATCGGCGAAGACGGTAATCCGCGTCCTACAAGAAGGCGACGTGCGCCTGCCGCCAGCGATTCAGCGGCTGGCAATTCAAGGTGGTGTCGTAAAGATGCTGAAAAATGGGATGGAATTGTCGAGTATTGCCTTCGACGACTATTCGCACCCAACGCAAGTGGTTTTCGTCTTCGGCGACGGCTCGTGTGTGTCGTTCAGTAGGTAGTGGACGCGACGAAAACGCACGGCGATGGAAGATTCCCACACGGAAGCCGTTCGTTCCGTAGAAAGCCCCAGATGTTCGCAAGCAGCGGACAGCACCCTGGAACTTGGTCAGCGGCCAGTGGGCAGCACGCAAGGGAATCGCCTCGGCAGCCCGAAATCGCGCGAAAGGGCGAGACGGGCTTCCGATTCGATCCCGTGGTTGAAGTCGCTTCAGGCATGATCCTGGCGAAGCAGGTTCGCGCGATTGCCACGAACGTGAACAGCATGTGAGTCGCTGACGGGGCAGGAAGACAAAGCCGCTCGTGCGATGCCCCGTGCATCGACCTCCCGCTAGAATACCGCCATGTGCCGCCCCCGCTTTCTATTCCGATCCTGGCCGCATGTAGTATTGCTCATGATCGCGATCGCCATTTTCGTTGTCCAATTGATTTGGGGCAACCGCTGGATGCCAACCGCCCATTAACCATGCTGCGCCCACGGTCTCTCCTCCGAAACTCGTTCATCGTCATGGCAATTATGGCTGCCCTGATCGCTGGAATGATCTTCCGAGACTGGTTACTGCCAATCCCGGCGCTCTACTGAACGTCAGATCGCGATGCCCGCTCTATCGGAAGCGCACCGTGAAAACGGACAGCACGGCCCGGACGCCGACCAACTCACTGTTCCCACTTCCAGCCGTCGCCCCGCCCTTCCTCCGTCGAAGGCGGGCGCAGTACAATGGCGCAATGGCCAAGAAGCGAACTCACTGGCTTTGGATTTGGCTTTCGGAAGACAAATGCCTCCACGGCGAAGTCATCGGGATGATTTGTCGCGCGATTCATTGGTTGTTCCATTGGCATTAGCCCTTGCGCCGAGACGGCCCCAATAGACACGGCGAACGACCACGTATGATCGGCCATCCGGGCGACCACCGAGTAGACGACGATCCGACACCCGGGTTGATCCGGCGTTCCCGCTAAAATACCCCTATGCGACGCCCCCGCTTTCAGTTCTCGATCATGTGGCTTCTTGGTGTGACCGCCGCTATTGCAGTTATGCTCGCGCTTCGCCACTTGCTGCTTTTCCTGCTTATGGCCCTTCTCCCGTTGGTACTTCTGTTTTTGGTCGTTACCTTGGTAGGCGTGGCTGTTGGCTTCACAATTGATGGAGCGATCAGCCTGTGGTGTCCTGCTCGCCGTCGTGTTGAGCCGCCAGGAGGCGCGCCTCGCATGAGAGGCCGACCACAATTCCGCCTGCGCTCGTTGTTCTTCCTCACGGCAATCGCGGCTGTCGAAATCTGGTTCCTGGCTAGCGCGATACCCGCCAGACACTTTCAACCAGATGACGATTTTATGATTGCCTGCATGTGCGTCGTCATCGCCGCGCTGGGCTACGCGGTCCATCGCGCTGCGAAAGCCATATTCGGCTGGAAATAGACTGTCCAGCCTCTCTGCACCGCGCCATGAAGACCGGCGGCACGGCCCAGGAGCCGGCCAACTCGCTGATAGCGCATAATCCTTCGTTCACGGCCGAGCTGGCCGATCATACTTGGACGTTCGATGAGCTTTTCAACGCGGTGCTCGCCATGTAGGACTCGTTTTCGATCCCGTCTTTCTGGGGAATTCGCCTCGTAACATCGCAATAGTTGCTGTGGCAAAGAGCAGTGGCACAATCAGCCAAACCGCTACGAGGCAGGCCATAGATCGCTTTCTAGCCATTTCCCCCGAGGGTGCGATCAAGTCGCGGTTTTTGGGGTTCAGCGCACGGATGAAGGAGGCACCAGGCTTGCGATGGATGGCGGCTACCACGCTAAATGTGAAGCCAATAACCAACACTCCAGTACCGAACAGCCAGACGAGAATAAATGCCGTAAACGCCATGAACGGATTTTAGCGGCGATGGTCCTTTGGTCGCCATCCTCGTGCTCAAAAACCGGGCACGCCGAAACGATTGGACGGTCGGCAAAAATTCGGCAACGCAGTCGATGTCCCACGACCCGCCGTTGCCCAGGCTTTCTCCTGGCACGATGGCCGGGCTACAATGGCGGGATGGACGAGAACCCGTACAAGTCGCCGGAATCGCCAGACACTAGTCGACCGCTAGACCCAACCAAACGCTCGTCTGTTGCCGCAGCAATCATCGCCCTTGGAATCGTAATGGCGATGGCCGGCGCTGGAACGGCTCTGGTTTCTTTCACCGACCCACCAGCGGACTTGGCCATGCAAGAGTTGTTTCGGTCGCTCCGATGGTTTCTGGTTGCCATCTCGGTCGCAGGTTGGATGATCGGAAGTACATCCCTAGCTTGGCTGCTCCGTGGATGCCCATACATTTGGCAAGCCGAAAACTCCACAAGCCGCGAAGACGTGGCGTCAAACTCCCGCTAGCCGGTTTCCCCTGACACTTTTTCAAACAATATCACTACCACCACCATGTTTGGGCTGAGTCCGGTAGAGTTGCTGGTAATCGGTGGCCTGGCGGCATTGCTCTTTGGGTCACGGTTGCCGCGCCTGTGCCAAATTTACGACATTAATCCCAGATGGCTACCTAACCAGTTGCCGGTCGGTCGCATCCTATTCATCGCGGCCGTGGTGATCGAAGGCATGTTGGGGATCGCCGTGCTTTACGAGCGCTTCGCGCGATGAGACCAGGCGGGAACGCCCGCAAAGAACCAATACCTGATCGGGTGAGCAAGTGAAATACCAAGTTCATTACGAAGTCGGATCGTTTGACGGCGCCGACGGCGCACGACGATTGGAAGAATTGATTGATGCTTATTGCCGGGATGGCTGGGAGATTGCCTCCGTCATTCCTATTTTCGCTGGGGTTGGCATGACGACTGGAGTGCAAATCATCCTACGATCCGGTCGACCCTCAAGCAACTTCAGAATAAACTGACCCACCACACGAAGTACCATCAGCGGCCGCGAGATTCGATCTGCGCCAGCGCCTCTACAATACCCCAATGCTTCGCTCTCGCGATCGGCGTTTGATCCGATGGATGCTGGCTTTCGCAGCCGGTGTCGTCGTGCCGGTGGGCGGCTTTTTCCTCGGTGCTGGAACTGGCTCCGTGGTAAGCCGCATCTTAATGAAGGTTCTTGGCGACCAAGCGGTTGCATCGGATGTAGGCACGATGGTCTTTATGCTCATTGCCGCAACCTCTTTGGTTTATGCGATCGACATCGGAGGCCGAATTTACCGCCATGGGCAGGGCGGGATCGAACCCGTCCCGCCTCGAAAAGTGGTACTGATGTACCAATTTGGTGTGATCTACGGAATGCTGCTGTGGGGCGGCGCCAATGCCGTCTTGAACAAAGAAGCGCCCATGAGGGCGCGACTGTCGATGGTTTTGGTGGCCTTCATCTGGGGAGCCGTCATTTCCATTGATCTTGGCCCGAGGCTTGCGAGAATGTGGCTCCGGAACCATCGCTCGAAGAAGTGAACGACGCCCAATGTTCCCTTGCCCGCTCTGTTACGAAGAGACCCTGGCTCGCCAGTCCATGGGGCGATTGCCCGTTTGCTTGGACCTCATCGGGTGACCGAAAAATGGCGGAAGTGCATGGGAATCGAACCCACCGGCGGTGCGGTTCACGCACCGCCCGACGATTTTGAAGACCGTGGCCACCACCAGGTGTGCAGGCACTTCCGCGACTCGATCGGCGTCGAAGCCGTGTTATAGCTTAACAGCAAGAGGCGTGCCATCGGTGGACCGAAAAGCCCTGGAAAGCCTGGCCTAAGCCCATTCGAGTCCCGTTTCGCGCTTGACCCTTTCGGCAAAATCGCCCAACAAACCGCCGATCACGTCCCAGCGGTCGGGCCGGCGCAGCTCGATGTCGCCCTGCGGATTGATCCGCACCAGGCTCTCATCGGTGATACCCAGCGCGCGAAGCCGGTCGACGGGCAATTCGTGCTCGTGGACGATCCGTTCCAAGGTCTTGCCCGACATCTCGATGAATTGCATCCGCATCGACGTTCTCACATGGACTGTCGCCCACCGTACGGGAGCGGGCAATGAACCTATCATAATCGGAGATTGGTCAATGAACAGTGGTCCGTAGTCATTAGCCCGTGGTCAGTGGTTGGGAATTGCACGAAGAGTGGCCGGCGGCGACACTAAGCGATACTGCACGCGGTCTGCTTCGACACCAACCCGCAGCGCAAGCAAGGCACCGGACAACTTGCCTCGCTCGACAACTGACCAATGACAAATGACCAATGACAACTGACAACTAACAAATGACCAACCTCCATCCCCCACGCCTGTTGTTTCTGGTCGCCCATCCCGACGACGCCGAGTTCCACGCGGGCGGGCTGGCGGCGATTCACGGCGAATTGGGGCACACGGTCAAGTTCGTGTCGCTCACCAATGGCGACGCGGGGCACCACGTGATGTCGGGCTCGGCGCTGTCGGCGCGGCGACGCCACGAAGCGGAAACCGCCGCGGCACGGATTGGCGGCACGGCCGAGGTCTGGGAGCACCACGACGGGCGGCTCGAGCCGTCGCTCGAGCTGCGCTGGCAGGTGGTCCGCGAGATCCGCAAATTCGCGCCCGACCTGGTCCTGACCCACCGCACGAACGATTACCATCCCGATCATCGGGCGGTTGGCCAGGTGGTGCGCGACGCGTCGTACCTGGTCACGGTACCGGCCATCGTCCCCGACACGCCCGAGCTGCGCCGCGATCCGATCGTCGCCTACCTGCCCGACCGCTTCACCAAGCCGACTGCGCTGGCCGGCGACATCGTGATCGACGTGGGATCGCGGGTCGAGACAATCATCGACATGCTCGCCTGCCACCGTTCTCAGTTCTTCGAGTGGCTCCCCTACAACCGGAGTGTCGCCGACCTGGTGCCCGCCGACGAAGCCGGCCGACGGCGCTGGCTTGGCGATTGGTACCGAGGGTTGTTGCGACCCCAGGCCGAACGCTACCGGGCCGAGCTGATCGCCCGTTACGGCGCCGAACGCGGGAAGCAAATCGAATACGCCGAGGTTTTCGAGATCAGCGAGTACGCCTCGCCCTTGGACGACGCGGCGCGCGAACGGTTGTTTCCCGATGTAGAAGAAATGGCCTGATCGAACTCGTTCGTCGAACTCATTCGAACAACGACGCAACATCCAAGCTCAGATCGGGGAAGGCCAACGATTGGACGCTTTGGTCGCGCCGAAAGGTTCGCTGACTTCGATAACCGCTCCCTTCGGGATCACGGTAGACCTCAACCGATGGATCGACCAGGTTCACGATCCAATACTCTCCGATCGCGGCGCCGGCGTAGAGCGGCCCTTTCACGCCACGGTCCTTGGCCAGGCTCGTGTCGGCGACCTCGATCAACAACAGCACGTCCTTAGGAAGCGGCAGCTTCTTGGCGTAGCTCCGGCGCTTGAGCCAAACCACATCGGGTTCGGGTTCGCTTGCCAGCGCGGGCAACCCAATTGAACCTTGCACCCAGACCTTTGCCTCGGCGCGCGGAAGAGAACAAATACTCCATTCGTTGAGCTTGGCGACGACGTCGTTGTGCAGCGGGCTGATAGGACTCTTTGGAAGGATTTCCCCCCGGATCAGTTCAACACGGTGCTTCTCTCGCGGCTCGAACGATCCGCGGGCGATCATCCGATGGTATTCGTCGATGGTGACGGTGGCCGTGGTGCTCATGCGGTCTCCTTCGTGGACGAACCCCGCGCGCGATACTGCATTCGAAGGGTTTAGTCATATTCTAACTCAGCGTTACTCGACGTGCCAAGTTATGGATTCGCCACTCGAAGCGAATGCGCTGCTCGCAAGTCGCAACAGGTTGGAGCGTTGAGGGCTCCTATCACAATCTGATACCGATTTTGCGAAACCGGACGATCGCGCTAACGACGATTGTGGCGTCAAGAAAAGTGTCGCTACCCCCTGGTTTGCCGTGAATGGAGCGCGCTCCGATAATTCGAAAAGCCATATTGCGACGCAAAGGTACGCTGAACGAGAAGAGACCGTTCGCCCCGTCCCAGGAACAGCGGTGCAGCCAGATGACCCCGACGGTTGCCGCACGCCGTTGGAAGGTTTTCGCCTGCTGCAGTCGCAAATGCACGAACGCCCCTCATCCCTCCCCAACCCGCGCTCTCACCGCCTCGCAGAGCCGCAATAGAGCCTCGACGTCCAACTCTTCGGCGCGGGTCGTTTCGCCGAAGCCCACACTGGCCATGATCGTGTCGGCGTCGGGCTTGCCGAGCTGGTGCTTGTAGGCACTGTGGAGCACGCTCCGCAGCATTTTTCGGCGGTGGAAGAACATGGCCCGCACAAACGTGTGGAACATGGCCAGATCGGGAATTCGCCGCCGCCAATCGTCGCGCACCCGAAGCTGGACGATGGCCGAATGGACCTTGGGACGCGGCCAGAATGCCGTGGGCGGCATGACCCGCACCAACTCCACCTCGCACTGGCACTGGACCCAAACGCTCAGCGCGCCGTAGTCCTTGGTCGAAGGCCGAGCGACCATCCGGTCGGCCAGCTCCTTCTGGATCGTGACGGTCATCGTCGCCGGTGGCAGCTCGCAAGCCAGCAAGTTCGAAAGGACCGGCGTGGCGATGTTGAATGGGAGGTTGGCCACCAGTTTGAACCGCCGGCCGGGCATCGCCTCGATTTGCCGGCGCACCGCGTCGAGTAGCGCGGGGTGCAGAGTGTTCTTATTCTTCAGAGCGTCCTGGCACAAGAGAGTCACATTGTCGAAGTCGACCAGTTCCTCGCTGGCCAATTGGTGCATTTGCGGATCGACCTCGACGCTGACGACGGCCGCCGCCGCTTCGGCCAACATCGCCGTGAGCGAACCGGTGCCGGTGCCGACTTCGAGCACCACATCGCGATCGTCGATCTGAGCCGAATCGAACAACAACCGCAACAGATTCAGGTCGATCAGGAAGTTCTGCCCGTGCTTCGTCTTCGGCAGGATACCCACCTGCTCGAAGCGCCGCATCAGGAACGACTGGGTCTGGTTGGTCATTGGTCAGTGGTCATTGGTAATTGGACTTTGAACTTTGGTGCTCGATTTTCCGACGTATTTCCGCTCCTCACCTCCTGACCTCCTCACCACATCACCTCTCGCCATCCACGAGCCGCCCCACGTACTTGGCCAACAGGTCGGTTTCCAGATTCACCCGGTCGCCGACCTGGCGACGTCCGAGCGTAGTGACGGCCAGGGTGTGCGGGATCAGTTGCAGGCTGAATCGACCGAGCTCGACGTCGACTAAGGTCAGGCTCACGCCGTCGACGGCGACCGATCCTTTTGAGGCCATTTGCCGCGTCAGCTCCGCCGCGCAAGCAATCCAGATCGTCGTCCAGGCGCCGTCGTCGTGGCGCTGGGCTACCGTGCCGACGCCATCGACATGGCCCGTGACGAAGTGCCCTCCCAGCGCGTCGCCCAGTCGCAACGACGTCTCGACGTTCACCTGGCTACCCCGGGCCAGCTCGCCCAGGTTGGTGAGCCGCAACGTTTCGGGGCCGGCCTCGAAAGCCAGCGTGTCGCCCGCGATTTCGACGACGGTGAGACAGCAGCCGTTGACCGCCACACTGTCGCCAATGCGGACCGCGGCGGCAACATCAGGCATGCAAACCCGCAACCGCTTACCGGGGGCCTCGACGCGAACCTCGACGACTGTGGCGAGCGTTTGGATGATGCCGGTGAACATGGTTAATTCTCGGAGGCGCAAACGGCGATAGGCTTTGGGTGTTAGGCATTTGGGAAGCCGGCAGCTTCATTCCCGCCAAACGCGGAGCGCCTATCGCCCGTTGCCCAAAGCCTATTGCCTCTCAAAACAGGGGATCTTCATGCGGCTTACGCTGCACGTACTCTTGCCAAAGGTATCGCGCCGGTCCCTGGAACACGAAGAATCCGCTGATCAATGGGACGGAATACCCTCGGATCATCATCACCACCAAGAGGGCGAAGACGACCGTGACCAGGTGGCCAAAGCTGCGCTGGCCGCTGAACAACTGGTTGACGACGTGCGGGTAGGGGATCCGCGAGACCATCAACAAGGCCGTTAGCATGGCGAAGTACGGCAACACGTTCTGCATCACCCGGTCGACCTTCGCGATGTCGACGAACGAAAGCGAGCTGCCGTCCTGCCGAAGGGTGTAGAACAGGATCGCGAAGCTGGCCACCGCGGCCGCCGCGGCGGGGCTCGGCAAACCGGTGAAATTGAGGTGATCGTCATTGTCGTCGGTCTCGACATTGAAGCGGGCCAGGCGCATTGCCGCGCAGGCGGCAAAGGCCGCGGCGATGACCCATACGGTGTCTTTGTGCGCAAAAGTGAACGAGGGACACATCTTCACCATCAAGAAAGCCGGCGCCACGCCGAACGTCACCAGGTCGCAGAGGCTGTCGAGCTGGGCCCCGAAATCGCTGGTGGCCTTCGAGAGCCGGGCAACGTGCCCGTCGAGCGCGTCGAAGATCATCGCCAGGAAAATCAGCCAGCCGCTGAGCATGCAGTTATGGACGTCGTCGTCGGGCTCAAAGGTGCGCATCGCCTTGATCGGGTTGATGGTCGCGAGCTTGGCCGAGTGCGGCACTTCGGCCGTTTCGGGCCGCTCGACCCTCGCGGCGACCACGATCGCGAAAAAACCGCAGACCAGGTTGGCCAGCGTGAACATCGTCGGCAACACCGCCACGGTGCGAATCTTGTGCATCAGCCTGGCTCCTCGTTGTACCTGGCCACCACACTGCCGCCGGCCCTCACGCGCTCGCCGACGCCGACCTCGACCGAAAGACCAGCTTCCCTCGACAGGATCAGCTCGGTGCGCGAGCCGAGTTTGATCATGCCGAACTTATGCCCGCGCTCGAGCACCTCACCCGACCGCAGGCCGCAGACGATCCGCCGGGCGAACATCCCGGCAATTTGCCTGACCACCATCCGCCGGTGCGGCGGCGCTTCTTCTTCCAGACCAATCCACAGATTCTCGTTCACGAGCGTGCTTTCCGGCCTCACCGCGCTGATGAACGAGCCCGGCGAGTACCTCAGCCGAATCACCCGGCTTCGGGCCGGCGCCCGGTTGATGTGTACGTTGAAAATCGAAAGGAAAATTCCGATCCGCACGGCCGGCCCGCCCACGAACTCGTCGTGCTCCAATTCGGCGACTTCCGCGATCGTACCATCGGCCGGTGAGACGATCAGCCCCGCTTGCTCGGGCACGTGCCGCGGCGGATCGCGGAAAAACCAAACCACTAACAAGCATACGATACCCGGCAACGGCGCGAGGTACCAAAACGTGAATGTCAGGGCGATCGTGGCCGCCAAAAGCGGAAAACTCAGGAGTGCCAATTCGGCCAATCCCCAGCGGGCAAAGGGGATACGATCACGCCAGCGAAAAGGGTCGTCGGCCGCTTCCCAATCGGCGGTGCACAGGTTGCGGCAGAATTTCAGGTCGCGCGGATCGAGCACCTCGTGCGGAGCCCCTTCGTCGCTTCCGTGCCGCTTCGCCGCCATCCGACGCACGTAGCCCGGCCGGAACACGCGCAGGTACCAGCGCCTCCAACGACCCCAGGCCAGCTCGACGCGGTAGCAAACGCCTCCGCCGGGCTGCACGCTCGTGATGTTGGCCGGCAGCGGTTCAGGCGTGGCGCGGATGATTGCGTCGGTCGTGGGCATCCACGCATCCTATAGTGAATCACTCATGTTGAAAAGGAACGCTATCGACGAAGGCGAAAAACGGCGTGGAATACAACGCATCCCGTAGCCAAAGTCCGGCGAATTCGGCACAATGCACATCAAGCCGGTTTCCCGCCGGTTATGGAACATCCTCGAAGGACAACACCTGCCATGAACTCCCTGATCGTCGATATTCACGCCCGCCAAATCCTGGATAGCCGTGGCAACCCCACGGTCGAAGTCGACGTGCGTCTGGCCGATGGCTCATTCGGCCGCGCGGCGGTGCCTAGCGGGGCCAGCACCGGCGTGCATGAGGCCTGGGAATTGCGCGATACCGAAGCCAAGGAATTCATGGGCAAGGGGGTGTCGACGGCGGTGCAGAACGTCAACGAAAAGATTGTCGAGACATTGCTCGGTCACGACGCGCTGGAGCAGGCTCTGGTCGACCAGCGGATGATCGACCTCGACGGCAGCCCCAACAAGCAAAACCTCGGGGCGAACGCCATTCTTGGCGTGTCGCTTGCCGTGGCCCACGCCGCGGCCGATTTCTGCGGCCTGCCCCTGTTCCGTTACCTGGGCGGGGCCGGAGCGCGGCTGCTGCCGGCGCCGATGATGAATATCGTCAACGGCGGCGCCCATGCCGACAATAAAGTCGATGTGCAGGAGTTCATGGTCATGCCGCTGGGGTTCGACACTTTCAGCGAGGCGCTGCGCTGCGGCGTTGAGGTGTTCCACACTCTGAAGAAGGTTTTGCAAAAGAATAAATACAAGACGGCCGTCGGCGACGAAGGGGGCTTTGCTCCCGACCTGGGGAGCAATAGCGAGGCCCTGGAGCTGATTTCCGAGGCGGTCAGTCAGGCCGGCTACGAACTGGGTCGCGGTAAACAGGTGGGCATCGCGCTCGACGTGGCGGCCACCGAGCTTTACGACGCCAAGAAAAAAACCTACTCGATGGACGGTCGCACTCTCGACGCGTCGGGCATGGTCGACCTGCTGACGGGCTGGGTTGAGAAGTTCCCGATCGTCTCGATCGAGGACGGTTGCAGCGAGGACGACTGGGACGGTTGGAAGCTGCTCACCGACCAGTTGGGCACGAAGACCCAACTTGTGGGCGACGATCTGTTCGTGACCAATACCCGGCGGCTGCAAGACGGCATCGACCGCGGCGTGGCCAATAGTATTCTGATCAAGGTCAACCAGATCGGCACTTTGACCGAAACGGTCGAGGCCATCGAGCTGGCCCATCGCAACGGCTACACCAGCATCGCCAGCCACCGCAGCGGCGAGACCGAGGACGCCACGATCGCCGACCTGGCGGTGGCGCTTTCAACCGGTCAGATCAAGACCGGCTCGCTCTCACGGACCGACCGCACGGCGAAGTACAACCAACTGCTGCGGATTGAAGAGACGCTGGGCGACTCTGCGATCTACGCGGGTCGGTTTTTCCCGAATTGGGTGAAATAGGTTGATCCGGCAGGAGCGCGCGCCGATGGAGGTAAGCCGCCTGGGGCGGCTTTCGCCCATACGAACTTGAATGCCCGGCACTGAACCACGTGACCGACGAGGACAACCGACGGAGCGACGATCGCGGCCCTCAGAGCTTACGCCCAGACCGTGGGAACGTCGATGTCGCGCGCACCCTGACCCGCTCGCGTCGCGGTCGGCTGGCCTGGCCAGGGCCGCAAGAAGCCGGCACTGGTGCCTGTTATTGCTTGCCCGGCCTCTGGCTTCGCCGACTCGCCCGCGGCGTACGTCATGGGCCTTTGGTCAGACGTTGGTGGCAGCTCCGCGGCGTCTCGGTCGTCTGACGTCCGCCCTAAGACGGAACCTTGGAGGAAAGATTGCATTGCGGTCACTCGCAGGATGCCTGCGTGGAGTTGACATGGCGCACCTGGAGGCTGAGGAGGTATTTGGATTCCTGGAACGGAGGCCCCAAGCGGCACGACGGCGGCGAGTCGGCGAAGCCAGAGGCCGGGCAAGCGCCAAGTGGCACCCGTACCACGCGAAGCGGCCTGGGCCCGGCCAGCCGACCGCGGGCCGGGTGGCGTACGGTCGGTTCGAAATACTTGTTCCTTGGCGCACGCCGATTGCCGCGGGATCTTGCCGCCAAGGTTTAGCGCTTTGGTGCCGATCCCGGTTCTAAGGGAACGGGGAAGTTTCGCCAGTTGATTCTCGCCCCGAACTTGCGAAGCCGCCTGGTCGCGCTGTACTCAACGGCGGCGGCGAGTGGTAGAATGGTGAAGTGCCCAATTTCCAGGTGGAATATCGGCGAGCTTCTCTGGAGGCGCCGCCACTGACTGTGCCTGGTCGCAAAGCCAATTCAAATGCCGCGCACTAGTTCCCGGACTCCCGAAGGCCAGCCAAACCGCTGCGCTGTATGCGGACACTCGGTTCAGATTGAGCCATCATCTCTCGCAGGCGACGCGCCCTGTCCGCACTGCGGATGCTTGCTCTGGTTTGTCATCTCCGACACTGACCAACCGCCTCTCAATCCATGCCGCGAGCCGATTTCTCCCGCCAAGCGGCGAATGCTGCAACAATACTTCGAGCACGGCAGCAGGAGCTCGGCCCAGGGTAATTTCGATTACGCGGACCGGATGTTTACGCAGTGCGTCGTGGACGATCCGAGCAACCCGATTTACGTTGGCAGTTTCATCGGCAACTTGCACAAGAAATATAACAACAACAAGACTGGCGCGAAACTCGCCTCAGTCCGCGGCGCGGCGATCAAGACTTCAGTCAAGAACTCGGCGCGAAAGAAGGACTGGAAAGTAGTCATTACCGGCGGCCTGGAGATGCTCACGCTCAACCCCTGGGAAGTGTCGGTTTTGTGGGAAATGGCGAACGCCTGCGAACAACTGCGCTTCGACGAGTGCCAGGTCATTTACCTTTCGAGTGCGATCGACGCCGACATGCGCGAACCTGAAGCGATCCGCCGGTTGGCGCGCGCCTTGGCCCGGCAGGGCAAGTACGACTGGGCCATCGGTTGCTGGACTCGCGTGTTGCAAGCAAAGCCCAACGACGAAGAGGCCCAGCGTGAGATTTCATTCCACGCCGAGGGAGAGGGCAGTGCCCGCGCTCTCACCTCGCCCGAACAGCAGCTCGAACGGAAAATCGCCAAGGAGCCGGTGAATCTGTGGCTGTATTTCGAACTGGCCGACCTTTACCTCCATCAGGAACGGTTCGAAAAGGTTGGGAGCGTCTTGGAGCGCGCGCTGGCGGCCTCGGGCGCCAGCCAACGTGATCCGGAAATGCTCAAGCAAGCTCTGTATCGGGCCGGTGTGTTCGCGATGGACCAACTTATCGACATCGAAAAGGCCGAGAGGTACCTGACGACTCTTGCCAGACTCGAATTCGGCTACAAGGACGTCTCAGAACGGCTGGAAAAGCTCCGGAAGCGTCGCGAAAATGGTCGGATGTAATTCCGCCCACGCCGCCCCGCGCACTTCACGCATGGCGGCGGCGCGCAGTTCTTGAACTGTCTTGGGAGCATGAGATTGCTGCTCCATACCGCAGCCGCGATCCTAGGCGTTTCCGCCAATGTATCGAGCGCCGCGCACGACCACGACGTCGCTGATCCAGGCAATGCAGGCATAGTGCTCGAAATAATCGTGCGAGATGGTCGTCAGGATCGCGACGGCCACGCTTTCAGGGCAGATGATTTCGATCCGCACATTGGCGCCGGTCACGGCGTCGTGGCGCGTGCCACGCGTGCCTTCGCCCTGGCACTGGTAACAGGTGTAGCCCGTGGCGCCCAACTCTTGCGTCTTGTGAATGATCTGGTCCTTGAGGACTTCTTCGACCACGATCGTGATCAGCTTCAGTGGATAAAGTTGCA
>Ga0265314_10000597_pt1 | contig 45481 bp, 40 predicted proteins | sample 4126metaG_FD_203106 | JGI IMG/M metagenome (GOLD analysis project Ga0265314, IMG submission 203106) | Rhizosphere microbial communities from Carex aquatilis grown in University of Washington, Seatle, WA, United States - 4-1-26 metaG | ecosystem: Host-associated > Plants > Roots > Rhizosphere >... | reverse complement strand
ACATTCACGTGCGGCTTCGAACGATCAAATTTTTCCTTCGCCATAAAACTCCCTACATCCCTTTCCTAGCTGCTACTGCTCGTTACTCATCAGGGCGCCGGCTGTCCGGCTCCAGCCCCAAAAAACTTTCTTACTTGCCCTGCGAGCGGCCGATGATTTCATCGGCGATCATGCGCGGAGCCTCTTCATACCGAGCGAACTGCATCGAGTACGAAGCCCTGCCCTGCGTGGACGAACGAATGTCGTTCACGTAGCCAAACATTTCCTTCAGCGGCACGATGGCCTTGATGACCTGCGAACCCGCCAGGTGCTCCATGCCCTCGATACGCCCGCGACGCGAGTTGATGTCGCCGATGATGGTGCCCATGTGCTCTTCGGGAACGGTTACTTCGACGGCCATCACCGGCTCAAGCAGAACCGGAGAAGCTTTTCTTGCCGCTTCCTTGAAGGCAATCGAACCCGCGAACTTGAAGGCCATTTCGTTTGAATCGACGTCGTGGTAGCTGCCGTCGAACAACGTTACCTTGACATCCACAATCGGATAGCCGGCCAGAATGCCCAGTTCGAGAGCTCCCTGCACGCCCTGATCGATGGGCTTGATGTATTCCTTGGGAACCGCGCCGCCCTTGACGTCGTTGATGAACTCGTAACCCTTACCTGGTTCGTTCGGCTCAATGCGCAGCCAGCAGTGTCCGTAGTTGCCGGAGCCGCCGGTCTGGCGAATGTACTTGCCTTCCGCCTCAGCCTTCTTGCGGATGGTTTCGCGGAACGCCACCTTGGGCTCGCCTACATTGGCTTCGACCTTGTGCTCGCGGCGCATGCGGTCCACCAGAATCTCCAGGTGAAGCTCGCCCATACCGCTGATGATCGTCTGGCCTGAATCTTCGTCGGTCCGCACCTTGAAGGTGGGATCCTCATCGGCAAGTCGCGCCAGAGCAATGCCCATCTTTTCCTGGTCGGCCTTGGTCTTGGGCTCGATGGCCACCGAGATAACCGTTTCAGGGAAGGTGATGGCGCCGAGAGCGATGGGATGATGCGGCGCGCACAATGTGTCGCCGGTCTTCAAATCCTTCAGTCCGACGCAGGCGCAAATATCGCCCGCCATGACCTCAGTGATGTCTTCGCGCTTGTTGGCGTGCATCTTGACCAGGCGGCCTACGCGGTCGGTCTTGCCGGTGCGCGGATTCAGAATGGTATCGCCGGTTTTGAGTGTGCCCGAATAAACGCGGATGAAGCAGAGCTTGCCGAACGGATCGTTAATGATCTTGAAGGCCAGTGCCGCAAGCGGCTCACCGTCTTCAGGCTTGCGCGAAACAATCTTGTCGTGATGGGAGGGATCGATGCCCTCAACCGGAGGCTTGTCGAGCGGGCTGGGCAGGTAGTCGACAACCGCATCGAGCAGGGTCTGCACGCCCTTGTTCTTGAAGGCGCTTCCGCAAAGTACCGGAAAGACCTTGAGATCGATGGTGGCCTGGCGGATACCCTTCTTGAGCTCTTCAACGGTAGGCGTTTCGCCTTCGAGGAACTTCTCAAGCAGAACGTCATCCGTCTCTGCGATGACTTCAATCAACTGCAGCCGGAAAGCTTCAGCCTTCTTCAGCAGGTCGGCCGGAATTGGCTCGACTGAGAATTCGGCGCCCATGGTTTCGTCGTGCCAGAGAATCGCCTTCATCTCAATCAGATCGACGACGCCCTTGAAATTAGCTTCAGCACCGATGGGAATCTGCAGGGCGACGGGACGCGCGCCCAGACGCTTGCGAATGCTTTCGAGAACAAACTCGAAATCCGCGCCGTTCTTGTCCATTTTGTTGACGAAGCAAATGCGAGGAACCTTGTACTTGTCGCCCTGACGCCACACGGTCTCAGTCTGCGGCTGCACGCCGGAGACGGAGTCAAACAGCGCCACTGCGCTATCGAGCACGCGCAGGCTGCGCTCAACTTCAGCGGTAAAGTCCACGTGGCCGGGGGTATCAATGATATTGATGCGAACATCGCGCCAGCTGCAGGTGGTGGCGGCCGAAGTGATCGTAATGCCGCGCTCCTGCTCCTGCTCCATGTAATCCATGGTCGCCGTGCCTTCATGCACTTCACCAATGCGGTGCGTGATGCCGGTGTAAAACAGGATGCGCTCTGTCGCTGTCGTCTTTCCGGCGTCGATATGCGCCATGATGCCGATGTTTCGGCAACGATTCAGAGGTACGGTGCGAGCCACTTTAGAGATCCTTGCGGGTTAGAACCCGCGGTTAAATCCAGCTGCCAGCTTCTAGCTACTAGCTTCTAGTTTCTGTTCTGGTATCGGGCCGAAGCCCGAAACCCCACAGGGGCTAAAGCCCCCTTAAAACCCTTTCGCCAATTGCGGCACGACTAAAGTCGTGCCCTTTCAAAACTTGCCGGTCGACAAATTGAACCGGCGTCCCTCATAAAACCCACTGCGCTTCAGCCGACACCATCTACCAGCGGTAGTGAGCAAAGGCGCGGTTGGCCTCGGCCATGCGGTGGACGTCTTCTTTCTTCTTCATGGCCGCGCCGCGACCGTTGGCTGCATCAAGCAGCTCGTTCGACAGCTTGTCGGTCATGCCCTTCTCGCCACGGCTACGGCCGTAGGTGAGAATCCAGCGGATAGCCAGCGAAGTGCGGCGATCGGGATTGACCTCGATCGGCACCTGGTAGTTGGCGCCACCGACGCGACGGGTCTTGACTTCAAGCAGCGGCTTAACGTTCTCGACTGCCTTCTTGAAAAGCTTGAGCGCGTCGTCTCCGCCGCCCTTCTCTTCAAGGTTCTTCATCGCCTGGTAGAAGATGTTTTGCGCGGTCGACTTTTTGCCGCCCCACATCATCGAATTCACAAACTTGGTGACGAGCGTTGACCCGTAAACCGGATCCGGCGCCACTTCCCGCTTCGCAATGTGCCCTTTTCTTGGCATAAAACCTCAAAAAACAGCTTTCAGCTATTATCTTTCAGCTCTCAGCTTCTTCCTGCTCCGACCCTCGGCGTCTTGCTTCCGAAAGAAGGATTGAGAGCTTTTTCGTTCGCTTGAGGTGCGGTTAAACGAGCACCCCAAACCTCAAATTCCTGGTACATGCTTCGTGACAGCAAAGCGCCTTTTGGCTACTTCTTTGCTGGCGCGCCGCCCTTGGCCCGCTTGGTACCGTACTTCGACCGGCTTTGCGACCGGCCGGCGACGCCGACCGAGTCAAGCGTGCCGCGCACCACGTGATAACGCACGCCCGGCAGATCTTTCACACGGCCGCCGCGGATGAGCACAATCGAGTGCTCCTGCAGGTTGTGGCCGATGCCGGGAATGTAGGTGGTGACTTCAATTCCATTGGTAAGCCGCACGCGAGCGACCTTACGGAGAGCCGAGTTCGGCTTCTTGGGGGTCTGCGTGTACACGCGGGTACAAACACCGCGGCGCTGCGGCGAGGCCTGCAGCGCAGGCGATGCCGTCTTGTAACGGGGGGCGGTGCGCCCTTTGCGGACAAGTTGATTAAAAGTAGGCAAACCAAAACTCCTTACGCTCAAAAACCCTGCTACAAACACCCAAAAAGCAGCCGCACACAGCTCCTTCGGGCCATTCTGGCTTTGGGCAGCCGTTTTGGCGGTCCAAACACACAGAAGCCCTCTAGTCAGTGCTTCGCGTCTGTCTTCGTTCCAATCTCAGACGAGAACCGGGACGGTGGCCGGTCGTTTTCCGGGCTTTCGCCCTGAAAAGCCAACTCCGTTTCGCCGTTTCCGGTCCGCATAGCCCTCCAAGGTGGAGAAACGCGCGGACTCCGATGCGATTTATCCCCGCCCTCCGCAAGAAGAAGGCAATTTCGGGAACCATCTGGCCGGCAAACTGCACCTGGCCTTAGGATTCAACTCTGCCATAACCGCCTGGCTGAGTGATCCTTACGCATTCCGTGCACAAACACACGAAAGTCGCGTTCTTGCGGAACCTTTTAACAATACCAAGATTTGGGCGCGGGGTCAACGGGGAACAGCTTCTAGCTGCTAGCTTTTAGCGCCTAGCTGTTTCGTGGCGGGTTGGAGTCTTGCCGTTCTTGGTTGGCGCTTCCAAAGGCCGATATTCGACTATGGATTTTAATTTTCGCTCGGCTTCTCGATGTGGTCGACTACGATCACCTCGATCGGCAGCTTCTGAGGAATCATCTTGATGCCGAGCTGATCTTTTACCGCTTCGGTGAACGAAGGACCGCCAGGCCCGAAATCGGCGTTCGCGTCCGGTTGCGCGGTCAGCGCCTGCTCCGGCGCGAACTCCAGCGTGTAATCGTACGTTCCCGTCAGCCCAGTCCGGTCGATTACTTGCCGATCGGTCAGGTTTGCCGCACCGCCGAGACCGAATGCAATTGCATCCATCGTGACGTTGTAGCCAGCAACTGCAAAATCGCCTGGAGACTTTGGCGCAACGGCTGCGCTTGCACCGCAGGCAAGGGGGTTAAAGGCCCCTGGGAGCGGCTTCGGAATCGAATCCTTCGCGCATTCTGGATCGTCCGCCGGATGCGGCTTGATGCGCGGACCCAGCGTTCCAGGCTTAATCAACACCATGGCGTAGGTCGGTTCCTCTCGCGTCTCACGATGGAAAGCGAGATGAAATCGCTCTTCCAGCAGCGACTGCATCATCAGCCTCATCTCGTCCTTGGTCGGGTTGCCATCGGCCCGCGCCTCGATGTCGTAACGAGTGTGCGTCCAGGGAGGCAATTGGTCCCGAAACTGCTGGACTTGAAACATGTCCGGTTTGAATGCGAAGACGATGTATGCCAGCAGCAGCTGGTCCCTCGCCATCAGCAGCCCGCCCTTCGCATCAAACTGCGGCCCCTGGTTGAGTGGGAAATTGGAGTAAGGCGTCTCGCCCGTTCTGTTCTCCCGCACCGAAGCAACTTCAAATTCCAACTTGCGCTCGCTCGTTGCCGCCTGCGATGAAAGAACAGGCGACATCAACAACATAGCGAGCGCACCGATAATAATTATGGAAGTCGGGCGGTGCGGCAGCGTATGAAATCCGCGAAAGAAACAGCCCCTGCGCATCTCGATACTATGTAGCAAACTATACATTAGTGTCAAATGACTCATCGCAGTATTGAGAAATAAAGGCAACCGCAGTTCCCTCGTCGCTTCGCTCTGTCGGGATGACAAACCCGAAACGGGGTCGAAGATACCCGTTCAGAAGGATTCCCGGACCATCCTCGCTTTTTGTGCGGCAACTGCAAATGTGTGGTTTGGGACTGTGGTTTCCCATGTCCCAAAATCGGGACATGGGCACCCGCTGTCTGCCCACCCATTTTCCCCTGACTTCGGGTTAGACGGTCACTCGCTTTGCTGCATTTGCCGTACTCTACCGGCTGGTGTATCGAATAGACTGAACCAACTCTGGAGAACACGTCGATGCGTGTCGCAAGCAGCGGTCATTTGGTCTTTTCGCTCACGATGATCGGTCTCGGCATTGTGGGTCTTCTATACGGCGATTTTGTTCCGGTGTGGAATCCCGTTCCCGCCAGTATCCCCGGACGCGAAGTTTTGGTTTACCTTGGCCCCCTTATCTCCCTTTTGTCCGGCGTTGGCTTGCTTGTTCCGCGGGTGGCGATTATCGCCGCGCGCTTGCTACTTACAACTCTCTTCCTCTGGCTGCTGCTTTTCCGGTTGCCTAATTTTCTACTTACATCCCATTTCGAAGCTTGCTGGTCGGTGTTTCCCCTGGTGGTTATGGTGGCTGCCACCTGGGTGCTCTATGTCTGGTTCGCCGCTGACTGGGATCGCCGGCATTTCAACTTTGTCATCGGCAACAACGGCTTGCGTATCGCGCGCGTACTGTACGGCTGCTCGTTGATCTTCTTCGGATCGGCCCATTTCATCGACTTGAAAGACACCCTGTCGCTGGTCCCTGACTGGCTGTCTGGACATGCATTCTGGGCGTATTTCACGGGAGGGGCCTTCGTTGCGGCAGGTGTAGCGGTGCTGGCCGGTCGCTGTGCGCGATTAGCAGCTTTCCTCGTTGCATTTCAAATCGGATTGTTCCTGCTCCTCGTATGGGTTCCCATCGTGGCAGCAGGCTCCAAAGTCCCCTTCCGGTGGAGCCAGACCATTCTTAACGCGGCGCTGCTGGCAGCCGCCTGGGTGGTCGCCGATAGCCAGAAACTGCCTGGAAGACGCGCGTCGTAGATAGTCCGTGGGCACGTATCTCTGTTGTCCATATCCAAGCTTAACTGCAACTAACTAAGAAACTTCTTTACTTGCCGGCTGGAGTGACCTAATAATCACTGCACGCTTGTGCACGTGCGTCCTTTCTTTCCCACTCCCCCAATCGCGAGTGCACTCCGAGCCAATCAAGGAGGTACTTCAGACATGAAAATTCTCAGCCCCGTTGTGTTGGGACTGTCTTTCGCGGTAGCCGGCAGCCTGTTGACCGCGGCCCAGGAAACCCCTTCGAAGTTCAAGGTTTTGCAAATTACCCGGGAAGATACCAAGCCGGGCAAGGGCGGAGCGGCCCACGACAGGACGGAGAGCGCTTTTGTGCAGGCGATGGCGAAAGCCAAGTTCCCGGCGCACTACATTGCATTGAATTCCATGTCGGGCAAGTCGCGCTCGCTGTACCTGACGATCTATGACTCGTTTGCGGACTGGGAGAAGGCCAACAAGCTGGTGGACAAGAACGCGGCCCTGTCGGCGGAACTGGAGCGCGACAGCGTTGCCGACGGCGAGTTGCTGGAATCGGTTGAGCAGATGATTTATACCTCCGATCCGGAACTGAGCTACAAGTCGCGGGAGGACCTTTCGCATGCGCGCTACCTGGAGATGTCGGTGTTTCATGTGCGCGCGGGCCACAGGGACGATTGGATCAAGCTGGCCAAAATCGTGAAGGATGCGCACGCAAAGGCGGGAACAAGCGCGCACTGGTCCATGTATGAGGTTGCGTATGGAACCAACGATGGCACGTACATGGCGCTGAGCGCTGACAACTCGATGACTGATATAGATACCGGTTTTGCCGAGAACTCGAAATTCATGGAAGCGCTGGGCCCGGATGGCATGAAGGAGTTACGCGCGCTGTCTGCCTCGGCCGTGGATTCATCGTATTCGCAGTTGTTCTCAATCAACCCCAAACAGAGCTATCCGCCGGATGAGTGGGTGAAGGGCGATCCGGACTTCTGGAAGCCGAAGGCGGCGATGGCAGCCAAGCCCGCGGCAGCGGCCAAGCCGGATGCGGCGAAGAAACCGTAAGAGCCGGCGCACCTTCATGGCGAGTTGTGGTATCCCACCCTTCCGTGGTGAAACTACGAAAGGATGGGGCATCCATTACTTGTGCGGGGTTTGGGGCGGCTTGGCTAAGCCCGTTGAGGTGATTTCTTCCATCGTGGGCCGGGCACCTATCATCTAATGGAGGTGGGTCCGGTTTGCCGTGCCTCCCCATGTAACTCCCAGGAGACTACCCCGATGACGATTTTTATCCCTACCCCGTTGCGCCCATACGCTGGGGGCCAACCGCAGGTAGAGATTCAGGCCTCGACGATTGCCGAGGCTCTCAGCACACTGACCGGTTCGCACCCCGACCTCAAGAACCATCTGTTTACGGCAGAGGGGAAACTGCGGGCGTTTGTGAATTTGTATTTGAACGACGAAGACGTGCGCTACCTGCCGGCGAAAGAGGCGACTGAAGTAAAGGTGAGCGATACGCTGTCCATCATTCCCTCAATCGCCGGCGGGGACTAGCCGTTCAGGCGGACGCTTGATTGCTGGTTGATGAACACGCGAAAGAATGCCCCTCAGGGGTTAAAACCCCATCGTATTTCGGAGGCTTTCGGCACGGCTAAAGCCGTGCCCTTTCAAAACCGCAGCTCTTGGCACAGCTGAAGCCGTGCCCTTTCAAAACTGCAATAGGAACTTGCCGTGAAATATGGCATACGTTGAACCGGGAATCTTTGATGACTATTGGGGCTGAAGCTTCTACGCTTCCTGAACTGACTACGGACGATCTTGCTCGCTACTCACGCCATTTGATTTTGCCCGAAGTGGGCATCGAAGGGCAGCGGCGGCTGAAGGCTGCGCGCGTGCTGTGTGTGGGCACAGGCGGGCTGGGATCGCCACTTGCGTTCTACCTTGCCGCGGCGGGTATCGGAACTCTGGGGCTGGTGGATTTTGACGTCGTGGACGCGAGCAATTTGCAGCGGCAGATTATCCACTCGACCAAAGACATTGGGCGCAAGAAGCTCGACTCTGCCGAGGAGAAACTGCTGGCGCTGAATCCTGCGCTGAACGTGGTGAAGCACGAGACGATGCTGACAAGTGCCAATGCGCTCGACATTTTGAAGGACTACGACATTGTTGCCGATGGCACGGATAATTTTCCGACGCGCTACCTGGTGAACGATGCGTGCGTGCTGCTGGGCAAGCCGAATGTGTACGGATCGATTTTCAGATTCGAAGGACAGGCCAGCGTGTTTGCGACGGAGAATGGCCCGTGCTACCGGTGCCTGTATCCTGAGCCGCCACCACCGGGTCTGGTGCCAAGTTGCGCGGAAGGTGGAGTGCTTGGCATTTTGCCGGGGCTGGTGGGAATGATTCAGGCGACGGAAGCGATCAAGCTGATTTTGGGCAAGGGTGAGAGCCTGAGCGGTCGGCTGCTGCTGGTGGACGCACTGAACATGAAGTTCCGCGAACTGAAGCTGCGCAAGAATCCGGAATGCCCGGTGTGCGGTGAGCATCCCACAGTGACCAAGCTGATTGACTATCAGCAATTCTGCGGCATAGTGCCGGAAACAAAACAGGAGCAAGCGGTGAAGAATGGAATTCCGCAACTGACGGTGAAGGAACTAAAGCAGCGGCTGGATGCGGGCGAGGACGTATTTGTCCTGGACGTGCGCGAGCCGTACGAATATCAGATTGCGAACATCGGCGCGAAGCTGATTCCGCAGAACGATGTGCCGAAGCGGCTGGATGAGATCGATCGCAATCGCGAGATTGTGGTGCATTGCCGGTCTGGCCAGCGCAGCCAGCGCATTGCCGAGTACCTTGTGCAGCAGGGCTATGGCAATGTGAAGAACCTGGCGGGCGGCATTCTGGCATGGGCCGATGAGATTGATCCGAAGATGCAGAAGTACTGATCAGGACATAACGGCACGAGATTTGGAAAGAGGAAAGCGAATGATCAAGGTAAGTGTGCTGTACCCGATCAAGCCCGGTAGCCGTTTTGACGCGGACTACTACCTCAACGTTCACATGCCGATGACGGCAAAGCTGCTGGGGCACGCATTGACGGCAGTGACAGCGGAGATCGGCATCGCTGGTGGAGCGCCGGGCGAGCCGGCTCCGTTCGCAGCCATTGCGTGTTTTACCTGTGAATCGGTTGAGACCTTTATGCAGGCGTTCATGCCGGTGGTCGGTCAATTGCAGAGTGACATTCCTAACTACACTGACATTGAGCCGGTGATCCAGATCAGCAACCTGACTGAATTCTCGACGAAAACCGCATAGCTCACAGGTATGAGGCTTGCATGCTTGCAGTTCCACTTCTTGAAGGCCGCTTTGTTCGCCTTGAACCGCTCTCGCATGATCATGCGGATCGGCTTGCGGCAGCCTCGGCTGCGGACCCTTCACTTTATCGCTTGACGCAAGCTCCTCAGGGAGCCGACGAGACGGCACGCTACGTCGCTGCCGCTCTACAATTGCGCGACACGGGTAAGGCTGCGCCCTTTGCGACCGTGCGCGTGGCCGATGGAGCGGTGATCGGATCTACGCGGTTCTTTGATCTCGAACGGTGGGCGTGGCCTGTGGGGCATGGTCGCTTTGGCCGGGAATATCCCGACGTGGGCGAGATCGGCTATACGTGGCTGACCGCTGCGGCCATCCGAACCGCGGCCAATACCGAAGCCAAGCTGCTAATGCTCAAACATGCTTTTGAGGTATGGGGCATGCTGCGCATTTGTTTACATACGGATGAACGTAATGAACGCTCACGCGCGGCGATCGTGCGCATTGGCGGCAAGTTTGAGGGGATTCTGCGTGGGCATCGCATGGCGGCGGATTTTATTCCGCGCAATTCGGCGCGCTACTCGATTGTGGCGTCTGAGTGGCCGGGGGTTAAGCAGCGGCTCATAGAGAGGCTTTACGCGGCTTAGTCAGAAGGATGGCCCTGGCTCTTTCGACCCCCTCCACATCGTTCAAGTGACTTAAGAGAACAGGGCCGGATTGTGATCTGCGCAATTACTGGCCCGAGTATCCGGCGCTGGGCACAGACATATGGGCGCGTGGAAGATGCGTTACGCTGCCAATTAGTGCAGTCTTAATCTGCCTTACTGCAAATTCAGGGCATTCTCCAGCGTATAGCTCGCCCCATCGGATCTCGTCAGCACAAGATCCTGCGGGCCAGCGTGTGGCCCCATTGCAGGGACCGTCAGCGTGAGAGTGTTTTCGTCAATGCGATTCACCGACGCCGGAGATCCTCCGAGCGTGGCCGTCAGGCCACTCATGAATCCGCTGCCGCGAACCGTGATCTGAGAACCAGTCGAAGCGACACCCGGATTCAGATGCCCAATTGAAAGCGGCGCGGTACCCATATCCACAATGGTCAGGCCCTGATTCGTGATCAGGTATATGTGCTGTCCGCCGGAGTCAATTGCGATAGGTGCGGGAACGTTGGAAATTGTTTCTTTCAGCGCAAACCGCATTCGGAGCGTTCCATGCTGTACATCGATCAGGTCGAAAAACCCTGCAGCCGGGACGTAGTAGAGACTTCCTGAGTCGTTGAACTGGGGCTGCAGCATGAGTGTCGAAGAGGAGAGCGCCGCAGTGTTGCTTGTCGGGTAATAGACCTCAGGATGCGCGACAGTGCCGATGGTATGTGCGCTGGGATCAATCAGAGTCCACTGCGTTGCGACGATATTGCCATCTCCCGAGATAGCAGCAGTTGGGCTGATGTTGGCACCAGCACTGAAGCTGCTGTACCCACCCGCTGTGAAGACATTGTGGACCACGTCATAGATGCAGAGCGGTCCCGTGGCACCGCCGAATGCGATCAGCGATCCGTCACGAGTTGCAGAGACGTTGCCACCACCGCAAAGATTCGGGAGCGTCGACCGGGATCTAGCTACAAGATCTACTTGATAGACAACTCCGCCTGGACCACACGCCATACCCGGACGGCCACCTGTGACCACCCATGCTGTCTGATTGTTTGCGGCGGCGACGTAAAGCGGACCTATTCTGCACACATCTGCGCCTTCTGCCGGGGTAATGGGAATGGCATAACTAGCGGTGGGGTTATCGGGGTTGATCACGGCGAGAGATCCGTCTTCGAGATCGGCGGCAAGCAACAGGCTTCCATCGGGTGAGAGAGCCAAACCCGTAAACAGCTTCAAGTTGCCCTGAGACGGAGGCGTGAGAGGCGCCAGGAACTGATTGGAAGAAAGCGAGAAGACATCGATGTGATCTGCCGCAGAAAGGTAAAGCTGCTGTCTGCGAGCATCGTACAGAACGGCATTCAGATTATCTTGCGTGGAATAGTCCTTTACGCTCTGAGCGTAAAAGAATGATTTGGGCAAAGTGCCTTTCCCGCTTGGAGTACTTACCTCGATGTCCGTCCATCCTGGTGTTCCCGGCGGAACGGTGAAATCGAGAAAAGTAGTGGGGAACGCCTCCCCGTTCATCGGCAAATACTGGCCCTTCTGCGTTGTAATGGTTGCGGTACTGCCGCCTACTGAAACCGTTCCGCCGCTCGGATCGGTGGGCAGGCCAAACCCAGTAATCCTGCCGGAAATATTTCCATCCGCTGAAGCGCCCGACAGCACCGCGTATTGCGGTACCGAACCGTATGTGAAGAACAATGGATTGAATATCTCGATGCCGTCCGCAAAGAGAAACTTGAGGTTGACTGGTCCAGGTACAGCAGCAGGAGGCGAGGTGATCGTGGGTATCCCATTGCTTAGCGTCACTGCTCCGCGAGTTGCTCCGTACCAGACATTCGGCTCCATTACGAGGGCGTTCCCAAAACCACCCGAAACAGTGCCACCGGTCAACGGGCCCGCGTAGGGGGACATATGTTGCATGAAATAGGGAGTGCCCGGCTGGCCGACTACGAAGTTCTGGAAGAATTGGGAGTCTTCAAATGCGATTCCCCAATCTTGAACACCAAGCACCATGCCGTTCTTATCAACCCCGAATGGTGTTGGAAAATAGAACGAGGGATCCATTTGCATGACGCTCGACGGAATCATGGGCATTGCGGGAGCCACACCGCGCGCCTGGAGTGTGCGGGTGTCGATGTTGTAGATGAGCGGTGTGTAAAGAGGCATCGACTCCTCATAGAGTGTCGTATTGTCAGGACTGAACACCAAGCCGCCATAGGGCTTCGGACCAAGAAGGCCTCCTCCGGGCAGTGCTCCTATCAGGTTGAGATTCCCGTCGTACATATTCAGTCCGGCTATATCGTGTATTGCCACTTGCGAGCCATCGAAGTTGACCGCGGCTGTCAGCGCGTAACCGCTCATTTGGATCGGCGGGCTCATCGTCTTGCTCATTACGTCATACCAGAAAGATTCGCCACCGGAATCGGAGCAGATGGAGTAAATACGCTTGGCATCACCGGAACGCAAAACGATCTGCCATGAAGCGCTTGCCTGCGCATTGAGCGGAGCACGCAGACCAGTCAGCGAATTGCTGGCGCGATCCCAGATGACGCCGTTCTCGTCCGTACTGAAGGTCTGTCCCGGCATGACGATGAGAAGAAAAGTGCCATCGGCGAGGGCAAATATGCTTCGCGCATTCCACTGTTTCGTTGAAGGATTGCTGTATGGGCTGTAATCGGGAAGGACGTATCGTGTAGCCGCAAAGGAAACGGTATCGACTGAATACACGTTTTGCGAGGCGGTTGAGACCCACACTTGAGAGTTGTCCTGCGTGATATCGATTCCGCGAGGAGAAATGACCGGAATGCTCTTCACGATCTTGTGCGAGACATTTGATATGACATCGATTCGATTCCATGCAGGATTGCTTGCGAAGATGAGCTCGTGCAGCGGATCGTAAACTGCTGAATCCGGTGTGCCCTCGGTCGAAACATAATCAGTACGATTATTCGGGAGCGCTCCAGCCTGGCCCGAAACATCTACGAGAAAACGCGCAGTCTGGGCGGGGACTTGGGCAAGCGGCGTGCCTGTCACAGTGACAAGTACATTCTGCGCCATGGGTGCACTGCTGCTCGCAGATACGGTGACAGTCACTGGTTGACCGGGGTTCAGATATTGCGGATTGAACGAAGCGGTTGTCCCCGGAGGCAATCCGCTTATGGACAACTGCACCTGGTAATACGCCGGCTGGCTGAGTTCCGTAAAGCTCTGGAATTGAACCTTGCCCGAGGTGCCGGGTGCAATCGCCACCTCATCCAAGTAATTCGGGTTCTTCTCGGTGAAGTAAAACTTCGGTGGAGTTCCCGACTGAATCGTAACCGTTAGGCTCGCATTGGCGGTTGCGGAGCCGGCACTTCCTACGATCGAGATAGGGTAGCTCCCCGGCGCCACACTGCTGGAGCAAACGAGGGAGATTTGAGCGCCCGACGCCGGGACACTGAGAGGAAATGAAGAAGTTGAACTGAAGCCGGAAGGGAGTGTCCCTAACGTCACGGTTGGCGTGGCGGTTGTTCCGGTTGCGGTTGCCGTCACGGTGAGTGAAAAAGTGGTGCCGGCGTATACAGTGAAACTACTGCTGGAAACGGCGATAGCTAGTGTAGGAGTGGGCGTGGGAGATGGAGAAGATGAAGCTCCACCGCCTCCGCAGGATGAAATCGGGAAAACACAAATTAAACCACAAATGAAGAGCCCAAACCGGCCCGCATCCTTCATCACTGGATCATCCCTCAGGATTAGTAGCCGCCAATTTTATCAAACAGCAGCTCCGAGTCAATGTGCGGTAGATCAGGCAGGAAACCAAAGGACCTGAGGCCCTCACTCGTCTGCTGAAAATCAAGAGTTGAATGGTTGAAACTGGGTGGTGCTTAGCCGCTGAGCAGGCGTTTTAGCAGGCTCGGCTTGCGTTCGCAGAACGGTGGGCGGGGACGCTTGGCTGTTGCGTGGAATTTGCGGCACTCGTCGCAATGGCCGTGCCTTGGACAGTTCTTGGGACACGTACACTCGACCACTGATTCAAACAGGACGTTGGGCGCGAGGTCAGGATGGTTCACGCCACTTCGCCTTTGCCGTTTTCGTCGAGCTTGCCAAAGATCATTTTTCCGCTGGCAGTTTGCAGCACGCTGGTAACGGCGATGTCGATATTCTTGCCGATGAGTTTGCGCGCGTGATCGACAACGACCATGGTGCCGTCGTCAAGATAACCGACGCCCTGGTTGTACTCCTTGCCCTCTTTAAGCACCAGGATGTTCATGCGCTCGCCGGGTAGAACCACGGGCTTGAGTGCGTTGGCCAGGTCGTTGATGTTGAGCACTTCGACGTGGTGCAGGTGGGCAACCTTGTTGAGGTTGAAGTCGTTGGTGACGACCTTGGCCTCCCACTTCTTGGCCAGTTCCAGCAGCTTGAGATCGACTTCGCGGATGGAGGGGAAATCGTCGGGCACAATTTGCACCTGGATGGCCGCATTGGACTGCATACGCTGCAGCATGTCGAGGCCGCGACGGCCGCGCTGGCGCTTGGATGAGTCAGTGGAGTCGGCGACGGTCTGCAATTCGCGCAGCACAAATTCCGGCACTACGATCATGCCATCCATGAATCCGGCTTCGGCAATGTCGGCGATGCGGCCGTCGATGATGACCGAGGTGTCGAGGACTTTGGCGCTGCGCCGGGAGGGCCGGTCGGCAGCGAAGATGGTGCCGAGGGCCGCCGGGTTGAGCAGGTCGCCCTTGCTGGCGCCCACTAGCAGGCCCACGTAAGTCATGAGCAGCAGAACAAAGATCTGCAGCACCGCGGAGGTGGAATTGGGGAGCGGAGCCGAGCGCAGAACCAGGCAGAACAGGGCTGCGCCGAAGATTCCCAGCACCGACCCGGTGACCGCGCCGATGAGGCGGCGAAGGCTGAGGGCGCGGACGCGCAATTCAAAAACAATGACGGCTCCGGCAGCGAGGGCCCCGGCAATTGCGCCAATCCAACCATTCTCGACCCCGAAAGGGTGGAGAAAATAACAGACACCCGCGAGAAGAGCAACAAAAAGAAGACGAAGTACGATCAAGTCCATAAATGCCTACTGCCGCTGGCAGCGAAATGATTACGCCAGACTCGGCACAATTGGGGAGTATGACGACACCCGCGCGCCATCGTCAAGCAAGTAATCAGGGTAGGAAGTATGGCGGTACTATCCCGAGGGGGAAAAAGCCAAGCTTAGCGATGTTATGGGAGAGGATAGCACGCAGGAGCGCCGGGAAGATTAGCCTTTGTTGAAGGACGATTTCGATCTTCCCGGCGCGATGCGAACTTCAGGAGGCGGCGGCCAGTTCGGTGACAGGAGCCTGGCGCATGGTGCCCTTTCTGGGTCCCCGCTTGCGCGCACTCATGATCTTGATGCGTTCAAGAAGTTCCTGGGTAGTGCATTGCTTTTTCGCAATCAACGCATCGGCCACGTGCATCTGGCCGCCCATCGCCTGCATGTCGCCGAGCAGAATCATTGGGACGTGAGAGGCAATCTGCTTGAGCCGGTTGACGAGCTGATTGCCATTCATCTGCGGCATGGTGTAGTCGGCCAGCACCAGGTCCACCTGCATTCCACTGAAGAGCTCAATTGCATCCTGCCCATTTGTAGCGGGCACCACGCGGTATCCGTTGGTGTTCAGCATGAAACTCATAATCGAGAGTTCCTGTTCGTTGTCGTTGACGCAGAGAATAATTTTCTTTGGACGCATGGCGTGGAATTTGGCTCCTTCATCTGGTTCACTGGTTCAATTCAACTTCGCCCGGCAACACGAATCCTGGGCGCTCATCAAGCGGCGGCAAATGGCATTGGGGTTGTCGGGACCCTTCAGCAAAATGGAAGCTGCGTTCGTAGGGGGATGGTTGCACGGTGGTTGTCTTGTGCGTTTATGTCTTGCCTGAAAGCGTAGACAACTGCACAAGGGTACAACCGGCAAGCGATCCGCACCAGGCCAGTCTTCCTCTGCAAAAAAACTTACATCAAGCCTGATCTGCAAACCGACAGCGACGTTCGGTTGTGCTTTGCTATGAATGGGAAGATACGTTCGTTGGTAATTTGTGAAAAGAGAGAAAGTGAAGCGAAAGCTGGGATGAAAACAAACCTGTAACAAGGCAAATTCAGCTAGCGTTAACAATCGCAGTTACTTGTCATGTTGAATTCCTGTTGAAAGCGTCTGCATCACGGCTGGAAAATGTGTCCCATTGCCACAGAAACGGTGCTGCCTGCAACGCGCACATCGGTCACCTTCGCCGAAATTAATTTTGCGCTGAGAAAAAGATCGCTCGGTCTTCCTATTTCGACACCTTGCTGAAGATGAATCTGCGCGCCTGAGGCGACGGCGTTGTGGGCGACAAGATAGCTGATGGTGCAGCCCGCGGCTGAGCCGGTGGCTGGATCTTCTCCGCCATTAAACTGCATGCGCGCGCGCCACTCGATTTCTGCACCGTTTGGCGCGAGCGCGTAGAACCAGCGCGCGCCGCGCTCGCGCAGCCACGGCGTTGCCGCTTCCTGATCGACGCGCAGGCGGCTGAGTGCCTGGGTTGAGCGCAGAGCAACGATTGCGAAGGCTGTTCCGGTGGAGACGACTTGTTGTGTCAGCGACGGATCGAGGTCATCCACTGACAAGCCGATGAGCCGGGCTACGGCGTCACGGTCAAGCTCGACGCCGAACTTCGGGATCGCGCTGCGTCATTTCGCCATGCAGGCCGGCGCCCGAGAATCGCACGGGAACGGAACCGACGTTGAGCGCAAGCGTAATGGTGTTGTCGATGATGGTTTCAGGTGCCTGCATTTTAAGAACGCTTGCGGTGCCAAGTGTGGGATGGCCGGCGAAATTGAGCTCTTCAAGTGTGGTGAAGATGCGGACGCGGATGCCTTCAGCGTGCTCGACGGCGGCGGTACGGCGCTCAACGAAGGTGGTCTCAGAGAGGTTGAACTCGCGTGCAATGGATTGCATTTTCTCTGTGCCGAGGCCGGCGGTGTCAAACACAACGGCGAGCGGATTGCCATTGAGCGGTGTGTCGGTGAATACGTCAACAACGAAATAATTGAGTTCCATTACCGGCTCCATCTAGCGACCGCACTACACAATTATGAGCCCAAGTTGATTCCGAGCGGTGATTTGCGTTCGCGTATCTCTCGGAATGCTGGCAATTGGCAAGGGAACCCCAGAGAATCGTATTACGTATCTCTCGGCAAGATGGAACAACGCTACAGTTGGTCCTGGATTGAGGCCCGGGTTGTTGAGACCGTCAGGGATTGGAATGAATGCGCCCGTCGACCCCTTCCGCACCTTATGCGCTTTACTCGTGAGGAGCAGCGCGATCGCGAAAATGCCTATGACGATGCTCTCCGCAAAGTGGAAACGGAGGCATGTTGCAATCCGCGCACGGCATCAGAACGTCTTCAAATCCAGCAGCGCGTGGTTGACACATTTCCGTCATTTGCAACGGTCGCGCTGGGCCTGAAACCCGAGGCTGTTGAGTTAATCTCGAATGTCTTTTTGCGCGCAGGCACCGATCTTGCTCGCTGGGCGCGCAGTTTCGATCCAGGCATCTCTGTGCCCGATACAATTCAAGCCTGTCGCAATATGTGGACGGCTTGTGGTCTGCAGGGACTGCTTGGCCAACCGATGCAATTCACGCCTTCACTGGCGGCCTACAGCTTGCTTTACCCTTACAGCGACAACTATCTCGACGACCCTTCCCTGGCCCGGAAGGACAAACTACATTTCAGCGAGCGATTTCGCAAGCTGCTCGTCGGGCAGCGGCTCCCGGCTCGGGACCAGCACGAAGCTAACGTATGGGCGATGGTTCAACTGATTGAAGAGCAATTTCCTCGTCGCACCTTTCCCCAGGTCTTCGATAGCCTGCTGGCAATTCATCGCGCCCAGGAGCAAAGTGTTGCGCAGCTTGGCTACGGAGTTCGCGTACGAGGCACCACCGACAACCGGGAAATTTTGCGCATCAGCTGCGCCAAGGGCGGCACGTCCGTGCTTGCAGATGCGTGCCTGGCAAATCCGCACCTGACGGAAGCCGAAAGCCTGTTCGCATTCAAGTGGGGAGTGCTGCTACAACTCGGCGATGATCTGCAGGACGTGAAGGAAGATCTGCGCCGAGGGTCAGCTACGCTGTTTACGCAGGCGGCCATAGCGGGACAGCCCCTGGACAATACGGCGAAGCAGCTATTTAATTTCGGCGAGCAGGTGGGAGGCAGTTTGCGCGGGCTGCCGCACGGCTCGGAGTTGCTGAAGGATCTAATTCAAATGAGTTGGCGCTCGCTCGTCTTGAAGGCGATTGCCGATGCCAGTTCGCACTTCTCGAAATCGTTTCTTGCAGAGGTCGAGCCGAACTCCGCTTTCCGCTTTGATTTCCTTCGACAGCGAAACAAGAACTTGGCTGCGCGCGAGTGGCTCCACGCCCGGCTATTCGATGCCTTTCTAGAGACGTCTCCAGGCACTTCCCGACCTTCTCCCCGGATATCGTCTCGAACCTCAACTCACCGAGAAGAACCACTGCCGCACCTGCAGGCAGCTTTGTCTTGCATGGACTGAGCTCGCTTGCGGCGTCAATCCCGCCTTCAGGCCGCGAACGCAGCTTGTTACAATCGAAAAGGCCTGATTATACGGCGATTCCAGAGCCTTCCCATGACCGAGCAAGACAAGCCATCGATGACATTACGCCTTTTCAATACCCTTTCAGGGCAGGTTGAACCGCTGGTCCCTTCTGACGGCAAAGCGCTGCGCATGTATGCGTGCGGACCGACCGTTTACGATTACGGCCACATTGGCAACTTCCGCACTTTTCTTGCAGTGGACATTCTGCGGCGCTCTTTGCTGTTGATGGGCACGCAGGTTCGCCACGTAATGAACATTACGGACGTAGATGACAAGATCATTCGCAACGCGGCGGCGAAGGGTATTTCAATTCGCGAATATTCGGCTCCCTTTGAGGCGGCGTTTCTTGAAGATCTGGAGGCACTGCGCGTGGAGCAGCCAGAGCAAATTGCGCGCGCCACCGAACATATTCCGTTGATGGTTGAGCTGGTGGAGAAGCTTGCCAAAGAGGGTGCGGCGTATCGGACGGAAGACGGGAGCTGGTATTTCCGGCTGTCGGCATTCAAGGATTACGGCAAGCTGAGCAAGAAAGACCTTAGCGGCATGGAAGACGGCGCGCGCGTGGATCTGGACGAGTACGAGAAGGACTCCGCCCGCGACTTTGCGCTTTGGAAGGCGGTAAAGCCGGGTGAGACATCATGGGAGACGCCGATTGGTAATGGGCGGCCGGGTTGGCACCTTGAGTGCTCGGCAATGGCGATGGAGTACCTGGGCCCGAGCCTGGATCTTCATGCGGGCGGCGAAGACCTGATGTTTCCGCACCACGAGAACGAGATTGCGCAGAGCGAGACGGCGACGCATCAAACATTTTCGCGTCACTGGATGCATGTGCGCTTTCTGCTGGTGGACGGGCGCAAGATGTCAAAGAGCGAAGGCAATTTCTACACGCTCAGAGATTTGCTGTTGAAGGGTTACAAAGCTTCTGCAATTCGCATGGCGCTGATTTCAGTTCCCTATCGTCACCAGTTGAACTTTACGTTTGATGGGCTGGTGGATGCGACGAGCGCAATCGATCGGTTGCGGACATTCAAGCAGCGGCTAATGGAAGCGAAGGTTGAAGCGGGCACGAATGCTGCACTGCAGGATGCGGCGAAGAAAGCAAAGGCCGATTACATGGCCGCGCTGGCAAACGACCTGAACACTGCGGAAGCGCGCGCGGCAATTTTTGAATTGATCAGGACCGCGAATACCGCGTTCGACCAGGGACAGCTTTTTGCCGGCGATCGCGATGCGATTCTCGACGTGCTGGCGGCGTTCGATGCGGTTTTCGATGTGCTCGAGGATCGCGATGCCGAGGCAACGCGCAAGGCAATTGAGTGGGCGGAGCAAGCGGGGCGGCTGAACGATGTTGCTCCAGAACTGCTGGCGCGGCAGGGGCAGACCGATGAAGCGATTGAAGTGCTGGTGGCCCAGCGCACGCTGGCCAAGAAACAGCGGAATTTCGCACGCGCCGATCAAATTCGTAACGAGCTGGCAGAAAAGGGCATCATCCTTGAAGACTCGAAGGACGGCGTGCGCTGGAAGCGGAAATGAGGAGCAGCTTCTAGCTTGATTGTGGTGAGTTGATGGGCTTGCTATCCCATCCTTCTCGCGATAAATCCACGAGAAGGATGGAGCACCAGAGTTCGTACAGCAATTTCCTTGGAGATCATCAGGTTATGGAAGCGAATGAAGCACATGAGTTGCAGGAGCACGCTGAGCATGGATCGCATGACGGCGCACTGCGTCCCGTTGCTTTTACGATGTCCGTGCTGGCGGTGCTGGTTGCCGTGACCACGGTGCTGGGGCATCGCACGCACACTGAGGCGGTGCTGTTCCAAAACAAGGCCACCGACCAATGGAATGAGTACCAGGCGAAGAAGATTCGCTCGTACAACACCGGGTTGGAGAGTGACCTGCTGAGCGTGGTGACGATTGCAGACAAAGTTGCAGCCGCGAAGATTGCCAAAGGCTATGCGGGCCACCAGGAAAAGTGGAACGACGAGTTGAAGGAAGAGCAGGACAAGGCCGAGGGTCTCGAAAATAGAGTGGAAGAAGCTGAGGCTCGCGCCGACCGCTTTGACCTGGCCGAGGCGCTGCTTGAAATCGGATTGGTGATTACGTCGGTGACGTTGCTGACGCGCAATCGGCTGTACTGGTATTTCGGGATGGTGTTTTCGCTGGCGGGAATACTATCTGCACTGTCTGTGCTGACGCTGAAGTAGGATGCCGAATCGCCTTTAGTAATGAAAGGCCTGAGCAAGGCATGTGGTAGACTTTGGCGCAAATGAAGATTCGTGTGTCATTGACGCTATTTTTATTGTGCGCAACGTCGCTGTTTGCACAGGCTCCAGCATCTTCATCGGCAACTGAATCCAAGCACGCCGCTGAAGGCGTTACGCATTCAAACGATTTGGGGTTCAGCTATAGTTTGCCCTCCGACTGGGTGGTCGAAGACACGGCGCCGATGCTTCCTGCCGCGCAACAACATGCCGCCAATTCCACCACCAGCGCACAAGGGAAAAAGGACGCAGGATGTATGCAATTGCCGCTCAAGGCGACGCATGGTGATCCTGCTTCGACGGTTGTTGTGGTGGGTCTGACCTATGACTGCGCCGGACAACGCTTCACCGACGCCGATCTTGCTGGATTTGCCGGTGGCGTGGCTGGATCTCTAAAGAAGACCTGGACAATCATCGATCCCGTTTACGGCGCCTATATGTTGGGAACACATAGTCTGTGGATCGAGCGCGCCATGGGTAATCCGATCGCCTACCCGGAAACCAAGAGGACTATTGAAGTGGTTTGCAGCATGCTTAAGAGCAGTGCTGTATGCTGGATGGCTTTTGTCGTAAATGATGTCGATCTGACGGCATTTGAAGAGAGCCGCGTTTCGCTTGACGGAGAGCCAACGGTTGGTCTAGTTGCGAAATCGGCTCTTGCGAAGAAGCCATAAGGCAAATTCAGCACCGTGGAGCCGCAATTCATTCCGCAGGCATCTGCTCCAGCTCTTCGATGGGCGGCGGGGCGGCCTTGGCCTTGATCTGCGCGGTGGTTAATAGAAATACGGCGAACAAAATCGCAGCCATGCCGACGAACTCCGAGGGCTCTGGGCGCTCGTGCAGCAGGAACATGCCGAGCAGCACCGCAACCACCGGATTAACGTAGGTGTAGGACATGACCTTGGCCACAGGCACATGTTCGATGAGATAGACGAATCCTGTATAGCCAAGCAGCGAGCCACCGGTGATGAGGTAAGCCAGTGATCCGGCGGCGGCGCGGTTGAGATGGAATTGCTGCCAGTTGCCGAGCGCGGTTCCGAGCAAAAGGTCGAAGCAGCCGGCAATGATCATCTGCCACGATGCGGCGACGAAACTGTTGACCTGCAAGCGCGCATGTCGAGACAGCAGACTTCCGATGGCCCATGCGAAGGCTCCGCCGAGCAGCGCGATAAGCGCGAACAGCAGTTCGCGATTGCCGACGAGAGCGTTGTGCAGCGAGGGCCACAGCAATGCGGCAAGCCCTACGAAGCCGATGAGCAGGCCAAGCCATCCGCGCAGTGGCAGCGATTCTCCGTGAGGCAGAAAAAGCTCAATAAGCGCGACGTAGAGCGGCATGACAGCAAAGCCGAGTGAAGACAATCCGCTGGGCACAGTCTTCTCTGCGATGACCAATCCCACGTTGCCGAGGAAGAGCAGCAGCAGGCTGATGATGCCGAGCATGAACATGGTGTGCACGGGAAAGGCTATTTTGAGGCGACGCCAGCGGCACCAGGCGAGCAGGATTATGCCCGCGATGAAGAAGCGGAGTCCGGCGAGGAGCAGGGCCGGCATTTCCGCGGCGCCAATGCGGATGGCCGTATAGGTGGATCCCCAGAAAAAGTAGACGCTGAGAAATGCCAGCACAATGGAGGTTGCGCCGGCGGCCTTATTGCGCGCTGACTTAAGTCCCAATTGCCCATTGGTTTCAGTGCGGCCGGGCTGGTTTTTGGAGGTGCCCATGGGGATGATTCCATCCTATCCCGTGCGGGGTCGTTGCGTTGGAATGCAATCAATCGCGTGGTATCCTTCTTGAGTAGCGGGTCGAAAAAATGCATAACTGCGCAGAGCATGAGTTGCTGCTTGTACCGGCGTTAAAGCGCTGGTCGCGGTCTCGCGCGCGCTGCATCTGCCCGCGGAAGCACCTGCGCGTGCTCCCCATCCGCACGCGACCTAGTCTCTTCGGCGGAGACTAGCAGTACCGCCGCCGAAGATCCTCCTCCGTCTTGTCTCGCCTTAAGTTTCTGGTGCAAGTAGGCGGGTGCAACTCAATGATCCCGCGCGCCGGGATGGGTGGCCGTGGTTTATGCGGCCACACCACACGAAACAGTTCGAGGAGATGGTCCCATGACCAGAAAAGAATTACACGATCAATTTGGTCCAAAGCTGGTTTGTAGTTTGCCAGGCCCCAAGGCAAAGGCTGCGGTTGAAGCAGATACGCGGCTGATTTCGCCGAGCTATACGCGCTCGTATCCGTTGGTTGCCAAGAGCGGCCGCGGCATTCGAATTACCGACGTGGATGGAAACGAGTTTTTGGATTTTGCCGCCGGCATTGCCGTGAACTCAACCGGCCACTGCCACCCTGAAGTTGTGGCGGCCATTCAGAAGCAGGCTGCGGAGCTGCTGCACATTTCTGGAACTGATTTTTACAACGAGCCGCTGACCGATCTGGCGGAACGTTTGTCCGCTGTGGCACCCATGAAGGGGCCGCACAAGTTTTTCTATGGCAACAGCGGTGCGGAAGCGATTGAGTGCGCGCTGAAGCTGGCGCGTTATCACACCGGACGGCAGCAGGTGATTTCGTTCTTCGGAGCGTTCCATGGGCGCACCATGGGCGCACTGTCGCTTACCGGCTCAAAGCCGCAACAGAAGCGGCGCTTCTCGCCTATGGTTCCCGGCGTAACGCACGTGCGCTATCCGTACACATATCGCGGATGCACGGGCGGACCGCAGGACGAAGAAGCTTTCAGCATGGGCTGCGCACGCTACATCGAAGAGAAGCTGTTTAAGACAATTCTGCCTCCTGAAGAAGTGGCCGCGGTATTCATTGAGCCTATCCAGGGTGAAGGCGGATACGTGGTTGCGCCCGACAACTTTATGCGCGAGCTGCGCGAGATTTGCACGCGGCACGGGATTCTACTGGTTGTGGACGAGGTGCAGTGTGGCGCGGGACGCACAGGCAAGTGGTGGGCGGTTGAGCACTCCGGCGTTGAGCCCGACATGGTGTGCATTGCCAAAGGCATTGCCAGCGGAATGCCGCTGGGCATCTGCATGACAAAGGCCGAGGTGATGGACTGGGTGCCGGGTTCACATGCTTCAACATTTGGCGGCAATCCCGTATCAATTGCAGCGGCGATTGCGACGATGGACATTATTGAACGCGAAGCGATGGCCAATGCGGCACACGTGGGCGGGCTGATGCTGGAACGTCTGAATGGCTGGAAGAAAACGCATCCGCTGGTGGGCGATGTACGCGGACGCGGCCTGATGATCGGCATTGAGCTGGTGAAGGACAAGGCGACCCGCGAGCCTGCTGCTGCCTTGCGCAACAAGGTGGAGACGCTGGCGTTCGAACGGGGCCTGATGCTGCTTGGTTGCGGCGAGACGTCGCTGCGGCTTTCGCCTCCGCTGATTGTGAAGGAAGAAGAGGCGACGGTTGCACTCGACATCCTTGAAGATGCGCTGACGATTGTCGAGAAGGAACACGAGCAGGAGCAGCTGGAAGTAGCGACCGCATAAGTTGCGTGCACTACTATTCATCGAATGCCGGCAGGTGCGAGCTTGCCGGCATTTTTGCGTGTGACCGTGGTCATTTGCATAGATTGGGAAGTGCGACGACAATGGCTGCGATGAACTGGGTATCAAGAATTGCGTTGGGCAGCGTTGAGCGAGGGCTTGCCGGCCTGGACCGGATGGCAGGCCGCCGCGGGACAAAATCTGCGCCCGCACACCTGGCGACGGGTATGCAAGGTGAAGATGCGGCGTATTTCTATTTGCGGCGCAAGGGTTATACGGTGGTTGCTCGGCGATGGTCACCTGGACACCAGCCCGGCGATTTGGACCTGATTGCGTGGCAGGAAGAGCTGCTTTGCATTGTGGAAGTGAAGTCGCGAACAGCGCATGATATGGCGCCTGCTGAAGCTGCGGTGGATACGCATAAGCGCAAGATGATGCGGCGGCTGGCGCGACAGTATGTGCGGCAGTTGCCCATGGAGGTTCCACCACAGGTGCGATTCGATGTGATCAGTGTTTACCTGGTACCCGGGCAGCCTAAGGAGTTTGTGCATTTTGAGGCGGCATTTGGGTGGGGCGAGATGGGCGAGAGGTTCTAAGTATTGGGTGCCAGGTGAACCCTGACCGACAAACGAATGCACCCGGCTGTGTGAGTTTGTGGTATCCCACCCTTCGCAAAAAAGAGCGAAGGATGGGGCACCCGGCTTATTCGCGACATGTGGATTCATGCGAATTTACTTTCCTGGATTGTTGATTGCAGGTAAGCTGTCGTTGAAACCAGGAGGCTGTTATGACTCGGGTTGTGACTTTCCTTTTGACTTCGGATCCTGCGACTGCGCTGACGTTTTATCGCGACACGCTTGGCCTAAAGTTTGTGCGCGATGACGGATTTGCGCTGGTGTTCGATATGCACGGCGTGATGCTGCGCATTGCGAAAGCGCCACAGTTTACGCCGGCACAGCACACGGTGCTGGGCTGGGAAGTGGAAGACATCCTGGTTGCGCAAGAGGGACTGTTGCGTAAGGACGTCACGTTCGAGGTCTATCCAAACATGGGCCAGGATGAGCGCGCGATCTGTACGTTTCCCAACGGTGACAAGGTGGCGTGGTTCAAAGACCCTGATGGGAATCTGCTGTCGATCTCGCAGCATGTGGAGTGAAGCTGGAGCTCTCAGCTATCAGCTTTCAGCTTTCAGCTTTTTGGGTGAGGTGTGTTGTTTAGATTTTCAATTCAAAGTAGTTAGATCCCCCGCGATGTTTCGGCCGCTGGCGCGGACTGGCCAAAGTAACTGAGTCCCTGGTTACTGATTTCTATCAAAATGAGCACTTTCTAATTACCGCCAAATGCAGCGAAAGCCGCATTGTGCCTGGGGATTCCCTGCTTGATCCTTAGAGCATCGCTGAGGGTGGCTTCAATCCACCAGATCTCATCGCGGGAAGTTCAACGAGATTCCCGCAGTTCACTTACAGGGCCCATCAAGATTGAGTTTCGAACCGTGCGAATCCCGAAATGCAAGTGTTGCTCTCGGTGATTGCCGTATTCCGACGTTAAAGGAACTTCGGGCACGATTGCGAATCCTGGAGGAAGAACCTATGCCGATGACAGCGCGACAAAGGACGGTAACATTCATGAGTCTGGGACTTATGCTTCTAAGCACGCCCGGACAAGCTTCGCTGGAAAGAATTCCGCAGCGCACTCAAATTGCATTTCCTACGTTCGTGAAGACGCGGATGATTGTGTCGTGGTATGGGCAAAAGTTTCAGGGCATGGTGACGGCGTCAGGCGAGAAGTTTGATCTGCACAAATTGACGGCCGCGCACAAGACGCTTCCTCTGGGAAGCCTGGTGAGATTAACGGCGAGGACTACGGGGCGCTCTGTTGTTGTGCGCATTAACGATCGAGGACCGTGGATCAAGGGCCGCGATTTCGATCTTTCAGAGGAAGCTGCGATCGAGCTGGGCATCCACGAGAGAGGTGTTTCGACGGTAGAGGCCATGCTTTCTGAGAGCGATTTCTCCGCCATGATGCGCGCGCAGAAGCACTGAGCTTTAACCGTGCAGTTCTTTCCATTCTTCATGCCATGCCATCTGGATGGCTTCAAGGCGCGACTCATTGGATTTGGTTGGGTCGTCAGCGAAGCCTTCGAGCTCCGTCACGTATTTATGAAGGTCAGTAAAGCGCACGGCGAGGGGATCAACGTCAGGAAATTTCTCTGACAGCTGGATACCGATTTCTTCAGCGTCTGTCCACAGAATCTCTGGCGGCATTTTGGTGGCTCCTTATTTCTGTTCGGCGAGGGCCAGAGGCTTGCCTTCTGAAGTGTAGTTGCGATTCCACTTGGGAATTTCGACGACGTAGTTGCCGGGCCGCGTGATGACTGCCTGACAACCGAGGCGCGAGTTCAACTGCTGATCGGCGGCCATGTCGAGGCGGTCAAGCTCATCGTCTTCAGCGGGACTGATGCCTTCGTCCCCTTGCTTGACCCAGATGTGGCAAGTGGTGCATGCGCATGATCCGCCACAGGCATGGTCGAGAAAGATGCCGTTATTTTCGGCCACGTCGAGGAAGGACATTGGCTTGCCATGGTGATCGTACGGCATGGTGCCGTATTCGAATTCAACGGTTTTGCCTTCAGGCTCAAAGGTGACGCGCACCAGTTTTTCGGGCGGAATATTTTTTGCTGTTGATTCACTCATAAGTTGTACCTTTTCGGCGCAGATCCCGGTCTACTTGAACTCCGCTGCGGCCATGGGGTGCGGCGCGGTTACCGATTCGTTGAGTTGTTCGCCTGCTGCGTTCATGGTTTTGCCGCGCAGCGCAGTTGAAACTGCCGCATCCATCATAAGCTCGGCAAGGCGATGCGTTGCCTGATCGAGTGCAAGGGTCGCATTGCGGATGGCGTTCATATCGGACCCTTCTTTAACTTCAGCGAGATTGCGTTCGGCCCCGGCAATTGCGGACTGTTCCTCGCCGCTGAGCGCTGCCCACGCGGGACTCTGTTTGGCGGCATCGACTTTGGTGAGGATAGAGTCTGCCTCAAGTCGCGCTTCAATCACCAGGCGCTTGGCGAAATCTTCTTCAGCGTGATCGAACGAGTCGAGGATCATGCTTTCGACCTGCTCGTCGGTGAGGCCGTAGGTTGGCTTGACTTCAATTTCGGCAGCCAGGCCGCTTCGTTGCTCGCGTGCGGAGACTTGCAAAATGCCGTCGGCGTCAATGAGGAAACGCACTTCAATGCGCGGCATGCCGGCGGTCATGGGAGGAATGCCTTTGAGATCGAAGCGCGCAAGGGAACGGCAGTCGGCAGCAAGTTCTCGCTCACCCTGCACAACGTGAATGGCCACGTTGGTCTGGCCGTCGACGCCGGTGGTGAAGTGCTCCGTGGCCGATGCGGGGATTGTGGAATTGCGCTGGATGATGCGCGCAACGGTGCCGCCGAGTGCTTCAATACCGAGCGAAAGCGGCGTCACATCGAGCAGCAGCATTTCCTCAGTGGACTTTGAAGCGCCGGCGAGAATGTCAGCTTGCACGGCAGCGCCAAGAGCGACAACTTCATCGGGGTTGAGCTCGATGTGCGGCTTTTTGCCGCGTGCGGCCAGATGGAAGAGGTCGTCAACGAGCTTGCGCACGGCGGGGATACGCGTGGAACCGCCGACGAGTACGACTTCGTCAATTTCTTCAGGAGTGACGCCTGCATCGGCGAGTGCCTGCTTGCATGGGCCTTCAGTACGCTCAAGGACGGGCTCGATGAGCATCTCGAAAACATTGCGCGGATTTTCGCGCTGGTAGCGATCGCCGTTGGGAAGCTCGATATCGAAGCTGGCCGACTGCTCGCTGGAGAGTCGGATCTTGGCTTCAATGGCGGCTTTGCGCAGCGCCTGTACAGCGCCGGGATTGGTGCGCAGATCGACGCCGTGCTCAGAAAAGATTTCGTCGAGCGCGATGGCCAGCAGCAGATTGTCAATGTCGTCGCCGCCAAGGTGCGTGTCGCCGTTGGTGGACTGCACTTCAAAGATGCCGTCGCGCAGCTTGAGAATGGAGATGTCGAATGTGCCGCCGCCGAGGTCGTACACGGCGATGGTGCCTGCCTTGGCGTGATCGAGTCCGTAGGCAAGCGCGGCGGCAGTTGGCTCATTTACCAGGCGCAGGACATCGAGGCCGGCCATGCGGCCTGCATCCTTGGTGGCCTGGCGCTGCGCGTCGTTGAAATAAGCAGGAACAGTGATGACAGCTTGCGTTACAGGTGCACCGAAAAAGCGCTCTGCGTTGCGCTTGAGCTGGCGCAGAATGTAAGCGGAAATTTCCGGCGGCGTAAAGCGCAGCTCGCCAAGCTTGATGCGCGGCACTTCGCCTGCTTCAACATCGTCGGCGAGATGGAACGGAAACATCTTGAGCTCATTTTGAATTTCTTCAAGACCGCGACCCATGAGTCGCTTGACGGAGTAGATGACTCGCTCCGGCCGTTCAATGAGCACCTTGCGTGCGCTGTTGCCCACGGTGACCGTAGGTCTGCCGCCATCGGCGGGCATGGGATCAAGAGCCACCACGGACGGCACCAGGTTTGATCCGTCGACACCGGGAATGACCACCGGGGCATCGCCCTGCATATATGCGACCAGGGAGTTGGTTGTTCCGAGGTCGATTCCGACTACGCGTCCTTCCGCCATGCTTTTCTATTCAGCTCCCAGGGTTTCAGTAACGTCGCGAACCAGATTGCTTAAGTAGCGGCGCCTGTCGAGCAGGGCCACCATGATTTTTTCCGCGTTTTTGCGAGTGGCAGCATCGCCCTCGTCCCACACGGTCCATTGCTGGCGCAGCTCGCCATCCACGTCTTCAAGAAGGACGTCGAATTTCATCTTTGCCTGTTCGAGACTGGCCTGCAGTTCAGTATCGGTCTCGCCCATTTTGCGGGCCATGCGCATTTCTTCAAGCTGCATGTTGAGATCGAAGACTTCTTCGAGCAGATCGGCGGGGGCGCGCGATGGATCTTTTTTGTCTCTGCCACTGTGCTCTTCGCCGATTTCCGCACCTTCAAGTTTGAGCAGATACTCGGTGCGGCGCAGCGGATCTTTCAGGGTGCGATAGGCGTCGTTGAGCAGGGCCGTATCGGCAAGGCTCCACTGGCGCTCATTGTCACCGGCGCGCGCAAAGCGATCTGGATGCACTCGGCGGCTAAGTCGGTGGAACTCGTGTTCAAGCGCGGCGAGGTCGAGATTGAGCTTTTGCTGGAGGTCGAAGACGGAGAAATAATCACCGCCGGGAGGGGGCTGAATCTTGCTGCAATGCGGACAGAAGAGCGTGGACTCGTTATGCGCGACAGAGCACGACCAGCAAGCTACCGGTACTGCAGAATCAAGAACTTTCAACATGACAGAACTCCAAAGCGATTAAGAGAACGATGAACCGCAGCCGCAGGAACGCGAGGAGTTCGGATTGATGAAGTTGAATCCCTGCCGCATTAATGTTTCTTCGTAGTCGAGCGTCATGCCGTGCAGATAGAGAAACGACTTGGGGTCGACAAACACACGCACACCGTCGAACTCAAAGATGCGATCACGCTCACGGGGCTGGGCATCGAACTTGATGGAATAGGAAAGTCCCGAGCAGCCGCCGCCCATTACGCCCAGGCGCAGTCCGCCTTCAGTGGGTGAAACACCTTCTTTGGCCATGGCCGTGCGGATGCGTTTGATAGCGCGCTCCGTCACCGTCAAGCCCTGCTTGGTTTGCCCCTGAGGCGCGGCAGCAGGTTGTGCTTCCGCCGCTGAGAGGCCTTCAGCCGGCTTGGATTCAATTGAGACCATGTTCGCCATGATGTGCCTTTCTACCGGTTCACCTTAGAGTTGGGGGCGCGGCGCGAACCGCACCCCCCGCAGGAAAGGAGAAACCGCTTATTGCGCTGCTGCAGTGGAAGTGGACTCCACAGCTTCCGCAACGCCGTTCTTCTTTTTCCAGTCGCCGATGGCTGCGCGAATTGCGTCCTCAGCCAGCACCGAGCAGTGAATCTTCACTGGCGGCAACGACAATTCCTTCACAATGTCAGTGTTCTTGATGGCGAGCGCGTCATCAACGGTGCGCCCCTTGATCCACTCGGTGGCCAGCGACGAGCTTGCAATCGCGGAGCCGCAGCCGAAGGTCTTGAACTTGGCATCTTCAATGACCTGCGTCTCTGGGTTGACCTTGATCTGCAGGCGCATGACGTCGCCGCATTCCGGCGCGCCGACCAGGCCGGTGCCGACTTCGGTTGAGCTCTTGTCGAGTTGACCCACGTTACGCGGGTTATTGTAGTGATCGATTACCTTATCGCTGTATGCCATTGTTGTTCACTCCTCCTGCGGGGGAAAGCCGCGTTCAAACAATTTGATTCGGCAGGCGTGCACGCCGACTCCTAAAACTCTAGTGCGCCGTCCATGCAATCTTGCTCAGGTCGATGCCTTCCTGCACCATCTCGTAGAGCGGTGAGAGCTGGCGCAGATGCTTAACGATTTCAATTACCTTGGCGGCTACGTAATCCACTTCTGCCTGGGTGTTAAAGCGGCCAAGGCCGAAACGAATTGAGCTGTGCGCCACGTCGTCGCCTAGCCCGAGCGCCTTGAGCACATACGATGGCTCAAGCGTGGCAGAGGTGCATGCCGAACCGCTGGAGACTGCAACATCGTTGATGCCCATCAGCAGCGACTCGCCTTCGACATACACAAAACTCATGTTCAAGTTGCCGGGCAAGCGATGTTCCATATTGCCGTTGACGTGAACATAGTCCAGTTCCGCTTCAAACTTTGCCTTGAGCCGATCGCGCAGGCCGCGCAGGTAAGCTGCTTCAGAGTCCATTTCCTGCATGGCGATTTCGCAAGCTTTGCCGAGACCGACGATTCCGGGCACGTTCAATGTGCCTGAACGCATGCCGCGCTCGTGGCCGCCACCATCGATTTGCGCGGCGATTTGCACGCGCGGGTTGCGACGACGAACATAGAGAGCGCCAACGCCCTTGGGGCCATAGATCTTGTGCGCGGAGATGGATGCCACGTCAACATTGTCTGCAACAACATTGAACGGAACCTTGCCCACGATCTGCACTGCGTCCGTGTGGAAGATGACGCCTTTCTCATGACAGAGCTTGCCGATTTCGCGAATGGGCTGGAGCACTCCGATTTCGTTATTCGCGGCCATGATGGTGACGAGAATTGTTTTGTCGTCGATGGCGCGCTTGAGGTCTTCAATATCGATGAGCCCATCTGCTTTTACGGGCAGATAGGTGACGCGGTAGCCATACTTTTCAAGGCGCTTGCAGGTGTCAAGCACTGCCTTGTGCTCAGTGACCTGGGTGATGATGTGGTTGCCACGCTCACGGTACATTTCTGCAATGCCCTTGATGGCGAGGTTGTTGCTCTCAGTGGCGCCGGAGGTGAAGATGATCTCCTTGGCGGTGGCGCCGATGAGCTTGGCAATCTGCTCGCGAGCGGTTTCAACGGCCTTTTCAGCTTCCCACCCAAAGGAGTGGTTGCGGCTGGCCGCGTTGCCGAACTTCGATGTGAAATAGGGCATCATCGCTTCCAGCACGCGTGGGTCAAGCGGGCTGGTGGCATGGTTATCCATATAGATAGGAAGTGTGACGCCTGCCGGTACTTCAACTGTGCTGGTGTAGCTGCTCATCTCGATCTCCATCCTCTTTGCTGCTCTGCTCCGCACTTGGGCGAAGGGGGGATAAACTGCTTGAATCAAAGTCGTTACAACGTCAATGCGACCAGACCGTGGCCTTCGTTCGCCTTGGCCGGATGGTGCTCGTGCTCTGCCAAGTCCTGAATACTGATGCTTTTCAGCACCCCGGCGATGGTTTCATTTACCCGCGCCAGCGGCTCCTTGATCGTGCAACTGGGCGTAAGCTCGCACGCCTTGGTTCCCTTGGTACAAGACGTGATGAAGAAAGGGCCGTCAATGGCGAGAATTACTTCGAAAGCTGAAATCTCCCGGGCATCGCGCGCCAGGGCATAACCGCCGTTCATGCCAGCGTGAGAACGCAGAAGTCCTTTTTTTGTAAGCTGTTGCAGGATCTTGGCCAATAGCTGGGCCGGGATACCGTAGGCATCCGCCACATCTTTGGCGCTCAACGCAACGGCCTCAGGGTGCTCGGCAAGGTACTTGAGCGCCATCAACCCGTAATCCGCTTTTTTGGTGAGCTTGAGCATTGAATATCCGACTGGTTAGGTCCGTATTCAGTATACGACCGTTTATGTCGGCATTTCAAGGGGACGAGGGGTTTTCGGGCAGGGCGCGGTGAAAATCTTTACATATGGCTCAAATAGGAACAATTTGCCGTTTAAATTTGTGGGAAACCCGGCTACAATCTGGCGGAAAGAGCATCTGAACGAGTAACCCAAATACTGATGGCAACCGCCTGTAAACATCCCAAAGTACGAATCGTCTCCCGGCATGAAGATACTGAATATGTCGAGTGCCTGGAGTGTGGCGAAGTTTTTGACGCTGAGGAATTCAGAGACATGGAGATTGAAGAAACCGCTGAAACAGAGGACGTCTCCGACGACTGACAGAATCACGCGCGAACCGCGTTTTATTTAATAAAGCTTGCCCCGTTAGCGGCCGAATGGTTTCCTCGGCGCGACGCTGCCCATGCATAGTGCAGACCCGAGACTACAGTCAGCGCGATTGTGGCGTCGAGAGCCGTAGCGCGAAAAATGACCAGCCAGCGCGCCTGGATCATCTGCGATAACAGGACTGCGGCCACTGCACTGATCTGCGCCAGGGTGTTCATTTTTCCAAAAACGCTCGGCTTGAATTCCCTTCTGCCAACGGCTGCGTAGAGGATTGCAGCCACCAGCAGAATGCCCACGTCGCGCCCAAACACCAGGACGGTAACGGTGGTTGGCATGAGCCCTTCATGCATGAGCACCAGAAATAGCGTGCTGAGCAGAAGTTTGTCTGCCACAGGGTCAAGATAATGACCCAGCATGGTTTGCTGCTTAAGAATGCGGGCAAGCGCGCCGTCGAACGCATCTGTAAGGCCAGCGACCACAAAGAGGATGAAGCCGAGCTCGAATTTGCGCTCAAGAATAGCCGCCACCAGAAATGGAGCGAGGCATATGCGGCCAAGCGTTAGCAGGTTGGGAGCAGCGCGAAATGGGTTCAGGTGTGGCCGCGAATCGTCTTGCATTGCAGGTTTACAGCTACCCAGGAAAATCAGCACGCGTGCCCCCACAAAAGTCGCGATCGCTCTTGAATCACGCGGGACTTGCCGGCCCCAGGGCCATTCGGCCAAAGAATCGGAAGTCCTTGAGATGTCTTCAGGCTCGGACTAACCATTCTCAAAAAACGCAAGGTTCTACGCAAAAATCAGCGACGCGGATATGGAGGTAATTGTGCTCGTGAACGATGGTACAGCAAGACCCTGCGAGAAGGCAGCCGGACACTTTCGCTAGCCGCACTGGTGCTGCTAAACTAACTGCTGTTGGTTAGCAGGCGCGTAGCTCAGTTGGTTAGAGCGCTTCCTTGACACGGAAGAGGTCGCTGGTTCGAATCCAGTCGTGCCTACCAATATTTTCAACAAGTTACTTGCTTTCTTAGGGCTTAACTCCAACCCGTCGCCCAACCCGTTATCACTTCCGAACAATTTTATTTCGTCTTCCGAGCACGCGGACCACGCTGCGTTAAGCCTAGACACGATCTGAAAACGATTTGTCAAAACGTGCCCCGATCGGAAAGAGGCGGGCCTCACCGAAGGCTGGTCCGCCACCGACCCCTCGATTACGCAAGTTTCGACTTAAGATTTGCCCGGTGCAAGGTTCGCAACTAGTTGACGGACTCGGACGATGCGAGTTGAGTCCCGTCTTCATACGTAGCTGACTCCATATTTTCAGGAAACGTGAAGAGGCCGAGGTTTCGGCTCCGTTTCGACATGCGCTCGAGCAGACCAAAAAGTAAGTTTCACATTGGCGAGCCTGCTGCCTCTACGGCAACATCAAGCGAAGTAAAAAACACGATGATGAAGATCTCGGACTCCGCCTGATTGGATACGAGGATGCTCAGGTTTAGAAATCCAGGAAGCTGACTGATCAGAGAGTTAACGAGGCCACATTCGCGGCAGGTTGAGATGAGATCCCGTGTTTGAAGGCATAGAAGAGAGCGCAAGGAGCGAATAAGTGATCACGTAGATATCTGACTTTCGAGTTTGGCGGCCTTGTCCAGATGCGCGGCTAATGATGGAGGAGGAACCCGACGCTCTCCTCGGAAACAAGGTTGCGCGTTGAGGCCAAAGAGGAATGTCCGGCTGCAGCGTGAGCTTTTGAGATGGGCCGCTATGTGTTTTCCTTCCTTGCCAATGCCATGCGACTCCGGCCCATCCAGCGGCCTCTAGCAGGTAGATTGGAACGAGCCCCTTGAATATTGATACCAGGAGACTGACCGCAGAGAAAGCCCCGAAAATCAATGAGCCGACTTTGATTGCGTTACCGGAAACTCCGTCCTTTGAGGGTCCGGATTCCTCGCCCGGCGTGTCCTTCACTGGCCGGATTTCCGGCGAAAGAGGTGGCGATTCAATCATTGGCAGTCCAACCCAGAAATTCTTGCCACAGTGCGGGCAAAAGCGAAACTCATCCGCTGATTGTTTGCTACATGCAGGGCAGACCATTCTGCCGACCTCTTGATGTTTTCGGCAAGTTTAACACTCCTGCAGTTCGGGACCTCCCCCGTTAGCTTCTGCCCAGTGCCTGCTCCATCTGCTGCTGAATTGTTTCCGACCAGGCGATTAGAGGTAATAGTTTCTCCCGCTGCAGTCTGTCGGCTATAACACTTCCGTCGCGAGGGTGGGCAAGGTCATTGCGAATACTTTCCGCGGTATTGAAAAGCCGATCCTTCGCTGCAGGCACGGATTGCACAAACAACTTCCGAATGATCGTGATTTTGTCGAGAAACATCGTGCAATCTAGTAATGGCGAATCATACTCATTTCCAGCTTGGTCATACTTCAACCCTCGGCGCCGGTAGGTGTCCTTCACTTTTTCGAGACGGTCAGGCTTGAGCGCATCGAGTGACGCGCGGAGCTGGGTCTTGCAGAGATCAGAGGCAAGTTGTTCAATACCGAGCAATAACGAAAACAGACAAAGCCGGAATGGCAATTTGAACAAGTCGCTGTACCCAAGCCATCCTGATAGGGCATTTTTTTCTAAAGTGAAGAAGAAATGCTGAGCGGTTGTGTTGAAGATTTTTACCGCTTCTATCGCCGGTGTGTCCGCGGCGATAATCGCTTCAGCGGCGATTGGTTCAGCGCATTCTCCGATGGTTTTTCCGGTATCGAGCATATCAAATCCAAACCAGCCGACCACATGGCCTTCCGCTGTAGCCAGGCCAATTTGGTCCATGGGGTCTTCACCGCGTTCGTCGCATTCTTCCCACCAAAGCGGAAATATATCCGCCACAGGCTCGGATGTCTCATAACTTCGAGAAATCGGCTCCGATAGATCCCGAACAGTAATCATTCGGGACAATACTTCAAATGGCGTACTCACTCGCTGTATGCCTCCGCAGCGATTGTATGCTCGCCAGCGGGGATCACTGGCCGTGAGTGCTGGGCTCCGAACGAAGATGAGGTACAGTTCTGCCGTCACGCGAGTTAAGATGGGTGCAATCTGAAATCCATCGCTGGACTGCGACTGTAAACCTATGGGCCTTTCTTCCTTTATATGGTCGGTTGCCGAACTTCTGCGCGGCGACTATAAGCAATCTGAGTATGGCAAGGTGATCCTGCCCTTTACGGTGCTGCGGCGCATGGACTGTGTGCTGGAAGGCACCAAGAAGGCTGTGCTGGCTGAATTCGATTCCCGGCGCAATACCGGCGTTAATCCGGAGCCATTCCTACTGCGCAAGGCAAAGCAGAGTTTCTACAACACATCGCCCATGGATATGAAGACGCTCATGGGGGATCAGGACCACATCAAGGAGAACCTCTACAGCTACATTCAGGCGTTCTCCCCGTCGGTTAGGGACATCTTTGAGCGTTTCGACTTCTACACCCAGATTGACCGGCTGGCCAAGTGCGGCCTGCTATATCAGGTGGCGGAGAAGTTCACTGGGATCGATCTGCACTCGGATACAGTTTCGAACACAGAGATGGGAACGGTCTTTGAGGAGCTGATCCGCAAGTTCGCTGAAATATCCAACGAGACCGCTGGAGAGCACTTCACGCCCCGCGAAGTTATCCGGCTCATGGTCAACCTGATCTTTGTCGAGGATGACGATGTGCTGGCCAAGCCGGGTGTGGTGCGTACCATTTATGACCCGACAGCGGGCACGGGTGGAATGCTTTCAGTGGCGGGCGAATACCTGGCCGAGCATAACCCGCTGGCCCGGCTAACCATGTACGGACAGGAACTGAATGATGAGTCCTACGCAATCTGCAAGGCCGACATGCTCATCAAAGGGCAGGATGTAGCCAACATTATCGCGGGCAACACGCTTTCCGACGATGGTCATGCGCACAAGGTCTTCGACTACATGCTCTCCAATCCACCATTCGGTGTGGAGTGGAAAAAGGTAGAGAAGGCCATCCGGCAGGAATACGAGACGCTGGGATTCAACGGTCGCTTTGGTCCCGGCCTGCCCCGCGTCAGCGACGGGTCGCTGCTGTTCCTGCTGCATTTGATTTCAAAGATGCGGCCCGCGGTGGATGGCGGCAGCCGGTTCGGCATCGTGCTGAATGGATCGCCTCTGTTTACCGGCGGGGCTGGAAGCGGAGAGAGCGAAATCCGCCGTTACGTGCTTGAGAACGATCTGGTGGAGGCGATCATTGGCCTGCCCACGGACATGTTCTACAACACCGGGATTTCGACCTATGTATGGATTCTGTCAAACCGAAAGCCTGATGCCCGCAAAGGCAAGGTGCAACTGATCGACGCGAGCAGTTTCTGGTTGAGGATGCGCAAGAGCCTAGGGAGTAAGCGCAAAGAACTGAGCGACGAGCATATCGCAGAGATCACGCGCCTCTTCGGCGACTTCATGGAAGTAACTCGGCTAGACGTGGATGGCAAGACTAAGGTGCCCATCAGCCGCATCTTCAAAAACGAGGAATTTGGCTACCGCACAATCACAGTTGAGCGCCCACTGCGAGATGAGCACGGGCAGCTTGTGCTGGCTGCAAAAGGGAAGAGTAAGGGAGAGCCCCAGCCTGACGGTGATCTGCGCGATACAGAGAACGTGCCGCTCAGGGAGGATGTGAAAGCATACTTCGAACGTGAGGTGCTGCCTCATTCGCCTGACGCGTGGATCGACCATGACAAGACCAAGGTGGGCTACGAGATTCCCTTCAACCGGCACTTCTACGTCTTCAAACCACCCCGCTCACTGGAGGAGATTGATGCCGAATTGAAATGTGCCACAGCGAAAATTCTGGGCATGCTGGAGGGACTGGCCGAATGAGTTTGCCCAAGTATCCAGAGTATGTTGATGCAGGCCCTTATTGGCTGCATAGCGTTCCCGCACATTGGCGCGTGGTACCTAATAAGGCTGTTTTGTGTCCTCGTAACGATGTCGTGGGCTCCAATTCTGGAGATTTTCTGCTTCTTTCTCTGACCCTTTCGGGCGTAATTCCACGGGATATTGATTCCGGAAAAGGGAAGTTTCCAGCTGAGTTCGACACGTATAAGATTGTTTCGCCCAATGATCTGATATTTTGCCTGTTCGATTTGGACGAAACGCCGCGAACAGTGGGTTTAGCGAGTCACCATGGAATGATCACGGGCGCTTACGATGTGTTTGAGTGTGCAAAGACCGCTGACCCGCGCTTCCTCAATTACTTTTATTTGCACATAGACGCATTTAAAGGGCTAAGACCCTTCTATACGGGTCTGCGAAAGGTAGTCCGCCCTCCGACCTTTATGTCGGTGAAGTTCGCATTGCCTCCTACTGTCGAGCAAAATGCAATTTGCTCTTTTTTGGATCGGGAAACGGCAAAGATTGATGCGCTAGTACAAGAGCAGCAGCACTTGATCGATCTGCTAAAAGAGAAGCGACAGGCCGTCATTTCCCACGCCGTTACCAAAGGGCTGAACCCGGATGCGCCCATGAAAGATTCCGGAGTCGAGTGGCTTGGCAAGATTCCAGCGCACTGGAAATTGAAACGGTTGAAACACATTTCGCCGTTCATCGCTGTTGGAATAGTCGTGAACCCAAGTGCTTTTGTAGCGGATGATGGCCTGCCCTTTATCTACGGTGGCGACATCCGCGAAGGCGTGATTGACTGGGAAAATTCCCGGCGCATAGATGCTAAATCGAGCCAAGAGAATTCAAAAACAACCTTGCGGGCGGGCGATCTTTTGACCGTCAGAGTTGGCGCTCCGGGTATTACCGCCGTGGTTCCATCTGAATGTGAGGGCGGAAACTGCGCTTCAGTAATGCTTATTCGGCAAGGTAGCTTCAATTCAAGCTGGCTTTGCTACGCGATGAACACGAGAATCATTCGATTTCAGGTCGAGATAGTTCAGTATGGTGCGGCGCAAGAACAGTTCAATATAAGTCACGCAGTGAATTTCTGGGCTCCACTGCCCCTACGCGCTGAACAAGACGCAATCGCGGAGTTCCTCGTCCGCGAGACCGCCAAGCTCGACGATCTGATTTCCGAAGCCACGCGCGCAATTGACCTGCTCCAAGAACGCCGAACCGCCCTTATCTCCGCCGCCGTGACCGGCAAGATCGATGTGCGCGGTCTGGCGACTAAGGATGCAGCATGAACCTGCACAAGGAGATTCACTTTGAAGAAGAACTCTGCGAGTATCTCGCCGCTCATGACTGGCTCTATACAGAGGGCGATGCGGCACAATATGACCGCGCACTAGCTCTCTTCCCGGCAGACGTGCTGGCGTGGGCGCAGCAGGCACAGCCCAAAGCATGGGAAGCGCTGACGATGAATCATGGAGTGCAAGCGGGTGAAGTGCTGTTGGCGCGATTGCGGGAGCAGTTGAATACTCGTGGCACCTTGGATGTGCTGCGCCACGGCGTGGAGATGATCGGGCTTAGGCAGAAGCTGCCGTTGGCGCAGTTCAAGCCGGCGCTGGCCATGAACCAGGAAATCTTAGCCCGCTACGCTTCCAATCGGCTCCGAGTTGTGCGGCAGGTGAAGTACTCCCTGCACAACGAAAACTGCATCGATCTGGTTCTGTTTCTGAATGGCCTGCCAGTGGCGACCGTCGAGTTGAAGACAGACTTTACGCAGTCAGTGGAGGACGCCGTGGACCAGTACCGCTTCAACCGGTTGCCACGACAGAAGGGCCAAGCCGCCGAACCGCTGCTCTCATTTCCTTCAGGGGCACTCGTTCACTTTGCTGTGAGCAACAGCGAGGTGAAGATGACGACCAAGTTGGCCGGACCGGGGACTGATTTTCTGCCATTCAACAAAGGCGATGACGGCGGCGCAGGCAATCCGCCCAACCCTGCGAGTGGAAACCGTACAGCGTATCTGTGGGAAGAGGTGTGGGCGCGGGGTAGCTGGCTTGAGATTCTGGGCCGCTATCTGGTGACGGAGAAGGATGAGAAGAAGCAGATCAAGAGAGTGATCTTTCCCCGTTATCACCAATTGGACGCCACACGGAAGCTGATGGCTGATGTGTTTACGACAGGCGCGGGCGGCAAGTACCTGATCCAGCATTCGGCGGGATCTGGGAAAACGAATTCGATTGCCTGGTCGGCGCACTTTCTGGCCGATTTGCATGACGCCCAGCAGAAGAAGGTCTTCGATACAGTGCTGGTGGTGAGCGACCGCAACGTGATCGACAAGCAGTTGCAGGATGCCATCTTCGACTTTGAGCGAACAAAGGGCGTGGTGGCCACGATCACCGGGGAGAGTGCCAGCAAGAGCGGCGAGCTGGCGCAGGCGCTGAGTGGTGCAAAGAAAATCGTTGTCTGCACTATCCAAACTTTCCCTTTTGCCTTGGAAAAGGTGCAGGAGTTGGCTGCAACGCACGGGAAGCGGTTTGCCGTAATCGCCGACGAGGCGCACAGTTCACAAACTGGCGAAGCGGCCAGCAAGTTGAAGGCTGTGCTGACTCCTGAAGAACTGAAGGAGGTTTCCGAGGGCGGCGAGGTGAGCACGGAAGATTTGCTGGTAGCGCAGATGGCAGCGCGCTCAAACCATACCGGCATCACATTTGTTGCGTTCACCGCGACTCCCAAGGCAAAGACGCTGGAATTATTTGGCAGGAAACCGAATCCAGAATTGCCTGCTGGCCCGGGCAATCTGCCTGAGCCATTCCATGTTTACTCCATGCGTCAGGCGATTGAAGAAGGCTTCATTCTGGACGTGCTGGAGAATTACACAAGTTACAAGCTCGCGTTCAAGCTGGCCCATGGTGGCAAAGAGATAGACCAAACAGAAGTAGAACGCAGCGCGGCCTTGAAAGGCATCATGCGCTGGGTGCGGCTGCACCCCTACAACATCGCGCAGAAGGTGCAGGTGGTGGTAGAGCACTTCCGCGAAACGGTGCAGCCTTTGCTAAACGGTCACGCCAAAGCAATGGTGGTGCTGGGGAGCCGAGTAGAGGCTGTGCGCTGGCAGTTGGCGATCAACAAATACATCAGGGACAGCGGCTACAAGATCGCCACGCTGGTTGCCTTCTCAGGTGAGGTACATGACTCAGAATCCAGCTCTGATGGATTGACGGAGACAAGCAAGGCACTGAACCCAAACCTACGCGGGCGGTCGATTCGAGATGCGTTCAATGCGCGGAATGATGGACCTGAGGAATACCAGATTCTGCTGGTGGCGAATAAGTTTCAGACAGGCTTTGATCAGCCCTTGCTCTGCGGCATGTACGTGGATAAGCGGCTGGCGGGTATTCAGGCGGTGCAGACGCTCTCCCGGTTGAATCGTTCATACAAGGGCCCGTTTGGCGAAAAGAAGACCACTTATGTGCTGGACTTCCAGAATGAACCAGCGGAAGTGCTGGAAGCATTCAAGGCGTACTACACGACGGCGGAGCTTGAGAACGTCACAGACCCGAATCTGGTGTATGACCTGCGGATGAAGTTGGACGCTGCTGGGCACTACGATGACTTCGAAGTGAATCGCGTGGTGGAGGTGGAGCTAGACCCCAGGGCGAAACAGAGTGACCTGCTGGCTGCGCTGGAGCCAGTGGTAAACCGGTTGCTGACCCAATTCAAAGGCGCCCAGGGCCGCTGGAAAGCAGCGCAGGCAAAGCAGGACAGCAAGGCCGCCGAAGAAGCCAAGAATGAAATGGACAGCTTGGTGCTGTTCAAGCGGGATGCGGGCACGTTCCAGCGCGTCTACACTTTCCTGTCGCAAATCTTCGACTATGGCAACACCGCAATTGAGAGCCGGTACATCTTCTTCCGGCGTTTGCTGCCGTTGTTGGATTTTGGCCGCGAACGCGAAGAGATCGACTTGTCGAAGGTGCAACTGACGCATCACCACTTGCGGAATAAGGGCAAGCAAGCGATGGTGCTGGGCGAAGGCGATAAGCCCAAGCTAACTCCGATCACAGACATTGGCACAGGTTCGGTTCAGGACAAAGAGAAGGCTCTGCTGGCTGAGATTATCGCCAGAGTGAATGAACTGTTCGAGGGCGAACTGACCGAAGACGACAAGCTGGTCTACGTGAACAACGTCATCAAGGGTAAGCTGCTGGAATCCGATGTACTGGTGCAGCAGGCCAGCAACAACACCAAGGAGCAGTTCTCAAACTCGCCTGATCTTGCCAGTGGAATCCTGAACGCGATCATGGACGCGCTGGCCGCGCATTCCACGATGAGCAAGCAGGCACTGGAATCAGAGAAGGTGCGCAGCGGTCTGAAGGATGTGTTGCTGGGGCCTGCGCAGTTGTATGAAGCATTGCGTGCAAAGGGAGAAGGGCCACAGGTAGAAGAGTGAGACGGCGCACTCGCGCAAGTTATTTGCACCAATCCACTCTTCTATTATCAGAGAAATGAGCAGGCCCCGGTTAGGCCGTAGTCGTGAGGCTCTCCGGGGAAAGCAACCTGCAAAGGGAGACCTAGTCGATGACCGAAACGGGGAACCAACGATTCACGAAATACTTTCCCATGCTCCTTGCTGCGTTACGATCTACGTACCCAAAACCAATGTCCTACTGAAGCCCGCGCATCGATCAGGTCGCAGTTCGAGGTTCCAGCGGAAGATCTCACACGATTCAACGTCAACAAGAAGCAATCCGTCTTTGAAAACGACGTTCACTGGACCCGTTTCTACCTCGCAAAAGCCGAGTTGAACGACCCTTCCAAGAGAGGGCTATAGGGCATGGTGAAGTTACTTCGCCGTCACGAGCAGTCGTGCCACGAATGATATATTCGAATCGGACAAGCATTCCCAAAATCAAAAGGCCACAGAAAGGAGCGCTTATGAGTCGTTACGTGTACTGATTCCATGCGGTCCGAAGAGCGGGATCCTTGTACTGATGTTGGACGGGCAGGTGAACCAAGAGGGCGGCGACGATTCTTGGATTTCAACGCAGGGACGAGGTTCTTCTCAATGGTGCGCCCATCGCGCACATAGGCAACCAACAGTCCGTCACGCATTGCCCAAGCATAGTCACCGATCACAAATCTCCTGATGCCTTGGTCACAATAGTGCTGGCCAATTGGGTGCTTCTTATCAACAGGCTTGCACTCCGCGAACAGACCATCATGCGAATGCAGCAAAGGCAAGGATTCGCGTTGTAACAAGAACAACACAAGGTCAGGTTTCTTGGCAGGATGCTGATAGTTGTAGTTGCTGACCTCAGGAGCGCGAACTACGTTCTTGATTCGACGTGTGTCAAATCCAGGAACCTCGTTGCCACGCAGCAGCCTATTCTCCAATATCCATTGAAGCTGTCTGGTAATCTCATCTTCTTTCGCGGCCGACAATTGAAATCCGGTCGGTGGCTGTTCTCGCAGTAATTCAAATGCTTTGGCAACCGCAAGATGAGTCACAAGAATGAGACGTAACGGCACATCGGGATGTGGAAGCTGATAGCTGCGAACACCACTAAAGAAGCCCGGAATCTTCATCATGATGGTATTGGAAACGCGCTCAGATGATGCTGCTCAATGTACAAACTGCAAAGCCGTGCCCGACTTCGCGTCCAAAACCTACGTTGATTGATGATTCCGAGGATGAGCCCTCCGTTCGGAATATGGAAGACGATCCTGCTTGCAGTCGTTTTATTCACTTCATCGATCAGACGTCTGAGGACATGGTCCATATTCGGAATCCGATCGCCAACAAGAGAGATTGAAAGAAATCTCCACGGATCATTCCATTGATTCAGCGTCGGGTACGCAAATACTGCGACTCTTTGGTTTGTGACCAAGAAGAGCGGCTGCAGCATATCTTCCAGATACTTCCGAAAAATTTCCATTTCCTCGGGCGGAATTGGTTGTTCCGAAAGCATTCTTACTGAACGGTACGGGCCGCAAAATCTCACTGTATCGCGAACTACTCCAGCGTCATGTTCGGTAAGCCCGTATAATGCAAAAACAAACTTGTCGATTTCTTCCCATGGCTTGGTTGAATCATGCTCTAGCGCATGAACGAAAGAAAGTAATTGCTTCCGCTGTGCCACCGTTAATTCTCGTGGATCGGGAAAAGGAAAACCGTCCAGATCTTCTTTCAGAATCGTGCGAAAGCTTGCTCCTTGCCGGGAACTTTTCATCAAACAATGGTGCTGATACAAGGCACTGTGAAGGACTAAATAGAGGGCAGAAACAAACAAATCTCCGTTCGGATCAGCTCCAGCAGAATATCCATAATTGCTCTTAGAAAAGGCCACGGCAGTTGTTCTGGAAATGAAGGCCTTCGGGTCTTCACGTGATTCTCGCGGAGTCTGAGGAACTATAACCAGTGGCGGAGCATAGAGGCCTTCATTTCTCGGGGCATGCGCCGTCTTACGATTGTGGCGGTCCTTCCACTCTGGCAGTTTGCCGAAATCAACCATAAACCCGCTTGTTGGCAGCTGGAAATCTGGAAGATCAAATAAGTCCGAGGCGCCATGCTGTTTGAGGTTTGGCGATATGTTATACCCTTCTCCAGATGTGAGCTTATTGTCGGCCCAAAATTGCGAAACGGTGCTTTTGGGAAGGCGTTCGATAACCTCGACATCAAGTGCAGTACCAACGGCGAGCGCCTTCAATAACCAGGGCCTCGCGATTACCATCTCCGCAGTCAGAGCGTCAGCAGATTGATAATCTAAACGAAACTGACCACGGCTACTAAGATGATTCTCCCGGACAGGCGTCGCAAAATGGAATGGCTGCTCTGATCCGGGGATTGAGTTGCGAGCAAAGAGCAACATAAATGGCAAATCCATATTCGCCCAAACAGGAGTTTTTTCGAGATCTGAACCATTGAGGATGCCTGTAACGGCTAATCCCCGCATAATAGCTTCGCGAGCGATTTTCCCCGTCTCGCTTTGTTTGAGGATTATTCGTCCTGGTAATGCCATGGCGATAACTCCGCCTGGCTTTGCCCATTCTGTAGCACGCCAGAGGAACGGGAGATCAGGATTGTTGTCCGGATTTGAGTACTTCGCTGCAACTTTCTCGAGTCCGCGCGCTCGAAGTACCCGACGAGCAATGTTTGTGAATTCAATATTGATCTCGGCAATATGCTGCAACTCTTCAGCCTTCTTATCGGGTTCAATGGATACTGGTCGCAAACGTGTCCATGGCGGATTCGTGACCACAATATCGAAGTGACTGTTAAGGGATTCAGGCACATCTGGGCCTAGGCTGCCGAGAACAAAGCGCGCTCTTCTGCCGTTTTCGTATCGTCCGAAGTTGAACAATACTTCATTTCGGAGAGGACGTGGGAACTTAAGACTGCGCGGAGGTCGGGGTGACCCATTAATTTCAATCGCGGATATCCGCCTTCGCTTTGGTACGCGGCGCTGCGGTCACACCGCCTGATCTACCTAGAGCGCTTTGAGGGTTTCAGCTCCGAGGGCTTGCCACGCTTGATGGCGCGGAGAAAGATCCCCTGTGCGTCGC